>CETB01083868.1_pt1 | contig 32884 bp, 35 predicted proteins | sample 356381 | NCBI WGS metagenome assembly CETB01 (sample SAMEA2622545, study PRJEB7988) | marine metagenome | biome: marine biome (ENVO:00000447); feature: deep chlorophyll maximum layer (ENVO:xxxxxxxx); material: "saline water (ENVO:00002010), including plankton (ENVO:xxxxxxxx)" | depth 155 m | reverse complement strand
GCTCCTGAACCAACAGCAGCTCCTGAACCAACAGCAGCTCCTGAACCTGTTTATGATGTTACTGTTATAGATGCGTTGGGTAGAGAAGTATCATTTGACTCTATTCCTCAAAAAATAGCATCAATCAGTCCTACTGCTACTGAAATGTTGTATGCGGCTGGAGGATCAGCTATTCTCAGGGACAGGGCTTCAAATTACCCGGAAGAAGCTAACGCATTACCTGATGTGGGTAGCGCTTATGATCCATCTATTGAAACTTTAGTTGGAGCTAGACCTGATTTAGTTTTGATCGAAGCACTCACTCAGGCTAGATTTGCTCCCATGCTCGAATCTATGGGATTAAAAGTTATGGCAGTTAAAGCAGAGACAGTTTCTGATGTTACTACTTATATTTCTGATTTAGGTGGTATATTAGAGTCATCTGATACTGCCTCTGAAAAAATTGAAGACATCCAAACTAGATTAATGGCTCTGGAATCTTCAGATTCTAGAAGTGTTTTAATTCTAATTTCAGACCAAGATAGGAATTTATATGCAGCAAGACCTGAATCTTATACCGGTTTAGTCGCGACTACTTTAGGTATGTCTAATAAAGCTGAAGGACTCCCTGATTCTGGACCATATCCAGGATATGCTTTGATGAGTACTGAGGCTATTTTGATGGCTAATCCAGATGTGATTGTAACTCTTACTCCTGCTCCTGAGCCTGCACCTAGATTATCTCAAACTATTACTCAAATTCCTCCATTTGCGGCTCTAAAAGCTATTCAAATGAATCAAGTTGTTGAAGGGGATGTAGTATTGTTTTTGCGAGCTCCTGGTCCAAGAATTGTAGATGCAGTTGAATTTTTGCAGGAATCATTACAATCTCTTAACAACTAAATGAGATTATTTGTCTCATACATAGGATTTTTTTTTACAATTAGTATGTTTGCATTAGTGGGATTATTTTTTGGTCCCTCTGATGCAACCTTAAGTGAAATAACGAGCGGATTGATACGCTCAGATGATGGTCCCATGAAAATGGTCATATGGAGTATTAGGATTCCTAGGATAATTTTAAGTCTTTTGACTGGCTGTTGTTTAGGATTATCAGGGGCTTTGATTCAATTGTCATCTCGCAGTGCTATTGGTGACCCCAATTTGTTTGGAATTGGTGGTGGGGCATCAATATTTTTGGCAGGAAGTTATGCAGGAGTATTTGTTTTTGATGAACACTGGATATTTTTCGGGTCAATAATCTCTTCACTTGCAGTTTCTCTAGTATTATCAAGGTTAATTTCATCAAGAGATTTAACTCCTGTTAAATTAGCTATTATGGGGATTGCACTTGGAACACTTACGATTTCAATAGGAACTGCTGTGATTTCGTTTGGTAGAGTATTTCCTAGTCAAGTGATTGGATTGGTCGCAGGCTCATTTACTTCTAGTAATTGGGACAAAATTGTTTATTTGCTAATTATTTTGATTTCTGTGTTATTGATAACTTTTCTATTAAGTAAAAGGTTTTATCCCATCATGCTTGGAGACGTACTGTCAAAATCTTTAGGGGTTAACCCTATTAGAAATAGAAATATAGCAATGTCTTTGGCTGGTATATTGTCAGGAGCTTCTGTTTATGCTGGTGGATTGATAGGTTTTGTGGGATTAATTGCTCCACATTTGTCTAGAAAAATTTTAGGAAATCATCCCTCTCACTTAATTTTAGGCTCTACTATATTAGGCGGATTGTTAACTCTTTTTTCAGATCAGTTAGCTAGATTACTTTTTGCACCAACAGAACTACCAGTTGGTATGGCTAGCACTATTTTAGGTGCGCCAATGATGATGTATTTAGCTTGGAGGTTAAAATGAAGATAGATATTAGCAATCTATCTGTTTTATTTGATGATCAAATAATTTTAGATGATATATCTTGTCATTTTCCTGAAGGAAAGTTTTCATGTTTGGTTGGAGAAAATGGATCAGGAAAATCAACTTTACTTAGAACATTGACTAAAGATATTGATAAATTCCAAGGTAGCATTACGGATTTAAAATCATCTGATTATTCATATATTCCTCAGAATATTGATGATCCTGAGTTTTTGTCCGTTCAAGAAGTTGTTAAATTAGGATTTTATCAATCTAAAATCAGTGATCAAGATCTAACCTTGCAATCACATCAATTGTTAAAGCGATTTGATATAGAGCACTTAGAATCTAGAAGATTTTCAGAAATTTCTATGGGTCAAAAGCAAAGAGCTTGGCTCGCTTTTGCTCTTGCCCAAGACAAGAAAGTGATTTTAATGGATGAACCTTTAGCGGCTGTTGATTTACAATCTCGAAAAAATTTTTATTCAATTTTGAATACTGTAAGTAAGGAAAACAGAACTTTGGTACTTGTAACACATGATTTAGAAATTGCTATGGAATTTTGTGAACACATGGTTCATTTACACCAAGGTGCTATATCATTTGAGGGGCCACCAAAAAACTTTTTAGGTCTTTAATATAATATAAATTTTGTGGATATATGGTTTATGCACATCAAGGTGCTATATCATTTAAGGGACCCCAAAAAACTTTTAGTCTTTTAAAATTGAGGTTGATCAATGTCTAATTCTAAAACTGGATATATTTTAATGAATATCGGGACCCCCTCGGAACCCACTACTAAGGGTGTAAGAACATTTTTGAAGGAATTTTTGTCAGATCCAGATGTGATTGATATAAATCCTATTTTAAGATGGGGAATAGTCAATTTAATTGTTGCTCCTTTTAGGCCACGGACAGTTTTACCTCAGTATCAGAGTATTTGGACAAATGAAGGATCTCCTTTGTTAGCAAATTCTGAGAAATTTAAAAATTCATTGAATGAATTTGACTTAGAATTAAATGTTGAAATTGGTATGAGATACGGTCAACCATCTATTTCAGAGGCTGTTGATAGATTGATAAATGACGGAGTTGAAAAAATTGTTCTATGTCCAATGTTTCCACAGTTTGCTCAAGCCACTACTGGATCATGTAATAAAAAAGCAGTAGAAATTCTCACTTCTAGAGGCATAGACTACTCTCTGATTGATAATTTTTATGACGAAGAATTTTATATAGATTGTGTAGTAAATCAGATTAAAATGAGTGATGCTTATGTAAATGGTGATCACTTACTTTTTAGTTTTCATGGCCTACCCGAAAGGCAATTGAAAAAAATTGATGAATCGGGTGAGTATTGTTTGTTGAATCCGGATTGCTGTGAAAAGAAATCAGAATTTAATCAGATGTGTTATAAGTTTCATTGCACCGAAACAGTGAGACGAATTATAGAGAAATTAAATACTAAAAAACCACATACTATTTGTTTTCAAAGTAGATTTGGAAGAGATAAATGGATTGATCCTGACATTTTAGATGTGCTACAAAAATTTGCAGATGACGGAGTGGAAAATATCACAGTAATATGTCCTTCTTTTGTTGCAGATTGTCTGGAAACATTAGAAGAGATTTCTATAAGAGATGATGAAATTTTTAAAGAAATGGGAGGCGGTAGCTTGGAATTAGTACCTTCATTAAATTCTAGTGATGATTGGGTAAAAGGATTTGCAGATTTTTTAAAGAAAAATTCATGATTAATATTAAAGCTCTTTTTTTTGACGTTTTTGGAACTGTAGTAGATTGGCACGGTTCTATACAAAATGAATCTCAAATTTTTTCACAGGAAATTTCACAAGAATTTGACACCTTTTTATTTACAGATAAATGGAGAGCTGGTTTTAGAAGGTTGCAATCAAGTGTTTCAAATGGATCTAGGGATTACTTAACAATGGATGAAATACATATGGAAATTCTTGAAGAGTTGATTGATGAATTTGATCTCAAAAATATTTCTCCAACTGATAAGCAAAAATTTAATCAATCATGGCATAGATTAAAGCCTTGGCCAGAAGCAATCTTGGGATTAAATCAATTAAAAAATAATCGGGTTGTTTCTACACTGTCTAATGGGAATCTTTCTATGTTAAATAAGTTATCTAAGAATGCAAAATTACCGTGGGATTGTGTTGTTTCTACAGAATTTTTTGGCACATATAAACCCAATAAAGAAGTTTATTTAGGGGCAGCAAACTTATTGAATTTACATAATTCTCAAACTATGATGGTTGCTGCACATGCATATGATTTAGATGCGGCAAAATTGACAGGTATGAATACTTGTTATGTATACAGACCAGATGAATTTGGTATAGGAAAAGGTGAAGATCCTGGCGATGTGTCTAGGTTTGATTTAGTAGTAAATGGATTTGATGAAATTGAAGAGGAAATTGTAAAAAAATATGAATAAAAATTTGTATTTTCCAATTGCATTAACTATCGCTTATGTTGGAATAATTGTAATGGCTAATAGGGCTATTCAAGTTTGGGGGGTAGTGGAAATAGGATTTGGTTTAATGGCTCCTGCAGGAGTATTTTTTGCAGGCCTAGCATTTTCAGTTAGAGATGGTCTTCATGAGACATCAAATCGTAATTGGATTATTTCTGCTATTTTGATTGGTTCTATTGTTTCATTTTTGATTGAAGGTGATTATGGGAATACTATTCCTGGTGGAGTAATTCCCTTAGCTTTCGCTAGTGGACTAGCATTTTTGTTTTCTGAATTTGCAGATTATGCTGTTTACTCTCCATTAAGAAAAACAGGTAAAGTCATTGCTTTAATTGCTTCAAATGTAGTCGGGCTTGTTCTAGATTCTATTTTGTTTTTGTATCTAGCTTTTGGTTCTTTAGAGTTTTTGAATGGACAAGTTGTTGCAAAAGGCTATATGACAATTCTAGTTGCCATATTTATGATTCTTTTAGGAAAACAGATCAATAAGTTTTATAAGTCTATCGTTTCTGATTAGTTTTAGCTTTTTCCCCCTCTAACCCTTCCGTTTCCATGACTTTTGCAGCGCTTTCATGCTGTTCTACATTTTTGAATCTCGCATCTTTTGCTCTTAACCAAGTGTCTCTATTGTTTATCACAAAATTGTATGAGTCTCGGTAATCATCTAGCATTGAATTTATTTCAGGGATCACGTACCTAGCAACCAAGTCCCAACTTTTTTTTGTGTTTTCACGATTAGCCCAATCATGAGCAAAACCTATCACAGCACCAAATCCTCCAGTAATTTCAAGCATCTCTTGGATTTTTTGAATCAAATCATCAGGAGTTCCAATTACTGCAGTACTATCTTCTGAAAATGCTGTAGCATCAATCGCTTCATCAGGAGTTTTGAAAATTTTCCCCTCAAGTGGGTTAAGGGCAGCAGTACTATATTCGTTATTATGTTTAAATAGCCCTTCTTTTGCCTCTTCTCTGGCTTGGTCACGGGTTTCTGCTATATGCCAACTCATCAGTACTCGCCAGTTATTTCTTGAAACTTTATTGCCATGTTTTAATGCTGATTCTTCTGCAAATCCCCATTGGGTAGCTAAAGATTTAAGACCTTGTGAAGCCATCCCGCCAATAGATATTACTCCGGTTTCATATTTCCCAGACATAGTCATTCCAGAAGGTGTAAATGTTGAGGCTACAACAAACTCCATATTTTCTTGAAATGGCCGTAATTGTAATTTCGCGTCTTTTAACGTAAACCATTCAGATTCATACGAGAATCTTTCACCTGCAAATAGTCTTTTAATTACTCCTATAGCTTCATCTTGTCTTGATCTTAAAAGCATAGGGTCTAATCCTATAGTATGAGCATCAGAAGGTAATGCCCCGGGACCAGATCCAAATAGGACTCTTCCTCTTGATTGATAATCTAACTGCACTAACCTTTGAGCTACCATAAAAGGGTGGTGGTACGGGAGTGAAATGACTCCTGTTCCTAATTTGATTCTTTGTGTTCGCTCTGCAACCGCTGCTAAAAATAATTCCGGAGAAGCAATTACTTCCCATCCAGTGGAATGATGTTCTCCACACCAAAATTCGTCAAATCCTAAATGGTCTAAATGTTGGGCGAATTCCAGATCACTTTGGAGTTGCAGTAGGGGGTTTTCTCCAATAGGGTGGTGGGGGGCAAGGAAAGTTCCAAATTTCATTTTAGTCATTATTTTCTCTCTTTATATTACGTAATATGAGTATACGTTTTAAGAAAATAATATTCTAGTTGGTGGAGACGGGGGAGGGTCGAACTCCCCGTCCAAAAGATACCCCAGCAAGGATATACTACAGGCTTATCTGATCGTTAATTTCGACTGCTCAAGCATCGATCAGCAAACGCTTGATGCAGACTATCCGATAATCTTTAGCCAGAAATATCGGCTTCAAACTGGCTGCACCCCGTCTGTTGTCGCCCTTTCACACCCTTCGGGGATCGGGAGTGAAGGACGTAGCCGCATTAAGCGGCTAGTGCTAGCTCTTTGTTGCCAGTTACTTTTTTTGTCACTTTTTAACGAGGTAGATGACATCCCCGACCTGCAATCCTGCGGTGACATCCTCTGTCGAATCCGCGCGTCCCCAAGGCGAACATTCTAACATTATTGGATCAAATTAATCATATAGGTCAGATGTATCGACTTGATACTGGTGACTGACTATAGATTCATATACAATCACTAAAATTATTTTTCGGAGAATCTGATGCCAAAATTTGATGCAAATATTTCGATGATGTTTAACGAAGTTGATTTTTTAGATAGGTTTGAATTAGCGGCAAAAGCTGGGTTTTTAGGAGTAGAGTTTTTATCTCCATATGAATATGAGGTTGATGAAATTCTAGATAGATTGCAACAGAATAATCTTTCTCAAGTTCTTCATAATCTTCCTGTTGGAAATTTTTCCGCAGGAGAAAGAGGAATTGCATGTTTGCCTGATAGGGTTGATGAGTTCAAATCATCAGTTGATGAAACTGTTAAATATGCTACTAAACTTGGCGCACCGCAGGTGAATTGTTTGTCTGGAATTAAGCCAGAAAATGTTTCGGATGATCTTGCGGAAGAAACTTTAATAAATAATTTGAAATATGCTGCACCAATTTTGGATGAAGCCGGTGTTAAATTAATTGTTGAAAGTATCAATACCGTTGATATGCCCGGATTTTTTCTTACTAACACTTCTCAAGCCTTATCTTTGGTTGAAAAAGTAGATCATCCAAATTTGTTCATTCAATATGACATTTACCATATGCAAATTATGGAAGGTGATTTGGCACGTACTATAGAAAATAATTTAGGAATGATTAGTCATATGCAATTGGCTGATAATCCAGGTCGACATGAGCCAGGTACTGGTGAAATAAATTATAAGTATTTATTACCGTTTATTGATGAGATTGGATACGATGGATGGATTGGGTGTGAATATATTCCCTTAAAAAATACTTTGGAAGGGTTAGATTGGATTAAAGATTTTAATTAGGAGTTTGTTTTGACTAAAGTTTTAGTTGTTCATGGTGCAGGTATAAATATGAGAGGGAAGTTTCAGGTAGAAATATTTGGGACTGCAACAATGGAAGATTATTCCGATCAAATTCAAAAATATGCCAATCAGCTTGATATTGAAATTGATATTTTCCATTCTAATATTGAAGGTGAAGTGATAGATAAGTTTTATCAATCACATATAGATGGATATGATGCTGCAATAATTAATCCTGCTGGATATTCAACTGGTCATCCTGCCTTGTGTGCAGCTATATCACAAGTAGAATTTCCAACTTTAGAAGTACATATATCTAATCCTGCAGCTAGAGGGAATATTTCTGAGATTTCTCCTGTTTGTAAGGGTGTAATTACTGGGTTTGGATTGTATGGGTATTTTATAGGTCTAAAAGCTATTAAAGAATTAACTGAAGAATAGGTGAATTGTGAAAAAAATATATTTGTTATCTTCTTTGATTCTGATTTTAAACTTTCTCATAGCTTGTGAAGAAAATTCAGAAAAAGTTGTTTCATCTAAAATCAAAACATATGAAAATCCTCCATCAATGACGATTGATCAAAATAAAGATTATCAGGCAGTTTTTTATTTAAAAAAAGGTGGAACATTTACCGTTGATTTATTTGAAAAATTTACTCCTATTACTGTAAACAACTTTGTTTTTTTGGCTAATGATGATTTTTATGACAACACTTCTTTTCATAGAGTGATTGATGATTTTATGGCTCAAGGTGGTGACCCTACAGGTACAGGAACAGGGGGGCCGGGCTATTATTTTGAAAACGAATTTCATCCTGAAGTAAGGCATGATTCAGCTGGGATTTTGTCTATGGCTAATGCAGGTGTGCAAATGGGTAAAGGAACTAACGGCAGCCAATTTTTTATTACTTTCAAAGCTTTACATCCCTTAGATGGTTATGAAAGTACAACTTCAGATAAATTAAAAAATTGTAAAATGCCTATGACGTCTTGTCATACTGTTTTCGGTAAAGTTATTGAAGGAATGAATGTAGTCAATAATATTTCAAGAAGAGACCCATTAGTAGCTACAGAATCGGGAGATATTATTCAAAAAATTGAAATTATTGTTAAAAAATAATAATTCGATATTAATATTTCTATTCTCATTGTGAGAATTCAAAGTAATGGTGGATTTTTATTAATTTATTATAAATTCATAAAGTTTTCCTGAGGTTCCAATCCAATCGCCATCTTTTAAATAGGAAGAATTAACTACGGGCTGAGAATCAATTCTTATTCTAGGTGTATCGTCTGAGATATTCATAATTACCATGCCATTTTTAAATTTTAATGTAATTCCCTCTAATTCTGTAATACCTATTTCTGTTCCAAGAATTTCATCCCTATGTAAAATTTGTTGAATTAGAGGTTTTTTAATAGATTTTAAACTCACGATTAAGTTCCCATTTTCATCATTTAAGTGGCCATATGGGGCCGTTTGAAAACTCCTGTAGATAATAGCTAATAGAATAATTATTCCTATAATCACAAGCAAAGACAACAAAACTATTCCAGATATTTGCATGATTGAAAATGTCGTAGGAATTTTTACAATTTGAATTTGAATGCTTTGGGCAGGAACTTCATAAAGCCTTCCCGCATAATCAATATTCATGTTGAATGTTATTAGAGTATTACCGATTTCTTGAGGAGTATAGATTACGTCATACATTGCAGACTTTCCGTCAGTAGTGCTTCTCCTAGGAATTAAAGTGTATGAGTCTGAAATTTGATTAGAATCTGTCAAAATTGTCGTGTTAATTGATTTTTGATCTACTGGATAAGGAGTATCACCAATAGATACATAAAGAGTTCCTAAATTAGATTGATTTCCTATATTTAGGTTTGAAATATTTAATTTTTCAAAATTCATATATGGGAAAAAAATAGATTCAAATTCATGATTTGAAATTAAACTAGCAGATTCGAATCCTTGCCATTTCATTTGAAGTGACATCTTGTGTGTACCTAATGTATTAATTTTAGGAATTTCCAATGAGTAGTATCCGTCGTCCTTGACTGCATCTGCTTTAAGCCCCTCATCATTCATCTGATATAAAGTTTCTATTCCACTAGGATCAATTATGGATACTTGAATAGAAATATCATTATCTAAATTAACCATTACATCATTTTGATCTGTAATAAAAGTTATTAAAGATAGGGGTTGGTTGATTGCATTTTTGCTATTTAAATTAAGTAGTTCAAGTTGATATTCATATGAAGGCTGTAAAAAGGATTGGATTTGTCCTTCATAATTATTGATCTCCACATTCCATTTACCTGGTATTGGATTTTTTATTTGCCATATTATTGAGTATGGAGTCTCTATTATTGATGATTCGCTACGATCTCCAGCAGTTGATTGCATTCCTGATGGATTTTTTAATCTGAAAGATCCACCTGTTTTGTTTTTATAAAAAAACAGATTGATTAGACTAGTCCCTGGAGAAATTAAAATTTCAGAATTATAAATTTGTTTGTTAGATATCTCCAAATTGTCATGATCAATGATTTCTCCAGAACTCCAAAAGTCTTTTGAAATTGCTATTGAAAACTCATTCAAAATATTTGGTAGTGAAAATTTTAAATTCTCTGAGAATGTTTTTTTAGAGTATCTGTTTAGTAATATCAAAATACTTTCATGGGCATCTTTTAAAGAAATACCAAGAATTTTCCATTTTTTATTACTGTAAAGATCGGCTACCGGATCTACAAATTCTTTTAATACGTCTTCAGAATTTGCATTTGACATAAGTAAAGGAACTTGGCTTCCTCCAATAAAAATGATTTTTGAATCATTTTCTGCAAATTGTGATTGAAGGAAATTATAGGAGTTTAATAAGCTTTCGTTAATATCTAGACTTATAGTTTTTTGATATTCATGATTAGTGATAAGTTTTTCTATATCTTCATACATGTTTTCAAAATTATTGTTGACTATATAAGGTCCCTGAGGAGCAATTTCAGAGCTAGATGAATCTAAAAGAGAAAAATACATTTTGTGATTATGGTTAACAACTGATGAAATACTTATCAATGAATTAAGGAGATTTTGGTTTTCTAAATCTCCTTTAATTGCATTAATATCTAGCAGAAATAAAATTATCGAATTTTCATTAGAATCAGAATTCTGATTAGCATGAACTGATGCAACAGAAAAAAATATTAAAGTTAAAATTGTTAAAATGATTATAGGCTTTGATATGATTTTTACTGCCATATATATCCTACTTTTTTATTTGTCCAAAAAATTTATTCTAATGGACAATTTATAATAAAACTGATCCCGCATTGATTCAATCAAAATTTATTCTAATTTTGATCCGGCGCCAGAGGAGTTATTGTGAATAATTTTAAAATTCGATTTTTTCCAAAATTTTTCTTTATTACAACATTATTAGTAATGTATTCCTCGTTTGCATGCGATTCGGAAAATGAAACTAAGATAATGAATGAGGTATCAGGATATGTAGTTGATGTGGAAAGTTTGTCATTAAAACAGCTGAAATCTTTCGAATTGATAGATCAAAATGATAGTAAATTCATCTTTATTGTACAGGGAGACTTAGGGAAATTTTCTCCATCTCATATGAGGGAACACATGTTGCTTGGTGAATCTGTAATTGTGATTTATAGAACTGAAAATGGAATAAATATAGTTGAATCAGTTAATGATTTTGACTGATTTACTGAGGTTTATTTTTGTACCTAAAACTTAAAAATACAGTAAAAATTACTATAATTCCAAAAATAAACATAAAGAATATTCCGGCTGAAGAACTAGCTATAAAATTTTCATTGTGTATATTGCTTCCTTGAACTTCTATGGGGAAAAACACACTGTGTTCTATTTCTGGTTCAGTTGAAATTCTAATTTCGCTTTCCCATGTTCCTGATTGATATAAAGTTAAATTTGCAATGTATGTATCAGGTGATTTTGGAGTATTAACTGCTCGTGACATATACGCTTCTTCGTCTTTTCTAACCAACACCTCTATAATTGCCTGTTCAACTGGGGAATTGTCAGAGATATGGGTGGGTAAAATTTGAAATTGAATTGGCCCTACTACAGGGGTATTTGGGAGAACTTTTACAGCCAGATTGAATTCATTGATTGATCCTGAGTAAGAGATATCTTCATGTTGATTTGCATGAAGATTATGTAAAAATGAATTACCTAATCCTGTAAGCACAATGGTTGCTATCACAGAGTAAAAAAATATTTGGGTCTTCATTTTAATCCTTACCTTGGTGGGCCCGGCAGGGATCGAACCTGCGACCAATCGGTTATGAGCCGACCGCTCTAACCACTGAGCTACGGGCCCTATTTATAGTGATATTTATTACACTCTAGGAGATAATTGTCATGTACCCAAGTAATTGAGTCAAGAATTTTGGAAAAAAACATGAAATTAAACAATTATTTTGTTCTTTTAATAGTAATGCTATCAGTAATTTCCATCACTTTGTCTCCCGTATTTATTTCTCCTAAATCATTAGATATTCCTCAGGTACATAAAACAGTTGACGAAAATTTTTATAATAATATTGAGGTGGAAATTTCCCAAAATTTTATTCAAACAGATTCACTAGATGGATCTCAAATTGTTTTAGGGGAGAGTAAATTCCCCACAGTATTAATAGTATTGGCCCATTGGTGTCCTCACTGTAGAAATGAAGTAAGGGAAATAGCAACATTTTTTTCTGATTATTCTGATGAACAGGGCGAGATAATAATAGATGATGTTAGATTTATGTCGTTAGTCACTTCCATTAAAAATGATAGGTCTAACTTTCCTCCACACGAATGGTTGATTAATGAAAATTGGGTTTTACCTACTTTAGTGGACAATCAAAATTCTGATATATCATCAGCTTTGAGGGTAAGGTCTTTTCCGTCATATATAATTTTTGATCGATATGGATATATTATTGGTATGATTCCGGGAAGAATTGAAAAGCAAGGAATTAAAAATCTTATCCGACAAATTAATAATACTGTTGGGGAAGAAAATTTATAGGAAAATTGTGAAATATGCCTATTTCTAACAAAATCATCGATTTCATGGATAAAGGATCTTGGATCCGTAAAATGTTTGAAGAAGGGATTGCTCTTAAAAAACAATTTGGGGAAGAAAATGTCTTTGATTTATCTTTAGGTAATCCAGTAATGGAGCCTCCCGAGGAATTTTTTGATGAATTGAAGTATATTGCCTCTAATCCTATTAAGGGAATGCATAGGTATATGCCTAATGCAGGCCTAGAAGTGACTCGTCAAGCAATTGCAAATGAATTAAAAAAAGAAACAAATTTGAATTTTTCGTCAAATCATATAGTCATGACTTGTGGAGCTGGAGGAGCATTAAATGTAGTGATGAAAACATTGCTTAATCAAGGAGATGAGGTAGTAATTTTTGCACCATTTTTTGTTGAATATCAATTTTATGCTGATAATCATGGTGGGGCTTGTCGTGTTGTACAACCTGATGAAAACTTTCTCCCTGATTTTGAATCTTTATATGATGCTATTAATGAAAAAACAAAAATAGTTTTGATTAATTCACCTAATAATCCTACTGGCGTCATGTATTCTAAAGAAATTTTAGAAAAGATAGCTAAGATTATTTCTGAAAAAGAAAAACAGTTTGATTCTGAAATATTTTTTGTGAGTGATGAACCCTACAGAAAAATAGTGTTTGATGGACTAGAATATCCTCATATTTTTCAATTCCATCCTAGATCTATAGTAGCGACTTCTCATTCGAAAGATTTAGCTTTGCCCGGTGAAAGAATTGGATATATAGCTGTGAATCCTGATGATTTAAATCAAGATATTCTCATAGACGGGTTAGTGTTTTGTAATAGAACGTTAGGGTTTGTTAATGCCCCAGCTTTAATACAGTATTTGATAGTTAATTTACAATCAATCACCATTGATATTGTTAAATATCAAGAAAAAAGAGATTTTATGTTTAGGGAGCTTTCTTCAATTGGTTATGAAACAGTTCTGCCTCATGGGGCATTCTATATGTTTCCAAAATCACCAAATAAAAATGATGTTGAGTTTATAGAGACTTTAAAAGAGCACAATGTATTAGCTGTTCCAGGTAGAGGTTTTGGATTTTCAGGTCATTTTAGGATTTCTTATTGTCTCGAAGATTCAACTTTAGAAGGATCTATTCCAGGGCTAAAAGCTGCATTTGAATATTGATAATCTAGATTGGTGAAATGTCTTTCAACCCAAATCCTGTTGAAGGGATTAATACTGATGATCCTTTTTTAATTACTTTAGATTCCATTAACTTTGATATTCCGGCAAAAGCAGCAGCTGAAGTTGGTTCAATGTATAAACCTTCTTGGTTTGCTAAATGTAATTGCCATTCAATGATTTCTTTTTCTGAAACAATTTCACATGATCCGTTATTTTCATGTAGCGCTTTTACTATTTGCTTTACTCTAGGAGGACTAGAAACAGCAATTCCACCAGCTATAGTTTTTGACTGATTTGAAGGGCTCCAGTGAGATCTGTTGAAAAGGGCATATATTGGTTGGATTGATTCAGTCTGCACTACATGAATTTTAGGGATTTGGTTAATTTTGTTCGAGGAATGGAGCTCAAGAAAACTTTTTATAGCTCCCAAAAAAAGTGATCCGTTTCCTGTAGGAATCACGATGTGCTCAGGGAAATCGTGAGAATTATATAGGTCTCTATATATCTCGTATGCAAAAATTTTTGTTCCTTCTATAAAATAAGGACTCAAGTTATGTGACGCGTACGTGATTCCATGAGTTTTTGAAAATATTTCAGCTTCTTTTGTAGCACTATCACGGGGGCCAGAGATTAAATATGTTTTAGCTCCGTAAACTTTGATCTGATTGATTTTGGCATTAGGAGCAGAAGATGGAGCAAAAATATGACTTTTGATTTTAGCCTTTGAAGCATAAGCAGCAATTGATGCCCCTGCATTACCTGAAGAATCTTCAGAAATTTCTTTTATGCCTGCTTTTTTAAGACACGAAATCATTATAGATGTTCCTCTGTCTTTGAATGAGCCCGTGGGGTTAAAATACTCTAGTTTTGTAGATAGTCTGACATCTAGATTGTCGGATAGATTATTTAATGAGATAGTTGGCGTGTTTCCCTCTCCTAATGAAATTAAATCTTCAGAGGTTATTGGAAGGGGAATATCTATAGAGTTAACTACTGTTTTTGATTTGTCCAAAGATGCATATTTTACATCTAATGGAGACTTACATTTTTTACAAATTATGACCTGGCTAGAAGGAGAAGTACTAAATTCACAAATAGAGCATGTAAAACAATAATTAGATTGATTCAATGTGATCTCCTGAAATATAAATTTATTTTATACGAAACAACGTAACATTTTAAGAAACTTTTGGTAGGATTTATAAAATGTTAAATCGGCAGAAAAAAGAAATAAAATCCCAAAATATGGTAACCCCTAAAAAAACATTATTTTATGGTTGGTATATGGTAATTGTAGGGTTAGTGATTTTGACTTTGAATGCCTTGGCGGTTTTCAGAGGAATTGGCGTTTTAGTTGTTGTTCTTCAAAAGAATTTTTCTTGGTCACGTACTGAAATTTCTATTGGAAATGTTTTGAGTAGAGCAGAAGGTGCTGCATTAGGCCCTATTGAAGGGTTTTTGATTGATAAAATTGGGGCTAAACGAATGATTCTCATTGGAATGATAATCATGGGAGTAGGTTTTTTTGCTTTTTCTAGAATTCAAAATGTGTGGCAATTTTATATAGTTTTTATGGTCATCACGTTAGGCGCTGGTTTAGGTGGATGGTTGGCTGTAGCATCTTTATTAAATAACTGGTTTATTAGAAATAGAACCATGGCTATGGCAATAGCCATGTCCGGTATTCATTTGGCAGGCATTTTTTTACCATTATATGCCTATGCAATCGATTGGCAATTTCGTTTCACTCTTGTTGCAATGGGAGTGATAATAATTTTGGTAGGTATTCCAAGTTATCTATTAACAAGAAATACTCCTGAAGAGGTTGGGTTACTTCCTGACGGTGAAGAATCACCTGAAGATAAATTAAGTGGAGATGTTGATAATCAAAATTCACCTAAACAATTTGATTTCACATTAAAACAAGCTTTGTCTGCACCAGTTTTTTGGGTGATAACTGCTTCCCATGTCTCATCAACAATGGCACTAGCCACCATGGGAGTTCATCTAACTCCCAGAATCACAGATATGATGATTGATTTAGGTAGAGAAGAATCAGTAGCTTTATATTGGGCTAGTTTTGTTGAATCTGGATATGCTATTTTTGCTTTTCCAGCAATTTTTATTTCGGGATGGTTAGGGGATAGGATGTCAAAGAAAAACTTGTTGATTGTATTTATGTTTTTGCAAGGGATTTCTACTTTAGTCCTTGCTTATGCTAATACTCTTTGGATGGCTTTTGTATTTGCATTTATTTATGGGATATCTTTTGGTGGAAGAGTTCCTATTATGTCAGCTATCAGAGGTGAATACTTTGGACGAAAAGCTTTTGCTAGTATTACTGGTTGGTCAATGTTGCCAAATGGGGTGTTGATGGCGATTTCACCTGTTGTAACAGCTTGGTGGTATGACACTACAGGAAGTTATTTTTTGCCATTTTTTATTCTTTCAATCATTACGTTGATTGGAGGAGTAATTATGTTTTTTGCAAAGCCGCCTAACAGATTGATGCCTCAAGATATAGGTGAAAAATGATTTGGTATAAAGATTTATTGTTTTATATAATTTCATTATCTGTGATTATTTGTGATCAAGTGACAAAATCGTTAATTAAGGAATTTGTCCCTAGATACTCTGCTTGGCCAGATGAAGGTGTATTTCAAATAGTTCATGGAGTAAATACTGGCTCAGCATTTGGACTGTTTTCTGATTACACACTTTTATTAACTATAGGATCATTAATCGGAATAGGCTTTGTACTTTACTTTTTTTACAAAAATTCCTTTGATGTGATTTGGATGCGAATATCTCTGGGTTTAATTATTGGTGGTGCTTTTGGTAATTTGATTGATAGGATTCGCGATGGTGGAGTTGTTGATTTTATAAGTGTCGGATGGTGGCCAGCTTTTAATATTGCAGATTCTGCTATAAGTATTGGAATTGTGATACTGATTTTCACATTAATGTTCGGTGAAAAATTAGGTTGGTATTCTGTATCAAAAGACAAGGATATAGATATTGATTGAAGTTGAAATATTAGTTGAACATGATTCCGATTTACGACTTGATTCTTTTGTGGCAGAAAATGTTGATGAAATTTCACGTAGTATGGCTGGAAAATTAATTTCTGATGGTCTTATTTCCGTCGATGGTATCTTACAAAAAGCATCTTATAAGCTAAAATGCGGTGAGGTTGTTTTTGTTTCTTCTGATCAAAACCCGCAAATAGAATTAGTGTCTCAAGAAATCCCTTTAGATATTATATTTGAAGATGAAGATTTAATTGTTATAAACAAACAACCTGGATTACCTGTACACCCTGGCCCTGGGCACCCCGATCAAACTTTAGCGAATGGAGTTTTATATGCATGCCAAGATTTAAAAGGTATTAGAAATATTCGACCAGGTATAGTCCATCGTTTAGATAAAGATACTTCAGGGGTAATTGTAGTCGCCAAAAATGATAAAGCCTTGTCACATTTGTCCAATCAATTAAAAAATCGTGAAGTACAAAAAACTTATCTTTGCCTTGTTAAAGGGAATTTGCCATCATTCAAAGCTATGATAGATGCCCCGATCGGACGAGACCCTTATCATCGCCAAAGGATGGCAGTAGTCGAAAATGGGCGTGAATCTTCTACAAAGTTTAACGTGTTGAAACGATTTGAGAATTTTGATTATGTTGAAGTAAAACCATTGACTGGTAGAACACATCAGATAAGAGTTCATATGAATTCTTTGGGAAATCCTGTTGCTGGAGATAGTTTATATAATGGATCTGTTCCAAATTTGAATAGGCAATTTCTTCACGCACAAAAAATCTCGTTTGTACATCCGTCAAGCTTTAAATTCGTTGAATTTAAAGCAGGCTTAGCAGAAGATTTGACCCTTTTTTTAAATCATATAGATAAAGAATGATAGTATTTTCTAGTAATTTTAAATAATGAGAAATAATTTGAATTCTGATAAACGAGTTAGAGTTAGATATGCTCCAAGTCCTACCGGTGAACCACATGTCGGCAATATTCGTACTGCTCTTTTTGATTGGATCATAGCTAAAAAATTTAATGGAGATTTTATAGTTAGGGTTGAAGATACTGATCAAGATCGTAAAGTAGAGGGTGCTATAGATTTACAGAAATCATCATTAATGTGGCTAGGATTAGAATGGGACGAAGGATTAGGGAAAGAAGGCAAATACGGGCCATATGTCCAGTCTGAGAGATTGGATATATATATAGAACACGTGAATTTTTTGATATCCAATGACAAAGCATACAAATGTTTCTGTACCCCGGAAAGATTGGAGGAAGTTAGAAAACAACAACGAGAATCAAAGTCTGAAATAGTTGGATATGATGGGTTTTGTAGACAGAAACAAGAAAATTATTCAACTTATCAGGTTTCAGATGGTTGTGTTGTTAGATTTAAAATGCCCCAAAACGGAGAATCGACATTAAACGATTTGGTTAGAAATCAAATTACTTTTGAAAATAGATTGATTGAAGATTTTGTAATAATTAAATCTGATGGATTTCCAACTTATCATTTTGCATCAGTAATTGATGATCATTTGATGGAAATTTCATTAATTGTTCGTGGAGAAGAGTGGTTATCTAGTTTGCCTAGGCATATACAAATTCATCAAGCTTTTGATTGGGACATACCAGATTTCGCCCATATTCCTACTATTCTAGCTCCTGATAAGACTAAATTGAGTAAAAGGCATGGAGCAACATCAGTTTTAGAATTTAAAAAAGAAGGTTATTTACCTGAAGCAATGATTAATTTTTTATGTTTATTGGGATGGTCAATTGATGGAGAACAAGAATTAATTTCAATTGATGATTTGATACAAAAATTTAATATTACTGAACTTAGTCCTTCAGGATCAGTATTTGATAAAAATAAGTTGAATTGGATGAATGGTCAGTATATAAAAAGAAAAACTCCTTCTCAATTGGCCAAAATCCTTTATGATTTTTGGGTAGAATTTCCCCCAGAATCATTTGATTTTACTCCTTCACAAAAAGATTTAGAAATTATCGTTCCTTTGATTTCTGAAAGATTAAAAACATTAAGAGAAGCTGAAGAATGGGTAGCTTTTTTGTATAAAAATCAAATTTCTTATACTGTGGATGATCTAATCCAGAAAAAATCTGATATTCATCTTACTAATTTGTTTATAGAAAAAACGTTAAATTCTTTGAATGGATTGCAAAAATTTGATTCTGACTCCATTGAAAATCATCTAAGAGATTTGATAGATGAATTGGAAGTGAAGCCTGGAATGTTTTTAGGTACTATCAGAATAGCTACCTCTGGGCAAAAAGTTTCACCCCCATTATTTGAATCTTTAGAAATTTTAGGACGTGAGAAAACTATAAATTTACTAAAGCAGGCAGATCATATGATTAAACAGTCTATTAATGCTTGACGATGAAATTTTACAAACCTATACTCGTAAAAAATCACTAGAGAAAATATATGACTATCAAAGAAAAACTTAGTATAGAACTTAAAGAAGCAATGCGAAACAAAGATCCAATTAAAAGAACTGTCATTAGAACTTTGATGTCAGCTATTAAGAATGCAGAAATAGATTCACAATCCGAATTAAATGATGACGGAATTATTTTAGTATTTTCTAAGCAAGCTCAACAACGAAAAGATAGTATTGAAGCTTATGAAAAAGCTGATAGACAAGATCTAGTTCAAAATGAAAAAGCTGAATTAGATTTTATTTCTCAATTTTTGCCCGAACAAATGTCGGAACATGAAATAGAAAAGTTAATTGAAAAAGTGATTAATGAAGTAAATGCAACTAATCCTTCAGACATGGGTAAAGTGATGGGCAAATTGATGCCCCAAGTAAAAGGTAAAGCTGATGGGAAACTTGTGAATTCTATAGTAACTTCTAAGTTACAGGGTATCACTTGAAGTTTGGAGTAGTGGTTTTTCCTGGTACTTGGAGTGATGTAGATTGTTTCCACGTTATCAAGGATTATCTAGAACAAGATGTAGATTATATTTGGCATAAGGACACTGATTTATCTAAATTCGATTGCATAATTTTACCTGGAGGGTTTTCTTATGGTGATTATCTTAGGTGTGGTGCAATAGCCAAATTTTCACCAGTAATGGAGTCGATTAAAGAGTTTTCAGAAAAAGGAAAGACAGTCATTGGGATATGCAACGGATTTCAAATTCTTTGTGAGTCTGGAATTTTACCTGGAGTTTTAATAAGAAATAAAGATTTGAAATTCAGGTGTGAAATGACTAATTTATTGGTTCAAAATACTGATTCTTGTTTTACAAATAGGTGTGATTTAGGTCAAGTTATTCAAGTTCCAATTTCACATGGTGAAGGAAATTACTTTGCTGATAATGATACTCTCGATAAATTAGAAAATAATAATCAAATTATTTTTAAGTATAGTTCATTTACGGGGGATGTTTCAGATATCAATAATCCTAATGGGTCTGTAATGAATATCGCAGGAATAATTAATCAAAATGGAAACGTACTAGGTATGATGCCTCATCCTGAAAGAGTATGTGATCCTATTTTGGGAGGGAGTGACGGTTTGAAAATTTTTGGATCAATTTTAGATAACTTTTCTGATTCTGTGTCTCTTTGATTACCGGAATATTGTTAGCTATATGTGCAGCTTCAGGGTTTGCTGGAAGTGCTGTGTTCATTAAATTGTCGTTACAAAAAATCCCATATTCAGGGGCGACTATAATGTCATTAGTAGTTTCTGCTTTATTTAGTTTGAGTGTCGCATTAATGATGCATTTCGACGAAATTATTACCCTTCCTCCTATTTCATATTTATGGTTCGCTATTGTTGGATTTATTACTTTTACTGGAGGTAGATCTTTACAGTATCTAGCAATTAATAGAATGGGTGCAGCAAGATCCTCTTCTTTAGTCGCATGTTCGCCTTTTTTTGCAGCTATTTTGGCTGTGATTTTTTTGGGAGAATCAATAAATATTTGGCTTGTTTTGGGTACTGTATTCATTGTATCTGGTGTAGTGATAGTTTCATTAAGTAGTGAAAAAAATGAATAGAATTAAGAATATTGGTCTACTTTATGCCGTGGTATCTGCTTTTATGTACAGTTTGGCTGCAGTAATTGGGAAACAGCTTACTGAGGATATTGCGTCTCCGTTAGTAATCTCAAGTTTCTCTTTATTTTTTGGTTTAATAGTCACTTTTTTAGTTATGGCTCCAAAGGCTGTAAAAGATATTGCTCAAACACCAATTAAAAATTGGACGACGATTATCATCGCAGGTTTGTGTTCTTCTTGTGGAGTGATGTTTTATTTCCTTAGTTTAGCATCTGCTCCAGTAGTAGTAGTTACTCCAATTATTTCTATTTATCCATTGATAACTATTGGTTTGGCTTTTATATTTCTAAAAGGAATTGAAACTATTTCTTTGAGAACAATTTTAGGCACTATTTTAGTCATTACGGGAATAATATTTATTTTATTTGGAAATGGAAATTAAACTTAAATATGAATTTTGATGAACAAACTTTAAGAAACTTATCATTGACTCAGCATGAGTATGATTTATTAGTTGAAAGGTTAGGTAGAGAACCAAATTATATTGAATTAGGACTTTTTGGATCTTTATGGAGTGAGCATTGTGGTTACCAGCATTCGAAACCTTTGTTAAAAAAATTTCAATCTGATCATCCTAAATTGTTAGTAAGTGCAGGAGAAGAAAATGCAGGGGTTGTTGATATTGGAGATGGTGACGCAATAGTTTTTAAAATTGAATCTCATAATCATCCTTCGGCTATAGAACCATATGAAGGAGCAGCTACAGGTGTTGGGGGAATTGTTAGAGACATTTTTGCTATGGGTGCTAAACCTGTAGCTTTATTGAATTCATTAAGATTTGGTCCCATTAATGTTGATAGAAATAAATATTTATTGGATGGAGTAGTATCTGGTATTTCAAATTATGGGAACTGTTTAGGGATACCTAACATAGGTGGTGAAATATATTTTTCAGATTCCTATACAGGTAATCCTTTAGTTAATGCAATGTGTATAGGTGTTTTGAAAATACAAGATTTAATTAAATCATCTTCAGGTCCGGCTGGTAATTTACTTTTATTAGTTGGTTCAGGTACTGGAAAAGATGGAATTCATGGAGCTTCAGGTTTGGCATCAAATACTTTTGATGCTGATCAAGAACTGAGGCCAACAGTTCAAGTGGGGAACCCATTTTTAGAAAAAATTTTAATTGAATCATGTTTGGAAGTTGTAGCAACTGGTAAGGTAGATGGATTACAAGATTTAGGTGCAGCTGGTTTAACTAGTGCATCTGTAGAGTGTGCTGCAAATGGGCAAATGGGGTTTGAGATCGATGTTAGTCTGATTCCACGTAGAGAATCAGGCATGCAAGCATATGAAGTGATGCTTTCTGAGACTCAAGAGCGTATGTTGTTTTCTGTTTCTCCTCAAAACTTAGATGATGTTTGCGGTATTTTTGAAAAATGGGAAATTAATCATGATGTGATTGGGAAAGTGACTAAACGAGAATTTGCCACTATTTTAGAAAATGGTAAATTAATTGCAGATGTTCCTATAAACATTTTGACTGATCCTCCTCTGTATACTGTAGATGCAATTGAATCTTTTGAAATCACAAAAGCTCGAGAAACTAGTTTGGAAAATATTCCTTTACCGATTGAATCTCAACTTGAGATATTTTTGAAAATTTTAAGTAGCCCAAATATTGCTAGTAGAGAATATGTTTATAGGCAATATGACCATCAAGTTCAAACTAATACTGTAATCTCCCCTGGTGGTGATGCTTCATTAATAAGGATTAAAGGGACAACTAAAGCATTAGCTGCTTCTACAGATGGAAACGCTAGATTAACTTATTTAGATCCTTATGTTGGAGCTCAGATTGCAGTTGCTGAAGCATTTAGAAACATTTCGTGTACTGGTGCTAACCCGATTGCTATAACTAATTGTTTGAATTTTGGGAATCCTCAAAAACCTGAAGTATATTTTCAGTTGGAGAAAGCTGTTTCCGGAATTGCGGATATGTCAATAGAATTTAATGCTCCAGTAATAAGTGGCAATGTAAGTTTATATAATGAAACCCAAGTTTCATCTATATTTCCAACTCCTGTTATTGGTGCTGTTGGATTATTACAAAATGTAGAAAAGCATTGTGAGTCTGCTTTTAAAAATCCAGATGATTTAGTTTTTTTGTTGGGAGTCGATCAAGTTGATTTGAGCCTAAAATATTTTGCAGGCAGTGAATTTTTAGAATTTATTCACAATAAAATTGAAGGGGCTCCTGAAATAAATATCAATTTAGAGATGATTCTCCAAAAAGCTTGTAGAGAGTTAATTGCATCAGATCTATTAAATTCATGTCATGATTGTTCTGATGGAGGTTTGGCCATTGCTATTGCAGAATCAGCGATTTTAGGTAACAAAGGTTTTGTTGCAAATTTTAAATTGAAAGAAAGATGGGATTCTGCTTTATTTGCAGAAAAACAATCTAGAGTAGTCATTTCATTTAATCCATCTAGATCGAATGAAATTACGGAAATTTGCAGTCGATATGGATTACCATTTTTAGAATTAGGTAAGGTTACGTCAGGTAGATTTAAATTATCGGAATTCATTGATTTGGATATCAATGAATTTTCTAATGTTTGGAAAAACACCTTATTAAATGAATTAGATTGATAGTAAATTGACATACTAAATATCGAATGCTAGATTAAATTGGTTATAGATTAATTTTAAATAGTTTGGTTTTTTGGAGATTATTGTAAATGCCTACATATGATTATAAATGTGATCAATGTGGATTAGATTTTGAATTGAGGCTAAGGTTTAGTGATTCTATTGAACAGCCTTGTCCCATAGAATCCTGTAATTCAAATGCTAGGAGATTATTCTCAGCAGTTCCTATTGTGTTCAAAGGTAGCGGTTGGTATGTAAATGATTATGGACAGAAAGGGAGTTCTTCAGGCAAACAAATAGATTCTATAAAAAACACTTCTCAATCTACTGGATCACCAGAATCAACAGATCCAAAAACTAAATCCTCAGATGCTACATCTTCAGATACTAAATCTTCAGAGACTAAGTCGTCATCTACTAAAGAATAAATATGATTGCTCTAGTTCAAAGAGTTTTATCAGCATCAGTTAGTTCAAACGACTCTGATTTAGCTTCAATAAATAAAGGGCTTGTAGTTTTGATTGGGATTTCATCCGCTGATTCGGAAGATGATATTCATTATATTGTAGACAAAGTATCAAATTTGAGAATATTTTCAAATGAGAATGGCCATTTTGATGAATCTATAATAAACGTTTCAGGTTCTGTGCTTTTGGTTAGTCAATTTACATTAATGGCATCTACGAAAAAAGGAAGAAGGCCTAGTTTTCAGGATGCTATGAATCCTGTTGAGGCTAGAGGTTTATATTGTAAATTAGTTGATGAATTTCATTCGACTGGTTTGGATATTAAGACAGGTCAATTTCAAACAAATATGAAAGTGTCTTTGGTGAATGATGGACCTGTGACAGTAATTGTTGATTCAAAAAAATAATTATTCAACATCAAGACTAAGATCTAAATTTGGAGATGAATGAGTAATTGCTCCAACTGAGATTAAATTCACTCCTGTTTCAGCTATCGCTTTAACTGAAGATAAGTTGACTCCACCTGAAGCTTCAGTGATGACTTTTCCTTCACATAATTCTACAGCTCTTTTCATCATCTCAACTGGCATATTGTCTAGCATAATAATGTCTGCTCCAGCATCCATGGCAGAGATTAAGTCATCTAGATTTTCAACTTCTATTTCTGTTTTAATAGTATGCGATGAATTAGCTTTTGCTTTGCGAATCACATCAGAAATATTTAAACCGTCACTTTCTAATATTTTAATATGATTGTCTTTGATTAGAATACCGTCAGATAAGTTTTGTCTGTGGTTATGACCGCCTCCCATTCTGACAGCATATTTTTCTAGATTTCTGTATCCGGGAGTTGTTTTTCTGGTATCAACAATTTTGGCATTGGTATGTGAGATTAATTCAACAAATTTAGCTGTATGAGTGGCTACTCCGCTTAGTTTTCGTAAAAAGTTCAGTGCTGTTCTTTCAGCGATTAATATAGAGGATAAATTTCCTGAAATTGAAGCTATTTCACTTCCGTTAATCAATTTGGATCCATCTGAAATAAATTGTGAAATTATTAATGAAGGATCAATTTTTAAAAATACTTTTGCAGCAATTTCAAATCCTGCTAATATTCCAATTTCGTCTGAAACAATTGTTCCTATTCCTGTAGCTTTAGAGTCTATAATTGATTCAGATGTAGCATCTCCTGAAATATAATCTTCTTGAATCGCTAAATCAATTAATGATTCTATATTTGGATTAAATTTCATTTTTAGACTACTGATAACATTCTTTCAAGAGCAATTCTGGAAAATTCCCGAGTTTTTTGGTCAACTTGTATTTGATTTACTACTACACCTTCAAGTAAACCATCCAAAACCCAAGATAAATATGCTGGATGAATTCTATACATTGTGGAACAAGGACAAACAACAGAATCAAGACAGAATATTGTTTTATCAGGATTCTCTTCAGCTAATCGATTTACCATGCTGATTTCAGTCCCCACAGCCCATTTAGTTCCAGCAGGAGAATCAACTATTGCTTTCTTGATGAATTCCGTGGAACCACATAAATCTGCTTCATTAACAACATCAAATGTACATTCAGGATGCACTATGACGTTGATATCTTTATGAGTTTCTCGAGCTTGACGAATTTGGTCTACAGTAAATCTAGTATGCACAGAACAATGACCTTGCCACAAAATGATTTTTGCTTTTTCTAGAACTTCTTCTGTGTGTCCTCCTAAAGGTTTGAATGGATTCCAAACTATCATTTCGTTAAGTTTAATTCCTTTTTTATAGGCTGTATTTCTCCCAAGGTGTTGGTCAGGTAAAAATAAGATTTTGTCTCCTCTTTCAAATGCCCAATCAAATGCTGCATCAGCGTTGGAGGATGTACATACGATTCCATTATTTTCTCCACATAGAGATTTGATTGCAGCAGCAGAATTCATGTAAGTCATAGGAATTAAAGAAGATTTACTACTAATAACGTCATTGATATCTTCCCAGCAATCTAAAACATCGTCTTTTTGAGCCATATCAGACATAGAGCATCCTGCAGTCATGTTTGGAAGAATCACTTTTTGTTGGGGAGTACTTAATATGTCAGCTGTTTCTGCCATAAAATGAACTCCACAAAAAACTATAAACTCAGCCTCTTTTTGTTCAGCAGCAAATTGTGAAAGTTTAAATGAGTCACCTCTAAAATCTGCAAATTGAATGACTTCATTTCTTTGGTAATGATGACCTAATATGACAAGTTTTTGTCCTAAAGTTTTTTTCGCTTTTTGAATGTTGTTAGATAATTGTTCGGGTGAAGTTCTCATATAACTGATAGGTAATTTTTGCCATTGGACACCTATTTCAAATTCTTCTTGTAATGTCTTTGAAGCTAAATCTTCGTCAGTTTGGCAAAATGCTGATTGCTCTATTTCAGTGATAGGAATCGAAGGTTTTTTAGTTTTTGATACCATTTTCTTTTTCCTTCCTTACTTATATTTTAGCTCCATTTAGATACCAAGGACTAGTTTTATTGATTTTAACGTTAATTGTTTCACCGGCTGAAACATCTGTATCATCTAAAAATACTAGTTTGTCATGTCTATTTCTACCAAACCATTTATCTTCTTTTTTACCTTCTATTAAGACATCAAAGGTTTGGTTTAATAAATTTTCATTGATCTTAGTTACAATTTTTTCTTGTGATTCATTGATTTGAATTAACCTATCTTTTTTGACTTCGGGAGGTACGTCGTCGACCATTTTTCTATCAGCTATAGTTCCTGTTCTTGTGGAATAAGCTGCAGAGTGAACTTTATCAAATTTAATATCTTTAATTAAATTCAATGAATCTTGAAATTGTTCATCTGTTTCTCCGCAGAATCCAACTATAAGATCTGTAGTGAGGCTTACATTGGGAATTTTATTACGGATTTTGTCTATAAGAGATCGGTATTCTTCGTTTGTATATCCCCGTCTCATAGTTTGTAACACTTCATTGTTTCCTGCTTGAAAAGGCAAATTTATATTTTCACATACTTTATCTAAGTCATTAATTGATTCAATGATTGAATCATCCATATCGTTGGGGTGAGATGTTAAAAATCTAATTCTTTCAATTTCATTAATTTCATTTAACTCATAAAATAAATCTGCTAGATTTCTAGATCCGGCTAGATCATGCCCGTATGAGTCAACATTTTGTCCCAATAGAGTAATTTCTTTTACGCCTCTTTGAACCAACATCTTAGTTTCATTTACTATATCTTCAATGGTTCTACTAGTTTCCCTTCCCCTTCTGTAAGGGATAATGCAAAAAGAGCAAAATTTGTCACAACCGTGAATTATTGGGATGAATGTTGCAATTGATGGGGCAGCTGTAACATTTGCTAAGCAACCTTCAGTGTCAATTCCTTTGTTTTGTGATAAGAAATTAATCAATGGGTCAAACTGTTGAGGCTGCATAAAAACATCAACATAGGGAAATTGTTTTTGTAAATTGTCAGTCTTTGGTCCTACCATACATCCCATAAGCGCGATCACTTTTTCGGGGTTTTTCATTTTAGATGGCTTTAAACTTGTTAAAGTACCTACGGCTTTATCCTCAGCATTTTGCCTTACAACACATGTGTTTAATACCACAAGATCAGCTTCATTTTTAGAATCAATATAAGAAAGGCCTAAATTTTTCAATGCACTTTCTAACCGATCAGAATCAGCCTTGTTCATCTGGCATCCAGTTGTCCAAATATTATATGTTTTCATTTTTTCTCTATGGCGGAGGGAATGGGATTCGAACCCATGAAAGCGTTTTCACGCCTTAACCGCTTAGCAGGCGGCCGCACTAGACCTCTATGCGATCCCTCCATTTTTTTGGAAGGGGTTAATTATATTGAAATTTTACTATTCTAATCAAGCTAAATGTTAGGCAATTAAATTTTAAGAGAATGGCCTGAAACCATTTTCATCTTCAATCCATATGCTTCCACCTTCAAAAAATTCCTTTTTCCATATAGGGACTATTTCTTTAATGCGATCTACGGAATATTCACATGCTTGAATTCCTTCTTTTCTGTGAGGAGATCCAGTTGCTACAATTAAACTTACTTCACCAATTTCAAGTTTGCCGATTCTGTGTAATATTGAAACTTTGACATCCCATTTTTCTATGATTTCATCACAAATTTGCTTTAATTTTTTAATTGCCATTGGTTTGTAGCATTCGTATTCTAAAAATTTAACTTTTCTGTTGTCAGAATGATCTCTAGTTACCCCTTCAAATATCGTACAAGCACCATGTGAATTGGAACTTACAAAATTTTTTGCAATACTTTGATCTAATTTTAATTCTGAGATTTCGACATGGATTTTTTCAATTGTCATTTTGAACCTCCGCTTACAGGAGGAATTAATGCCACAATGTCACCTTCGGATAAAATTTGACTTTGATCAGAAAATTCTTCATTGATGGCTGCAACTATTTTTGATGGATCAGAATGTAGTTTAGGGAATTTCTGAACAATTTTATCAATTAATCCTTTTAGATTTGATCCGTGAGAAATTTCAAAAGTACACGATTTCACTCCAGCTTTCTCCCGATATGATGCAAAAAAAAGTACTTCTATTTCCATATTAAGTTTTTGATATAACTTCTTGTTCATTAAGTTTATTAATTTGATCGTCAGAATAACCTAAAATTTCTGAAAGAATTTCATTCGAATGTTGTCCAATCGTTGGAGTTGAACCTACTACCATTTCAGTTCTACCAAATTTGATCATTTTACCAGCAACATGCATCGACCCAGCTATCGGGTCAGGGACTTCTACTAGTATTTCACGTTCTTTTAAGTGGGGGTCTAAAGCTGCCTGTTGAGTGTTGTTAACTGGAGAGCAGGGGACACCATTGTTTGAAAGGATTTCTACAGCAGAACTCATTGAATGTTGGATGAACCAAGATTGCAAGCCTTCTTCAATTTCATCGACATTTTCATTTCTATCTGATCGTGTAGAAAAATTTTCGTTATTTAACCAATCCGGTTTATTTATTGATTCGCATAGTCTAGTCCACATGTTTTCATTTGTAGCTGCAATGATTACCCAGCCATCTTGCGTCTGATAGCATCCCCCAGTTCCTCTGCCGTTCCCTTCTCTTTCAGGCATTAATCCACCCTCAAGAAATGCAGTAATGGGAATTTCATTGCACGTATATCCAGTATCAGCAAGGCAAACATCAATAGTTTGTCCTTCTCCAGAAAATTCTCTTTCACGAAGTGCAGCTAAAGCTCCTACTGTGGCATGAAGAGATGTGATTCTATCTATGAGTGGGAATGTAGTTCTCATAGGAGGCATTCCTTCTTCACCCGTAATGCTCATCATTCCTCCAATTGCTTGGCCTATAGGGTCAAAACCCACTCTGTCTTTGTATGGACCATATTGTCCGTAAGCAGAAACATTTACCATAATAATTTTTTTATTTATTTTTTTTAATTTTTCATAACCAAACCCCATAGTATCTATTGTTCCAGGTCTAAAGTTTTGAATCAAAATATCTGAAACTTTCACTAAATCTCTTAAAACTTTTTTACCTTCTTCAGTTCTGAGATTTATAGATAGGCTTTTTTTCCCACTGTTGTATTGAACCCAATAAGTACTTTGCCCTCTAACTACAGGACCATTTTTTCTGCTTTCATCACCATTTACACCTTCAATTTTAATGACCTCCGCACCCATACGAGCAAACATCAATGCGCATCTTGGTCCTGCTTGATATCTTCCTAAATCTAATACTCTGATTCCTTCTAAAGGGGTTGAAATTTTTTCGTTCATCTTGACTCTCCTGTGAGTTTTATTCGGGTTTTCGGCCCTTTCTGTCAATAAAAGTTTTAAATCCTTCGAGTACAGGAGTTGGGCTCAATTTTCCTGCAACTGCATCCATCTCATTTTGGTATGCTTGTTCCCATGAGTCTCCAATATTACCCATTAGGAGTTCTTTGATTCCTTGAACCATTCTAGGATCATTGCCTGCAATCATTTCTGCAAGTTCATAAGCTTTATTCATCAATTCTGAGGAATCTACTAAATGATTTAGTAGCCCAATTTGAAAAGCTTCATCTGGTGAGACTATTCTAGCAGTCATTAATAATTCTTTTGCTTTTGGCCATCCAACCTGCATGGGTAAACTCCAAGTTGCATTAACTCTTCCGTATGAAGCAGCAAGAAATTTAAAAGTACTTCTTTCACAGCCTATTCTTATATCAAAACTTGACGCCAATACTGATCCACCACCATACGATAGCCCATTTAAAGCCCCTATAGTCGGTTTAGTGCATGCACCAATATGCCAAGAATATTTACTTCTGTTTGGGTCCACTGGTGGAGGTGTATTACTTTCTGCATTCCTAGTCATCTCGTGAATATCCATTCCTGCAGAAAATGCTTTTTCTCCTGCTCCTGTAAAAACAACTACTTTAATTTCGTCATCGTTTTCCATTTCAGTAACAGCTTGATCAACTTCTTTTACCAATACTGTACTAAGAGCATTTAAAACATCAGGCCTGTTTAGTTTAATAGTCCCAATTCCAGAATTTTTCTCCACAAGAATTGTTTCGTATGTCATGTATGTCTCCTTTTTATGTTGGTACATTATGTCAAATTTTTGTAAACAAAAAAAATGTTTATACGATTTTTTTGTTTTCTGATAATATTCGGCAAAATTAGATTCTACAGAGGTACGTATGCCAGAAGAAAGTTTTCCTAGAATTTCCAAGCAACCTATTGAAAATATGAAAGTTCAACCAAACTTACATTTAGAAGACTCTTATAAAGATTTTGACTGGGAGGAAATGTACCAAGAATTAGATTGGTTGCCAGGTGGAGGATTAAACAAAGCTCATGAAGCAATAGATAGGCATGCCAATAGTGATAAAAAAAATAAATTAGCACTTATATGGGAAGGTAAAAATGGAGAAAGGGAAGATTATACTTTTGGAGATCTCCAGTTACTTACAAATCAATTTGCAAATGTTTTAGGCAGTTTAGGCATAGAAAAAGGTGACAGAGTATTTATATTTATGGATAGATTGCCAGAGTTGTATGTGGCGTTTTTTGGAGCATTAAAAGCGGGAGCTGTAGTAGGTCCTTTGTTTTCGGCTTTTGGTCCTGAACCTGTAAAAGATCGAATGCAAGATAGTGGAGCTAAAGTTTTAGTTACACAACCAGATTTGAGGAATAAAATTTCTGAGATAATTCCAGAGTTGTTTGATTTACAGCATATATTGATAGTTAATAAGGATGGACGTGATCAAAACCCCATTGATCCTCAAGATCTATCTTATGAAGAAGAAATGAATAAAGCTTCAAAAGAATTTACTACTGTTGTTACAGGTCAATATGATTACTCAGTCATGCATTACACATCTGGAACAACAGGAAAACCCAAAGGTGCTGTTCACAGGCATCAGGCTGTAGTTCAGCAAAAAGCTACTGGCAAGTGGGCTTTAGATCTTCAGGACGATGATATTTATTGGTGTACAGCTGACCCTGGTTGGGTAACAGGTACATCTTATGGAATGTTAGCCCCTTGGACTAACGGTATTACTCAATTGATTTATGAAGGCGGATTTAGCGCTAGTAGATGGTATGAACAAATTCAAAAACATAACGTTACTGTTTGGTATACGGCTCCTACGGCTATTCGTATGTTGATGAAAGCAGGGGACGATGTTACAAAAAAGTTTGATTTGTCTTCTTTGAGATATATTTGTAGTGTTGGAGAACCTCTAAACCCTGAAGCTGTTGTTTGGAGTAATGAGGTTTTTGGAATGGCATTTCATGATAACTGGTGGCAAACAGAAACAGGCGCCATAATGTGTGCCAATTATCCTAGTATGGAAATTAGGCCTGGTTCAATGGGTAAACCTATTCCGGGCGTTCAGTTAGCAATTGTCGATGAAGATTTTAATGAAGTACCAGACGGAGAAGATGGTAATTTAGTAGTTAAGCCCGGATGGCCTTCAATGTTCCATGCTTATTGGAATAACTCAGAAATGTATAACTCTAGATTCAGAAAAGGTTGGTACATTACTGGAGATACAGCTCGGAAAGATGAGGACGGGTATTTTTGGTTTGTAGGACGCGCAGATGATGTGATTAACACAGCGGGGCACTTAGTTGGTCCATTTGAAGTTGAAAGTGCATTGATAGAACATCCTGCAGTAGCTGAAGCTGGAGTGATAGGTAAACCTGATCCATTAGCTATGGAGATTGTTAAAGCTTTCGTATCTTTGAAAGATGGATATGAAGAATCAACTCAATTAAGAAATGAAATTATCAAATTTGCGAGAGAAAAATTATCTACAGCTGTTGCCCCTCGTGAGATAGATTTTATTCCGTCTCTTCCTAAAACTAGAAGTGGAAAAATTATGCGCCGGCTTTTGAAAGCGAGGGAATTAGGGCTTCCCGAAGGAGATACTTCAACTCTAGAAGATGATTAGGAATTAGCTGTCGTTACTTGTGCAAAGGCAATGGCAATGACAGTAATAGATTTGCTAGCTGATGGAGCTTCCAATGCATCGCAAATTATCTCAGAGAATGATTCCCCGCTTACTATACCTTCATACCTGTCACTTTTGCGAAGTATGACTAAAGAAGAAACATTTAAAGAGTAGAAAAGTTAAGATATTTCTAACTCTTTAAAATCTAAAAGTTGAGAGATTGCTGATACTCCTCTTAGCTAGTTAACATATACTAGTATTTCATGAAATTCCTAGACAAACGAGTATATGTGTTTTTAATACAAAAACTAGATAGTTATCTTTGTAAGATGTACTACATCCCGTTAGAGGAAGATTAATTTCATTTTGTTAGAAATGATGAAATCTCAGATGAGAATTTCTTTTTCCAAGCCGTATTTAATCTTATTCTTTCTAGTGATTGCTGTATGCTTCTTTCTGCAGCCGGTGTGGGGTTTTTTTCAAAAAAATCTTCAACTTCAGAAATGCGTTTTTCTTCTGAAAATCCTGAAACTAGAGAGACTAGACGATTGAGGGCAAAGCCTCC
>CETB01047919.1_pt1 | contig 33076 bp, 31 predicted proteins | sample 356381 | NCBI WGS metagenome assembly CETB01 (sample SAMEA2622545, study PRJEB7988) | marine metagenome | biome: marine biome (ENVO:00000447); feature: deep chlorophyll maximum layer (ENVO:xxxxxxxx); material: "saline water (ENVO:00002010), including plankton (ENVO:xxxxxxxx)" | depth 155 m | reverse complement strand
AAATCAAAGGAGTTTAAGGACCTTAGCCCATCGGAAGGTGATGAAGTTACTGCTCAGGTAACTTCAATAGATAGAAAAAACCGACAAGTAAACTTATCAGTTAAAGCACTTGAAAAAAGCCAAGAAAGAGAAATCTTGAAAGAAAATATCACAAAAAATAAGCAAATAGAATCAGAAACAAAAACCTCAATAGGAGATTTAATTCAAGATGAACTAGACGATAGTTCTGAAAAATAGATGAAAAAGTCTGATTTGATAGCCAAATTAGTAAGAAAATTAGAACAGTATTCTGATATAGACATCTTGCTTTCTTCTGAGACAATTCAAGAGGCAATAATAAATACTCTCAAAGAAAGAAAAAGAGTTGAGATTAGAGGTTTCGGAACTTTTTGCATAAGAGATAGAAAGTCCATTCGGGCAAGAAACCCAAAGTCAGGAGAAACCATAGAATTACCAAAAAGGTCGATACCTTATTTTAGAGCTTCCAAAATATTAAAACAGAGAATCAATTAATAAAGATTACAGTTTATAATGTGATTTATGAGATATGTTGCCTTATTGATATTCTTATTATTCTTAACAAGTTTATTCGTTCTTGGGAGCCTTAATTCTCAAATAATCTCAATAGACCTTTATTTTTACGAATTAAATGGCGTATCTCTTGGATACTCTTTGATTGCAGCAATTTTATTTGGCTCAATTATTTCTTTCATACTTCAGCTTCCTATTTTATTTAAAAAACCTAAAAGCAACGAAGAAAAAGATAGTGGAACTTGAAACTAAGCAGATAATCGTAGCCCTAGACTTTGATAATCTCAAGGAAGCAGAAAAGATACTCAACCAATTAGATCCTTATTTATATAGGGTAAAAGTAGGAAGCCAACTCTTCACTTCAGAGGGCCCTGAAGTTATAAAATATATAGATTCTCTAGGATTTGATATATTTTTGGATCTTAAATTTCATGATATTCCTAATACAGTTTACAAAGCTCTTAAAAAAGTTTTTGAAATAGGAGTTTGGATGACAAACGTACACCTTTTAGGAGGAAATGAAATGCTTAAAGCTGCATATAGGGCAAAGTTAGAGTCTAATAAAGATGTGAAATTAATAGGTGTTTCTGTTCTGACAAGCTTAAGCAATAAAGATTTAGAAAACTTAGGCTTTAAAATGAATACAGAGGATTTGGTCTCAGATCTTTCAAAGAAGGCATTTGAAAATCATTTTGATGGAGTGGTCTGCTCTGTAGGTGATGTAAAGAAGGTCAAAGAATGTACAAGCAGTGAATTCATCACTGTGACCCCTGGAATAAGGATAAAACAAGAATCTCAAGACCAGTCTAGAGTTTTTACTATAAATGATGCGCTTGAGCAAGGCTCTGATTATATTGTCCTTGGTAGAGAGTTAACACAATCTGATAATCCTAGCAAAATGTTAAATGAAATTGAATCGTATATAATTTAATCATGAGTAAGGGATGGAATGTAGTTAAAGAAGATGAAAGGTATGTTGTCCTTGACAATAATACTTTGTCTAAATTGGTTCCTAGTATTACTAAGCTTAATCCTAAAAAAAGTACCTCAGGCCATGATCATTTAGGTCAAGAAGAGGTCTATGTTTTTTATAAGGGTACGGGAGTGATGCAGATAGATGATGCTAAATTTGAAGTTAAGCAAGGAGATGTTATTCCTGTTCCTGACGGTGCTTTTCACAGAGTATTTAACGAATCAAATGAGATACTTGAATTTGCGGCTATTTTTAATGGCGAAAGGCATACAGAAGATCCTAAATAACTTTTCCTTCGAAAAAATTTTGATAACTAAATTATTTATTCTTATTTTTTTATTTGTAAGTTGTTCTTCATCTTTAGAAGAAAATACTTCGTATGGGATAGCAACAAGACATTATTTAGCCACTGAAGTAGGTGAAAATATTCTTAAAAATGGAGGAAATGCTGTGGATGCAGCTATAGCAGTTGCTTATGCTCTTGCTGTTGTAAATCCATCTGCAGGAAATTTAGGAGGTGGTGGCTTTATGCTGATATATGAGGCAGCTTCAAATAAAACTTTTGCAGTAGATTATAGAGAAAAAGCTCCAGTCAAAGCTACAAGAGATATGTATCTAAATGAAGCAGGTGATGTAATAAAAGGCTTAAGTTTAAATACAATCATGTCTTCTGCTACTCCAGGCACAGTAGCTGGAATGAATTTTGTATATGAAAAATTTTCCTCTATGGAAATTGATAAATTAATCTCTCCATCTATTTCATTAGCCAGGGAAGGTTTTAAGTTATCTAGTTTTCAAGCTTCAAACCTTAATAAATATAGAGATAAATTTACCCGAAATGAGGAGGCAAAAAAAATATTTACTCTCAAAAATGGGCTATTTAAGGAAGGAGATATTCTAGTACAGAAGGATTTGGCAGATACTATAGAACTGATATTGAAAAAAGGACCAGATGAATTTTATAGCGGGGAAATAGCACAAAAAATATCTAATTATTTTTTAGAAAAAAAAGGAATATTAAGTTATGAAGATTTAAACAACTACAAAGTCAGAGAGTTAGATTCAATTTGTGGAAATTTTATGTCTTTTAAGGTTTGTTCAATGCCTCCTCCAAGTTCGGGAGGCGTAGCAATCATTCAAATGTTGAATATATTAAGTAACTTTGATTTGGAAAATATTGAACACAACTCCATAGAATATATAACGTTATTAAAAAAAGCGATGAAATCAGCATTTATCGACAGATCAAAATTTTTAGGAGACCCAAGTTTTACTAAGGTGCCTGTTGAAAGATTAACTTCTAACAAATACGCAAAAGAAGTGAGTGATAAAATTAAGCAGGGTATAAGTATTTCAGAATCTCCAATTGAAATTTATGAAAGTGAAGAAACCACACACTTCTCAATAGTTGATAAATGGGGTAATGCTGTAAGCAATACTTACACCTTAAATACCGCTTATGGATCAGGCATAGTAGTAAGGGGCACCGGGATTTTAATGAATAATGAAATGGACGATTTTTCATCAAAACCTGGAACTCCAAATGCATATGGTCTTGTTGGTTCAGAAGCAAATAAAATAGAAGCAAAAAAAGCTCCTCTGTCTTCTATGTCTCCTGTGATTGTATTAAAAAATAAGCAAGTTTATTTGATTACAGGATCTCCTGGAGGTTCGACTATCATTACATCTGTATTACAAGAAATTTTAAATATTTTAAATTTTGAAATGAGTCTAATAGAGTCTTCACAAAAAAATAGGATTCATTATCAGTGGCTTCCTGATATTATTTTTTTCGAGAATTTAAACAAAGAAAAGATTCAAGCTTTAGAAATAAAAAATACATTGAAACAGAGAAAATTAGGAGAAATTCATTCGATTTTAATAAAGGATGGCTTAATCGAGGCTTATTCAGATAAGAGAAGACCTGATGGCAAAGCAATTGCAGTTCAGTAAGAAGGTAAGTATTTTTAATAATACGATCGAATTTCCGGAATCGCCCGGTGTTTATAAGTTTTACAATGATTCAGAAGATATAATTTATATAGGAAAAGCAAAAATATTAAGTAATAGGCTTTCTTCTTATCTGTCATCGAATAAGGATGATACAAGAAAGCTTCAGCGATTAAAAAAAAGTATCAAATTTGTTGAATTTATTATTACAGATACCGAATCTGATGCTTTACTTTTAGAGCAAAGCCTAATAAGAAAAATAAAACCTCCTTTTAATATTCAATTTAGAGACGATAAGTCCTATCCAGCAATTCATATTTCCTCAAAACACGAATTCCCAGCTATTTTTATGTCTAGAAAAAAAGAGAAAAATACTACTAAATTTGGCCCTTTTGCGAATGTTGGCGCAATGAAGGAAAACATAAATTTGGTAAGATCTGTCTTTAAGATCAGGAATTGTAAGGATTTAATTTTTAATAATAGATCAAGGCCCTGCATAGAGTATCAACTTGAAAAATGCTCTGCTCCATGCGTTTCAGAAATTTCAAAAATTGAATATGCCCAAGAAGTAAAAGATGCAAATAAGTTTCTTTCTGGTGAGACGGAGAGTGTTTTAAAAAATCTTTATGACAAGATGGATAAATATTCTCAAAACAAAGATTATGAAAGGGCAATTTTATACCGTGAAAAAATCAAATCTATTAGATCAATAGAAAGAAAACAAAATATTCTCTCGAATTTTAAAAACTTAGATGTTATTTCAATTAAAACTAATAAAATCCAGACATGTATTAGCGTCATAATAGTAGAAGACGGATGGATTCAATCTTCTAGTAATTACTATCCAGAAAAAAATGAACCCTTGAGCATATCTGATTTATTTTCAGCATTTTTAGAGAACTATATCAGCATGAATTTAGACAGAAAAAAGATAAATATTCTATGCAACATAAAACCTAGTGTAGATACTCAAGACTTTATTAACTCTTTTCGAAGCAACAAAGTAAAAATTTTAAGTAAAAATTCGTCTAATAAAGCATTAATTGAACTATCAGAATCTCAAGCAGAGGATGGATTGCTAAGAAATAGGAATTTTATTTGGGTTGAAGATTCTATAAAAGAATTGAGTAGGCGTCTTGAATTAAGAAGCATTAATCGAATAGAGGCTTTTGATATAAGTCATACTTCAGGAAAAGAAGTTAGCGCATCTTGTGTAGTCTTTGATAATTCTGGACCTAGGAAGAAGGATTATCGATTAATGAACATAAAAGAAAATCAAAATAATGACTATGCAGCTTTAGGTGAAGCAATTTCTAGGAGAATAAAAAATATAAATTCAAAGAAAGGTAAACTTCCTGAATTAATCGTAATTGATGGCGGAAGAGGTCAGTTGAATTCAGTTATAAAAAAATTAAATAAAAACGTTCTAAATGAAGTTAGCTTTATAGCAATATCAAAAGGTCCAAATAGAAATGAAAAATATGATTTTATTCATTTAACTCATTCTTCTAAGCCAATTGAAATAAATTCAAATAGAAGCCTTGCTAAATTAGTTCAACTGATAAGAAACGAATCTCATAGATTCTCTTTATTTCATCACAGAAGGAGGCGAAAAAAAAGTTTTATGAATTCTGAACTAGATTTGATTGATGGAATAGGCCAAAAGTATTCGAAAAGATTAATAAGACACTTTGGAGGAATATTAAATTTAAAACAAGCTTCAATATCAGATCTTCAAAAGGTAAATGGAATAGGGCCCAAAAAAGCAAAGATTATTTTTGAATCTTTTATGGGTTAATAGAATTATAATTAATCAATGATTCCTAATCTTTTATCTTTATTGAGAATATTTCTCGCTATACCCGTACTTGTCTTATTTTCTCAAGGTTATTATTTTTCAGCTACAGTCCTTTTTATTTCAGCCGCACTAACTGACTTACTAGATGGGTATTTGGCAAGAAAATATAAATTAGCTTCAGATCTGGGATCATTGCTGGACCTTATAGCAGATAAAATTCTAGTTACAATTGTAATTATTTGGCTAGCTTCTTATTTTAATAGCACTGTTCTGATAGTTTTTTCCATCTTGATTATCTCAAGAGAGCTAATTATCAGTCATATAAGGGCTTTTATGGCTGGTGAGAAATTAGAACTTACAAAAATGAGGGCAGATAGTTTTGGAAAAATCAAAACCTTTGCCCAAATGACCGGAATTAGCTGTCTTATAGCTTCCCCGATGTTTGGTTCATTTTTTTTTGATTTCTCCATTTTAGTTTTGCTACTTAGTGTCATTCTTTCTTATATTTCTTTATTTAATTACCTGAGGGAATGGCATGATTAGTAATAAAATATACAATAGCTTCACGGCTGAGTGGCAGAGTGGTCATGCAGCGGATTGCAAATCCGTCCACGCCGGTTCGATTCCGACCTCAGCCTCAGAAAGAAAATGAAAGAAGAATCAATTATCTTGGTAAGCGGAGGATTTGATCCTGTGCATATCGGTCATATAGAGATGTTTAATGAAGCTTCTAAGCATGGAAAAGTTGTTGTTATTGCTAATACTGATGAATTTTTGATAGCAAAAAAAGGTTATTTTTTTATGCCGTTAGATGAAAGACTGCACATACTTAAAAATATAAAAAATATTTATAAAGTTTACCCATCTATTGATAAGGATGAGACAGTTATAGAGACCATTAAAAGCTTAAAAAATAAATTTGGAAATAATTTAAGGTATTTTGCTAATGGAGGGGATAGAAAAAATAAAAAAGATGTTCCTGAATCATTAATTTGTGAGGATCTTGGAATAGAAATGCTGTTTGGTATTGGGGGAGATAAAAGACAATCTAGCTCTAATCTAGTTTCATCTCAAAAAAAAGATCTCTTATCAGTAGAAAAACCCTGGGGAAACTATAAGAATTTATTTTCGGGAAAAAATTTCTTAGTTAAAAAAATTGAAGTTTTGTGCAATCAAGCAATATCTCTTCAATCACATGAACATAGAGATGAACATTGGATTATCATTCAGGGAAAAGGAAAAATACAAATTAAAGATTCAATTAAGACAATAGAGACCAATGAACATATTTTCATTCCTAAAGGAACAAAACATAGGATATTTAATGAAGAAAAAGAAACTTTAGAAATTATTGAGCTTCAATACGGAGATCTTATATCAGAAGAAGATATAAAAAGATTCAAGGACTTATATAATAGAGACTAAGTAGAAGCTAATTGCCCGGGTGGTGGAATTGGTAGACACAAGGGACTTAAAATCCCTCGAAGGCGACTTCGTGCCGGTTCAAGTCCGGCCCCGGGTACCATTTAGAAGAAAACTAGGTTCTATGAATTATGAGTCTGTGCGTGCATACTTTCTTAAATTCTAGAATTTAGTAGAGTAAAATCAAAAATGACAATGTTAACTTTTAGTAAAAAAACATGAATGAGGAAATTTTAAATTCAGAAGAAGAAATAGACTTAAGAGAGCTTTTCAAAGTCCTATTTGATGGGAAAATTCTCATAGCTCTTGTGGCTTCTATAATTACTTTTTCTTCAGTTATTTATGCTTTGATGATGACCGATTATTACAAATCTGAGGCAGTAATGTCTGTACGGGATAATTCAGAAAATAAAAATCTTTTGTCTCAATTCGGTGGCGCAGCTTCTTTAATGGGACTTAATGTTTCATCAACTGATGATAAAGCATCTCAGACTATTCAATTAATTCAATCAAGAAAATTTATCAAACATCTTCTAACATTTGAAAACATCCTACCGTCTATTATGGCAGCAAAAAGTTATGATATTTCCTCAAAAAAACTTTTGTTTGATGGCGATCTTTATGATTCCAAATCTAAAAATTGGATAGGAGAGCCTGATGAAAATGGTTCAGCAAAACCTTCTTACTTGGATGCGCATGGGGTCTATTTAAACGATCTGTTGTCAATCTCTCAGGATAAAAATACTGGCTTTATTTTGATTGACATTAAACACCTATCCCCTGTTTTTGCTAAAGAGTTTTTAGAATTAATTATAAGAGAGACTAATACAATTCTTAGAAAAAAGGATTTAGAAGAATCAAATGAGGCTTTGATGTATTTAACAAATGAACTTAGGAAAACTTCCTTAGTTGAATTGAAAGAATCAATAAAAAATTTAATAGAAGCTCAATTGGAAGTTCAAATGATGTCAAAAATAAATGAGGATTATGTTTTAGTTGAAATAGATCCACCATTTATTCCAGAAAGAGGCTTAAGTAATAGCAAATTATTAATTGTAATCTTTTCCGCCATATTTGGATCCTTGCTTGGCGGCGTAATAGTCCTTATAAGACACTATTTTCTTAAAGAGAAACTAATAGAAGCTTAATTTATGAAGACTCTACTTCTCAATCATTTTCTTTTCTTCAGATATCCTTTTTTTCTTTTTTAAATATTTAGATTTATTATGATTATTGCTTCTATTTATCCATGTCCTTTTGATGTGCAGGACAGACATGAATTTAATGCTAGTTTAATAAAAAAAGAAACCATCTATTCCTATGAAGAGGGGAAAGTCACAACAGTAAAAAATGATGGAACCTCTAAGTTTCCTGAACGTTCATTGATGTTAGGATTTAAAGAATTAGGAGTCACCCCGGATGAGGTAAACAAATGGGTGTTTCCTACTCCAGCCTCTAAAATTAAGATTGATGACTACTATCTTTTTTTTACATGGTTTTTTAAAGCTTACTTAGGTAAAAAAGAAAATTTCGAGAATTGGTTTAAGCAACATATAGAATTTGTAGATCATCAGTTAAGTCATGCTTCGTTAGCTGTATACGGCTCAACTTTTTCTGATTGTGCATTTTTATGCATGGACGGCGGTGGAGATTTTGGAGATCCAAGGGGGTATATTTTTGGAGATTATAAAAACGATACTTTCAACATTAAATTTGAATCCTCAGGAGTAGACAATATAGCTAATTTTCATTCTTTTTTAACAGATTCTATAGGCTTTTCGGGCGATGATAATGGCAAAACATCTGGTCTTGCCTCCTATGGAAAGGTAAGTCCTGATTTAAAAAAACAATTTTTAAAACTAATAAAGGTAAGCAAAGAGAAAGGAGTAAAATTTAGCCGCGAAAGATATAAATCCACCACAGTTAATCTTCAGAAGATAAAAGCAGATTCCTACGATAGAAGTAAAATCTTTAATCAATATCCTAGCGACACAAATATACTCCGCTTGGGTATAGAGTACCTACCGCATGACATTGCTGCCACCGGTGAACAAGTGCTTCAAGACTCAGTCTTAGAACTTATAAAATTACTAAAAAAAGAAACGAGTTGTACCAATATAGTATTTAGTGGAGGGCTGTTTCAAAATGTGGCGCTAAATAGAGCATTGTTAAATTCTGAATTTGAGAATTGTTATTTCCCATCAGCCCCATCTGACTCAGGTTTATCTCTGGGTGCTGCTTTATTTGTAAAAAATAGAAATAAACCTAATTTGCCTAATACTTTATCTGCATATTTGGGTCCATCTTTCACAGAAAATGAAATAAAAGCAGTTTTAGATAGCCATAGACTCATATATAAAAAACATAGAAATATCTCAAAAGTAGTGGCAAAAAAAATTACAGAGGGAGCTAGTGTTGGCTGGTTTCAAGGAAAAGCAGAATTTGGACCTCGTTCTTTAGGAAATAGATCTTTAGTCGCTGATCCTAGAGATATTAGATCCAAGGAAAAAATCAATCAACTATTAAAAAAACGTGATTGGTTCATGCCTTATGCTCCATCAATTCTGGAGGAAGACTATATGGATTGGGTAAACCAAGAGCATTATTCCCCTTATATGCAAATTGCTTTTAAAATGAATTCAGAAATGGTTGAAAAAGTACCTTCTGCAGTGCATGTTGATGGGACAACAAGAGTTCATGTAGTAAGAAAATCAGAAAATCCTCTTTATTGGAATTTAATAAACGAATTCAAAGAATTAACGGGAATTCCTGTACTTTTGAATACAAGTTTTAATAGACATGGAATAGCTACGATTTCAACACCAAGGCAAGCAGTGGAACACTTATTAGAAGGGTGTATGGATTTATTAGTTATAGGTGATTACTTAGTATCGTTCGAAGATAATAGAATTACAGCAGATCGTACGGAGGCAACGGAATCAGAAGATAGCCTCTTGAAAGAAGGAGCTATTAAACGAATAGACGTTTTAAAAAAATACGGCACTAAAAACCAAACTTCAAAATATCTAGAAAAATTATCTGAATTGTTAGGAGAGAAGATCGAACTTATTAGCGGTAAAAAGATAAAATTCAGAAAGGAAGAACATGATTTTGATAATTTTTCGAAAGCTATTTCATCCACGAATGGCTGATTGAATGAATTAACCTAAAATTTTTATGAGAAAAAAATGTCAAAAATAAAATGCGGAATGAATGGTTTTGGTAGGTTTGGACTACATTTGCTCAACTATTATCTTGAATCAAATAATGAAAACAATTTCGAATTAGCCTATATCAATGATGACATTTTAGATATTAATCAAGCATTGGATATTATTGTCCATGATCAATATGTAAAAATTTATAATAATTTTTCAGTAAAAATTAAAGATGATTATTTAATATTTAATGACAATATAAAAATTAAGTATTCAAATGAAAAAAGCAATGAAATATCTTGGATCGGTTTACCTGATATTTTCCTTGAATGTACCGGAAGATTTACAGATGCTAATTTAGCAAGAAAATTTATAGTTGGAGATACAAAAAAAGTATTAATTTCAGCAACTTCTTTAAATGCAGATAAAACTCTAATCTTTGGATTTAACCATGAAGATTATAATTCTAATGATGACGTAATTTCTTACGGTTCATGTACCGTAAATGCCTATATTGTTTTAACTGATTTTATCAATAACTTATTTTCAGTAAAAAGCTCAGATGTTAATGTAATTCATAATGTTCCTGAATATCAGCTTAAAGGCGGCAATATTCATACCCCAGGGTTGCCAAGTGTTCCTATATTAAGGAAAGGTTGCACTCTTTCCATTGTTGCGCCTAAATTACTTAAGTATGTTAGTGACAATAATTTTAATGTTAACTATACCCTTATTCCTTATACCGGAGTTTCTATTATCGACTTTCGATATTCCCTAGAAAAAAAGCCTTCAAGTAAGATTTGGGAAACTATAGAAGAGGCTTCTCTTGAAGGCAGACTTAAAGGGCTTTACTCAATCCAAGAGAAAGATAATGGGCCAAGTCAACATCAAAATTCTAAATATTCAGCAATTCTTATCAAAGAAAATAGCTATATAAAAGAAAAGGATTTATATATAAATGCATATTTTGATAACGAGAATTCTGTTAATAGATTTTTTGACTTAACAAATTTTTTATCAAAAAATATTGCGTGATTAGAATTGAATCATGACTGATATTTTATGCTTAAAAGATTCTCTTTCTTCATGCAGATCATGCAAATCTAGAGCTCTCGAAGTCTATAGTTCTAGAAAAAACTTTCCTCTTTATATCTGGCCTCTCGAAAAGACAGAAAATACTCCTCTTAATGATATAAATGTTTTTATTTGTAGTGATTGTGGTTATCTCCAACTCCAAGACATGAATGAGGAAACGATTTCTCAAATATATCGCGATGAAGCATTCAATATAGAGAACTTTGAGCAAAAAATTGAAAGATTGGAACTACTTCAAAAACGAGATAAAAAAAAATTTAAAGACTCTAAATGCTTAGAAATTGGAGGAGGTCGAAATCCATTTCTAAAAACACTATCTAAAGATGCTGAAAAATGGGTTGCTGATTTTAGTATAGATGAAGAAGTTAAATCTGAAGTAGATGGAGTATTTATTGGTGACTTTTCAGATATAAAAATAAACCAAAATGATTTTGATTATATTTTTCTATTTCATGCGCTGGAACACTTTAACAACCCTAGTTCTGCTATAGAAAAAGCTAAAAACTTACTTACTAAAAATGGAAGCATAATTATCGAAGTACCAAATTTTGAATATGAAAGTAAATATAGACCAGACTACACAATTTTTCATATGCACATCAGTTTATTTACTTTAACTAGTCTCAAAGCTTTCATGAAAAGACATGGATTTTCATGTCAAAACGCATACAAAAATGATGAAGTTATTTTGGCAGAATTCAATATTTCGGTTCCAACACATGCTGAAAATCATTTTGAACAAAGTTTAAAATTTCTGAAGGATAATGATCTAAATATAAAAAAATGTGCCAATGCGCTTGAAAACATCATCAATAAAATTTCAGATGAAAAAATAGCAATATTTGGAGGTGGCGGAGCAACAACTTTGTTTTTGTATAATCATTCTTTTTTAATGGAAAAAATATCATGCGCCTTAGACAATGATGATAGTAAAGAAGGAAGATTCCTCTGTAATGGAAAAATTCCAATCATAAAACCAAGTAATTTAAAGACTATGGAAATAAAACATATAATATTCTTAGATAAATCTCATATTAAGCATATCAATGAGAAAAGTATAAATTTTATCAATGTGGGAAGTTTTTATGAATCATGAAAATGATGAAATTTTAGAAAGCGTAATAGCTATTGTAAAACAAGCAACTAGATCAGAAGATGTTGATAAATCTTCCTCTACAGAAAATTTTCCCAAATGGGATTCTCTAGCTTACATGTCCGTAGTAGGAGAAGTTGAGATAAAGTTTGGCATCGAAATTACTGAAATGAATATCAATGATTTTAACTCTATTGAGGCTATTGTTGATATTGTAAAAAAATCAAAAATAGATTAAGAGTTGAATGATTAATTTAACAGCTCTCTCAGGAGCACCGTTCTTAGTTTTAGTCTATGTAGTTAATTTATTTCTTACAAATTTTGGTTTTAATCTTTATCCTGCCTTCACAATTTTTTCCACTTACGGCACATATTACATAATCTCAACCCTTAATAACGGACAAGGGTTGAACAAGAGGAATAAATATCTTTTCTTTCTTCACCTAGTTCTTCTTTTTTATGGATTCTTTATGTTTTATTTATATGAAGTAGGTTTGCTCGAAAGAGAAACACCCTCTTGGTGGGGTTTTAATAGCCTTCTAAAATTTATTTCCATAATAATCGCTTCATTGGCAGTCATCGTTACACCTATGGGGAAGATAATTAAAAGTATTTCAATAATCAAGAATATCTCATATTTTATGATTCTAGGTGCAATTATTTATTACGTTATTAAACCATTAGGGATTAATTTTCTCTCATCCGATGAATTAGCTGGATATAGATATAATGGCGGAGTTAATTCTTATATACAAACAGGACAATTTCTTATAGCCGGCTTTATTTCTCATGTACTTTTATATCAAAAGTCAAAATTAAGAAAAATTTTATTTGCGGCTTTATTATTTACTTTAGCTATATTTGCCACACAAGATAGAACAAGTATTGGTGCTTTATTAATAATTTTTGGTATTTTATTTTTTCGTTCAGGTTTCGGTTTATCTCCTTTTAACTTCCAGATAAAAAAGAGCGTTGTAATTTTATTTCTTATTCCAGCTATTTTAGGATTTGGTTTTTTACAATATCAAAATTTTACATCAGGTAACTTTGAATCATATAAATCCGTAATTCATAGACTAACTATTTCTCTCAGGTCATATGAATTATTTCAAGAGACTTTGCCAGCTGGATCGGGTCCAGGTAGTCAAACTTTTTTGATGAATGAAAATAGGATTAATTTAGAATTATTTGAAGAAGATGAAGAGGTTGAAGGATTGTCATCATTATTGGTTAATGAAGTAGATAGCTTTCAAGCTAACGTTGGTAGTGGTTTAAAGCTGAGCCCCCATAACACCTATGTTGATTTTTTAGTTCCTTTTGGTTTGATGGGACTTTTTTTTGTGATTTGCGTAATAGGTATTCAATTGGGAGCCATGAAGAGAATACTATTTAATAAGAATAATTCGACAGTTATTTTAGATTCTTTTGCAATTTCTGCTTTTTTATTTTTAATGCTTAGTTCTTTATTTAATCTCTGGTGGCTCTATTTAATTTTTTATAGGATTTTGATTTCGGAAAAATAAATTAGCTTTTTATGAAGATAACTCAAAAATGAATTTATAATCATTAAGTTTTATGAAAAAAGTATATGTTTCCTTAATTGCAGATCTGCTTCATGCAGGCCATATTAGAATTCTCAAAGAAGCGAGTAAACATGGGGAGGTAATAGTTGGATTACTTACTTCAACAGCTATAAGCGAATTGGGTGACTTCGCTTACTTGAAGTACCAACAAAGACTTGAAGTTTTAGAGGATTTGAAAATGGTCTCAAGAGTTATACCTCAAGAAACAGCAAGTTATAAAAAGAATTTATTAGAGATAAAACCAGATTATGTTGTACATGGAGATGACTGGGTAAAAGGCAATCAATCAACTTACCGTGAAGAGGTTATTGAGCTTCTTAATGGATGGGGAGGGGAATTAAAAGAGATTGACTATAGTTCAGAAATTACAGATCAAAATATAAAACATCAGTTAACAGCGTTAGGCGTAACGTCTGCAACTAGAATGCAGCGTCTAAAATCTCTTATTCTTACTAAAGATATTCTTCTATTTTTAGAAGCTCATAATGCATTAAGTGCATTAATCGCTGAAAATTTGATTACAAAAAAAAATGGTTCAGAAATATCATTTGATGGGGTTTGGTCAAGCTCCCTAACTGACTCTACAGCCAAAGGAAAGCCCGATATAGAAGCTGTAGATATAACTTCTCGGATACAGACAGTTAACGAAATTTTTGAAGTCACTTCGAAACCCATGATATTTGATGGGGATACGGGAGGGAAAATAGAGCACTTTGAATTCACTGTAAAAAGTCTCGAAAGAATCGGGGTAAGTGCTGTAGTGATTGAAGATAAAACTGGTTTGAAAAAAAACTCTCTATTAGGAAACGAAGTTCTTCAGACTCAAGATTCCATAGAAAACTTCTGTAAAAAAATTAAAGCAGGGAAAGCTGCACAAATAAGTGATGATTTTATGATTATTGCAAGAGTTGAATCTTTGATTTTAGAAGCAGGGATGAAAGATGCTCTATTAAGAGCTAGTGAGTATGTAAAATCTGGAGCAGATGGAATAATGATCCACTCAAGAAAATCAGATCCCTCAGAAATTAAAGAATTTATAAAGAAATTTAGATTAAAAGATAAGAAAACTCCATTAGTGCTTGTACCAAGTAGTTTTATTTCCGTTACGGTTGATGAATTCATTGATCTTGAAGTCAACATAGTTATTTATGCTAACCAGATGTTAAGGTCAGCTTATCCGGCAATGATAAATGTAGCCGAGTCGATATTACTAAACGGACGCAGCGAGGAATCGGAAAGCGATTGTATGCCCATTAAGGAAATTTTAGACATTATTCCTGGGACGAAATAGAAAGATGCAAAAAAGAATAATGGTAGATATGTCAGCTACGCTCTTACATCATGGACATATAAGATTGCTTAAGAAAGCATCTAAATTAGGTGAAGTAATAGTTGGATTAACAAAAGATAATGAGATAAAACAAAAAAAATTTTATAAACCAGAATTATCCTTTAATCATAGAAAAGAAATACTTGAATCAATAAAGTACGTTTCAAAAGTTGTTCCAACCCCCTGGCTAATAGACGAAAAAACTTTAGAATTGCACAAAATTGATCTTTTAGTTCATGGCGACGACGATACAAATTTAATAAAAAAAGAAAGACTGAAAGTTTTTGAAAGAACTAAAAATGTAAGCAGTTCGATTTTAAGAAAAAAATCTATTAAAAGCATTACTAGCATTAACAATCAAAAACTTATGTTGACTCCGGGCCCCGCAACAATTCTTCATCAGAATATATTAGATTTAAAGCCAGTCTTTGGAAGAGGTGATGAATATTATGACTATATGTCAAAAAGTGTAATTTCTTGGATAAAAAAATTATCTGGTCAAGATAATGTAATTATGTGTCAAGGATCATCTACTTTTGCTTTGGAGCTTGCAGCTCATAGTTTCATTGAAGGAGAAATTTTATTAATTTCTACAGGTTATTACAGCGATAGGTTGAAAAAATTACTTCCAAAAAATTGTCATTTAACTATCTGTAGTCATAAGGAACTTACAAAGATAGACAAAAATTATGATTGGGTGATGTGCGCTTATACTGAAACATCAGTTGCTTTCAAATTAAATTTACAAGAAGTAAAGAACCTTGCTGACAAATGCGGTGCTCGCTTATATGTTGATGCTACCGGTTCTATTGGATTAGAAGAAAATCATGAATTAGCTGATGTAATGGCCTTTAGTTCTTGTAAGGGGTTGTTCGGTCTGACAGGCGGATGTTTCATAGCCCATAAAGACAATATAAAACCAAAAGAGAGTGGTTTATTTTATTTTAGCCTAGAAACCCACAGACAGAAGAAAGTGACCGGACCTTATCACGCAATAGCATCATTATTTGGAGTGATTAATTCTCATAATAAATTGAAAGAGAGAGTTAAAAAAAGCAAACAAATGATATTAGAAAATTGGGGGAGTTTTAGTAGGAAAAAAAATCAGCCATTACTTTGCACCTATTTGGAAGGAAAAGTAATACCAAATGATGATTCTGTAGTTTTGTATACCCCAAGATCTAGTCTGTCCGGTTCAGTTATATGCCACCTTGGTGAAATTCATCAGAAAGAAGTTAAACTCCTAGAAAGAATATCAATTAAGGAACTCTAAAAATAGAATAACTCTATCTGTTTTGATTCTTCATTCCCTACCAAAACCTAATTAGTAATAAAAAATAGATTAGAATACATTTTATGAAAATACTCGTTATTGGTGGTTCAGGTTTTTTAGGAAGTCATATTGCAGATGAACTTTCTAATAGAGAGCATGATGTAACCATTTACGATCAAAAAGATTCAGAATGGGCAAATAAAAAACAGAAAATAGTAAAGGGAGATATTTCTAATAGCGCATTACTTGAAAAAGAAATTTCAAAAGTTGAGATTGTTTTCCATATGGCAGGAATTTCAGATATAGGTGAATCAAGCCAAAAACCTTTAGAAACTATATCTGAAAATATAATAGGCAGCTCAATTATAATGTCGTTATGTGCCAAGTACTCAGTAAGGTTCATGTATGGTTCTACAGTTTATGTTTATAGTAAACATGGTTCCTTTTACAGAGCTTCAAAACAATCTGTTGAGACTTTGATAGATGTTTTTCATGAAAAGCTTGGACTAGATTTTACTATTTTAAGATATGGCTCTCTTTATGGACCTAGATCTCAGTCTTGGAATGGCGTAAAAAGAGTTGTTTCAGAAATGCTAAAAAATAAAAAAATTACTTTTAATGGAACTGGATCTGAAAAAAGAGAATACATACATGTAAATGATGCTGCAAAAATGAGTGTTGATTTAATCGATGATTCCTATAAACAGAAAGCTGTAACTGTCACCGGTTTACAAGTGCTAACTCAAGCAGAGCTTCTAGAAATGATTGCAGAAATCATGGATGAAAAGATAGAAATTAGATATAAAGAAGAATCAGAAATTGAAGCTCACTATAATCAGACTCCTTATCAATATGTTCCAAAAAGGTCGTTAAAAATTGTTCCAAATGAGTATATAGATATTGGGCAAGGTATTCTCGAGCTGATTTCTGAGCTGTCTGAAAAAGATTAAATTAATAGAAGATTTTTAAAAAAAACTTGAATCAGATTAAGCCAAAACTATTCTTTGATAACCTTATAAAAGGAGGTATAAATTTTTTTTCTGGGGTGCCAGACTCTCTTTTAAAAGATTTTTGTTTTTATATAGATGACAATCTAGACAGTAAGCATCACATAATAGCTGCAAATGAAGGCAGCGCTCTAGCTCTTGGAATAGGGAATTATTTGGCTACAGGTAATTTATCCCTAGTTTATTTGCAAAACTCGGGATTTGGTAATCTAGTTAATCCTCTACTATCTTTAGCCGATAAAAAAGTATATTCGATTCCAGGTATTTTGATGATAGGTTGGAGAGGGGAACCAGGAGTACCAGATGAGCCACAACATTTTAGACAAGGCGAGATTACATTGGAATTATTAGAGATTATGAATATTCCATACAAAGTTTTTCATTCAGACATGGATGAAAATGAAGTAATTGATAATTTAAATTATTGCTTAGAAAAATCTCAATCTAAAAAACAAATTTGTGCTCTAGTTATAAAAAAAGGTTTCTTTGAAAATTATTCAAGCACACAAAAAGAATCAAATAAGTTTGAATTGAGTAGGTCAGAGGCTATTGAAATAATCATTGCTAATTCTCAAAAAGATGACGTGGTTGTTGCGACAACCGGTTTAACCTCCAGAGAACTCTATGAACTCAGAAAAAGCACTAATCAAAAAGATATTCAAGATTTTCTTGTTGTTGGAGGCATGGGGCATGCAAACCAAATTGCCTTAGGAATAGCTATAAATCAACCCGATAAAAGAGTGATTTGCCTTGATGGTGATGGTTCAATCATCATGCACATGGGATCTCTGACAACAGTTGGTTCTTCTAAACAGAAGAACTTTCTGCATGTAGTTTTGAATAATGGAGCGCACGATTCTGTTGGCGGCCAAAAGACGACTGCTTTAGATATAAACCTAGCAAAAATAGCAGAGCATTCTGGCTACAAGAATTTATTTTCTGTTTCGCAAAAGAAAGAAATTGTTGAGGTAATATCAAAAATAAATCAATTAGATGGACCAACACTCCTAGAGATAAAAATAAATAAAGGGTGGGATAAAGATATTGGAAGACCGTCCTCCTCTCCTGAAGAGAATAAAAATAAATTTATGTTAAATTTATCAAAACAAGAAGATACCAAATAATATGTAGATGATTAGTGTTTTAAAAATGCTAGCCAAAAAGATTTATGAACGAAATTAGAAAATGTTTATTTATTTTAGGAAGGTATAAATATCGTCTTCCTCTAATGCTTTTTTTATTTTTAATTGTTTCGTTTATTGAAGTGTTAGGCATTGGTTTGATTGGGCCTTTCGTAGCCTTACTTGGCCACCAAGGCGAAATAGTTAACGATTATCCGGTTTTTAAAGAAATTTTTGGGATAGTTGGAAATAAAGAGATAATTTCTTTTGTTGGAATTTGTTTAGTTTTAATTTTTTGCACAAAAGGTTTTATAGCATATTTTGTTCAACGAAAAATTCTTTCCTTGGGTTACGAAATAAGAACAAATATTGTAGAAAAATTAATAAATTCTTATCAAAAGAAAGATTACGAAGAAATAGCTTCTAAGGAAGTATCAACAATGCTCGTAAATACAAATACACATGTAGGTTTATTTATAGATTCAATATTCATACCCTCTTTAAGGATGGCTATAGAAATTATAATTGTGATAGGAATATTTTCTTTAATGGCTTTTACTAATTTTCTTTTAGTGCTAATTATTTCCCTTTTAATGATAATAGTAATTTTTTTATATTACAGATTCATAAAGTCTAAGCTTTACCATTATGGAAAAGTAATGTCTCAAAAAGAAAGTTCTGTTATTTCAGAAATTAAGCAAATCATAGGAGCTTTTAGAGAGATAAGAATCTTAGAAGTAGAAGACTTCTTTAGAAACGAAATAAAAAAAAATGTACTTAAGTATGGAGAGGCTGGGGTTATCACGCGATCTTTATATGTTATTTCAAGATATGTTGTTGAAGCAAGTGTTGTTATATTCATTGTAGCTCTAGTAATCTTTATGATTAATCAATCTCAACCTATCGAGTACGTTTTTTCAGTACTAAGTGTTTTCGCAGTTGGAGCATTGAGATTAGTTCCTTCTTTTAATGCAATAGGTATAGGTTTTGCAAATATTAGGACAGCAAAATATGCATTGAATTCAGTTCATGCGGAGCTTCTGGATATAAAAGAAAATCACAACCTAATTCAAAAAAAAGAAAACCAGATACAAGAAGACTTCAGAAATTTAAAGCTTGTTAATGTGAGTTATGCTTACAAAGCGGATAAAGAGTTATCAGTTTTATCAAATATAACTTTCAATATAGAAAAGGGAGATTTTGTTGCGATTTCTGGAGAATCAGGCTCAGGAAAATCAACTTTAATGGATTTGATGACAGGAATATTGAGGCCCACTAAGGGAAAAATTTTAATTAATGGTTATGAAATTGATAATCTTTCAGTTAATAATCTAAATTGGTGGCATAAAAAATGTGCTTTTATTCCTCAAAGTGTTTTTTTAATAAACAAAAGTATTAAAAATAATATCGCTTTGGGGCAAGAAGATGAAAATATTGATTACGATAAGTTAAAAAAAGCTATTATCGATGCTAATCTGGAAAAAGTTTTGCAGAAAAATAAAATGGATATAGAAAGTAATGTTGGAGAAGGAGGTGTAAAACTATCTGGAGGACAAAGACAGAGAGTCGCTTTAGCAAGAGCTTTATATTCAGACAGAGAGGTGATATTCATGGATGAAGCTACTTCTGCTTTAGATAAAGAAACAGAAGATCAAGTTATGTCTAATATAGAAACCTTACATGGAAAAGTCACAATAGTATTAATATCTCATAGCAAAGCAGCATTGAAGAAATGTAATAAGATTTTAAATTTATCAGAAGGAAAAATTTCAAACTAGAGGAATTCTATGTTCAATAATAAAAATATATTAATCACTGGCGGCACTGGTTCTTTTGGTAAACATTTTCTTAGAAAAATTTTACAAAATTACAAACCAAATAAACTTATTGTTTTTTCAAGAGATGAGCTCAAGCAATTTGAAATGCAAAATGAGTTCCAATCTTCTTGTATGAGGTTCTTTTTAGGAGATGTGAGAGATGGGGAAAGACTTTTAGAAGCGACAAGAGATGTTGATATTCTTATTCATGCGGCTGCCTTAAAACAAGTTCCTTCAGCCGAATATAATCCTATGGAGTGTATTAAAACAAATGTGCATGGAGCGCAGAATGTTATAAAAGCGTCCCTTGCAAACAATATAAAAGAAGTAGTAGCTCTATCTACTGATAAGGCTGCCTCTCCTATTAATTTATACGGAGCGACAAAGTTAACCTCTGACAAGCTATTTACAGCGGCCAATAATATTAAAGGAGACAGAGATACGAAGTTTTCTGTTGTCAGATATGGGAATGTTGTAGGTTCAAGAGGTTCGGTCGTACCTCATTTTCTAAACTTAATTGAGAGCAAAAATACTTTCCTGCCGATTACCGATAAAAATATGACCAGATTTTGGATTACTTTAGATCAAGGAGTTGATTTTGTGGTTAATGCAATAAAAAGAATGCATGGCGGGGAAATATTTGTTCCAAAAATTCCATCTGTACGTATTACAGATTTAGCCAAAGCAATGGCTCCTGAACTTCCTCTGAAAATAATTGGGATCAGACCAGGAGAAAAACTACATGAAGTCATGTGTCCTAAAGATGACTCTCACTTAACCTTGGAATTTGAATCACATTACGTTATCAAACCTTCATTCATGTTTGATGATTCTTCAATAGATTTTGCACTATCAAATCTTGGAGAAAAAGGAACAGAAGTAGAAACAGGATTTGAATACAATTCTAATTCTAATAAACATTTCCTCTCTATTGATGAGATAGAATCTATCAATAAATTAGTTTTAAAAACAAATAAATAGATTCTTACTAATTTTTAGAATCAAAAAAATTAAAAAAAATGAAAGACATAGAAAGAATTGGAAAAAAAGAAAGATTTTATGTCGATGAGGTCTTAAAAGATTATTTCAGAACTTCTTCCGGAAGCAAAATGAACACTAGACTTGAAAAAGCTTTTTCTGAATTATATGGAACTGAATTTGCTATTACTTTTGTTAATGGCACGGCAACAATGCACTCCACTCTAATTGCAGCTGGAATTGGTGAAGGAGATGAAGTTATTGTGCCTCCTTTGACAATGGCTAGCACAACTTTTGCAGTTTTGCATGCAGGCGCAATTCCTATTTATGCTGATGTTGACCCACTTACTTACCAAATTGACCCAAAAAGTATAAAACAAAAAATAAATAAAAAAACTAAGGCAATAATTACCGTAGCACTTTACGGATTAAGTCCAGATATGGACGAAATCATGAAGATAGCAAATGAATCTAATCTTTTTGTTCTAGAGGACAATGCTGAAACGATGTTAAGTTATTACAAAGGAAAACTTGCAGGAACGATAGGAAATGCTGCTAGTTTCAGCTTTCAAAGTTCTAAACATCTAACGGCAGGAGAAGGAGGAATTGTCATAACTGATGATGAAGAGCTAGCTCTTTCAATTCGCCGAGTAAGTAGTCTAGGCTATTCGGGTGTTTCCTCAGGCAAAGGGAAAATTACTAAAAGCCAAATCCAACTTCCAAGTTATTTTAGGCATGTTTCTACTGGGTTTAATTATAGGATGCCGGAGTTATGTGCAGCCGTTACTTTGGGCCAACTTGAAAGGGTGGAGGAATTAGTAGATCGGCGAATAAAGGTTGCAGAGCTTTATGAAGAAGTAATTAAAGATTATAAATGGCTTACGCCCCAACAAACACCAGATAATTGTATAAATAGTTATTGGACTTATGTTGCAAAATTAGAAAACCCTAAAGTAGGTTGGATAAATTTTAGAGATAAGTTTTTAGAATTTGGAGGGGATGGAATTTATGGCCCATGGAAGTTAACTTATCAAGAACCATTTTATAAAGATTTGCCAAATAAAGAATCGAACCCTAAATGTCCAATAGCAGAAAAGCTTCAAACTTCATTACTTCAGTTTAAGACTAATTATTGGAAGTGGAATGAAGCAGAAATGCAAGCAGAAGCGCTTAAAAAAACTTTAGATTACTTTAGCGGTTAATTATGAAATATATCTTAGGCACAGCTCAATTTGGCCTAAATTATGGAGTTTCAAATACTTCAGGAAAAATTAAGCATGACGACATTCAAAAGATTCTAAAATATGCAACTGATGCCGGTGTGCAATATATAGATACTGCTAACATTTATGGAGAATCAGAAACAAAAATTGGTACATTTTCTGAGCTTTCAGATAATTTCAATATCATTACAAAAACAGCTACTTTTAAAGAAAAAATTAGAACAAATAAAAAGGTTAAACTGATTGAGGATGAATTTTTAAAATCTCTAACAAAACTTGGTCGCCAAAACGTTTATGCTTTACTAATTCATGATCCAAGGTTAATCCTATCTGAAGATGGAGCTGAAGTTTTTAATGCCTTGAACAAACTAAAAAATTTAGGATTAGTTGAGAAAATCGGCGTATCCGTTTACACCTTTGATGAACTTGAAGAAATACTTTCTCTATATTCTATTGATATAGTTCAATTTCCTTTAAATGTATTTAATCAAAGTTTTGGTAAGTCTAAATATCTTAAAGAGCTAAAGAAAAAGGGCATAGAATTACATGCAAGATCTATCTTTCTTCAAGGCTTGCTACTCATGTCTTCAGATAAATTAAATTTTTACTTTAATCCAATTAAAAAAAAATATACTGAGTATGAAAAAATGCTTTCTAACGAAAAGATAACAAAATTGCAGGGAGCACTTAATTATATTAAACAATTTAACGAACTAGATGGGATTGTATTTGGAGTGCAGAATCATGCTGAACTAAAAGAAATTATTGAAGCTTTGAATTTAAAGATAATAAGCTTACCTTTTAAAGATTTTGCTATTGAAGATGAGAGGTTTAATAATCCTTCAAATTGGAAATTAAAATGATTTTAGGCATTTTGCAAGCAAGAATGAATTCAAGCCGCTTACCGGGAAAAGTTTTGAAAGAAGTTTTAGGAAAGCCTATGTTAATTAGACAAGTTGAAAGGATTAAAAGGTCAAAATTTATTGATGATTTAATAATAGCAACTTCTATTAACCCACTGGATAATAAAATTGAAGATCTTTGTATAAAAAATAAACTTAAGTTTTTCAGAGGGGATGAAGAAGATCTATTAGATCGTTTTTATAAAGCTGCTAAAAAACATAATGCCAAGATAATAGTTCGTCTCACAGGCGATGATCCATTAACTGATCCAGATTTAATAGACGATATGATCAAAGCCTTTGAAAATGGCAACTATCATGCAGTCAGCAATTCTAATTATCCTACATATCCAGAAGGACTAGATTTAACTGTTTTTTCTTTCGAAACACTAAAAGATTGCTGGAAAAATGCAAAATTAAAGTCTCAAAGAGAGCACGTAACACCTTATATGTTCGAAAATAAAGATAAATATAAAGTTTATCATTACAAGCAAGATCAAGATAAATCGCATTTGCGGTGGACTGTAGACTATGAAGAAGATTTACTTTTAATTAGAGAGATTTATAGAATTTTGTATCATCAAAAAAATAATTTCTCATCTAAAGATATTTATAAGCTTCTGGAAAATCAACCAACTTTAGTTGATATAAATTCAAAATTTATTAGAAATGAAGGTCTTATCAAATCTCTTGAAAATGATGAGTTGATAAAATGAAAACAGTTTTTCTTGCTGGCGGGACGGGAATGTTGGGAACATCACTATCTAAACATTTAAAAAAATCTGGTTTTAATACATTAATACAAGGACATAAGCAAAAAGCGGACTTCAATATTGATATGAAGGATCTTCATTCTTTTCGTCGGATATTAGATGAAGTAAATCCTGATATCATTATTAACTTGATTTGTTTATCTGATGTAGATGAGTGCGAAAGAAATAAACAATTATCTTATGACCTAAATGTAGCTCCAGTCGGCACTATCTCCCATTGGATTGATTCATCTCAGCTAGCTCAAGAAAGAAAAAAAACAAAGTTCATCCAAATCTCAACAGACCATGTTTACTGTCAAGATAAGTTAAATAAGGAAGAAGATACCGTTATTATAAATAATTATGCAGACTCAAAATTTAATGCTGAACAAATAGCCTTAAAATCAGACGGTCTTATCTTAAGGACAAATTTTTTTGGAAAAAGTATGGTGCCTAGACGAAACAGCTTTACAGATTGGTTAGACAAAAATATAGCAGAAAAAAATTTTCCAATTAATTTATTTAAGGATGTTTTTTTCTCGCCTCTTTCTCTTGATTCACTAAGTTATTTTATAATTCATGCAATTAATAACTTCCATCCAGGAATTTATAATTTAGGCAGTAAGGTTTCTCATTATGAAAAAGGTTGTAGCAAAGCTGATTTTGCCCTCGAATATAGCGATTATCTTAAGAAGAATAAAGAAAATATAAATCTGATATCTGTTGATGAAATGAATTTTAAAGCTAAAAGACCAAACGGCATGATGATGGATGTCTCTAAATTTGAAAAATCGTTTAAAATTAATTTACCAACTTTGAGTTCTGAAATAGAGTTATTTAATAGTACAAAAGGACATGAAATTTAAGATAAATCAATTTGAAATAGGGAATTCTGAACCCGTATTCTTTATAGCTGACATTGCAGCTAATCACGATGGTGATTTAGGAAGAGCTAAAGAACTAATTTGGCTCTCAGCTGAGGCAGGGGCAAACTGTGCAAAATTTCAGCACTTCGAGGCTGAGACTATTGTGAGTGACTATGGTTTTAATAAACTTGGTTCTCAACAATCACATCAGAAATCCTGGAAAAAAAGTGTTTTTAAAACTTATCAAGAAGCAAGTCTCAATAAAGATTGGACTGAAGAACTTAAAAAAACTTGCGATGAAGCAGGAATTGTTTTTATGACAAGTCCTTATTCTATTGAGCTTGTTGATTTTGTAGATGAATTCGTAACAGCTTATAAGATTGGATCTGGAGATATTACTTGGCTAGATATAATTAAACATATTTGCACTAAGGGAAAGCCAGTTATCCTTGCATCAGGTGCTTCATCTCTTTCGGATGTTGAATTAGCCATGGCGGTCATTTCTGAAAGCGGAAACCCTTCTGTTTTAATGCAATGTAATACGAATTATACTGCTGCAGAAAATAATTTTGACTACATAAACTTAAATGTTTTAAAAACTTACCGAAAAAAGTTTCCAGATGCTATCTTGGGATTGAGTGATCATACTCATGGATGTTCTTCTGTACTTGGCTCAGTTGCACTCGGAGCACGTGTAATAGAAAAGCATTTTACAGATTCATGCGAGCGTGAGGGCCCAGATCATAAATTTTCTATGAACCCTAAAACCTGGAGAGAAATGGTAGATCGCTCAAGAGAGCTCGAAGCATCTCTTGGTAATGGCTCAAAAGTGGTGGAAGAAAATGAAAAAGAAACTGTTGTGCTTCAAAGAAGAGCTTTAAGAGCTACCAGAAAGCTTAATGCAAATAACAAGATACAAGAAGGAGATTTATTCCCGCTTCGTCCTTGCCCAGAAGATGCAATTAAACCAGCGGAACTAAAAAATATCATTAATAAAGAATTAATAAATGATATCCCTGAAGGGGAAGTTATAAAGTGGAACGATCTGAAATAGCTATAATCATTCCTGCTTATAATGAGGCATTAACAATTCAAAATATCATCCAAGATGTTGAAAAATATGGAGATGTCTTGGTGGTAGATGATTGTTCAACTGACAAGACAGTTGAAGTAGTAAAAGAATCTACAGCTACTTTGCTATCTCATGAAAGAAATCTAGGATATGAGAAAGCCTTATCAACAGGAATAGATTATGCTTTTAAAAAAAATTACAAGTACGCTATAACATCAGATGCAGATGGAGAGTTAGTCCATACTGGTATTGAGAGCATAATTAAATCTCTTGAAATTGGATATTTACTAGTAATCGGTAAAAGAAAAAAAAAGAATAGATTAATAGAATATATGTTCGGGTATTTTACTTTTGCTTTATTCAAGGTAAAAGATCCGCTATGTGGAATGAAAGGCTACAATAAAGAAATATATGAAAGGTATGGATTTTTTGACACACAAGGCATGATTGGAACTGAAATACTCGCACTCTCTATAAGAGATGCAATTAAAATTAAGGAAGTGCCTATAGATGTCACAAAAAGAGAAGGTACTTCCCGTTTTGGCGGCAGGGTAAGCTCATTTTTTAAAATTATGAGAGTTATTTTTATATTTTTTGGGATTATTTATAAAATAAAGAATATTTAATAAAAAAATGGAAGGTCAGGAAATTTATAATTATCTTAAAGAATTATTCAATTTTCCTCGAAGTATCACTGGGGAAGGCACGAGAGAAACATTAAAAAAGATTCAAAAAGATCATCTTGCAAAGTTGGCAATTCATGAAGTTCCTTCTGGCACTAAAATTGAAGATTGGATAATACCCAACGAATGGAATATCAAAGAAGCTTATATAAAAGACTCTGAAGGAAGAGATATTATTAATTTTAAAAATTCAAATTTGCATTTAGTGGGTTATAGCACGCCGATTGATAAGAAAATGACTTTAGATGAATTAAATAAACATTTATATTCTCTTCCTGATCAACCAGATGCCATACCTTACGTAACTTCCTATTACAAGGAAACATGGGGGTTTTGTATTTCTGAAAACGAAAGAAAAAAGCTCAAAAAAGACACTTATCATGTGTATATAAATTCTACTTTAGATAAAGGCAGCCTAACATATGGAGATTTAGTAATAGAAGGTTCTGAAAAGAAAGAAATATTTATTTCTACTTATATTTGTCACCCATCTATGGCAAACAATGAACTATCAGGACCTGGGTTGGCTATATATCTTGCTAAATGGCTATCTAAAAGATCAAATCGCTACACTTATAGATTCTCTTTCGCTCCTGAAACCATAGGAAGTCTTACTTACATATCCAAAAACTTTGATAAGTTGAGAAAAGTCATCGCAGCTTTTAATTTAACTTGCGTTGGAGATAGTAATTTTTATTCTTTTATGCCATCTAGGAAAGGAGACACTATTACAGATAGGTTGGCTAGGCATTGCATTCAGCATCAAAAACAAGAATATAAAGAATATAGTTTTTTAAAAGATAGAGGAAGCGATGAAAGGCAATATTGTTCTCCGACTGTTGACTTACCTATGGTTTCAATTATGAAGTCTAAGTATGGAGAGTACCCTGAATATCATACTTCTCTAGATGACATGAGTTTTATTTCTCCGGAAGGATTAGAAGATTCTCTAAGGGTGCATAAAGAATGCATAGAAATTTTAGAAAATAATTTTCACTATGTATCAGAGATTAAAGGAGAGCCTTTCCTGTCGAAAAGGGGTAATAACTATATGATAATTGGTGGAATTCAAAATAAAGAAAGTCTATCTTCACAATTAATTTTAGATATCATGGCTTGTTGTGATGGTTCAATGGATGTAATAGATATAGCAGAAAGCTTGGATATTTATGCGTTTAAAATACTATCGATATTTAAGACGCTTAAAGAAGACGGCTTGATTAAGCAGATTTAACTCTTTGTTTTATTATTTATAAATAAGACTTAAGCTATGGTGATACTAAAAAAGTAAATTGTCGTTACTCCAAGAAAAAATATTTAAATTAAAAGATAATTCTAAAGAGGGAGTCAAAGATCTCTCAAAAAAGGAATTTCAAACCTATTCTGAGATTTTTAATTCTTCAGAATTTTATTCTGGAGAATTAGCTAGCAATCAGCAAGATGTAATTTCAGTAATCTTGCCTAATTCAATTGAATATCTAGAAGTACTAATAGCCTGCATAATGACAGGTAATATTTTTAATCCTATACCTTTTTTTACCTCAGACGAGGAACTTGAAAGAATTTTTAAGTACATAAAACCAAAAAAAATAATTACCACCCGCGATTTAAATTTTTCATCACCGCCGAAGTTAAAACTCCTTAATCCTAGTGAAGTTAAAAGAAAATCAAATAAAAAAAAGTTTGAAAAAGACCCAATAGATGGGGGAAAAATAGCTTCGCTATATTATTCCTCAGGAACAACTGGTAATCCTAAGGGAGTATTATATTCTCATGATAATGTTTTTTTTCTGATAGAGTCTATTAACAGAGGTTTTGGATTTTCAAAAGAAACAAAGCATTTATCTTTTTTACCTTTTGGTCACACTGCATCAATAAACTACAATATTTTTCCAAGCCTCTTTAATGGCTCCTCACTAGTAATTGCAGAAGGGTTTTCTTCTATTGCTAATAACTTTTTCAAAATCTTATCTCAGGAATCAATTGCTTATACTCAGGCTGTACCAACTGTTATCTACATGCTTCTGAAAATAAATTATCAACTTCAAAATCTAGATTTTAGTTCTCTTATGTTCATAGGGTGTGGTTCATCTATTCTGCCAGTAGAATCTCAGAAACAATTCCAAGAAAAATTCGATATAAAAATAGGAAATCTCTATGGCCTTTCAGAAACAGGGCCTACACATATTGATGACCCCAGAAAACCTGACTGGCAGCCAGGATCTATTGGTGTTCCTCTAGATGTAAATGAATGCAAGATTTCTGAAGATTCTGAAATTTTAATAAAAGGTAAGAATGTTTTTTCTGGATATTTTAAAAATGAAAAATTATTTAATGAAGTGGTTAAAGAAGGGTGGTTTTACACGGGAGATCTAGGAATTTACCAAGATAAAAAATTTATATATAAAGATCGCTCTAAAGATTTAATAATTAAAGGAGGTATAAACATTGTTCCTGCTGAGGTAGAAGAAATTTTGTATAAAAACAAAGAAATACTTGAAGCTGCAGTGGTAGGTGTTTTTGATAAAGTACATGGTGAGGAAGTAATTGCGGGAGTAGCGCTTAAAAACCTTAATACTGATAAAGAACTAATAAAAACAAAATTATATAAACTTTTATCTGATAATTTATCTTCCTATAAACATCCTATTGATATCTTCTTTTTAGAGAGTCTCCCTAAGACACACAGTGGTAAGCTTAAGAGAAGAGAAGTTAAAAAAATCATTGAAAATGAATATAACAAAAGAATTTAAGAATCTCCTCAAAGAGCTAAAATCAAAGTTTCTTAAAGAAGAACCAGAAATCATAAAAGAAAAAATTATACATTCTAAGAAAGAATTTGTTTTAGAAGCCGATATCTTTTCTCAAAATGCCCTAATTGAGATTGCAAATAGATATCACCCAAATATAAAAATAATTTCAGAAGAGTTAGATAACTTTGAGAACATTCAGAATGACAACGAAAAAATTTTATTATTAGATCCTTTAGACGGAACTCATAATTTTTTATTTGGTATTCCCATTTGGGGTTTCTCATACACCATAATTTCTCCAAATGCATCAGAATATGAAAGTTATATTGGATTACCTATGTTTGATATTCTTTTAGAATATAAAAACGAAAAAATTGTCTTGAATAGATTTGATCAAAAAAAACCTTCTGAGTTAATAGATGTAAGTCTCAAAAAAGGTTTATTGTCGCAAATGATGATTGCCTTTGATAATCAATTTAATAAAGATCCTCAAATCATTAAAAAAAACTTTAATTTATTAGTTGATAGCGCTTTTACGACTAGAATATCTGGCTCAGCTATTTTTGATATTGCAATGATCATTCTAGGAAAACTAGATGCAAGAATATGGCATTGCACTGAACTATATGATGTAGCCCCAGCATTTGCTTTTTTTAATAAGAAGGGTTCTTTATTAAATCTAAATACTGGCAAAAAAGCTAATTTAGGAGATAAATCAATTATTGCTTCAGTAAATAATGATATTGCTACTCAGCTGAAAGAGATAGGTTTTATAAATACAAAAAATTAATATGAAGGATTTATCATTAGTCGATTTAAAGGTTAATCATATTGGAATAGTTATACCTGTTGAATCCAAAACCAAGATCGAAAGGGATTCTGGAAATTATTTTTTAAGAGATGAGATACAGGGAGTATCTATTTGTTTTGTCTGGGACGAAAATCTTAAATTATTTAAAGAATATATTACTCAGGAAGGCAGGGCTAAAAATTATGATATTGGATATAACCATATTTGTTATGACATTGAATCTAAAGCAAAAATGAAAGTACTGCATAAACATATTTTAGAAAATAAAATTGGTATTAGACTCACCTTACCTGAGCCATCTCCATCACAACAATGTAATTTAGTTACTTTTTACAAGTTTTTTGGCTTGGGAATTATTGAATTTAATATCCTGGACTAGAAAATGTTTGAGACATCAAAATCAAATTTAGTAAATCATTTAAAAAATGACTTAGGCATTCTTTCTGATGATTTGGTTTTCATGTTTAGTGGAATTTTAGGATTAGGAAAACTAGAAAACGGATTAGAAACTATAGAATCTGCAATAAATGAGGTTCTTCCAAAGGGCACATTAATAATTCCAACTTTTAGCTATAGTTGGAGTAATGGAAAAGAATTTAATAAAAGCACACCATGTCCTGAAATGGGAAGTTTTTCAAACTATGTGCTTAATCTTCCAAACTACCTCAGAACTAACAATCCAAACTTCTCGGTGTCAATAAGAAAAAATAAATTTAACAAAGAATTGGTAAATCATTTTCTTGAAGTAGATAACGATTGTTTTGGGGAGAGCTCAATTTTTGGAAAAGTTGTAAATTATGCAAAAAAGAACAGAGCTTGGGTTCTTTTATTGGGTGGAGCTTTCAATGATGTAAAGTATAGGTCTACGTTTATTCATTATGCTCAACAAAAAGTAGGAGTCCCTCACAGGTATATAAAATCCTTTACTTCGCCTGATGATGAGAATTCAAAAGTAACCCAGCTTGTGAGGTGTCTTACAAAAAAAGAACTAACTAACAATAAAAAAATTTATAAAAACGTTTCTTTTAAATTTCCAATTGAAGAAAACTATGAGGCTTATGGAGACGATTTAGAAGACGCAGGCTTAATAACAAAAAAAGATTTTGGATACTTTCCAACCAGGATGGTGTCAGTTAAAGACTCTGTAGAATTTTATATGAATAAAATAATAGAAAATCCGTTATATTGCATTCATAAGGACTCGATCATATCTTGAGTGATTTAGTTTTACTTCCCGCTTCTCTTAAAAGGTCTAAATCTGATTCTAAATATTTAATTTTATTTGGTCCTTTAATTAATCAAAATGAAATACGCGCTTCCTATCATTGGGACGATAGAAAGAAACTTCAAAAAGACCATTTTCTCATCTTAAATTTATATGAAGATTATCTAGAAAGACTGACTTCTGATTTAAATAATTTGAATGATATTCAAAAGACCAAGGAATACTGGAGAATAATTATTGGACCCTGGCTTTATTATTTCATCTCAATTGTTTTTGACCGTTTTGAAATGATTAAAATTTCTTCGCAAAAACATAAAATTTGTTTTGCTGAATTACCAAAATATAATTCAATGGATTGGGTTCCTCTTGACTTCATCGATTTTAACAAAAAGTTTAACAATGACGATTGGAATTATTATCTATTTTCAGAGATTATAAAAAATACAAAATTTGTAAATAAAAAAGAAACGAATAATGAATTAGACCTCTCATCCGAAAAAACAATTCGAGATAAATTTTTTTATTTAAAGTCAGTTTTATTTTTTTTAACAAAAATTTTTAGAAATATTAAAAGAAAAGTTGTCTTTGTAGAGATCGATATTCCCCAAAAACAAATATACAAACTTCTTTTTAAGTTAAGAAGTTTCTCTATTTCCTATTATTTAAGAGTTAGACCTAATTCTAAAGAATTCGATCCAAAAAAAAGGACAAAGTTATTAAAAACAGTTAATGATCAAAATTCTTTAGAAAAATTACTAGATTTATTGATACCTAAAAACATACCTCTTGCTTATTTAGAAGGATTTAAAGAGATTGAAAAAAATTCGAATAAAATATTTCCCAAAAAAGCTGATCTGATAATGACTTCTAATGCATATTTTTCAAATGAACACTTCAAATTTTGGGTTGCTGAACAAAAAAACCTTAATACAGAATTTTGGGTTATGGTTCACGGAGGACATCATGGCACTGCTCTTTTCAATGGCCCTGGAAAGCTTACTGAAAAAATAGCAGATCGGTTTTATTGCTGGGGATGGGGAAAATACAACTTACCTTCCCCAAAACTTTCTAACTTAAGTGCTCATAATATTAAAATGAAAGGAAACAAAATTCTTTTTATTCCTTATAGTATTTCCAAATATAGTAACCATGTTGATTCTTCTCCAATGTCAAATAGCTTTGATGACTGTAAAAAAATGCACTGCGATTTTTTTAATGAACTTAAAAAAATAAGAATGATTGAACAAGTAATTGTGAGAATAAAGAAAGATATAGAATCTAGAAATCTAGAAGATGAATATTCAGATCACTTAAATTCCAACCAATTTCTTATTTCAGATAATGAGCCGTTGGTAAAGAGCATTGAAAAATCTCAACTTGTAATTGTTACTTATGATTCAACTGTTTTTTTAGAGGCTTTAATTTTAAATCAACCAACATGTTTATTTTTGAGAAAAAATTTTTGGGAAATGAGTGAAGATGCCCAGCCTTTTTTTGATCGTTTCGTATCATGTGGGATCCTACATTACGATGAGAAGTCACTTGCAAATCATATTTCGAAAAATAAGAATAATTTCAAAATTTGGTGGTATTCGAAAGAAGTACAAGAAGCTAAAAATTCTTTTGTTAAAAAATTCGGATTAAACAGCGATAATTGGAT
>CETB01170401.1_pt1 | contig 33807 bp, 34 predicted proteins | sample 356381 | NCBI WGS metagenome assembly CETB01 (sample SAMEA2622545, study PRJEB7988) | marine metagenome | biome: marine biome (ENVO:00000447); feature: deep chlorophyll maximum layer (ENVO:xxxxxxxx); material: "saline water (ENVO:00002010), including plankton (ENVO:xxxxxxxx)" | depth 155 m | reverse complement strand
GCAGCCCCGTCACCACCGCCGCCAGAAGCAGCAGGTGCAGCGGAGGCAGCCACAGGAGCAGCCACGGCAGTAGCCATGGCCTCACCGATATCGACTGATCCCAGAGATGCGACCAGAGCCTTTACGCGGGCACCATCAACATCCACGCCAGCCGCGGTCAAGACCGCGTTGACGCCATCCTCATCAATATCTTTCTCAGCAGAGTGCAGTAGCATTGCAGCATATACGTATTCCATTTTTCTCACCTATTTTTTCAACCGAAAAGGTCACCGAGTCCATCAAACCCAGCATCCTCTTCTTCCTCCTCTTCCTCTTCGGCCGGAGTGTCACCACCCTCGTCCTCAGATGCCGCATCGGAGGTTGCGGCTGCGGCACTCACGCTAGTAGCAGCACCAAGTGCCTCTACGAGCGACTCATCGAGAGCCGAGGAATCTAACTGGCCAGCTATGGCCATTGCGTGTGCGTTTGCACGCGAGATGAATAACGAAGCAGTCTCATCATTGACTACTCCTGCTTCGATTGCAACGGACATCGCCTCACTGCTTGCCTTGGACAGCAGTGTCGGCATAGTGACGGCGGAAAACCATCTTACATTGCATGCGAGGTTGAATGCGCCCGAGGTTGCGGTGATGATGTCATCTCGCATACCATCTAGGTCTAGGTCTAGAGAGGATGCAGGGAAGAACTCCCCATCCTCAATGGTACCAATTAGAATCAGGCCAATCTCGATTGGATTGATACCAAGCTTTGCCAGCATGATACCAAGGTCACCTGAGATCTCCTCTCCTTGCTCAACAACGGTTACTGTCTTCTGAATTGCAACCTTACCCTTGTCTATCTTGGCTGGGATACCTACTGCGTTGAACTCACCGACAATAGGGCCAGGTCCAAACTCAGTAGGGCCCTTCTCGACGACGATGTCTGAAGGGGCTGCCTCGCCTTCCTTGGCAGCGCGACCCTGTCGAGTCTTCTCTAACTCTGCAAACAACTCGAATGAACTCAGTGAGTCAGAGTGTACGATACAGGGCTGAATAGCTCCTTCGAATAGGTTCTCAAGCTCATCCATTTCCAGACCAGCCTGCTTCCAAGCCAACCTCATCAATGTCTTCTTGGCCATTGTTAGGGTTAACTGTCCTCGCAATGTGTTACGCATGTCTAGCATATTGCTAGCAGGAACTCCGCCGATGTCAACAATACCGACAATTCCATCACAGGATAGTATCTCAGCGAGTTCCGAGACACGGTCCTTCTTCCATGGTGCAGCCTTGGAAGACATCATTCTACCACCTCCACCTTGATTGAGGGCCCCATCGAGGTCTTGATGTAACAAGAGCGGATGTTGCCCGCACCTCTCTCGAGTTTCGACATCACCCTATCCCAAATTGCTACAGCATTGGCAGTCAAATCGTCTAGACCCTGCTCGCGTGAGCCAAATGCTGTGTGGAATGTTATTCTGTCTCTTGAGCGCACAATCGAAGTATCCTTCAATCCAGTCGCAATCATTCCGGGATCTACATTTGGAGGAACTGGGCGAGGCATCTTGCCGCGTGGACCCAGAACAACACCGAGGAAACGACCAACGGTTCCCATGTGGGGGATTTCAGCGAGGAAGAAGTCATTCTTGTTGGCAACCTTGCGTGCGAGTTGCTTGTTTCCACCTAGATCCTCGATAGTTGCAGGATCGATTACTTCGATTCCGGCTGCCTTAGCCTTAGTAGCCATCTCACCGCCGGCAAACATCGAGATCTTGATTGGTTTACCTCGTCCTGAAGGCAGCCTGACTTCCTCCTGAATCCTGTTTGCTGGATTCTTGAGGTCAACATCTCTAAGGGTGAATGAAATCTCAACAGATTCTACGAATTTCCTTTCCGGAGATTCGTCGAGAGCGCGTTGGATTGCTGTCTGTATGTTTTCTTGCATTTTTTCTCACCTCCGCGGTCAACGAGGAAACCCTCTCCCGCAACTCGTGAATATTCAACTGAAATGTTCGCTAAATCTTCCCTCACTCATTGCTTGGAGCGCATCCTTCGGAGTCATGCCCTCCACATGTACCCTCATTGAGACGCATGTGCCCATTACCTCGCGACATCGAGCATACAGATTTGCTCCAGTCAGTCGGTCCGACTGATCTTCAGCAATCTGCTTTACCTGGTCCATAGTGAGGTTCTCCGTAGCCTCTTCCCATGATCCGTTACAGGTCTTCTGTCCTAGCATCTGAATCACCTTGTGCGGTGTCTCGTTGCGTGCAGACATGCGTAGTTACCTCCTTTGGGTGCGCCCCGCCGACCTGCTTTCCCTATTTGAGAGTGATGTAACGCCCGAAGGGCGTATAGAAACCCTACTCGACACGCTGGGTAACTCTGACCTGATCTGCCCTAACAGTAAGAGCGACGGGAACAGCAGCCTCGAACAACTCGACAGTAACCTCTTCCTTCGATTCAGTAACTCTTGTCACGCGAGCAGCCTGTCCACGGAAGGCACCGCCATGAATTTCTACGATGCTACCTTCTTCGATGCCAGTGGTGGCGGCCTTTGGCTCTAGGTAAGGCAATACATCACCGAGAGGCGACTCACCATCCAAGACCTTCCTGCAGTTCTTCATCGGCGTAGTCGAAACACCTACTCTTCCAATCAATTTCTCGACATGGTGCAGTGCAGAAGCCTCAACGAAGATGTATCCTCGCATGAAGTGTGGACTGAGAACTCCGTAAATCTCGTCCTGTATATCCTTGAGAGAACCGGTTCCAGAGAGTCTTGCTTGGATTTCCTTCGCGACATTCTGCTCTTGACCAATCGAGGTCTTGAGAATGTAGAGATATGAGGCGACATCTCCATACATATCTCTGAGTGCGGGAGTAGAGTATTCCTTATTCCCAATGTTTCCTGGATCAATCCACTCGAATCCTTTGTACAGGCCCCGAGAATCAACTTCGTTGACAGAGCTCACAAAGAGCATGGGAGTAACATCGTTGAGTCGATTACCGTAGGCCAGACCTCTAGAAAGACCTGAGCGTACATGTTGCAGATTCTCCGCCTCTATTCCGGTAACCTCAGTGATTCTAGCAACTACCGCATCTAGATCCTCAGGATCACCGATTCCATAGATTCCATCCCAAGCACCCGGGAAGTCTGCAACCCCATCAGCGCGCTGCATCAGCAGTACACTCTCTTCATTTCTAACATAAACAGTGAACGCATCGGACATTGAATCACCCATCAGTTAGTCAGCCAGTCGAAGAAGGAAGGGAACGCACTGTCCATCAACCACAACATAACGAAGCCAATAGCACCCAGTACGAACATACCTATTCCACAGACGATAACAGTCTGACGAAACTCCTGCTTGGATGGCTTTCTGGCCATCTTCAAGATACGAGCATAGGAGCCGGTTTGTAATCCTCGGACTCGGCCTTCAATCTCATCTTGCCAGCCCTGAACTTTCTCCTCGACAGGCCCTACATTGGAACTCTCGATAGCCATGACTCTCCCTCGAAGCGACCCGGCGACCGACAGACTCCATTTAAGCACGCCGGGCGAGCCCCAAGGGGCTCGAAACAGCATTACTGAAAAATCAATTCACGAATTCTACAGTTCGGTCTCTCAGGTTTCGCATCTGTGAGTGTAATGCAGCACCATGAATCTGCTCACTCTTGACACCAGTCAGTACGAGTAGGACACGAATTTCTTCACCCATTGATTCGTCAGTTGTAGCACCCCAGATTATTCTGGCATAAGGATTGATTTTATCTCTAATCAGCTTTGCACACTGCTCGGCGTCACCCAACGACAATGTCGGCCCTCCGACTACATTTACCAAAGCACCTCTGGCATCGGAAATATCGATGTCAAGCAGTGGAGACTGCAGAGCTTCCTCAGTAGCCTTCTCCGCGCTACCCGGACCTCTACCTTCACCTAGTCCAATCATTGCAACTCCGCCTCCGTTCTCCATTACCGATCTCAAGTCTTGGAAGTCTAGATTGACTACACCTTCCTTGGCAATCATTTCAGAGACTCCGGATATACTCCTCATCAGTAACTCATCTGCGACGCGGAAGGCAGCGTCGAGGGGGAGATCTCGAACCCCCTCGACCTCGAGAAGCCTCTCATTGGGAAGTACGACAACAGTATCGCACACCTCTCTGAGTCTCTCCAAGCCCCATTCTGCATTCTGCTTTCGCAACGCTCCTTCTGATAGGAAGGGATAACTCACCACAGCAATTGTCAGAGCCCCGGCCGATTTGGCCAGACGGGCGACTACGTGCGCACTCCCTGTCCCAGTGCCACCCCCCAGTCCTGCTGTGATGAATGCTAGATCGCAGTCCTCAATCTCTCCCTTGAGAGACTTCTCGGACTCGTATGCTGCTTGCTCACCCTTCTCAGGGTCACCTCCGGCGCCTCTGCCTCTGGCAGATCGACCGATGAGTACTTTGTTCTGCACATTGACTCTGAGTAGGTGCTGCGCATCGGTATTGACAGCAATACCTCTCACATAATTATCATCGAACAAACCCTCGAGTTCCAGCCTCGCTACAGTGTTAGAGCCACAACCTCCACAACCGTACACCCTAATCTTCGGCTGTAGCGACTTCAGGAGTGTCTTCAGTTCAGGATCTCCCTCTCTATCGGCGCCTTCAGTTGGGAGACCATCAGTCTCCTGAAGTTCGAGAACCCTGTCGATAATGTGCTTCACGAGAGTCTAGGCGTGTCGTAGAGAGGATAACCGTTACCCCCCGCCTACGGCGGGTGAGGCGCGTTTGAACAGGTGCCGGGCAAGGCCGTTATTCCAGTAACTGACTTCGAGTATTCATGAATCGAGACAGGAAGGTGTAAACTCCTCCCCACGCGGATACCGCTAGTGCTGCAGTCATTCCATTGAGCTCAGTATTGCCCAGCATTATCCAGTTAGCATACTCGATATCGGTTACATCGAACCCCGCGCCGCCTGAGTGTGCCTGCCATGCTGCCGCGATTAGACAGGCGATTGTTAGCACCAGCCTATCAGCTCGTGAAAAACCTCCGTAGATTCGGTCTAGGCCGACCGACTGGGCCTGGGTTCCCATGTATGATCCAAACAGAGTTAGGACTGCAGCAACTGCTCCTGAACTGGGGTCAGTAACATAGGCCGCATTCATCCCTATTGCAATCAGAAGACCGACATCGACCACCCTGTCAATGGTATGGTCGAGGAAGTCACCATATGGTCCCGCCACTCCTTGATGGCGAGCGAGAGCACCGTCGAGAGCATCAAGAACACCCGCAACCAGAATCAGAACAACTCCGCCTCCAATCATTATTGCGCCATTGGTATCGAGGTCAGCCTCAGCGATGAGCCAAAAAGAAACTAGGGCTAGAACTAAGCTTGTCCATGTCAATACACTCGGGTCTAGATTTCCCATTCTCAGTACCAATGGATCTATGGCTTTGGTCCAGACTCCTCTCATCTTCTCGAACATCTCAATCCTCCATTCTCTCTATCCAATCAATCCCCGGGCTTTGGCTTACTGGCTTGAAGCCATCTGTTATCCAACCGTTGATTGATGCGACTATTGACTCGGCATCGCTAGCCGTGGTATCGAACTCAATCCAAGGAAAACCATCCTCGTACTCATTCCATGCTCCACCAATCAACTCCCATTCGCAATTAGACTGTATCTTGTCACTGTGATATCCTCGTCCCGCTAGCCTTGACTCAAGAACATCCGGAGAGCAGCGTAGTACAACAACCGCATCACATGGGAGGTGGTGAGAGAGATGACCGTCGACGATCACCGGGTCAACAGGCATGGTCTGCCACGAATCTAACAGTACCTCATGCAGCGCTTCTGTATCGATTACTAGAGCATCGTCTGTTGGATCCAAGTCTCCCTTCAGTCCAGCTTCATCTGCTAGAGACTCCACTGTCAGTACCTCAAAGCCTTCCTCAGAAAGCAGTCCCGCTACTGTACTCTTGCCAGTACCCGGCGTACCCGTGAGGGCCAATCTGAAGCCTTCGTCCACAACTCGTTCGGCCGGTATTGATGCCATGAACGCTCCTGTGGCGGCGCAACATTGACCCATCGAAGGCACCACCGCCCTCTCATGACTGATACTGAGGCCGGACAGATAAGCGTGCTTGGAGCATTTTCCCCAGCGGAAAATAAACTGAATATTCTTCTTATTGCAGTTCCTATGACCTGCTATTTTGCCTACATAGCGGAAAATGAATCGATGGCCTTCATTTTCTCCCTGCTAGCGATTATGCCTCTGGCCTTCCTGATGGGGAGGGCAACAGAAGAAATTGCTCTCTATACATCTGAATCCTTGGGTGGATTACTCAACGCAACTTTTGGTAATGCAGCTGAGATGATAATCGCTTTACTGGCAATATATACAGCCTCACAAGCAGCCTCTGGAAGTGATACAGAGACACTCATGGTAGGGCTAGTACAAGCCAGCCTAATAGGTAGTATTCTCGGAAATCTACTACTCGTAATGGGACTTGCTTTTTTGTGGGGAGGAATCAATTTCCCCGAGCAGAAATTTTCTGAAACCCAAGTCAGTTCTAACGGCTCTTTGATGATGTTAGCGATGATTGTGCTGATTATTCCAACAGTATTCAACTCAACCGTAGGAGGAACTGAGGGAGAGGAAGGCGTCAAGCAACTTAGCCACATTGCGGCAATTGTTCTACTATTGTTGTACGGACTATTCCTTTACTTCCAATTCAAGTCTCATGTGGACCTATTCGCTACAGAGACACATCATCACGAGGCGCCCGAGATGACTAAGCGCGACGCGATTATTCTGCTAGTTGTCGCCACAATTCTAGTATCTTGGATGGCTGAGATACTCGTTCATTCAGTAGAATATGCAGCTTCCGATAAAGGCCTAGGGCTCCCTCACCTATTCATCGGTGTAATTCTACTGCCTCTATTTGGTAATGCTGCCGAGCACTTCACTGCAGTAGTAGTTGCTGGCAAGGACAAGATGGATCTTTCATTTGCAATTTCGATGGGGTCATCCACGCAGATTGCAGTATTCGTTGCCCCAATGATGATTCTTGTTGCATGGGCACTAGGAGTTCCACTAACCTTTGAGTTTGGTATGTTAGAAACGGTAGCCGCCTTCCTTTCAGTACTGATTGTAAACATCATCGCATCAGATGGTAAGTCAAACTGGCTAGAGGGTACATTGTTGCTAGGCACATATATCGTATTGGGTGCAGCGTTCCTTTTCCATCCCTGAACTCCAAATTATCTAAATTATAAGCGAGTAAATACGGCATTAAAATAAGGCGACTCACGCCTCTTTGGAGATTTTTGATGGAACTCAATGATGATCAGCTGATGCTTCAGACCTTAGCTAGAGATTTTGCGGATGAGGAGCTTATTCCGAATGCGGAGAATTGGGATAGGGAAGGGATCTTCCCCTCGGAGGCGATCCAGAAGGCAAGGAATCTCGGAATACTGAACTGCACAATACCCGAAGATTACGGCGGGATGGGTCTCAGCTTTCTGGATGAGGTTATCATAAATGAGGAACTGGGGCGAGGAGATCCCGGTTTTGCCACTATTACAGGTGTAACAATGCTGGCTTGCCATCCAGTGATATATGGAGGCACTGAACAACAGAAGCAGGAGTATCTAGGTAGGGTTTGTGAGGGCCAGATTTCAGCGTATTGCGTTACCGAACCCGGTGCTGGATCAGATGTCAAAGCAATACAGACTTCAGCGATTTTGGAGGGGGATAAATACCGAATTAATGGATCTAAGATGTGGATAGGCGGTGCCGGCCATGCTGATTGGTTCTATGTCCTTGCCAGAACAGGAAACGGTAAGCCCACCGATTCACTAAGCGGCTTTGTAGTAGAGGCCGACACTCCCGGGATTAAGATAGGGAAGAAGGAGGATAAGATGGGCCAGAGGTGCTCAGACACTAGAGCAGTAACCTTTGATGGCGTCATGGTCCCGAAGTCAAATCTATTAGGTGACCAAGAAGGAAATGGCTGGATGCAAGCAATGGTTGCATTTGACCGCTCTAGACCGATGCTGGCTGCTCATGCTGTAGGCAACGCTCGCGGAGCAATGGAGGAAGCATGGGCTTATGCGACCCAGAGAGAAACTTTCTCTAAACCCATAATCGAACACCAATCAATTTCGTTTATGCTAGCTGACATGGCTACGAAGATTGAGGCTGGCAGACTACTTGCACAGAAGTCTGCAGGGAAACTGGACTTGGGGGAGAGAGCCACTCTCGAATCGGCTCATGCCAAGAGGTATGCTGCGGATATTGGAATGGAGGTAACTACTGATGCAGTACAGATATTCGGTGGTTATGGATACTCGGAAGAGTTCCCGGCCGCCAGAAGGATGAGAGGAGCAAAGATCTACCAGATATTCGGCGGGACTAGCCAGATACAAAGAATCATAATCTCGAGAGAGATGAGTAAATTGATGGATTATTAGTGATCCAAAGTGTAGGGAAGATTGGATGGGCGTAGAAAGGCCTATTCGTCTTATTGAGCAGTCGATACTGTGGGCGAAAGGAAGTGTGCATTCGAAGGTTGTAATGCCCTAGAGTTTAGGGCAACCGGATATTGCCTCCGTCATAAAGGAGGTTTGCCAGAAGAAAAAATTGCTTATTCAGGAACGCCTGATGAAGATGCTCAAGAAATCATACCAGATCCTTTGCTGATACCCAAGATTGCTCTGGGGTATGTTCCATTTGTCATTTTTCTTCTATTACTAACATCATTGGGTTCAGATGCATTCGCCGGATACTATCTTTTCATCTACAGTGGCATGTGTCTAGTGTTTCTATTGCCGCTTTACGCGGTCTTTCTGGTCCAGCTCACTTGGAAACGATACAAAGATGGGACGCTCACCTTGTATGTTTTCATATTCCATATTCTCTCGTTCATTGTGCCATTATCGTGGTTGTTTGTTTTGGGATCACTTGATGGCTCTCCTGCCTAAAAAAAGCCCCGGTTTTGCGGGCATAAGTTTCCCTCTAATCTATTTCTCAGATTTCTGAATAGTATTGAGAGACAGCTTCCTCAAGATCAGCACCAGCCGATTCCTCATCTATAGTCAGAGTTACTCCGTCTCGTCTGAGTGCCTCGCCCGCGACTATCACATCGAGACAGCGCGCCCCACTGTAGATTAGATTTGAGAGTAGACGCCTTCCATCACGACCGTGGGGCCGCATCCTGATATCATTCAAGTCCCAAGTCACCCAATCTTCCGAACCTTTGGTTGCCAATTGCCAGGTCTCGATTGGGTCGAGAACTCGAGCATCCCAATGGTCATGCTTCTGTACTAAACTTGCAGCCTTTGCCTCAGCCCGCATATCCAGAGAGTTGTTGCTGGCTGAACCATCAGTTCCCAAGCGGACATCGACCTCAGCTTCCTTCATTGCAGGGTAGGACATTGTTCCTCCACAGGCGAGCTTCTGATTGGATGTTGGACAATGAACAGCATGAACTCCGTGCCCCGATAGAATCCGCATCTCTTTCTTCGTGACCCAGCCACAATGAGCACAAACAGTCCCTCCCTCTTCTGCATCTTGGAAGTAGCCAATGGAGTCGAGATATTCGATTGGGTACATTCCATGTTCAGCATGACAGTCCGCAACTTCTTTGCGGGTCTCCGAAGTATGGATATGCAACATAGACCCAGTTTTCTTTGCTAGTTCTGAACCCTTTAGCAGAGTGTCCTCATCGCACACATACACCGAATGAGTACCGACCCCGTATTCGATCCGACCAGGTCTTGGCGATGGGCCTGTGATTAGACTCTCCATGTGTCGCAATGCATCCCCCGAGCCAGGCTCGAAGTTAGGAGTCAATCCATCTGTAATTGGGCCACACAAAGTAGCTCTGACTCCAGTTTCCGCTAATGTCTCGCCTATGGTTTGAGTGTGGAAGTACATGTCACAAGCAAATGTAGTCCCGGTTGCAATCATCTCAGCTGCTGCAGCCCTAGTGCCAATCTCCACTAACTCAGCAGTCAAATTTTTCTCGACTGGGAATATTGCAGTCTCTAACCATTCCATCAGAGGCAATCCCTCTCCCATCCCGCGATTGAGAATCATCGCAAGATGAGTATGCCAATTCTGTAGCGAGCGTGTTACTAGGCGAGAAGAACCATCTATTGTCTCAACAACATCTTCGTCACCCTTGCTAGCAGTGTACGAACCATCAGGATGTAGAATGAAGTCACCGCTTTGCACAAAACCGTCATTGTCGATTAGACGAGTCCCGGCAACTCTGCGTAATCCCTCGTCCATGCTCATCGCCACTAGTTGACCCATCTCAAGTTTCTCTAGAAACTTGTTCACTGACTAGGTCTTGGCATGAACGGTATCAACTTGTTTGCCAAAGACTCGAGATTTCGAGTCTGAATCCAACACTTCCCGGAGCCGGACAACTTCAATACAAGCCCCTCTCCACCGAAGAGAGTTGTCTTCACACCGCCTGATTTATCCACATTGTAGGAGACCCCATCAGTAAATGCGACTAGATGGCCATTATCTACCAAGATTGGTGCATCAGGAGTCACATCGACTTCCTTGATTGCTCCGTAAGCACAGTAGAATACCTGTCCGGGACCGCCCTCTGAGAATGCTCTCAGGAAGAACATACTTTCTCTAGAAAACAGAGACTTCGCGCCTTGGAACTTGGTATCGTAGTTGACATTGGGTGAGCAGGCCATGAAAGCCCCTCCCTGCATGAAGAGATTCTGATTAGGCTCGATATCGAAGGTATTGATATCTCCAGGAGCGGAAGGAGCCATTGAGATCCAACCACCGCTAGAACCAGCAGTGAAAGTATTCAGGAAGAAAGACTCTCCACCCGCTATCGACTTTACCGCGCTCTTGAGGAAGCCACCTATTCCACCACCACCACTCATTCCAGTTTGTACATCTAAACCGGATGACTGTGCAACCATCGCACCAGGTTCTACCTTAATCGACTCACCAGGGCCGAGGTTTGCTGTCAATAGTGTAAATGCTGGTCCGAACTCATAGTCCATATCCATGATTTAGCCTACTAACTCATACTTTTAATTGCTACTAAACCAGGCATTCTGCACTTAGTTTGCTGATTATATCGCCATTTGAATCCAATTCGAAATCAGCCGGCTTGTGTCTGCTTACCCTCGATCGCAATTAGTAGAATAGCCCCAGCTGCAGCAATCCTTGGATCGATACCCGAACTGCCGACTCCGCTAACCATTAACTTGTGAACCACCGGATTCATGGTCTGAGAATAGACCACCTTACCGGGTGCTCCACCGACTTTCATAACGAATTTTTGCGGTATCAGGTAAGTGGCAAACGGGACAAACCGACGGACTAATGCAAGTCCAAGACTATCCTCTGTGATTTCGCCAACCTCTCTACCTTTGGTATCGATGACCTTGTACGAATCCTTACCGATTGACATGAGGGCTTTCCTCTTGATTGAGGCGATATTTTGACCCGAGGGGCCGTCGATAATCTCGAAATTACCCTTGAAATCCAATATACCTGATTGTTTTATTCTCAACAATTCTACCGTCTTCTGCTCATCAGAATAGACTCTGATATCTTCTTTCAGTTTCAGCGCCTTCTGCTTGGAATAACCAATCATATTCTTCATCGAGTCATCTGCATATATGTGAAATTCCTCACCTAGGAGTTTCAGCACCTTTTGTCTGATCATGTATGAGTCTGACTCAAACAACCCTGCCATGATTGCCGATTCGCATCGTTCTTTTCAACCCAACCTAGAAAACAGGAAAAGGCTAAACCACGCATTCTGCATGTAAATGGCTGATTATATTGCCTTGCGAATTCTTCATCCAACACTCCACTTGGTCGCCCTCGCACATGGGCCCTACACCCTTTGGAGTACCAGTCCAGACGAGGTCCCCAGGGGACAATTCGTACCAGTCTTTGAGGTGAGATAGAATTGATTCCACAGAGTGAACCATGAGTTCAGTAGATGCCTGCTGCCTTACCTCGCCATTGACAGACAGGCCAATTTCTACCGGACTCGGATCCCATGCAGTCCAGGTTCCCAATACGCCCGATCCAGCAAATCCCTTACCCTCTAGCCAAGGCCAACCTTTCTTCTTGGCGAGAGTTTGGCGAGTTCTGTTAGTAGTATCATTGCCAACGCACATCTCTGCAGGCATGAGGTCATTCCCAAGTCTGATTACCAACTCGACTTCATGGTCAATATGGTCTTCAGCAGAACTCAGAGCGATTACATTGTTACCTTCTTGATCCGCCTCGACCAAAGCGCTCGGGGGCATCAGGAAGAATCGAGGATAATCGGTTACATCTCCTAGAATCTCTTTCGCGTGTCCAACATAGTTGCGGAATACTGCCCAGCCAACTGCCATGATTCCTCGAACAGACCCAATCTCATTATCACATCGCTTGAGTGTCAAGAGGTTGAAGACTCTCCCACTGCCGACAAGCACTGATGAGTGAGGACCCGTATCGTGTTCTCGGAGTCTCAAAGGATGCTACAGATGCTGAAATCAAGCGCGCTTACCGCAAACTCGCTCGCCAGTATCATCCTGATCGCAATCCAGGTGATGCTGCGGCAGAGGAACGATTCAAGTCAATTCAGGCCGCACACGAGACAATTGGATCGGCTGAGGACAGAAGGGAGCACGACCAACGCCGTCGGATGGAGGAAATGTTTGGCGGAGGAGGCCAAGGAAATCCGTTTGGAGGCGGTTTCGGAGGAGTCGACCTGGGCGATATCTTCTCTCAGTTCATGGGAGGCAGAGGATTCGGTGGCGGCTTTCCTCAGCAGCAGGCGCCGCCGCGTGAAGATGGCCCCAAACCAAGAGGAGCAGACATTGAAGCCGGCCTCGATATCTCGCTAGAGCAAGCCCTAGATGGAACTGAAATTAGATTCAGCCACAGAAGAATGAGACGCTGTGACAAGTGTGACGGAGCAAGTTTCGGGCGCTCAAAGCGATGCTCTCCATGCAACGGAACAGGAGTTCAAACCAAAGGTAGCACCCTGACAGTAAAGGTCCCACCCAAGGCCCAACACGGTCAGCAACTTCGTCTGCGTAAGATGGGCCATGAGCATCCTGAGGGAGATCCAGGTGATTTACTAATCACACTTCGATTGGATGCTAAGGAAGGTAGGCGTTGGGAAGATGGCAGACTTGTCCAAGAGGTTCCAGTACCAATCACCACCTTGCTACTAGGAGGCAAGGTAAGGATTTCTACGCCTGCCGGAAAGAGAGTACAAATCGATGTACAGGAAGGCACCCGAATTGGAGATAGGAGGAGATTACAAGGCCACGGACATTCAGGAGGGCCTCTCGACATAGAGTTCATTCTAGCCGAATCAGATGAATTGACCTCAGAGCAGAAAGAAGCCCTTGAGAGACTCAGAGACAGCGGTTTGTAGGCTTAGAAATCTGTCAAATATGAAGTTCATGAGCCGGATTCGTGCGGGACTTCTCCAATGTAGCCGACTTCCTAGTTCCTAGGCGTCGCCAAACACATCTCGTAATCTTCGTGATGTCATTGTTAATGCTCCCCGGAATCTTCGCTACATTCAGCCCAATCGACATCGAGTCTTACGACTTCGAGTCACCCGAGCTGGAAGCAAATGATATCCTGATGCAAGAGTTCTCTGCGGCGGGGGGAATGGAGGCTTTCGGAATCTATCTGCGAGACCCAAGCCACTTTGGCGAGTCAGATTCTGATGCATCTATGATTGCAGACTATTCTGGAAACGGCGCGGGTGTGATTGATCCGCACGGAGGTATACTAAATCTCTCAGTTCTGAGAGAGATTGACTCCAAAGCACAACACCTCAGAGATCACGAGGTATCTCAGTTCTATCTGCCATTCGTCTCTCAAATTACGGGAGCCCCTATAGTCGGAGTCTACGACTTAGCTACCGACTTCCGTTCCTTCATGTCGGGCCAATCCTCTCTGACTAGCCCGCGGATTGACCCTGAAACTTTGCAGATGACTGAACCTTCGACCAATTGGACAGACTGTGGTGAACTAGAGTGCCTATCTTTCGATCATGTGAATCTGACCCAAGCTCATATCGACCTCGCAGCCCACAGACTTTCCAACTATAGTTCGGGGGCCTTTCTGAGACTACTTTCTAATGATCGCGCATTCACACCAGACCCAACTAGTGAAGTCATTGGCCCATATGGTCACCAACTGCTCGAGGACGGTACAATAGTCGCTGATGAATGGGGGCCAGGAAGATGGTCGGCCTCCTCGGCATGGCTCCTAATCAACTTCGAGCGTGAGAGAATAGAAGAGGCCGGATGGACCTACTCTTGGCTTGATTCAGAGTCACAATTCGGATATTACTGGGAAGGGGTGACCCTTCAGACCGACCCGATACAAAACTCAGTTCAAGATTGTGGAAACAGAGCATCGAATGGCGAGAAATTATGCGCAATGGAATGGCTATACCTGGCTCTTGAGGAAGATCTCAGATCGACTGACGACATGGTCGTAACATTGATGCTAGCTGAGGGCATCAATGTTGAGATAAACCGCGAATTACTCTCGAGTGTCTATCTTGTTGGAATCATGGCACTGGTGGTCGCTCTGCTACTCTGGCTGAGCCTAAGGAGAGTTTCCGATGTTGCTATCGTAGCGGTAGGCCTGACACTTTCTCTGCTGTGGATGCAGGGTTTCATTGGATGGGCGATTATCATCGGACAGAAGATCGGGTTTGAGGTCATCTTCCGTTCCCAATTCTCTAACTTACTACCAATCCTAGTACTTGCATTAGGGATAGATGACAGTCTCCACGCACTACATCGTTACAAGGAGGAAAGAAGGAACGGAGCAACTCCTGAGCAAGCATCTCACATCTCGGTAACACGGGTGGGTCGAGCAATCATGCTGACTTCTATCACAACCATCGTCGCCTTCCTCGCCAACCTCACTTCTGATATCGCTGCTCTCCGTTCCTTCGGTATCGAGGCCGGGTTCGGTGTCTTGTCCGCATTCATCCTAACAGGAATCTGGGTTCCACTACTCAGGCACGATGTGGATGAGTGGATGGAATCGAAAGACAAACTGGAGGAGGAAAAAGAAGGAATCATCCACATGGTTCCCAAAGAGTGGCTGGCAAACATAGCCTCAACTTCTGCGAGTAAAGCCCCATTCATTGCCGTTCTAACAGTGCTGATTACCGCGCTGGCGATACCGATGATGCTATCGCTGGAGGGTGACTTCCAGGTCGAGGATTTCATTGAGACTGATTCTGACCTTGCTATTGGAATCTATCTAGTCAATGAGAGATTCAGCGATGAAGGTGAGCCTGGTTTCATCCTAGTCGAAGGCGATATGGCTAACCCCAAGGTGATTACAGCCTTCGGCGAATTACGAAAAAATGTCAACTCAAGAGAACCGGGAGAGCCGGATCAGATTTCTCGACTTCCTACTGGTGAGGTTGAACTCATCGCTATTGACAGCGTGCTAGTCTTAGCGAAGGCTGCTATGGCTTGGAACATCGAACCCTTCGAGCAGGCTGGATGGAACTCACAAGCTGATGACGGCGGAGTTGGCTGTGACAAGGACCTCCTTGGCCTACCTTCACTCGCTGACCGCGACTGCTTACTGTTTCTGTATGGTTACATGCTGACCAGAGGGATTCCGGAGAGCGGCGGATATCCTGCCATGCCACCTTCAATCGCCGCCGAGTACATCCAAGTAGCACAAGACCTTGACTACGACAATCCTTGGCTTACATCTGCCGGACAATCGCCCTCTTACATCCGCGCATCAATCCGATTCGGAATCTCCAGTCCCGAACAGTTTGCGCTGGTAGAACCTGCTCTAGAGCAATTGCAGAATGATATGGCGCCGTTGCAGGAACTAGCACGAAATTCACTTAGGGAGCGCGCAGACATCGATTCAGCAGACTCGGAGTATCCGATTACATGGGCGATTCCCAGCGGTGAGCCCGTAGTGAGATTCATCGCTGCCGACTCAATGCAGGATGAGATGCAGGGAACTCTATTGCTCGGCGTTGTATTCTGCACCCTGACCCTGTGGTGGGGCTTCCGAGAGGAAACTTCCGCAAGGCAAAGATGGAGGGATACGATATCGAGTCCAGCAGAGTCTATTCGCAGAATAGGCCCAGTCGTCGCTCTGACTGGAATCGCTGCATACCTCATCCTCGGCCCTACATATGGAATCATGTTGGCCATCCTCGCAGCTGCGCTCTCGCTACTTTGGGGAACCGCTCCATTTTACATCGCGACAGTCACAACTGGACCTATTCTGGTAGTCATCATCTGGCTGTATGCAATGATATCTCTAGCAGGATACGGGCTTAATATGGTCACAGTGGCCATCGCAGCGATGTCTCTGGGAGTGGGCATTGACTATGTCATTCACTTTATCGAGAGGTATCGCGAAGAACGTGAGAAAGGCTCCACTCCAAATGTCTCGATAGCCGCTGTTGGCGGAGCATCTGGATTAGCTCTGTTCGGATCGGCAATCTCAGACATTGCCGGATTCATGGTGATTAACCAGTCGAAAATGGGTTTCTTTTCGACCTTCGGCTTATTCTGTGCGATTATGATTGGACTCTCTTTAGTGGCCAGCATGATACTCGCACCAGCCGTACTTGGACTGATTCACAGAGAGTCAATTTCAGCCTCGCAATAGTCGGTTTTTGCGATATTTACTAGTTCTAAGTCGGAAACAGGCCTTTTTATTCTCAGATTAATCGCTCGATACATGGTCTTTGAGTGCAATATTGATGCCCGTGGCAAGGCGGTCAGGTTCAAACTTGGTATGCTTGGGGTAGTGACAGGAGTCTTCCTAGCCATCTCTCTGCTTCTAGTTGGGGCTGGTCCGAATGCCCTTTGGCTACTACCACTAGGTTCGATCGTAGGAGGGGCTTTCGCTCTATTTGAGGCCCGTACAGGTTGGTGCGTTGTCCGAGCTATGGGCTTCAGAACCCCAATCTGAACATCACTTATTCTCTGTCTAGCGCCACATGCCAAGAGAATCTCTCAGACCATCTTCGACATTCTCGTGTACGAATTTGTATCCCTCTTCGACTAGCCTGTCAGGAAGTACACGCTGACTATCAAGAGTCAACCGCTCTCCCATTTCACCGAATAGGATCTTGATTACGAATCGAGGCAGAGGCATGAATGCAGGCCTCCTTAGTACACTCCCGAGGACCTTAGCGAACCTGCGTTGTCTGACCGGGTATGGAGCAGTTACATTGTACACTCCTCTGGAAGATTCCTCCATCATCAAGTGATTCATTGCATAAATCTGGTCATCTAAGCTAATCCACGACATCCATTGCTTGCCACCCCCCATCGGCCCACCGCCACCCATCTTGAATGGAAACAGCATCTTACCAAGTGCCCCTCCAGTGGCAGCTAGAACTATGCCTGTCCTGAGGTAAACCGTTCTTACTCCAGCTTCTTCTACTGCCGAAGCCGCTCTCTCCCATTCTTTGCAGACATCTGGTAGGAAACCCTCACCGATTTCACTTTTCTCATTGAGCTCCTCGTTCCCTCGATCACCGTACCAACCTATTGCGCTAGCAAGGATGAACGCCTCCGGCTTCTCATCTAGGGATGCGATTGCGTCGGACAGTAGTTTTGTACTGTTGACTCGACTGTCTCTAATGGCCTGCTTTCGCTTGGCACTCCAGCGCTTGTCCCCGATACCCTCTCCCCCAAGATGGATGATTACATCAAATCCACTAAGCAGATTTGGATCCAGATCATTATTTTCTGGATCCCATCGAATTTCATTTGCTCCTGGCTTTAGGTTTCTCCGAACCAATCTCCAAACATCATGTCCACCAGTATCTAAGAATGCAACCAATTGAGTCCCAATCATTCCGGATGAACCAGCGACCAAAATCTTCTTCCGAGGTAGTTGTGAGAAGTCAGAATGTCTCTCAAGATCTCTTTGCAGCCTAAGTTCTCTTGCCTTGAACATCCTTGATAGACGACTCTTTACTAGCATCCCTCCAAGAACTGTATCAGCTAGATTTCCTAGTGGTCCGAATGGGACTTGGTAAGTCACATCATCAACAACCTCTGTCTTACCATCGACCTCTCTTAGATTATGGTTGTGAGTCCAATGCCAAAATGGTCCTTTGACCATTTTATCCGCGAAGTGATGAGGTGGATTGTAGGCTGTATGCTCAGCCACCCAGGTCATCTTGAAGAATGGGGCTCCAGGCGCAGGAAATCGGAACACTCTCTGAGATCCTACTTCCAAAGACTCGTCTGCCCTAACTTCTTCTGCGACCTCCCAGGGAGGCATCAAACGCCGGAACGAACCTTCGTGCTCGAACCAATCAAATGTCGCATCAATATCTGCATCAACAGTAGTCACATGCTTGAATTTGTACATCTAATCACCTAAGTTGCATTGGTGCATCTTCCGACCATCTCTCAAGGTATGATTCTAGAGCGAGCTTCTTCCTTGTATTCTTTGAAGACATGTATCTGACCTTACCAAAAATCGGCCTCTCTGGCCCCCACGCTCTGTCATGCCTTCCCAAGACCCAGAATATACCTGTGTAAGAGTTTGGATCTCTTCCATCGAGAGCCCATCGATCGTTGATTTCAATCATCCATTCGGCTGCGATTCCAGGATTAGGAGCCCACTCCAGTATACGCTTACCCCACACCATTCTGAGGTAGTTGTGAATGTGTCCAGAATTGAGCAACTCTCGCTGAGCAGCATTCCAGACTTCGTCATCTGTCCGGGCATTCTCAATATCATCAAATGAGTACTGTACTCTCTCATCTTCCTCGTGATCACGCAATGATTTCTGGGCCCACTCCGGGATTGAGAGAATGCTCATGTGATCCTCTCTGAAGTTGGCAAAGTTGTAGCCCAATTCTCTCCATGTAATGATTTGATCTAAGAACGACTCATGAGCCTGTGATAATCCCCACCACCCAATTCTTGAGCCCTTACCAGTATCCTCTAGAGAAATCATACCCGGATCCCAATTAGACCTATCCAGAACGGCTAGAACAACTTCAATTGTAGACAGGTGACCGAAGTGGAACCAAGGAGATAATCCGCTCGAAGCTGAATCATCAACATCATTCCTGTCCACATCATATCTATCCAAATCATCCTCGATAAATTTCTCAAGTTTGACTAGAGCAGCATATCTGCCTCCTTTTTTTGACTTGACTGGAGTAACATCGTGGTCAATCGATAGAGGATAGCAGGCCTCAGCCCCAATTGTCCCTCCCTGAGCGACTCTCCAAATCCACTCGAATGGTGTCATGGCGACTCCACTTGACTCAAAGATACTCTCAACCAAATCTCCATCGACGCGCAAATCCTTAGTCACTGAAGCCATGCTGTCGTGAATAGGCAAAGTTGCCATTGCTTCCACAAGATTCCTTTGCATGTGCTTCCTGAATGAGTATGCAGTCATATGAGCGTCATCTGCCATGTCCATTGGCAGAACTCCATTGGAATCTACAGCCTCGAGGCTGACATAGCAAATCTCTGAGGCCCTATTCATAATCTCTCTAGGAAGGTAAGTTGGGTAGTTGTCTATTACAACAGCACACGACTTACGTGACAGCCTCCTTAGCAGACCATTCCCAGTCTCCTTGTGAGTCTCCACCCAGGGAACATATGTCAATCGCTTCTCATCGAAGATTGCCTGATTGTCTAGAACTCCTTGGGCGAAGAAAGTTAGGATTCTATCACTCGTCCAACGATGTCTGATTGAGACTGCCTCAACTACAAGTAGCGGTTTATCCATCTCAAGTGCTATTTGGATACTACGCTCCAGTGCAGCGTTATGATGGAATCTTCTGCAAGATGTCATCCAGTAGAGGACAAACTCTCCTTCTGGGTTTCTGGGTAATTGATTCAGTTCCTTGACCCTGTGCTGAAGACTAGAAAACCTAGCATTGCCAGAGCCCGACATGATTCTAGCATATCCTCGTAGCATATAACCGACTGTTTAACTCCTAATCAGAAATTAAACACTCATTCATAACCTGTTGAGCAGACCCAGACTCATGACCATCCAGATTGGAGACAAGAATGAACCAGAGATTCTGCCGGACTCTTTTTTACCGACAGAACATGGAAATTTCAGGATATGTGTGACAGTCGACGAGGATGGAAAGGAACATGCTCTTCTGTACACTGGTAATCTGAAAAACGGCATTCCCCCATTGGTCCGTATTCACTCTGAATGTCTGACAGGAGATGCCTTCGGCTCAATGAAGTGCGATTGTGGCCCACAGCTCCAGGCAGCGATGAAGGAAATTCAGGAAGAGGGTTCAGGAGCCATCGTGTATTTACGCCAAGAGGGTAGAGGAATAGGATTGCAGCACAAGATTCAGGCTTACGCTCTACAGGACATAGGATACGATACTCTTGACGCCAATCTAGCATTGGGTCTCCCAGCAGATGCACGCGAATATTCGATAGCAGCAAAGATGCTGAAGGATGCAGGAGTAGATTCAGTAAGGTTACTCACCAATAATCCACTCAAGGTCAGAGGACTAGTCGACAACGGTGTAGAAGTTGTTAGAAGAAAGCCACATATCACCGGTGTATCAGAAGCCAATCAAGAGTATCTCAGGACAAAATCTGCGAGAATGGGTCACATACTCGACATAGATTGAGTTAAACCTGAATTTCAGAGTGGAATAACATGGCAAGTATGGTAGGAAGCAAGGCGCCTGATTTCACACTCAAGACCAATGAGGGAGAAGAGTTCTCTCTCAGTGATCTTGACGGCCAGTGGAAAGTTCTGTTTTTCTATGCTAAGGACGGCTCTCCTACTTGCAAGAGAGGCTGCCTATCGTTCAAGGATCAATACGACCTGTTCCGCTCTCTGGAGCCTCCAGTCGAGATTATTGGCATTAGCCAAAACAGCGTCTCCGAGCATAGAGAATTCAAGGAGGAACTTCAACTCCCATTCATACTTCTCTCGGATCCCGATAGAAAGGTCGCTGAGAGCTTCAAGGTACCAGTCCATCTCGGTACTTTCCCAGCGAAATCATCGTTCGTAGTAGGCCCCGACAACACAATTCACCATGTCTATGACTGGCTCTTCAGACCTAGACAGCATGTTGCAAATATTCTGTCTGCTCTCAGCAGTGTCACTAATTGAGATGAAAATATGGGCTGGAATAGGATTCTTTCTGATGCTGGACTTACAGACAAGGAAGCAAACGCTGTCATCGCTCTTTCAAATCGACCTAATATCAAGGCCAGTGAGTTGGCCAAGGAACTCGGCACTACTCGCCTAGATGCATACAATTCTCTCGAGAGATTGCAGCGTATTGGACTGGTTACCTCTACTGCAGACAGACCGATGCGATTCTCAAGTCCTCCAATAGGCGAGGTTGTCAAGATGCTAATCGACATTAGACGCGAACAACTTTCTCGAATCGAGGAGAATTACAAAGGCCTCAACAACAATTCAAACACCTCTGAAATTCTCGATGAGAAAGCAGCAGGTGATGCAAAATTCGCAGTTCTGAAGGAACGAATTCACATTCTTAAGAGAATAGAGAAGATGGCCGAAGAAGCAGAAGAGTCAGTGATGCTAGTTCTTGGCAGATTTGGCATATTACACCTATGTAGGAGCCCTTCTCTGGAAGCGATAAATACGGCAGCTACCAAGGGAATATCAATCAGAGTTCTAGCTCAGTTAGACAGACGCACCATCAGATTCTATGAGCAGTTGAATGACCTGATTGAAGTTAGACACTCGGATGATATCGATTCACAAGGCGTCGTGATGGATGTAAGCGAGACAATCCAGTACCTGAATGCGGAAGAGAATCCAGTTGGAAGAGGTAGGACTGACGCTGCGCTAGTGGTCGAATCTACCACTTTCGCAGATTCGCAGTTGAATCTTATGGAGGCTATTTGGGATGATGCTATTTCCTTCGATACGGCCTCGAAGAGATTCACCGAACAGAAAATCATAGAGCCTCTAAAACTCACCCTCGACAGTATGTCATTTTTAGACAGGATGAGAGATGTTCTCCAAATTCAAGACGAACTCCCAGATACTGATACTCCATTCGATCCAAACGCATTCATGGCTTCAGGACTCGAGGTAAATGAGGCCAGAATGAACCTCGAATCAGGAGGAATTAGTAGCCTTTCTTCTTTCGGAATCGATATCTCTTCCCTACTTCGCCAAGTAGGAAACAGAATCGGCGAGGAACTTGCATTCAGTCTCAGAAATATCGAGGGAAACATAGAGTTCCTGAACGAGATGATGGATTGGTGGGAGTATGCCGGACTGGGTAACCTAAGCTACGATATCGAGCCAGAATTTCACATCAAGGTCGTTTTAGGAAGCCCAATTTCTGAAGATAATGGCCTCCCACTATGGGCTCTCGATGACGGGATAATCGAGGGTGCCCTGCTAGCAAGATACTCTTCAGATGGAGAGGTAATTGTTCAAAGAGAGCAGAACGAAGACAGTGAGGAATTTTGCAGATACAATCTGATAATGAGCCCCAAATCTGACGATATCTGAACCTATCTTGATTAAACACTCATTAATAACCCGCTTTTGCTATTGATTGGTATGCCTGGAGATAGTGAGTATGATGCAATCATCATTGGTGCAGGTCCAGGTGGACTGACTTGTTCGATGCTACTTGCGAAGGCTGGAGTCAAGGTATTGATTCTCGAGAAGTCAGATTTCGTGGGTGGCCGAACTAGACTATTCAGTAAGGATGGATTCACCTTCGATAGGGGCCCTACATTTTTCCATTATCCAGAAATATCGGAGGAAATCTTCTCTGCTCTCGGTATGGATGTTCACGAGGAACTCAACCTAATCAGACTGGAGCCAAATTACAGGCTAATCTTCGGTCAGGGAGGGCAAATCGATGCAACAACTGACATTGAATACATGGCGTCCCAGATTGAGGAATTGTCCGGCTCGCAAGATGCACAGGGATTCAGGAGATACATGGACGACAATCGTAGAAAGTTAAGGCTCTCGAAGAAATGTCTCAATACACCTTGGAAGGGAGCTTCCGATTTGATTAGTCGCAGAGCGCTTCGTGTCTCGAGAGTACTACGTCCTTGGAGAAGCGTATCCTCGGACCTCTCAAAACTGTTCAAGGATGAAAGATTGCAAGTGGCCACATCATTCCAGACCAAATATCTGGGAATGAGCCCATTCCAAGCTCCTAGTCTGTTCACATTCCTGTCATACCTAGAGTACGAGTACGGCGTCTTCCATCCTAGGGGAGGGATAGGCTCAATCACTCCCAAGATGGCCTCCATTGCTGAGAATCTAGGAGTAGAAATCAGATTGTCCGAGCCAGTTGAAGAGGTACTATTCGATGGCAAGAAAGCCGTCGGAGTCAGGACCGAACAAGGTATCTATTCATCGGATAAGATAGTCATGAACGCAGATTTCGCTACTGGAATGACCGGATTAGTTCCTGACAAATTGAGGAAGAGATGGTCAGACAAGAAGATTGCAAACAAAGAGTACTCCTGCTCGACATTCATGCTCTATTTGGGAGTAAATCGAACCTATGATACTCCTCATCACCAGATCTACGCCTCAGCAGATTATGAGAGCAACCTCAAGGATATTAGTGAAAATAGAATAACATGGGACGATCCTTCACTGTATGTTCAGAACGCCTGTGTTACTGACCCCGCTCTAGCCCCGGAGGGATGCTCCACGCTGTATGTACTAGTCCCTGTTACCAATGTCCACGATTCAGTCAATTGGGATACACACAAGCAGAGGTTCAGAGATGTCATTGTATCTCAGATGGAGAAAATGGGATTTGAAGGACTCTCTGATCATATTGTCTCAGAGACGATTATTACTCCGGACAACTGGTCCTCAAATGACATCTACAGAGGAGCAGTATTCAATCTCGCACACAGCCTAGATCAAATGCTCTGGAGGAGACCTCAGAACCATTTCGAGGAGACTGAAGGCCTGTATCTGGTAGGAGGAGGAACTCACCCAGGAAGCGGCCTTCCGACCATATTTGAGAGTGGTAGGATAACCAGTAAATTGATCTGCGCACATCTTGGAGTAAATCCGGATTGGAATGGTATGGACCCTTGGTTCGAAGAGTATCGGCGACCAAAGTTAAAGCCCACATGACCGACGAATCACCATGTCTCGCGATATTCTGACTGATTTGGAGCGCGGGCACGAGGATTGTGTGCTCAAATTCGCCGACGGAACCGCGTTCAAGGTAACCTACCTATCGATCCGCTGTCGCTGCCAGTGTGCCAAGTGTAAACCAAGACAGGAGAATGAGCAGAGGTTACTCGAGTTTGAGGAGGAGGTTGCTCGACTCAGAGTTGAGAAACCTCGCGCAGAGCCAGTGGGGCGCTATGGGGTCAGATTCGACTGGCCCACAGGATGCTCAAGCGGCATCCATTCATTCACTCATCTGAGAGATGTAGCAGAAGAGCTTGGACAGTCGCTTTGAGACTCCAAATACAGCCCGAAGAAGTCAAAGGTAAGCCACTTTTCGCCAACCCGTCGGAAGCATGGGTTACCCCTGTGTCTTCGATGGTGATTCAATGACATCGGATGGACCGAAGGAGAAAGAGCCCGAAATGGGCGAGGAGGACGAGTGGCAACTATTCGCCTCTGCTGGATACGCCTCAGCCGAAGCTGTAGTTGAGTCTGAGGACGAGCCATCAGAATCTGAGGAAGAAGCTTGGTTTGATGGTGACGATATCGAGGCCAATGGAGTATCATTAGACTGGGATGCACCCCCTTGCCCCACTCCTCTAGGAATCGCTCACATGATCAAACTTGGAGTCTGTGACCACTGCCTGCACAGAGTGGGCGGACGCCGAACAAAGAACTCCGGCGCTGAGGGTGGGAAGGAAATCAGAGAAGACGCTCAAGCCAGAAATCCTGATATCGCTAAGTTTGGAGCCCCCGAACTCTGTCCTCTTTGTGAGGATCTATTCGACGATGTCGGAAACATTGTCAGTAGGGTGGCCGAATCGGTATCAGGAGTCCAACACTCAACCATGCAATTCGGAATCCATCTTCCCAAGGACCTTATCCAAGAGGAAGACAGAATCAGGAGCAGACACGGTGCACCTGGATCTAGGCCTCTTAAGTCAGCCTTCGTAGATGCTATTCAGGCCGATTTGTCGAATCTTCTTAGTGATGTCAGTTTCGTCAAGGAGAACCCCGATTTGATGATTAGGGTCGATGGATTGACACTGAGAGTCGACATCGATATACGCCCAGTATTTCTCTATAGCAGATATAGGAAACTCAGTAGAGAGATTCCACAGACAAGATGGCCATGCAGAGCCTGTAGGGGGAGAGATGAGGGCTGTGAATCGTGCCAGGGAACTGGGCTGCAATACCCTGATTCTATACAGGATCTGATTGGCGAGCCAATCCGTGAGGCACTGAATGCAGAGGATACATCATTCCACGGAATGGGACGCGAGGATATCGATGTCAGATGTCTAGGCTCAGGTAGACCATTCGTACTCGAAATTAAGAATCCATTAGTCAGAGAATATGACCTCGAAGAACTCGTTTCGATGGTGAACGCCAATGCTTCTGAGAAGGTCGAGATTGACTCTCTTGAATGGACTCACAAGAAGAGAGTCGCGAAGGTCAAGCAGCATCGATCCGAGAAGTCCTATACAATCCGCTTCAAGACAAGCGAGACTCAAGATGAGGTCAAAGCAATTGCATCCATTGAGGCTCTGTCAGGAACGGTTCTCGAGCAGGAGACACCGAAGAGAGTGTCTCACCGCAGGGCAGCAAAGACTCGTAAGCGAAAGGTGGTATCAGTCGGCAAGGTCGCCGTAGAAGGCGATGAGATTGAAATCACTCTTAGATGCGAAGCTGGAACTTACATCAAAGAACTCGTACATTCTGATGAGGGAAGGACAGTGCCCTCAGTGAGTGGCGTTCTTGATTGTGAATGTGAGGTACTGTGGCTCGATGTGGAGGAAATCCATGACTAGAGTGCCCGAGTGTTCATCCGAGGCCTTAAGAAGAATCGGCAGGTCGAACGCTCCCGCGACCTACGGTCGGATGGTGATATAATGGCAAAGAGAGCGCACGGTCCTCGTCAGGGTACACGCAGTATCCTGAAGAAGAGCAAGACTGAGCGAAGCAGAGTTTTCATCAACCGAGTAATGCACCCCTATTCCGAGGGAGACAGTGTTGCTATAGTGCTTGACGGAGCCCAGCAGAAAGGCATGCCTCACCGCCGATTCCAAGGCAAGACTGGAATCATCACTGGCACTCAGGGTAGGGCATACATAATCTCGGTATCAGACGGCAATGCAAACAAAACCGTTGTAGCAAGACCGGAACACCTCAGGCCTATGGAGTGAGAATAATGTCAGAGAAGGAGTACACAGACTTCGCTACCGTGAGAGACCTTTTGGTCCGGACAAACGAGCGCCGAGGAGAACTTTCGTATGAGCAGACAATGGCTCTACAGCACGCCGAGTGGGCTGCTAGTGAGAACCGCGGTGGTATCAAGACCGATTCCAAGGTTTTCGCAGCACTTAGAGATGAGTTGGCCCAGAACGAAAAACTCGCAGGACATCCTGAGATTTGTGCCAAGTTGGCAGAACTTTGTCCGACAGATGTTCCAGATGTGAGAGTGGTAATTGCCAGCAAGCGAATTGCCATGGACACACCAGAGATTGAGGAAATAATCACCCTCATTCGTCAACATGTCCTTTGATGGGAAATTATCTGATTTTACTAACGATTTCATTCAAGTGGGGAAACCGCTCTCGAGGTATGAGGAATATGCAGTTTGGCGGACCAGACGAGCCCGACGAGGAGCCTATTCCTCCGTTTCAGTCAGAGACTCACATCAGAGTTCTAGACCTGCAGGACAGACGCCCAATTGGCCACGAAATGACAGGACTGACTCGTCCTGGATTGTTTCTGGTTAGAGCCAGAGTGAACGATGCTGATGGCATCGATATCGGATCTACCATCGAGAAGGATTCAGCCGGTATCGGTTCTCTTAGCGAACTCAGATTGAAGGACATCCCCGAGAATGCCAACTCTGAACTCTTGGATGCAATATCTGAGGCGATAACTGAAGATTCACACATACACATTCAGTTCTACAATAGCGCCGGCCCGATGACCCGTAAGTTCCATTCATTCCAATTACTCCCAGGAATAGGAAATGCGAAAGCAATCCAGATGGTAGATCTCAGAGGTTCCGGGTGGCACGAATTCTCCACTATCGACGAAGCCTGTACTATTGACTCAATCAGACTCCTCGCTGAGCGATATCTCAAGGAGATGGAGGATGAAGCACAGACTCCTCGGCTGCTCGACCTTTTAGTCCGCGCCGATCTCTAATCGGGGTAATCGGATGGACGACTTGGATATCAGATTGCTAGTGGACCTACTTAGGGACAGAATAACTCCAGACAAGGAGCTAGGACAGCACTTTCTGATTGATGAATCCGTTGTTGATAGGTCAATTGAACTTGCAAACTCATCACATTCACTTAGTGATTCGAGAGTAATTGAGATTGGCCCGGGAGCCGGCTCTCTCACCCTCGGTCTTCTCAGGGCGGGCGCTATTGTATCGGCCTTTGAGGTCGACGAGGAGGCCATATCTCATCTTGCTAGGGTGTTCAATGGAGCGAATGGCAGACTAGAAGTGGTCAATCAGGATGCTCTGCAAGCCGATTGGCCAGAGAACGCAACCCATATGGTTGCCAACATCCCCTATCAGATTTCCAGCCCTCTTTTAGACAGGATACAGAAGCACCACTCTAAGCATCCGTTTACTTCTGTAGTACTACTTGTGCAGGATGAGTTTGCTGAGAGGATGATGAATAATAGAAATGATACAGCTTCAGGACCACTCTCACTCTCTCTGTGGTTAGATTTCGATGTCGAATTAGATACTAAAGTTCCTCCACATTGCTTCAGTCCAGCCCCCAGAGTCAGTTCACGGCTTGTTAGACTAAATCCAACTGCAAGAGAACTCGACATTGATCGCAGGTTATTCCGTACAATAACAAGTCACTGCTTTGCAAACAAACGCCGCAAGATGAGAACTCTACTTTCTCAAACTCCACGACGACTATCTCGAAACAAGGGCTGGCACAAAGGACGTTGGAAAGATGTAATCGGCGCAATATTCGAATCTTCTCCAGACGGAATGTCACAGGATTGGCAGAATCTCAGGCCAGAGAATCTTAAGGCCTCAGATTGGGTTCTTTTGTCGAAGTCAATTTCATCATTTCCAACCGAATAGCGAGGGTTTTGACATCGCCTTGATAGAGGGCCCCCGGCTCCGCTGGATAGGGCAACAGGGCGCGAAGAGACCCTAGTTCAGGACTTAGTATGGCAAAGAAGGACACCTATCTCGCGCTTCTGAGAAGAGGTATCGATGAGAATACAGCCCATCTGCTTTCAGACAGCGGCGTAAAGGTCGGCGACATCAAGAAACTCGACATAGAGACACTCTCCAACAACTATGGTCTGAAGAAGGAAGTCGCAGAATCAGTTCTAGATGCGGTCAAATCAGGACCAAGAGACTCAGGTAAGCAGAGATTCCTAGCAGATGTCCTAGCTGATAGGACGAAGAAGAAGGTCGACACCATTGAGGAGAGGAGATTCAAGCGCGAGCAGAAGGATATTCACTCAGAACTACTCGAGAAGAAGGAGCAACTCAGAATCGCCCGCGTCGAGCAATTCAGAAACAAGAAGTTGGTGATGAACAGACTTGGCAAGACCATCGAACTCATTGTCAAACTCGAGAATACATTCGATGATGAGTCCAAGGATGAGCAACGCTCCAAGTTGCGCGACCAGTTAGAGACTAGAGGACTCGAGGCCGCAAGGGATCATGAGATGCTAGAATTAGTAGGAACTCCACAAGATATCGTTGATTTCCGCAGGAAGATTGCACCCAAGATATGCATGCATGCATGCCCATCCTGTGGAGAGGAAATCGACCCCATTCAGGGTAATGTCATGGACGATATGTCAGACTTTTCTCTAATCTGCTGGGAGTGTGAGGAAGAATTCAAGGCGCCTATGGCGCAGTTGGTAGAGGATAGATTGAACAACGGCTCTAGAATCAAGATTGACCCCAAGAAGAAACCACGCCTCACTGTCAAGAGACCTCCGAGGAAGAAAGACTCCACTTCCATAACAGATCAGATGATCAAGGATCTAGAATCTGCCGGCGCTAGCGCCGAGGAACTAGAGGCTGCAGCCGAGACAAGCAAACTCTCAGGCGTGTTGATGAGTATAGATGACTGGATTGACCAGACCATCGCAGCCAAGGGATATATCCAGGCCCAAGAGCATCGTGAGGAATTTATCATCGCAACAGGAGCAGGTGCTACCAAGTTCAACAAGTGGATGAAGAAGGCTGGATTGGTCTTCAATAAGCAGACCGGAAGATGGACTCGCTGGGAAGATCGCTGAGGCGGTTCGATGAGTTAGTAGAACTAGGAGGAATACTGACTTGTTGCATCAAACCAAAAGGTTCGTGTGATATCGATGTAATTCCTCCTGCTTGGTGATTCAATGGTTGATTGGTCGGATTCGGAATTCCTGACTCTGCTAATCATTGACTTACTAGCTATTGGAATCTCTGTTTGGTGGCTTTCGACCAAATTCACCTCTAAAATGAGAGAAGTTGAGGAAAGAATGTCAAGGGCTAGAATGAGGGATTCTGAAATCTCAGAAGATGAATGACTACTCGTTTATTGCAGCAGTCCATCTCTCGGCTTGTGGGATACCGACAACCTCGATATGACAGCCAAGAACTCCTCTCTGTGAGCCTATCTCTCGCTTGAGTGAAATCAAATCGTCCAAGCAGCAAGGACAGTGAGGATGAGGAGGCTTGACCCACAGTTCGACAATTCCAGATTCTCCGACTTCAACCCCTTTCAGAATAGAGTCATCAGTAATCAGACTACCATGAGGTTCCTTACGTTCACTTAGAACTCTTGCTAATCTTATCTGTGCTTTCTTCTGAGCCCTAGTCAAGGTTGAGCACCCCCTCAAATCCTAGGTAGAAAACCCCTTTTCCCATACTACCACTCCGTCAGCATTGGAAATGAATCACCCATCGTAAGGCACTCCATCCCCTCACTCTTTCTGACCCATGTATCCTCGGTACCAATCGCACCATTCGTATGAATTACCTTCGGCTCGATTGCCATAGTGCCGCCAACTTGCAAGGGGCGATCAAAACCTCTAGCGATTACAGGAGTCTCATCGAGTTCTAGTCCTACTGAATGACCCAAGAATCTAGCTTGGTCTGGAGGAATTCCCATGAGATGACCCGAATGCCCCATCTCTGCTGCCATCTTGCTACCCCGACTCCATGCAGTAGAGCAATCGTCCCCCCGGCCAAGTCCGTTGACGAGAACATCTCTTATTTCCGACATATCGTCAAGCCTCTCGTGCCACTCAGAAGATAACGAGCCAGCGCTGAATATGCGCGTGCAGTCAGAGACATACCCTCGGTGAACATGAACGATGTCCACCAATACAGGTTCATTTTCCTCTACTCGCGCGAACCCCGCTCCCAGTGAAGAGATTGGACTCGCACCCAAACCAGCGACCCCGGAGTCGAAGTACGAAGGGACTGCACCCGAGCGTCCTGCGGCTATGACTACCCTATCGCAGTCCATCGGCCAGTTTCTCATCCTGATTCTACCGCCGAAACCAGCAGCACGGCTGACTTCATCAGCCGCAGCGGCCATTTCGATCTCGGTCTTACCCTCACCTCCTTTGTCGCGAATCGTTTCAAACATCAATTGGTTGATTCGCCCACTCTCAGAATGCATCTCAATTTCCCAATCTGACTTTATCTCCCTTAGAGCGAACAACATTCCAGTACAATCTGAACTCTCGCCCGCGAGTCCTGAGAACTTTTCAGACAAGAAATCCCATCTTGAGTGAGGGACCTTTCCGCAAAGCATCCCTGGTGCCCTAGAGCATCCAGCGCCTATTAGCGAATCCTCAAGTCCATTCATTCGAGGCTGTTCAGTGATTTGGTGAGGAGCATTTGTTCCTCCAGCCTCAAACCTTGCTCGCTCAAGTGAGCGTTTGACCCAATGAACAGTCTCGATATCGGAGCCTTCTGCGCCGACTAGGAGCATCGAACTCTGACGCCCGCCGGTTAGCCAGTACAACTCCACCGGGTCATCGATGAGTGCAGACTCCTGTCCAGCACTTGCTAGAGCCTTGGACAGCATTGCTTGGCGTGCCTGTAATTCGGAAACTGGAACCCTCCAATCCTCACCATCGGGTCCGGTGAGCCTCCCAGCATCCCAGTTCATGGAACTGCTCATTAGTCTCCAATGAAAGGTATTGTGGGAACACGCAGAGTGTGTAATGTATCCACAATGGCCATAGAGGGGCCGCTGGTGCCGCGGACTGTGACAACCGTCCTGTCCTTGGACGATGTCTGTCTGGCAGGACGGACTGTATTGTACAGAGCCGATGTGAATTCACCGTTGGATCCGAGTACCGGAGCCTTCCTTGACGACAGCAGACTACGCTCAACATTGGATACTCTGAGCGACCTTTCTGACTCAAAGATCATCATAATGGGACACCAATCCAGGCCGGGTAAGGACGACTTCACAGATATGTCTGGACACTGTGATAGATTATCTCGACTAATCGGTCAGCAGATTCGATTCGTTGAGGATATCTGTGGAGACGCTGCGATTCAAGCCATCGAAGAGATGCAGCCCGGTGACAAGGTATTCATCAACAATGTCAGGATGCATCCTGAGGAATACGGTGAGAACAAGGTGAAGGCAGAGGATGAGCCAACTACTGAGATTGTCACTAGACTCTCTTCTGTAGCAGATGCTTATGTCACCGACGCATTCGGAGCAGCGCACAGGAACTCACCTACCTTGACAGGATTCACCGAAGAAATGCCCTGTATTGCCGGGCGCTTGATGAACAAGGAAATCCGTTCACTCGAGCTGGCAGTAAATGACCCTCCTCGCCCATATGTTGCAATTCTTGGGGGGGCAAAGTGCGACGATTCTTTGAGAGTGGCACTCAATCTAATCGGTAGAGGAGTTGTCGATACGATTGTGATGGTCGGAGTTGTTGGTAATCTCATGCTTTGGGCCAATGGTCATGACATTGGTAGCGGTAACAAGAAAGCAATCGAGGGCATGATGGGAGATGTTTTCGAGCCTACTTGGAAGATGGCAGAAGAATTAGTCAAGGAACACTCAGAACTGTTGTTCCTACCTCGCGATGTAGCCGTTGAAATCGACCACAAGAGACATCAGATGGAGTTGGAAGAACTTCCCACTGACTATCCGATGTATGATGTTGGAATCGAGACTCTCCAAGACTTGAGAACTCTACTAAACGGTGCCAATTGCATTCTATGGAATGGACCTGCGTCTTACTTTGAGAAACCTGATTTCGCCTTCGGTACGATTGAGATTCTCAATATGTGCGCCGAGGCTACAGGAGTTACAATAGTTGGAGGGGGCCATACCAGCGCACTAGTGAATCAGAGAGGAATGGCTGGAGAGTTCAGCCACAACAGCACCGGAGGAGGATCTGCTCTAGGTATGCTCTCCGGAGATCCAATGCCAGTTATAGATTCACTATCTAAGTCGAATGATAAGTTCAGACCACTACTGGGAGCACTAGGGCTTGAAGAGGAAGAGTGAGTCACTGAGGGAACTTGGAAATCCTCCTCTAGGCCCACATATAGAGAACCGGTGCAGGGAACAAGGCTAAGTGTCGCCAATCAGAACCAGAGACATGGAAGAAGACGGAGGGGGAGAGCCCCAAGAAACCACTTTCACCGGAACACCGAATGTCGCCCCTGCAGATGCTCCTGCCGGTGCGTTTGACCAACCAGCAGTGATGATGGGGCCAAAGAGCTCCCTACCCAAGGTCATGGGAATTTTGATGATGTTCTATGGTGTAATCATGGGTCTCTTTGCTGTGCTCGGGCTGCTTGTAGTCGGGTCTTCGGCCACTGATTACGAACAGGCGGGAATTGAAGTTAACACTCCATTCATGTATATTGATGCATTAGTGGATGTTGGTGTCTTCTTCGTGGTGGTATATGCTGGATATCAGGTTCTCAACTACCAGAAGAGCGGTGTGAAGTTGGGTCTGTACGCAATAGGAGTAGACCTAGTAGTGGCCCTAATCGGCGCAGTGGTATTCGCAGACATGATGGCAGAGATGGCTGGAGACGGTGAATTGGGTGCAGCACTTGGAGGAATTGGCGCATTCGCTAGCGTCTTCTGCGCTGCAATTTGTGGTCTTTTCGTGGCTCTGCCAGTACTCGCCTCTGGTGACTCGATGGAAGATTAGTGAAGAGCACTGAGATCTAACATCTGCCCTAGGCGGGCATTTACATCCGTTAGTATGGCCCCTAGCGCAGCCTCTGTACGGCCTTCGGCACGCATGACGAGAATAGCTTCGGTATTGCTGGCGCGACAAAGACACCAACCATCATCGTATCGAACCCTGATTCCGTCGACAGTTGAGAACTCCATGTCGGCGAAGGCTTCGGCAACAGCACTCAGAACCTGCTCACGCTCACCGGGCAGAGGAATCTTGGCTTCTCCAGTAGAGGGGTAATCTGGCAGGAATGAGAATCTATCTGAAAATGTAGGACCACCATCTAATGGAGAAGAATCACGCCCGATTATCTCAAGCAGGCGTGCTGCATTATACAGAGAGTCATCAAATCCGGGCCAGCGATCATGCAGGAAGAAATGTCCCGACATCTCTCCTGCCATAGGGGACATCGGATTATTCCTCAACTCGCGCTTCATGAATGA
>CETB01032369.1_pt1 | contig 34229 bp, 23 predicted proteins | sample 356381 | NCBI WGS metagenome assembly CETB01 (sample SAMEA2622545, study PRJEB7988) | marine metagenome | biome: marine biome (ENVO:00000447); feature: deep chlorophyll maximum layer (ENVO:xxxxxxxx); material: "saline water (ENVO:00002010), including plankton (ENVO:xxxxxxxx)" | depth 155 m | reverse complement strand
TTTTCAGGAATTGGTGTTGACTTGTTTGTTGAGTTTTCAGGCCAGTAATTTGAAATAATTTTCTTAGACAGAATTCCAAGTAATTGGAAAATAATTTTAATAAATTTAACTATTAAAATTGAAGATTTAGGTTTAATTACAATTAGGGTCAGAAAAATTAAACTAGGGATTCTTGAAATTTGATTAATTAGAGAATCCCCTAAGATCATTGAGCCAATTGATCCTCCCAAGTTGGAGTTTATGGATTGTTTTGTCCATCCAGGAAACCCGTTTGGAGGATTAATTAGACTAAGCAATCCCCATATAGCTATGCTAAAAATTATAAATCCTAGAATCACTTGATATCTAAATAACAAAAATTCTCTAATTGACTTAAATCTTAAAGCGCCTAAAAAGTAAAATATCCAAGCTGTGATTAAGAAAATTCCTAATCCCCAAATCATGAAAATTTTTTCTATACTTTCAATTAGACTGGTCATATTTTTGTCCCTAATTTAGTGTTGGATTTCAACTATGACTACTGGTTTTTTTCCAGTGTTTTTTGAAACAAATGACTTTACTTCTGTAATTATTCTACTTTTTATATCCTCTAAATTTATATCTTTAGAAGTAGAATTGGCTAGCAGTGTTTGTACATAATTTTTAGTATTTTCTAGGATTTCAGTATCAGTAACATGCTCAAATAATCCATGAGAATTTAAAGTGAAAGATTTCTGAGATCTATTATTTGTTAAAGAGGAAATATGAATATAAATTATGCCGTTGCGTGAAAGATCTTTTCTGTCTGAAATCAAATGACTTTTTACATTTCTGATTGTTTTACCGTCAAAATATAGGTTTTCTGCTGGGACTTTATCAACTATAGATGCTTTTACTGAATCAATTTCCAATATATCTCCATTTTGCATGACAAAGCTGTTTTCTTTTGAGATCCCCATTTGTTGTGCTAATTTAGAGTGTGCAATTAAATGTCTTTGTTCTCCATGAACAGGGATAAAATACTTAGGTTTTGCTATCCCAATCATTAATTTTAAATCTTCTTGACTCCCGTGCCCTCTCACATGAACTTTTGCAATTTTGTTGTAAATTACATCAGCTCCTTGTTTAAAAAGTTTGTCGATATTCTTTACAACTTGAAGATCATTTCCTGGAATAGGAGAGGACGAAAAAATGAATTTGTCTCCATTTTTAACAATAATTCTAGGGTGAATTTGATTTGCAATTTGTGTCATTACTGAAGTGGGTTCACCTTGTGATCCTGTGGTAATTAATACACATTTTTTATCAGGTAATTTTAATAAAGAATTGATATCAGTAATACAATTTTTTGAATCTTGTAAGTATCCTAATTTTAATGCCATTTTAATATTAGTACTCATTTTTCTTCCAACGATTGAGACTTTTTTATCAGTAATTTTGCAGGCATCAATAATTTGCTGGATTCTATAAATCTGAGAGGCAAAAGTCGAAATAATTACTCTTCCCTTAGACTCTCTGATTTCATCATATAAAGTTTGAGTGACTTGAGACTCAGATGGCGTAAATCCTTTGAGTTCAGCATAGGTTGAATCGGAACAAAGGGCTAAAACGCCACTTGAAAACAATGAACCGAGAGCTTGAAAATCTATTAATTTGCCATCCGTAGGAGCGTGATCAATTTTAAAGTCTCCAGTATGCACAATCATACCTAACGGGGTGTTTACTATAATCCCCATCGCATCAGGGATTGAGTGGCATACGTTAAAAAATTGGACAGAAAATTTTGAAATATTTATATTTTTAAATGGTTGAATAATATTTAAATTAGTTTTTGATATTGCACCAAATTCTTTTAATTTCACACTTATCAATCCATGTGTTAGTTTTGAAGAAAAAATAGGTGCGTTTGTGTGATTTAACAAGAACGGAAGACCTCCTATATGATCTTCATGTCCATGCGTAATAAGAATACCTTTGATTTTGTTGGAAATTTTGTCAATAAATGTCATGTCAGGAATTCCCAAATCTACCCCTAATAGATCAGAAGGTGGAAAAGAAATTCCGCAATCTATGATTAAATATTCTTCTTCGAATCCAATTAACATCATGTTTCGGCCGATTTCGCCTAATCCGCCCAAGTGAATAATTTGGATTTTAGGGTCATTATTCATAATAAATGTATTTGTTTGAATTTGTGATCTGGGATAATTTCATTAAGGATATTTTGGATTTGTTCAAAATCACTCAACATTTTTGTCTTTAGATTGGGGTTATATAAAGCTGCAGCAGGGTGGTATACCGGAAAAACCATTAAATCATTCCATTTTTGCGGGGTTCCTCTACAATCACTCATCGATTGAATTGGGAAGAACTTTTTGAATGCAAATTTACCTAATGTGATTATCAATTTAGGATTGATATATGCAATTTGTTGATCCAAGAAAGTGTTACATTGCAAAATTTCTGATTTAAAAGGATCTCTATTTTTAGGAGGTCTGCACTTAACCATATTGGTAATAAAAATATCTTCTCTAGATAAGTTGATGTGATTTAAAAGTTCGTCAAGAACTTTGCCTGCTCTACCAATAAACGGGCTTCCAGCAAGATTTTCTTTTGCTCCTGGAGCTTCACCAATTAAAAGTATGTCTGCATTTGGATTGCCTTGACCTGGTACTGTTTTAGTTCTGTATTTATGTAGAGAGCAGTTAGTGCAATTTGAGATATAGTGAGATATTAGTTCGATTTTTTGGGATTTGGGTAATGAAGATTGTAGATGAATGATAAAATCCTAGTAAACTAACTTAAATTGATCCTAACAGTCAAAAAGTTTGAAATCAACTATAAGAGGAATGATTTGTATCAAGTCGGAATTTTTGGGGAAAAGCTTTCGCATTCGCTTTCGCCTGTTTTTCAAAATGTAGCTTTTAAATATTGTCAAATACCCGCATTGTATGAAGTTTGGGAATTCTCTAAGGATGAATTGTACGAAAGAGTAAATTTGTTAAGGAAACCTAATAGTTTGGGAGCAAACGTTACTATTCCATATAAAGAATTAGCTTATGATATGGTCGATGATTTGGATGAAACTGCAAAACAAATTGGTGCTATTAATACCATAGTCAATAATTCAGGAAAGTTAAAAGGTTATAACACTGACGTTTCAGGATTTATTCGATCTTTGAAGGAAATAGCATCTTTTGATCCTACAGGGAAAAACGTTTTAATTTTAGGTGCTGGAGGAGCTGCTAGAGCAGCTATTTTTGGATTAGTCAATCAAAAAGTAAATTCAATTACCGTAGCTAATAGAACTGTAGACAGGGCTGTAAAACTGATAAACGATTTTGGAGTAGACCAAGAAATTTTCAGTATTCTTTCAGTTTATGATGAAAAAATTTCAGAAATTTCTCTTAAATCTGACTTGATAATTAATGCCACTTCCGTAGGGATGAAGCATTCCTCAATGGAATTTGAATCATTATTGAGCCCAGATCAAATTCCTGCAAATTGTGTTGTGTATGACATAGTTTATAACCCTTTAATCACACCTCTTTTAAAAAGTGCTCAAGAAGCTGGAGCTGAAATAATTCAAGGATTATGGATGTTAATTTTTCAAGGAGTAGATTCATTTGAATTATGGACAGGTAAATCTGCTCCTGTGCAAAATATGTATCAAAAGGCTATGGAACATTTCAAATCTCTCGGTTGATTTTTAGTCGATTATTTTTCCTTTTAGATCATCTAGGATGGTTAATGCTTCTAATGGAGTGATTTCGTCAATGTTGATACTTGAAAGTAATTGTTTGATTTCCTGATTTTTTGATGGTATCAACGATAATTGTTTGGACGATTCTGGATTTATTTTTGTCGCAGTTGAGTTTTCGAATTCATTTAGTAAATTTCTAGCTCTGTCGATAATGTCTTTTGGTATTCCAGCTAAATCAGCAACGTGAATGCCATAACTTTTACCTGCACCACCTTGATCTATTTTTCTTAAAAATATTATGTTTCCAAAATTTTCCTCTACAGTAACATGTAAATTGTTGGCATTTTCAAGTTTATCGGCTACATCTATCATTTCATGATAATGAGTCGCAAAAATTGTTTTGCTTTGTAGTTTAGGGTGATTATGGATAAATTCTACAACTGATTGGGCAATAGCTAGTCCATCATAAGTGCTAGTTCCTCTACCAATTTCGTCCAATAAAATTAGAGATTTAGAAGTTGCGTTATTCAGAATTGTTGCTGTTTCAACCATTTCAACCATGAATGTTGATTGTCCAATACTTAAGTCATCTTGAAGTCCAACTCTAGTAAAAATTCTATCGACTAAACTGATTTCTGCAGATGAAGCTGGAACAAAACTACCCATTTGTGCCATTAGATTAATTAATCCGATTTGTCTCAAATAAGTGGACTTGCCTGCCATGTTAGGTCCTGTTAAAACATTAATTTTATTCTCAGGATTTCCAATTTTAATATCATTGGGAATGTACTCATTTTTAGGGAGAATTCTTTCAACTACTGGATGCCGACTATCAATGACTTCTGTATTCAGATTATTAGAAATATTGGGGCGGATATAATTATTCTCTTGTGCTGCAATGGTCAAGCTGGATATGACATCTACAATTGCAATAGTATTCGCTGAAATAATAATTGAGTTAATAGACAATGAAATTTGATGGCAAATTTTTTGAAAAATTTCATTTTCTATGATTTCTATTTTTTCTTTTGCGGTAAGAATTTCATCTTCAAGTTTTTTTAACTCTTCAGTAATAAACCTTTCTGCACCTGTTAAAGTTTGTTTTCTAATATACCCTTCGGGAATTTGCGACAGGTTACTTTTGCTGATTTCGATATAGTACCCAAACACTCTATTAAATCCTATTTTTAAAGATTTGATGCCACTGTTTTCCTTTTCTTTATTTTCGAGATTGGCTATAGATATTTGAGAGTTTTGAGAAAGTTCTATTAAGCTGTCTAAATTTTTTGAAAACCCTTTTTGTATTGTTTTGCCGTTTCCTATCAATGTTGATGAATCAATATTAATAGCTGAGTTAATTAAACCTATTGTTTTTAAGTGAGTTTTAATAGGAGATTCGAGCCATTTCAATTTTGAAATATTAGATTTTTTAAGAATAGTTTTTATATGAGTTATCTGTTCTAAACTACTTGATATTGAAATTAGATCTCGAGGATTAGCTGTTCCTGAGTTTACTTTTGTAATCAATCTTTCTAGATCAGAAATATTTTCTAAGTGAGCTGAAATCTTTTTAAAAGTTTCAGGATGATTTTTAAATTCTGTAATAGAATCTGCTCTTTGAGATATTTCTTTAATATCTAACAATGGTTGACTAATCCAATTTCTTAAAAGCCTACTGCCCATAGGAGTTTGAGTGAAATTTAGAATATTAAACAAAGAAGAGTTTTTAGATTCTGATCGTCCTGCCTTAAATAACTCAAGGTTATTTATAGTCTGACTGTCTAAAGTCATGAAAGAATTAGTTGAAAATGTTTTTAAATTTGTGATGTTGGGAATAGATAAAGGTTGATTTTTCTGCACATATGAAATTATTCCAGCAGAAGCTCTAGTCGCTAAATGTAATTTAGAGCACCCAAATGGTTCAAGAGATTTCACTTGAAAATGAGTTTTTAAGATGTGTTCTGCAGATTCCAAATATGGAATTATTGAAGAATCTTCTTGAATCACAAATGGGGATTTGTTTTGGGGATTTAGTAATGATTTATTTGAAACTAAAATTTCTTTAGGATTAATTCTAGATATTTCTGCGTGCAAATATTCTAAGGGAAGTTCTGTCGTGAAAAATTCACATGTAGTGATATCTATATACGCTAGTCCAGCAGATTTGTTATCAGCGACTAAACACATTAGAAAATTATTTAGGTTTTTATCAATTAAATTATCTTCAGTTACAGTTCCTGCAGTGACAACTCGAACCACAGACCTGTCAACAATTCCTTTTGAGTCTTTGGGGTCACTAGTTTGTTCACAAATAGCGACCCTGTATCCGTTATTAATTAATTTAGGTAAATAGTTATTTATAGCGTGATAAGGAATTCCTGCTAGTGGTACTTTGTTGCCCTTGCCCATTTCTTTTGAGGTTAATGCAATTTGTAATTCTTTAGATAAAATTTTTGCATCATTGTCAAAAGTCTCATAAAAGTCACCCATCCTAAAAAACAGAATTTCATCTTGATATTTTTCTTTGATTTTAAGATATTGAACTCTAGCAGGTGTGGTCATAATGTTAGCTGATTGTAACAGTTTTGAGGGTATTTGAAGATTCGTATACCCCTAATGCTATTTTTAAAACATGAGTAGAAAAATCTATATTCATGTCGATTGGAGAGTCATTATTTATTGATTCTATAAATGCGTGTGCGGCTCCCTTAAATCCTGAAATCCAATCTGAATCAATTTGATAGTGTGTCGATTTATCTCCATTAAATATCATTAAAGGAGGTAAATCTAACATCTCGCCAGTACATCTAGTAATCCAAATTGTTCCTTCACTTCCAATTATTTCAAAGAATTCGTCTACCGAGTAATATTTTGATCTTAGATACATTTCAGGAGATGATGCATAATCAATGGATACAAGACATTTTTTATTTTTCACTTCAAAGATTGTAGAGCTAGGAGTTTCATCAATAAAGTCTTCATTTTTTGAAACAAAAGCGGAAATTTTAGATATTTCACCTGCTAAATGTACAGCAGTCGCATAATGATGCCAACCACCATCATATAGTCCTCCCCCAGGGTTTTTATTAGAGTCTCTGCGCCAAACATTTGTGTCATCTTCTAGTCTATATGAATTTGAAGATTTTCCTCGAAGATGCCTAATTCTAATCATGTTAGGCTCTCCGATTGCTCCTGAATCGATGAGTTGTTTTGCTTTAATTATGGGAGGGTAATATAAATAATTTTCAGTAATTCTAAATTTTGATTTTGATTCATTTAATGTTGTTTTGATTTTTTCAGCTTCATCTAATGTTGTGCATAAGGGTTTTTGGCAAGATACGTGTTTATTTTGATTTAATGATTTAACAATTTGTTCTGAATGAAGAAAAGTTGGAGTTAATATCTCTATTGCGTCCATTTCTTTATCAGAGATAAATTCATCAAAATTTGTATATATGTTAGGACTGATTCCCCATTGTTGAGATCGAGATTCAGCTCGTGTATGTTGAGTGTCACATAAACTAATTATTTCACAGTTAGAATTCTCTAAATATCCTGGTACATTTAATTGTGAAATTGCTCCACAACCTACAATGCCAACTTTGATTTTTTTCATATAGACTCCACTGATATCACTTAATATCCTTTCGAAAATCTTTATTCTAGGAATTCAAGATATAAATTTAGGCTATTATTTTTATATCTTCTATCATTTTAAGATGACCGCAAGCATATACCATTGTGTTAGATGGAGAAAGATTGAAGTGTTTGATTTAGTCAAATTATATCCAACAAGAATAATTTAAGGTTTCTCTATTCTCACAGGAATTAAAGTCAACTCGTCGAAATACAACATAGGATCTTCAGTTTTATGCTCTTGAACTTTTTCTATAAGCGATCCAAAAAGTTGAGTTGTGGAAACAGTCCCACTATTTATTCCGTTGAGGTGCGCTACACCAGAAAGTTCGAAATTTTCACCAATAATTTTTACGGGATCACCCTCCAAAATGTTGATGTCGGCAGCATCTTGAGAGTTTAATTCAATTATTTCGTTTCTTGTAATAGAGTTTTTGTCATTCACTAATTCTATTTTTGCGTCTACTGTTGATTCTTCTAAAATTCTTCCTCTTGTTAGTATCATAGGGAGGGTTTCAGTCGTAATAGATCCTTTAGATAAAGTCATGCTTAAAGGTTTAAATTTATAATTTCTTTCAACGCCATAAATTTGCCCGCTTTCAGAAATTTTATCAAAGCTAATTTCATCAGTTGTTTGGATAAATGTTGAAAGCTCAGTAAATACTTCATGGGATGTATTGTAATTAAATGCATTTGATCCCATTCGTAAGGCTATTTGACAGAGAATTCGCCAATCCTCGTCTTCGTCAAATTTACTTCCAAGTGCAGGATTGACTTTATGAATTCGTCGCTCGAGGTTTGTAAAAGTTCCATCTTTTTCTGCAAATAAACTGGAGGGAAACACTACGTCTGCACAATCAGTATATTCATTTTCGAAACTTTCATGTACTACAAGAAATTCTACTTTATCGACTATGCTTTTAATTGTTTTGCCTGATTCAGACCCTATTGAAGCTTGATTTCCTAAAATGTGTAAAGCCTTAATATCTCCTTGATTGATATATTCATTTAATTGTTTCAAACCTATTCCACTTGTAGGATTATGATTGTACCCAGGCTTGAAATTGGGTGTGCAGCCTATGTCTCTAGCTCCTTGTTCATTAGGCCCTGAGAATAATGGGTAAATACCAGCACCAGGTTTGTCTGTATTTCCAGTTAATAGGGCCAAATTTATTATTGATGTAGATGCTGAAGATTTCAATTCTGAAGATATTGTATCTAATGAATATAAAAATGATGTAGATTTAGATTCAGCAATTAGTTTTGCTAAATTTTGAATTTCATCTTGAGCAATTCCTGTTTCTTTAGAAACTCTAGAAATATCGAAGTCCCAAATACTGTTTCGAAACTCGTCAAAGTTTTCGCATGATTTAGTTGAAAAATCATGATCTTCTAATGATTGGTCTATTATTGACCGAATGATTCCACCAATTAGTATGTGTTCTGTGTTGATATTGGGTTTAATCCAATTGTCAGAGAATCTTGAAAGGTCTGTTTCTCTAGGGTCAATAATTATTGCTTTTGCTCCCTTAGATATAGCTTGTTTTATAGGAACTCCTAATACGTTGTGTTTTTCTGTGATATTTGAAGAAATTATCACAAACAATTCAGATTTTAATAAGTTCCAAATTGTATTTGTAGCGGATGGATGACCAATCATATCTGACAAATTGTCGAATATCTCAGTATTAGTGTTTGAAGAGAAATCTATGTTATTTGAATTCATGACTTGTCTAGCAAATTTTTGAGCAATGAAATGATCTTCATTAGTTCCTCTGTCAGAGGATATTAATGAGTACAAATTTCCTTTATATTGAGAAAATTTAGAAGCTACTAAATCTAAGGCTTCTGGCCAAGAAGATTCAGTTAATTGCCCATTCTTTTTAATTAAAGGAGTTTTGATCCTGTTCCTATTATTGGCGTAATCAAGTCCAAATTTTCCCTTAAAGCAAGTCATGCCTTGATTTGCTTCTGCTTCGCGAACTGGAATTGAGCGAATTAATTTATTTCGTTTATTAATATCCAATGACGTTTGGCATCCCACAGGGCAATGAGGGCAGGTTGTAGTTGTTTTGGTTTCTGCTTTATCCCATTTATAATCTCGTTCGACTATAGCTCCGGTTGGGCATACATCTATACATGCACCGCAAAATTCACAACCTGATTCTAATAATGAGATTCCATTTGACGTTCCAATAATACTTCTTCCAGATCTGTCTTTTAATGTGATCGCTTGATCAACTCTAACTTCATCACACGCTCTCACGCATCTAGAACAGACAATACACAAGTTCATATCCATATCCCAGTAAGGATCTTTAACTTCTAATGGTAGATGTCTATTGTTGTAAGTTAATGGTGTAGTCAATTCCATTTCCATGTATCTAACAGTATCTTTTAGCTCACATCTTTCGTTTTTAGGACAAGTGACACACCTGTCATTTACTGTTACATGTCTTAAGCAGACATCTGTAGGACCACAAAGATCAATTCTGTGACAATTCAAACATCCGTGAGGATGCTCAGAAATAAGTAATTCCATAATTCCTTTACGAAGAGAAATTAATTCATCCGTGTTTGTCTCTACGCGCATTCCTTCAGAAATGGGTGTAGTGCAGGAAGCAGGGTTTCCTGGTAACGACCTGTAGGAACCGTCGGGTGTTGGTGTTTCAGCTTTTACAACGCACATTCGACACGCGCCGTAAGGTTTCATGCCTGGATAATAGCATAGATATGGGATGTACATCCCGTTGTCCATAGCAGCTTGAATGATCATGCTTCCTGGTTCAGCTTGTATTTCTTTCCCGTCAATAGTCAAGTTAATCTTTTCAGTCATATTTCACTCCTGCGACAAAGTCTTGAGCATATGGACGTGTATTTTTTGGAACAATTTTTGGGTTGTTACAAGATCCCGTTGGGCATATCCCTTCCTCTATGTGTAAACGGAAGTCCTCTTCAAAGTGAGTAATTGCAGATCGAATTGGCCCAAAACCTAATTGCCCATGACCACAAAGTGATCCAGATTCCATTGTTCCTCCCACACTTTTCATTAAATCCATATCTCCAGGTTGGCTTTCAAAATTTGAAATCCTTTCGACGATCTCAAGAAGATGCTCCATTCCTAATCTACATGGGAAGCATTTTCCACAAGATTCAAATTGACAAAATGCTACAAGAATTCTTGTTAGATCTACTGCACAAACTTTATTACTTCCAACAATGATTCCACCAGATCCAAATATAGCTCCAGCAGCTCTCATTTCATCAAAATCTATATGTATATCTGTGCTGTCAGGACCAAGGACACCACCCAAAGGGCCTCCAGTTTGTAGGAGCTTTAGGGTTTGGTTTTTCTTCATTCCGCCACCTAAATCATTAATTACTTGTTTCAGTGTAAGTCCCATTGGAACTTCGTATAAACCTGGTTGATTAACATCACCACTTAAACACACAATAGCAGTTCCAGTACTTTTGTTCACTCCGATTGATGAGAACCAATCTGCACCTTTTGATACAATTTCGGGAGCATAAGATAAAGATTTAACATTATTAATATTACTTGGCTTACCCCATACCCCAAATGCAGCCGGGAATGGCGGGCGATACCTAGGCATAGATCTTTTTCCTTCAACGGCTTCCATTAAGGCTGTTTCTTCTCCTGCAACGTAAGACTCTCCAGTTAAAGACACTTCAATATCAAAATCAAAACCTGAACCAAATATATCTTTACCTAATATGCCTAATTCTTTTGCTTGTTTGATGGCTTCTTCTGTCCTATTGATAGGTCCGTCATGTCCGTGTCTGATAAATACAATTCCGTTACTTGCTCCTGTTGCGTATCCAGCAATCAATAATCCTTCTAATAGAGTATGTGGGTCACTTTCTAATATACCTTTGTCATTGAAAGCTCCTGGGTCACCTTCTTCACAATTGCAAAGAATATATTTTGTAGGTCCCGGTGACCCAACTAAAAAACTCCATTTGATTCCTGTAGGAAATGCAGCTCCTCCACGTCCCCTTAATCCAGAATTTTTGACTTCTTCTATTACGTCTGATGGTTCCATAGTTGATAAAGCTTTATTGAGACCACTGTAACCTCCGTTAGCAATATATTGAAATATGTCTCCAGGGGCTGTGTGCCCTGCATTTCTAAGTGCAATTCTTTCTTGTAATGCTATTCCTGGGAGAGTGTTTAAGTCTGGCTCATTGAAAACTGCCCCTTCTTCTCCAAGATATCCTAATGTAGAAGCATTTTTAATCTCATTGTTAATTAAATATTCTTCAACAATTTGTTCTATATTATTTACACTAACGTTATTGAAGAACAGTCTTGATTGACCTTGTTTTTTGATATCAATTAAGGGTTCTGCGTAACATAATCCTATACATCCCACTTCTTCAATAATTGCATCAATTTTTTTCTCGGACAATAAATTTTTTAAAGATTGGATTACTCTAAATGCTCCGGAAGCATGTCCGCACATAGCGGTACCAACCCTAATTACAGGAGTAGGGGAGTCATTTAATTGATTCCATTTTTCATCTGCTTGATTTTTTAATTCTTCAAAATTCATTATTTGTTATGTTGGTCCGATGATTTTATTTTATTTAATATGTTAATAGACTCATCTGGAGAAATTTTTCCAAATAACTCGTGATTTACGCTGATTACCGGAGCTTGAGAACAAGCTCCTAAGCAAGTATTGAACCTGAAAGAGAATTCTCCATCTTCAGTATCTCCTTCTTCTTTGATCTCTAGATAATTTAGTACTGCTTGTAAAATATTGGATGATCCTTCTAAATGACAAGTAGGACCCCAACACACTTCAATCGAATGCTTATTAGGAGGAGTAAATCGAAAGTTAGGGTAAAATGAAGCAACCCCAAATACAGCGTTCACTGTGGTGTTTTGTTGTACTGCAACTTCTTCAATTGCTTCATCTGGTATGAAACCAATAGAGTCTTGAATTGCAAGTAAAGAAGACAAAACGGTTACAGTAGGTCTATGTTGGGAAGCAATAGCTTCAATAATCTGTTTTCTTAAAGTGTCGTTATCAGCGGGCAAAGATGTACTCCTCATCTTTGTAAACTAAAACAAGCATATCATAGGGTTTATATACTCTCAATCAATTGTTTATTGATTTTTTTATTAGCAATTCAGCTAATTTTTCTCCAAGTTCTACGCTGTAATTTGTCCCTCTATCTTCAGGGTATATTTGAGAAGTGTTTCCCAAAAATAAATTTTTGATACCTGTTTCGTGTGCGGGCATTTTGTTTGAATATTGTGATTCAATAATTGGTTGCGCTCCTGGGATTTTTTGATAATGAGATTTGATAATCCAATTTTCGGAAAATTTATTGTTGATTTGATTTAAAAATGGGAGATATTTTTCTAGCAATTCAGTTTTATTAAGATGATACAGTGAGTTTTTGGGAGTAAGATAATTTGATAAATAAACTATATGACTATTTCCGTAATTCGATTCATTAACCAAATTTGTGTGTTCAATTACTCCTACAAATGGGAAACTTCTATCAGCGATGTTTAGCCAATAATATTTTGAAAGCGGGTGTTTTAATTCTAGTATTATTTGTACAGCTGACATATAGCGTGTATTTTGAAGTTTTTCTATATAAGATTGCTCTAACCCAGTGGTGATTCTATGAAAAACATTAGAAGGAACCGTAGCAATTACTGAGTCGAAATTTAATGTTTCTGCATCACTAATAGATACATCAAGACTTCCGTGGTTGCTTTTTATTTGATTTACCTGAGAATTCAAGTGGATTTTTACTCCTAATTTTTCGCATTTTTGTGACAAAGAATTGAAAAAAATATCAAAACTTCCAATTGGGTATCCAAGTTTTTCCTTTGACAAGAACCCTTCTCTAGATTTGAACCTAGTATTCATTTTTCCCCATAGCCACGGCATTCCTACTTCTTTATAGTGTTCTTCTCCAAATTTACCTATCAACATTGGTTCCCAAAATGCTTGATAAATTTGAGGGTTGACGTTTTCGTTTAACCAATCAACGGCGGTAAAGTTTTCAAGATCATGCCAGTTTTTTATTTTACTAATTTTTAAGCTAGATAATCCTAAAGATACTCTGTTAATTATAGAAAGAGGTTTGTATCTTAGTAGGTCTATAGGAGTCATAAAATCATAAATTTTTGAATTAAAAACAGTCCCTACAGAAGATTCATACCATCCAATGTGATTTTGTAATCCTAATTCACTCATTAATTCTATGATTTTATTATCGCTAGTGAACCAGTGGTGATACCCTTTTTCTATTGGAGTGCTGTTAACTTGGAATGTTGAAGCATGTCCACCTAAAAAAGAGTCTTTTTCAAAAACGGTAATTTCAGATGATGTTTTTTGAGCAAGTCTTAAGGCTGTAGTTAGTCCAGTAGCACCTGCTCCAAGGATGGCAATTTTCATTTTATTTGTTTAAATTTTCCTTATTTAATTTAATGTTTTTGATAGACAATCCATTTTTCCATAGAAAAAACTGACCCAAAATTACTACTGGAATAATTAATAATGCATGAGTCATTCCAGCAAAAACTGCTGCTTCAGACCTGGAAGTATTGGAATATGGGATGAGTAGTAATGTTTCTCGTGCAATAATTTCAAATAGTCCGATCCCTCCAGGAGTGATAGGTATAGAAGCTCCTAAATTAACTATCCCTGTAATCATAATAGAGGATTCGATTAAATAAAGATGTGATTCAAAATTATGATCTATTCCTATACTGACACAAACAAAATAAAACAATAGTGATTCAAGTATCCAAATGGGTACTGAAAGAAATAAGGTGACAGTTAAAATTTTTTTGTTATTTAAATCTTTGAATCCATCGAAGAATTGATTAAACAATTCTAAGTATATTTTAGAGATTCTGTTAGGAAGAAATTGAGAAGAAAATTCTACGAAATTTAATGTTATTTTCGGGAGAAAAGCTGAAATTAATAATAAGGTAAATATTAACAAAAATGGTATAGAAAAAATTAAAATAAGAATTAAAGAATTAATTTTTGTTAGATTTTCAAAATGGTCAAGAATGTCTGAAATTGGTATGAAGAATGACATTGTGATTACTAGAAATACCAATGCTAGAGCATCCATAATTCTTTCTACAAAAATGGTGCTAATCCCAGTTGCCAACTTGATTGATGATTTTTGATATAGTAAATAGCTCCTTATAAATTCTCCAGCTCTTAAGGGTAAAATATTGTTTGCCATATACCCTATAACTACCATTGGGAATAAAGTTTTATTTTTAAGTTTGTGTTGTGTGCCTATCAGATATTTCCATCGAATTGTCCTGACCCATAAGCTAATGAAATAACATGCTAATCCAGGAATTAATATGTAAAAGTTAGATTGTGCTAGGTGTTCTAGCATTTTAGAAATATCAGAAGTCAAAATAAAAAAAACTAAAAGTAATATCCCTGAAAAAATTATTAAAAAAGTTTTTGCCATTATTTTTATTCCATATTAGTTATTTTAAATTTTCAGAAATCATTTTTAAATCAGGGAAGTCTGACTTGATAAACAAATAGGCATCCTCACTCCCAATTTTTGAAGAGATTCCATTAGTGAAAATCAGGTAGTCAAATAATCTTATAATTTTTTGAGGTTCTAAAATCATTTGAAAATTTAAATTTCTGTATGTTGATTCAGGAAACCACCATCTGTGAGGGAAAATAATAGGTTCATGATATTTTTTAGTTATTTCAGAAGGTACTTTTGAAATATTTCTAGAATGTATAATCAAAACGTCCAAATCAGATTGGGCTATAGGCTGTGATGTTAAGTTTTGATACAAAATATTTTCATTGTTTCTTAGGTACCAAACCCATGGCCAAACAAACCCGCTAGTTGTATCAATTAAAATATTTTGTTGTTTGTTGGAAGGATTTTGGTAAATATTTATTGCATCACTTATTGATTTCAAATCGGGGGATGTTTGTGTGTAAATTAACATTTCTCTTGGAATATCACGATTAATAAAATTCACTCTATAAGTGACCCATAAATTGAAAATTAAAATCAAACTAATACCTGATAAAACTATTGATTGATATTTCAGTGTTCCTTTTAAACTTAACGATGTTAAGGTGTCACCTAAAAATTTGCCTGATAAAAATATCATCGGAACAGATAAGTTAAACAGTAACCAAGGCATTTTTTCGCTGGCTAATGTGTAAATAATCCAAGATGTAATTACCCAAAAAATTAAAAAAAAAGTGAATTCATTGGGTTTGATTTTTTTGATTTTTATATAGTAAATGATTGCAATTAAACTCAATATTAGTATTGCTAATTCATAAATAGAACTCAAAACAAAATAGTAATAAAAAGGTTGATTGCCTCTACCTTCTCCTTGTTGAACTATCCAATATCCCAAAGATTGCCACAATCCTTTGTAAATCCCATCAGGTATATTGGTAAATAATGTAGTGTAAATTGATGCCCATATTGCCCAAAAAAATATTAAACATTTTAGCCATAATAATTTACCCCATTTGATTCCAATAAGAATGGATAAAAAAAACAAACATGATGTGATTAGAATAGCTAATAAATTACTTTTATCATCAGGCATTCCAATTTCTGAATTGATATCAGAAGATATCAAAATGGTTTCTACAGGTAAAAAATTAAAAAGTATTCCTGAAAAAGCTGCCCAAAGAGGGAGAGTGAGTGTGATTAAAAATACGCTCATTGACACAAACTTATTTTCCGTGATTCTTTGTGAAGAACGTTTGAATATTCTAAGTGTTTCTGATAAAACTCCCGCAATTATCTGAGTTATAGTTAGTTCAGAAAAAGTCAAATAATTTGAATACATGCGTACTTTAAATTGTGATAGGCCAATATATCCAATATTTAGTAAATTGAAGGATATGAGCATAAATATCAGTAAATATGAAGATTCTTTAGTTCCAAAAATCAATGCCAAAACTATGGAAATTAAATATAAGTATTTTGAATCTTTATTCGAAAAATATTTCCAAATTAGAAGGATTAATATTATTGAAAATAAATTCATTAAAACATCATTTCTGGCAAATCTGCTGAAATATACAGCTGTGGGTGACACCGCAAGAAAGAGACTTACTAGTATGCATGATATTAATTTCATGTGTTTGATGAAGAAATATGGCATCAAAACTAAAATACTTCCACAAATTGCATAAAGTAATCGACTGGAAAAATCAGAGTCTCCTAAAAATGAGAAAATTATTGATGTTAGTTCCATTTGTAATGGTCCATGCATCATAGGGTTGTGCTCATACCCTAGTCCCTTAAATAATTTCCAAGAATAAAAAACATGTAAACTTTCATCGTGATGCATTGCTCTAGATGAAAGATCATATACACGTAAAACTATAGCTATAAAAAATATTGATGCGAATATAATAAATTCTTTTTTTATAAATGATGAATTCTTAAGATATTTATTCATTATTTAGTTTCATAATTTTAATTTCTTGCCCATTATATGTTTCTGAAAATATTGTAGTTGCCATTAAGTTGAATTTTTTTAATGATACTTGATTATATTTAATTGATTCATTTTGTCCTATAAATATAAAACTGATTCCATATAGGTCTAAAAGTTGCCTAGCTTCATTGGGATTAGTGGTTTTATAAATAATGTCTACGTTTTTTACTCTAGATTGAATTTCTATATTGTCTCCTCTCCATTGTTTTTCATGGTCAGGCCAGTTGATAATATTACTAATTCCGGTATTACTAGAAATGACTCCAAAATTACTCCATTCACCCACAGACTCTAAAATCCCTTCTTCGGGTGGGATATGTTTTTTTGCATAAAAGATAGCATTATAGGTATGAGGACTATGATTTTTGACATTAGAAAAACCATCTATTGAGAATTTATATGAATTTGGCACAATATTTTGAAATGTAGCAGGAATGTATAAAAGTCCTAACAAAAATGGGATCAAGATTACTGACATTAATGATATTTTTTTGACTATTGTTTTTTTAATCAAAACATTCTGTAATTCATATAAACATATGCCGCTTGTAATTGAAAATAAAATCCATGCTAGATAATAAGATTTAAATATTGTATTCATTCTGTTGTTAAAAATATCACCTAGAAATACGAATTCTGGGATAGCTAACATGAAAAACGCCACTCCAATTAATGCAAGTGGAATGACTGATTTGTGGTTTAAATAATTTTGATTTAAAGAAAACGTGTAAAAAATACTGGTGGCAGAAAAAAATAAAAATATGAATCCAGTAAATGTTTTGTTAGTGAGTTCTGGATTGATTGATGGTAAAAATAGTGCAATAAATGCTGGAGAAGTTGCAACTATTACTGATACCAATAAAGATTTTTTCCAGTTTTTACCTATAGGATGCCGACAGATTATTAGGCTTAAATAAATAAAATGGATTAATAAAAATGGAAACCAAATAATTAACTCTTGTGAAAAATCACTTTGGATATTTGTTGCATAAATTCCATGAATTGAAGATCCAAATGAATTTATTAGTGGCAATATCAGTATTGCTGATATTGCCACTAATAATGAAATGAATACAATTAATTGGGTTTTTGAATAATTTTGATAATTCAATATTTTCAATAGGGAAATCCCTGTAATGATCAATATAATTATTGAAATATTCCATACACTAATGAAAGTAATACCCCATCCGATTAATCCTAATAAGATGAAATAAACTATGTTTTTAATTGGATCAACTTTAGGGGTTTTTGCAATTATTATTGCAAAAATTATAAAAGTGATAACGAATGGGATGCTCATTACATGAGGGTGTAAATCTCCTAATAAAAAACTAAAAAATGGAAATTCATTGATTGTGTAATCAACTCCGGGCTGATCGCATTTGTTTCCAAAATGGTTAATTATTCTAGTACTTTTGAACCACCACCAAAATTCTTGTGGAAACAAACTTGGATTTGTAGAGATTTCTGAGCTTGAGAGCCCTTCTACACACCACAAATCCCAAAACGTTTTTGGCATTTTGAAATTTTCTTGAAGCATTTTTAGTGGGGTATATAGATTTCCTAAGAAAACTAAGCTAGATGATGCAAAAATGGTGGGAACTATTATATTTTTAAATCTGACAGGCTTCAGATTAATTAAGTATATTAATATTCCTGAAATTGCACTGAAAGATAGGTATGGAATTGAAATTATAGCTAAGTTGTAAGTTATTTGTGGTGGTACATAAAGTAGTGTTCCGTATTTGCCGAAAATCCAATATCCAAAATAATAATAATGGATTATTTCTCCTTTGAACCAAGGGTCCATGGGTAGGCTAATGTAGGTATTGTAAATTGCATTTAAAAAGGCAAAATCCATTGGTTGTTCTGTGTGAGAAATTGAAGGATCTAATGATTTGATGAGTAAAAAAATACCAAATATGATTAGAGAACTACAAAATATATAACCAATTATCAGTAAATTCGATTTTAATGAATTAATGTATGAAACTATAAGCCGCCTACTAAAATATATGCAAAATGCCACGTATACAAATACCAAACCTATTAATGTTATAGGTGATATCTCAATAGTAGTTAATGCGTGCAATGCCCATGTCAGTCCACCAAACAACAGTAAAAATAATGGCTTAGCTATACAGAATCCTAGATATGAGAAATTTTTAAATAAATTAAATATTAAAAGATGAGTAATTATGCCTAAAATCTCTAGTGTTAAGATCCATAGAATAATGCTCATGATTAAATTTCTATTTAGTTAAAGACATATTTGGAAAATAAGTTAGGGCTGAATATAGATATGTCAGATGATTGTTCTCCTGTGCCAATAAATGAAATAGGTATATTTAGTTCTTCAATGATCGGTATAATAATCCCAGCCTTAGATGTCCCATCTAATTTTGTTAAAAAAATGCCATCGCATTTAACAGTTTCATTAAATGCTTTTGCTTGTAAGAGCCCATTTTGTCCGGTAGTAGCGTCTAAGGTTAATAAGACATTTAATTTGAAATTCTCTTTAGCTTGATTTAGGACTCTATGAATTTTTTTAAATTCATCCATTAAATTCGAATTTTCATGTAATCTTCCTGCTGTATCTATTAGAACTAAATCAATATTTCTTTTTTTGGCTGCAGATATTGTGTCAAAAGCTACTGCGCTAGGATCGCTTCCAGGTTGATGAGATATTACATCAAAGTTTTCTTTTTCGCCCCATATTTTGATTTGATCTATTGCTGCAGCTCTGTAAGTATCAGCGGCGCCACATAAAATAGTTTTTCCTTGTTGTTGAAAAAAATTAGATATTTTTGCAATAGCAGTAGTTTTACCAACTCCGTTGACTCCTGCCATGATTAGTATTTGAGGAAAGTTATCTTGTTTAGAAATTTCGTCATTTTTAGATGATTTTAATATATTTAGGATTTCATTTTGAATTAGAGTGCTTAAATTGTACGTATTCTGTTTGTTTTTTTTTGTAGTTTCTTGAATAGATTCAATGATTTTTTGAGTTGAATTCATGCCAACATCTGAACTGATTAATATATCTTCTAATTCTTCTAAATCACTTGATGTAAGTTGTGAAGATTTGAACATTGAGGGGATTTGCCCAAATACAGAATTTTTGGTTTTTGAAAAAGCAGTACTTAAGTTTTGATTTTTATTTCTATACATATTTTTTCTCAGTGATAATTTATCATCTCATAGTAAGTATTTACAGGGGTAATAAAACTATTTACAATTATCTTTAAAACAAATAACAAGGTATGGCTTTTGGAAATAAGAGATTTGAGAAGTTTTGAGTCTGCTGCTAGAAATAGAAGTATTTCTAAGGCTGCTAATGAACTGGGTTGTGGGCAACCAACTGTAACTACTCATATTAAAAAACTAGAACAAGAATTATCTATGGTTTTATTTGATAGAGTTACTAGACCAATTGGTGTCACTTTGTCGGGTCAAATGATTTATGATCTGATTAAACCACTTTTAGACGGATTAGATTCTCTTGCAGCTAAGACTTCTGCAGCAGAAGAAAAAGGTCCTGTGATTATTGCAGCTACTCCTGATATTATTCCTCATACCCTGCTTAAAGTAGTCAAAGAGTTTAATATTCAATTTCCTGATGTTTTTATTAAAATCATTTCTGGAAATCGAACAGAAGTAACTAACATGGTGAAAACAGGCGAAGCAGATGCTGGAATTATTCAGCATCCAGATAGAGGAACTGATTTAGATTTCGAACCACTGTTTTTATATGAAAGAGTTCTCATCGCCCCTAGAAATCATGAGTTGTTAACTAAAGAGTTTATTGACTTGGAAGATGTAGCAAAACACCCTTTAATTATGATGGCTAAAGGGACATATACTAGAGAAGTTGTTGAGGAACAATTTCAGAAAAAAAATATTTCTTATGATGTAGTGATGGAATTAGAAAGTATGGATATGATTAAGAAATTTGTGGCTTTAGGCATGGGGATATCTGTTGGTCCCAAATTAGCAATTGATGAAGATGATTTAGAAGAATTAGAAGTATTGTCACTTGCTAATTATTTACCCGTAGATCAAGCTGGATTACTTACATTGCCTGGGAAAAACTTTTCCACCCCATCAAATCAGTTTTTTGATGTGATGAGGCAAGTATTAGCATAATTACTTTTTGATTTCTCCTATAAGTTTTGCTGAAACTATGAATCTGTAGTCATAAAATGGTCTGTTTGAACATGTGACTAGCTTTATAATGTCTAATCCCGGATTAAAAATTATTAGGTCATCCTCGTGAATTTCTTCAGAAGAGTATGCTTCATAAACTAACTGATAATTTTCTCCGATTAAATGAATATAAACTACATCTCCATTTTTAATGGCATTTGCAATATTGGGTAATTCTTGAAATACATTTCCTTCACCTTTTATAGGGCTTTCTAAATGTCCGAAATACCATCCTGTTGCGTCTGTTGATCCCAAAAATTCATTAGGAATCCTGCCAACTATATTTTTAGGAGAATCAAAAGATTTCATCCCGTCTATAGAGATTACTTTTAGGTTTTCTACAGCAGAATTTACTTCTATGTGTGGTATGAGTATTTGAATGGGGGTTCCAGATAATTTTGATATAGATAAATTTGAAAGTATTTCTGAAGAAAATTTATCATGATTATATATGTCAAAATTATCATAGTTTAAATTCACCCATCTGGATGTAAGCCACGATTTGGGGTGATAAACATTAATTAATGAATTATTGGAATAATTTGTAATAATGTTGTTAGTGATTAAGCTGTTATTTTGATCAGTGAAATCTGAGTTGATTGATTTTGCAATATTGAGAAGGTTGTTTTCATTTCTAGAATTAAAGTTTAGAGATAGTATTAAAAATCCTATTAATAGCAAAACTATGCCTACAATTAAGGGCAGAATAACAATCTTATTACGAATCAATAATCCCATTAAAAAATCCCCTTTAGGGATAAATATGGTTTATGAAAGGACTTATCTTGGCCTTGGAGAATGAGATGCCCCACTCGCGATAGGTTCGTTAATATAGACATCACCATTTCTGATTTTAATATTGTAACCGCATGAAGATGCAGTACACACCCACGCTTTATAATGAATTGGTGCCCCTTGGCTACCAAAATCTGACAAGGGAAGCAAACTTCCTGATGTGCATTCTTGACATTCAGGCCATGAATTTTCTGACATTTTTACCTCTTTTCCCACCACCGGGTTTTTAATCTATGTTTGAGTATAGCATAGGTTTGTGATTAATTTAACGACTTAAACAGATAGAATATTTTTAGCATTTTTCCAGTAAATATTATCTAATTGTTTTTTGTCTATCTCAAGATTATCAATATGTTTTGTGATTCTAGATGGCTCTATCAATGGGAAATCTGACCCAAAAAGTAATTTTTTGGAATCTATGATTTTCAAAGCTATTTCGTAAATTCTAGAATCATATAACAATGGTGAAGCAGAACAGTCATAAAATACATTTTTAAGTGATTTTGCAATTTCAGGCATCAATTCATAGAAAAATAATCCACCCCCCCAATGAGATAGAACAAAAATATTTTTTGGGAAGTATTCTATGATTTTTAATAGTTTTTCAGGTGTAGTAGATCCTTTTCCTGGGTAAATATGCCCCACGGGTTCTGATGAATGAATGACAATTGGTAGATTAGATTCTTCTAAAATTCTCATATATGGTTCCATTAATTCTTTATCATTAATATTGAAGTTTTGAAAATCACTATGAACTTCTCCGAAACCTTTACTTCCCAATTCAATGCATCTTATTGCTTCATTAATTCCAGATTTTAAATTACATGGATTAATTCCAGTAAAAGGGATCATTTTTCCTTTAGAATTATTAGCTGAATCAAGAATATAATCGTTGATAAATGAATTTAATCCAGGATCAGTCCACCCCATTCCTAAAACTACAGATTTACAGATTTGATACTCGTTCATCTTTTCTATAAGTAATTCTGCAGTGGCAAACTTACTTTTGGGATGATCAAATAAGATTTTTAGTGTTTTATCTTTTTGTGTGTATTGATCTAAATTATTTATGATTTCCGATGGAAGAATATGTGTATGAAAATCTATCAAATTTAACCTATCTTGAAATCTTGATTTGTAAAAATTAGTTAAATTTAACTAGTGGCAAGTGGCCTTACTTCAATTTGTGCTCTGACTTCTGGGTTTACTAATGACATTGGCCATGTTCCGTTTAGCAGCCGAGCAGCTTCTTGTCCTACTTGTATTTGGGCTGCAATTCTTGCTCTGTTTGAAGTGCCGGCAGAGTGTGGAGTGACAATTACGTTATCCATTTTAAACAATGGGTTATCTGTTGCAGTAGGCTCTACATCAAAAACATCAATTCCTGCCCCCGAAATTTTGTGAGAATTTAATGCATTAATTAAAGCACTTTCATCTACTGTCCCACCTCTGCAAGTATTTATAAAATAGGCTGTTTCTTTCATAGAATTAAAAAAGTTTTCTCCAACAAGTTTTTTGGTTTGATTATTTAATGGAGTATGCATTGAAACAAAATCAGATCTCCCGGCTAGCTCATTTAAGCTTCCTACCAGTTCTACGCGGTACTCTCTAGCTAACCATGGAGCTACGAAAGGGTCGTATGCAATAACAGAAATACCTAATGCTTGAGCTTTTCTAGCCACTGCACGTCCGATATTACCTAACCCAACTAATCCTAAAGTTTGATCCGTTACAGGAACCATATTATTCATGACTTGCCTTGTTTCTTCCCCCCATTTACCAGCACGAGTTAGCTTATCTAAAATTACTAGTTTTTTTGCACAAGCTAACACCATCATAATTGCATGGTTTGAAACTTCCTCAGTACAAAATCCTGCAGTATTGACTACCATTACTGAATTACCTGTTGCAGCTTCATGGTCAATATGATCAAAACCATGTGCAAAGCTTACAATAGCCTTGGCAGAATCTATCTCGTCAATAACTGTTTTAGGCATTTTGACTCCTTGATTTATAATTAAATCAACACCTTTAACAGCTTCCATAGCTTCTCCTTCACTGTGACACACATAAACATCAAAATCGTAATCAATTCCTTGGAGTTGTTTTTTGACTAACTCAGTATCAGGTTCACTTCTAGCTATCATTGCAATTTTTAAGTCTGCCATATGTTTCTCCTAGTTATCTCGCTATATAACTGCTTGCGGATTTTGGTAGTAGGGTATCTCCCATTAAATATTTGTCAATTCCTCGGGCAGCTTCTCTTCCTTCTGCAATAGCCCACACAACTAAAGATTGGCCTCTAGACATATCCCCAGCTGCAAATATACCCGGCATATTGGTCATTTTGTTAGAGTCAGTTTTGACGTTACCTCTTTGATCTAGTTCAACTTGTAATTGTTCCAACATTCCCTTTTTGTCAGGATGTAAGAAACCCATAGCTAGAAGTACTAAATCAACATCTAAAACAAATTCGCTATCAGGAACTTCTATCATTGTAGGTCTGCCATTTTCATCTGGAGCTCCCCAATCTACCTTGACTGCGGTTAAAGAAGTTAACTGTCCGTTAATTCCATTAAATGATTTTGTCAAAATATTATAATCTCTATCACCGCCTTCTTCGTGAGATGATGAAGTCCTAAGGATCATAGGCCAGTTGGGCCATAAATCATTCTCTCTTCTAGTTCCGGGAGGTTCTGGTAACAGTTCTAATTGGTAAACAATCTCTGCTCCTTGCCTTAGAGAAGTTCCTAAGCAATCAGATCCTGTATCACCTCCACCGAGAACTACTACTTTTTTACCTTCAGCATTAATTGTTGTTTCTGAGGGGATAGATTCTCCAGAGTTGAGCTTGTTTTGCTGAGTTAAGAAATCCATAGCAAAATGGACTCCACTAAGTTCTCTACCTGGTATGGGCAAATTTCTAGGTATAGTAGAACCGCCTGTTAGTAAGATGCAATCAAAATTTTCTTTTAGGTCTTGAACAGGAAAATTTTGCCCAATATGGGCACCAGTTACAAAAGTAATTCCTTCTTCAGTCATTTGGTCGATTCTTCGTTGAACTACGGATTTTTCAAGCTTGAAATCGGGGATACCTAATCTTAATAATCCTCCTAAATAGTCAGCTCTTTCAAAAACTGTGACAGTATGCCCAGCAGAATTTAATTGTTGAGATGCGGCTAAACCAGAAGGCCCTGATCCTACTACTGCAATACTTTTATTAGTTCTATAGGAAGGAGGGTTTGGTTTGATAATTCCTTCCTTCCATCCTCTGTCAACAATAGTTTTTTCAATATATTCTATTGTTACAGGATCATCATTGATGTTTAATACACATGAAGCTTCACAAGGGGCAGGACAAATCCTTCCAGTAAATTCGGGAAAATTATTAGTAGAATGTAATTCTTGTAATGCTTCTTGCCATTTGCCTTGGTAAACTAAGTGGTTGAAATCAGGGATAATGTTCCCTAGAGGACATCCGCTCATACAAAAAGGTACTGCGCAATTCATGCATCTAGCCCCCTGTGTACCCGCGGTAGTAGTATCTAGATCCTCATAAAATTCATTAAAATTTTTTAATCTTAAATCTACCGGAAACCTATTGGGGGTTGTTCTGGTAAATTCTTTAAAACCTGTGGGTTTACCCATTAACTGAAACCTCTTTGTTTTTTAATTCTTCTAGTGCTCTCTTGTAGTCATTTGGCATAACTTTAATAAATGACGATAATGAATTTTCCCAGTTATTTATTATTTTTTCAGCCGTAGAACTATTAGTATATTTGAAATGATTTGATATGAGTTTTAACAAATCAGATTCATCTTCATCAGTTACTTTTTCTAAGCTGACTAGCCCCATATTACATTTTTCTTCAAATTGTTTATGTGGGTCAAAAACATATGCTTCACCGCCACTCATTCCAGCTGCAAAATTCCTACCGGTGTTTCCCAAAATTACAACCTTGCCTCTAGTCATATATTCGCACCCGTGATCTCCAACTCCCTCTACAACTGCTTGGGCACCACTGTTTCTTACAGCAAATCTTTCTCCAGCTATTCCATTAATATAAACGTCTCCACCTGTAGCACCGTAAAGAGCGACATTTCCTATAATTATATTTTGTTCAGGGGAGAAAGATGAATTTTGTGGGGGCTTTACAATTACTTTTCCTCCTGAAAGGCCTTTACAAAAATAATCATTTGCATCTCCTTCAAGATTTACAGAAATTCCTTTATTTAGAAATGCACCAAAACTTTGTCCAGCTGATCCATGTAAATTTAATTTGATTGTTTCATCCGGAAGCCCTTTTTCACCATGCAACTTTGCAATTTCATGACTAAGTGTTGTGCCTATAGTCCTGAAAGAGTTGTTGATTTTTTTATTGATTGATATATGTTTACTATTTATCAAAGCGTCTTTAGCTTCTTTTATCAGTTGTTGGTCAAGAGATTTCTCAAGACCATGGTCTTGATCTTGAATACAGAATCTAGAAAATTCATTTGGAACTGGAGGATTAAAAAGTATTTGCGAAAAATCTACATCTTTTGTCTTCCAGTGTGATATATCTTTTCTTGGCTCAAGTAGATCAACCCTACCTATCATTTCGTTAATAGACTTTATTCCTAAATCAGCCATGATTTCCCTTAATTGTTCTGCAATAAAGAAAAAATAATTAATTACATGCTCAGGTTTTCCTGAAAATTTTTTTCTTAATTCAGGATCTTGTGTGGCTATTCCCACTGAACATGTGTTCATGTGGCATTTTCTCAGCATGATGCATCCCATAGCGATTAATGGGCCGGTAGCTAATCCGAATTCTTCTGCTCCAAGTAAGCATGCAATTGCTACGTCTCTACCAGTTTTAAGTTGCCCATCTGCTTGGAGTACAATTCTTCCTCTTAGATCATTCATCACTAGAACCTGTTGAGCTTCAGCAACTCCTAGTTCCCAGGGTAATCCAGCGTGCTTTATTGAAGTTTCAGCAGCAGCACCAGTTCCTCCGCTAGACCCGCTGATTAAAACAACATCTGCATGACCTTTTGACACTCCTGCAGCAATTGTTCCTACTCCTGCTTCAGCTACAAGTTTCACGTGAATTCTAGATTCAGGGTTAGCATTTTTAAGGTCATGAATTAATTGAGCTAAATCTTCAATAGAATATATATCATGATGTGGGGGGGGAGAAATTAATTCAACTCCTGGGGTAGAGTGGCGAACAGATCCGATATATTCATCAATTTTATGACCAGGTAATTGCCCCCCTTCTCCTGGCTTAGCTCCTTGTGCCATTTTGATTTGAATATCAGTAGAATTGGTAAGGTAGTTAATTGTAACCCCAAATCTTCCTGAGGCTACCTGTTTTATAGCACTGTTTCTAGAATCACCATTTTTGTCTAAATTAAATCTGATTGAATCTTCTCCACCTTCTCCAGTGTTACTTCTAGCATTAATTCTGTTCATCGCTATAGCTAGTGTTTCATGAGCTTCTCTACTGATTGAACCGAGAGAAATTGCACCAGTAGCAAATCTTTTAACTATTTCTTTTGCAGGTTCTACCTGATCTAAAGAAATTTTATTTTTAGAATTTTTAAAGTCTAATAACCCTCTAATTGTAGATAATCTAATATTTTCTTCATCAACAAAACTAGCAAATTGCTGATATGTTTCCCAATTATTTGTTTTGACGGCATGTTGTAGAGAAGTAATAGTATTAGGATTCCACATATGGTAGACACCATCACGACGCCATTGATATTCTCCTCCGGGCAATATATCTAAATTGGAATGAATACCTGTTTCATTGAATCCTCTATTATGCCTATTAATGGATTCAGTTTGTATTTCTTGTAAGCCAATGCCACCAATTCTAGAAATTGTTCTATTAAAGTACTGATTAATAAATTCTTGATTTAAGCCGATCGCTTCAAAAATTTGAGCTCCTCGATAGCTTTGTATCGTTGAAATACCCATTTTTGACATGATTTTTAAAATACCTTTATGGGCAGCATTAAGATAATTGCTTATGGCATTTTCTTCAGAAATAGGAATAGACAGATCATTTTCGTTGGCAAGTTTTTGAATTATCTCTATAGCAAAATAGGGATTGATTGCTCCTGCCCCATATCCTATGAGTAAAGCAAAATGCCCTACTTCTCTAGCTTCACCTGTTTCAATGACTAATCCAACCTTAGATCTTAATCCAATAGAAATAAGATGATGATGTATCGCTGAAGTGTAAAGCAATGAAGGAATAGGAGCATGGTTTTTATCAACTCCTCTGTCTGAAAGAATTAAGACAGATGCTCCTTTATTGATTGCCTTCTCTGCACTTGTTTGGATCTCATCAAGAGCAGTTTTAATTCCGTTTTCATGGGATGGATTAAATAGACATTTGATTGTTTCTGATTTGATTCCTTCTTGTTTACATTCCCTGAGTTTACCTAAATCTTCGTTATTGATAATGGGGTAGGGTATTGTAATTTGCCTTGCATGTAATGGGGTTTCTTCAAAAAGGTTTCTTTCTTCACCTATTGTTGCTCTAAGTGATGTGACTAATTCTTCTCTAATAGCATCTAATGGAGGATTGCTGACTTGTGCAAATAGTTGTTTAAAGTAATTAAAAAGCAATGGATTATGGTCGGATAAAAAAGCTAGAGCAGCGTCATTTCCCATAGAACCAGTTGGTTCGTAAGCAGTAGTTGCCATGGGGTCAATTAACATTCGTAACTCCTCTAAAGTGTATCCGAATGTGTTTTGTCTATTAATGAAAGTTGATTTTGGTTCAATTAACAAATTTTTAGAATTTTTCAAATTATCAATAGAAATCCTGTTCTCTTGTAACCATTTACCGTAAGGTTGTTGTTTTGAAACTGAGCTTTTTAATTCAGCATCATTAATGATTTTTCCTGATTCAGTGTCTAATAAAAACATTCGTCCTGGGTATATTCTTTCTTTGAACAATACATCTTCAGCAGGGACTTCAATTACCCCTGTTTCTGACCCCATGATGAGTAAGTCATCTTTGGTCACCAAGTACCTACAAGGTCTCAGTCCATTTCTATCTAGGACAGCACATACTTTTTTCCCATCAGTTCCTACTACTAAAGCTGGGCCATCCCAAGGTTCCATCATGCTTGAGTGATAATCATAAAATGAACGTTTTTCTGGGGACATCTTTATATGGTCCCCCCAGGCTTCAGGAACTAGCATCATCATTGAGTGTTCTATTGACCTTCCTGTAGCTAAAAGTAATTCAAGTGCATTATCTAAGGCAGCAGTATCGCTTTGTCCATGAATTGTAATTGGTTTGATTTTATCTAGGTCGTCACCAAATTGGTTAGATTGAAATGCATTTTCCCTAGACAGCATCCAATTAATATTCCCTTTTACGGTATTAATTTCACCATTATGAACTACAAATCTGTAAGGGTGTGCTAGTTTCCAGCTACCCAATGTGTTAGTACTGAATCTAGAGTGAACTAATGCAAATGAACTCTGAAAAGCCTGATCATTTAAATCAATAAAAAAATCTGAAACTTGCTCTGGAACAAATAATCCTTTGTAAACAATAGTTGACGATGATAGTGAGCAAATGTAAAAATCATCGGAATTTAGTTTGGAAGATATGACTTGTTTTTCTATATTATTTCTTAGAATATAAAGTGACAAATCTAAACTTTGATTTAAATTCTGTTGTCTTTTAGTCACAAAAAACTGAACGATATGTGGTCTAACTATATTGGCGGCACTGCCGATTTTGGTTGGGTCTACTGGAACTTCACGCCACCATATCAATTCAAAATTTTCTTGTTCAATTGAGTTTAAAATAGTTGTTTTATATTCCTCAATTGAGATGGAATCATTTTGAGGAATAAATACCATTCCTACTCCATAATCACCTGAATTAGGTAGGGAAATATTTTCTGAAAGTGATTGTTGTTTGAAAAAATCATGAGGAATTTGACAAATTATTCCAGCTCCATCACCTGTTTCTGGGTCTGCACCGGAGGCACCTCTATGTCCTAAATGACAAAGAGCATCTAAGCCACGAAATATTATGTCATGAGATTTGTTTCCCTTGATATTGGCTACCATACCAACACCACAAGCATCATGTTCAAATTCTGGTGAATATAACCCTTGTTGTTTGATATTTGGGATGTGTTTATCAGTGTTCATTGTATAATTTTATACTATAGAGACGGTAAGTACTTTTGTATTTCAAATTCCGAAATTTGAGCACTATAAGATTCCCATTCAATTTTTTTGTTTTCTATAAATACTTTAAAAGCTGTTTCGCCTAATGCGTTTCTAACTAATTCGCTATTTTCTGTGATTTGGATTGCTTCCCAAAGATTAGTCGGTAAAGTTTCTATTCCTGCTTCGTTGCGTTGATTGTCTGTCATTAAATCTACGCTAATATGAGGTGACTCTGGTAAAACATATTCATTTTTGATTCCTTCTAGCCCCGCAGCCAATATAACACTAAAAGTTAGATATGGATTGCATGCTGGGTCAGGTGCCCTGTATTCAATCCTTCTTGAATTAGGCCTATCTTTTTTGTACGACGGAATTCTAATTAAATCTGATCTATTTACTTCTGCCCAAGAAATGTATGTTGGAGCTTCATAGCTCGGTACTAGTCTTTTGTATGAGTTTACCCACTGATTTGTTACCAATGTTATCTCTCGAGCATGTTTTAATAATCCGGCACAAAATTGTTTCCCTATGTCGGATAGTTGATTGGGATTAATGTTATTTAAAAAAGCATTTTCATCCCCGCTAAATAAAGACATGTGGGTGTGCATTCCGTTTCCGTTTTCTCCAAAAATAGGCTTAGGCATGAATGAAGCATAAAATCCATGGGTTGCAGCAATTTCTTTAACTACTGATTTATATGTCATTACTGTATCTGCCATTGTGAATGCATCGGTATATCTTAAATCTATCTCATGTTGGCTTGGGGCGGCCTCGTGATGACTTGATTCGACTGGTATTCCTAGGGCTTCTAAAGTGAGGATTGTTTCTCGCCTTAGTTCAGTTCCTGATTCGGATGTGTGTTGATCAAAATATCCCCCTGAATCAATTAATTCCGTTGATTGAGCAGATTGAAAATAAAAATGTTCTAGTTCAGGCGCAACATAAAAAGTGAAACCTAAATCTGATGCTTTTTTGAGATTCGATCTCAACACATTTCTAGAATCACCTTCAAATGGTCTTTCATCGGGAGTGATTATATCGCAGAACATTCTAGCTACAGCGTTGGGTTTTGGTCTCCAAGGTAGGATAGTGAATGTATTAGGATCGGGCAAGACATATAAATCTCTTTCATCTACTCTAGCGTAACCTTCAATCGATGACCCATCAAATCCCATTCCTCTATTCAAAGTGGTTTCTAATTCCTCGTAAGTTATAGCAAACCCTTTAAGATTTCCTAAAATATCTGTGAACCAAAGGCGAATAAACTTTACTTCATTATCTTTTGCAGTTGCTTTGATATATTCAATTGCTTCCTGATTTGTCGACATAAAATTATCCGAATTATTTGGATTGATTAAAACTAAATATGGGGAACCATAGACTATAGTTTTGTCAAAAAAGTGTCAATCAATATTGTAATTATGAATGAGTATAATTGAGTCGGAAAATTTAATTAATCCGACTCAATTAAATTAATTAAGCGTCAAAAGACAAAAAGAACTCGTATGGATGAGGTCGAAGTCTGATAGCGTCAACGTCATTTGTTCTTTTAAAATCAATCCATGTTTTGATAACGTCTTCTGTGAAAACTCCACCTTTAAGTAGGAAATCATGATCATCTTCAAGAGCTTGTAGTGCTTCTTCTAGACTACTGGGTACTTGTGGGAATTTAGAAGTTTCTTCAGCAGATAATTCAAATAAATCTTGGCTTAATGGCTCTCCAGGAGAATATCCGTTTTCTATCCCGTCTAGTCCTGCCATTAACATAGCTGAAAAAGTAAGGTAAGGATTACATGTAGGGTCAGCAGATCTGAACTCTACTCTTTTAGCTTCAGGGTTGTTGAAATACATTGGAATTCTGCAAGCAGCTGAACGATTACGAGCTGATAGAGCCAAAATAGTAGGAGCTTCGAATCCTGGTGTTAACCTTTTGTAAGAGTTAGTAGTAGGTGCGGCTAAAGCCATTAAAGCTTTACCATGTTTGATTAGACCACCAATGTAATGCAAGGCCATTTCAGATAATCCAGCATATTGATCACCTGCAAAAAGTGGGACTCCATCTTTCCAAATTGATTGGTGCGTATGCATTCCAGTTCCATTATCTTCAAAAAGAGGTTTTGGCATAAATGTTACTGTTTTACCGTTTTTTGAAGCTACATTTCTAACAGCATATTTGTAAGTCATTACCTTATCAGCTGTTTCTAATAAAGGACCAAACCTCATATCAATTTCAGCTTGTCCACCTGTGGCTACTTCATGATGTTGAGCTTCAATTCTAATACCAAAGTCGTTTACAAGGGTTCTGACCATTTCACTACGTAAATCATGAGCTGTATCAATAGGTGGTGCAGGGAAGTATCCTCCTTTGTGAGGAGGGCGACTCCCTTTATTTAGAGTTACTCCGTCTAACATGAATTCATTTCCGGAATTCCAAATACCTTCGTCAGAATTGACCTCGTGAAAACCATGGTTTGACCCGTAGCTGAACCTGACAGAATCAAAAATAAAAAATTCAACTTCTGGTCCCCAAAAAGAATCAGTTCCAACCCCTGTAGATTTTAAGTAATTCTCAGCTTTTCTAGCAATATTTCTGGGATCTCTACTGTAGTTATCACCAGATACGGGATCTTTAATGTCTGCAATACAGGAAATAGTTCCTTTGAAAAAAGGATCGACTACAGCAGTAGATGGATCAGGGACAATTAGCATGTCAGATTCATCTATTGATTGAAATCCTCTGATACTTGACCCGTCAAATCCTGCCCCATTTGATATCAAAGAGTCATCGACTTCACTAATTGGAATTGAAAAATGTTGCCATGTACCTGGTAGGTCGGTAAATTTCAAGTCCAGAATGTCACATCCGTTGTCTTTCATTAGTTTTAAAATTTCTGCAGATTCGTTAGCCATTACGAATTCTCCTTTCTTAATATAACTTTATATATTGGATAATAAATTATTTCAGATTATTACCCCAATTAGAGGTTTCAAATGTTAATAGATTGTTACATTTTTGTATAGAAAACTAAGACTTTTCTTTTTTTTGAGAAAAATGTACGGTAAGGTTCGATGATTTTAGGAGGCAATATGTCTAATATAACACTGACAATTTATTTCGATTTTGCTTGTCCGTTTGTCTATAATACTGCAGTTTGGTTAGACATGGTTCAGAAAAATAGTGATAAAAAAATTGAGATTTTATGGAGGCATTTTTCTTTGCAACAAAATGCTTCTACTGAAGAAGGGTTTCAGGTTTGGGAAACTCAAGACTTGAAGTCTACTAGGTCTTTAATGGCTGCTATAGCTGGAGAAGCTGCTAGAAGGCAGGGCGAAGAATTGTTTCAAGAATTTTTATTTAAGTTATTGATAGAAAGAAACGGTCCGAATAGAGTCCCACTGAATGATAACGAAGTTTTTAAAAGAATCGCTGAAGAATGTGGTTTGGATATCGAAAAATTTTCTAATGATTTAAACGATTCTTCTATTATAGAAATTATTCGTAAAGATCACGAAGAAGCTGTTAAAAATCATGGAACATTTGGAACACCTACCTATATATTTGAAAACGGGCAGGGTTCATTTGTAAAAATGTTTATCCCTCCTGAAAATGAAGCAGTAGAGGCTTTTGAAGATTTCATAGCGTTGTTCGGGAAAAGAAATTATTTTGGAGAACTAAAAAGACCTCAACCTCCTTGGCCGAAAGGCGCACTTTAATGCTCGACGTTTCAAAAATTAAAAAGATCGAGAATATATTAGGAATAGAATTTATTAATAAGCAACTTTTGTTAGAAGCATTGACTCATAGTTCAATGGCAAATGAAACCCCTGACACACCTCATAATGAAAGGCTAGAATTTTTAGGAGATACGGTAATTGATTTCATTATTTCAAATCACCTTTTTATTCAATATCCTGAGTTTTCAGAAGGAGATATGACTTTTTATAGGTCACAGTTAGTAAAGGGTGAGACTTTAGCAGAAATTACGAAAACTTTAGATTTGCATGATTTCATGTTTTTGGGTCATGGTGAGGAGAAATCAGGAGGAAGACAAAAACAATCAAATTTGGCAGGTTTATTTGAGGCAATTGTAGGTAGTATTTTTCTTGATAGAGGACTAACTGAAACAGAAAAGGTTGTAATTAAAATTTTTAACCCAAAATTGGATAAAATAGGACATTCAAGATCTCAACAC
>CETB01169071.1_pt1 | contig 34612 bp, 25 predicted proteins | sample 356381 | NCBI WGS metagenome assembly CETB01 (sample SAMEA2622545, study PRJEB7988) | marine metagenome | biome: marine biome (ENVO:00000447); feature: deep chlorophyll maximum layer (ENVO:xxxxxxxx); material: "saline water (ENVO:00002010), including plankton (ENVO:xxxxxxxx)" | depth 155 m | reverse complement strand
ATTGGAGGGATTGGGAACCAGCTTCAGAAGGTTAGGGAGATGATAGAACTCCCTCTCAAGCATCCGATTCTATTTCGAAGACTTGGCATCGACCCTCCCCGAGGAGTTCTTCTGCATGGCCCTCCCGGAACTGGAAAGACCCTGATAGCTAAGGCCGTAGCATCCGAGACAAAGGCCCACTTCACCTCAATAAATGGTCCAGAGATAATCTCGAAGTACTACGGTGAGAGTGAGAAACAACTCCGTGAGATTTTCGACGAGGCGGCTGCTAATGCTCCAGCAATAATCTTCATCGACGAACTCGATAGCATCGCTCCAAAGAGAGAGGATGTTACCGGCGAAGTAGAAAGGAGAGTCGTAGCGCAACTCTTGACTCTTCTAGATGGAATGGGCGGTCGAGACAATGTCGTTGTTATAGGTGCTACAAACAGAAGGGATGCCATTGACCAGGCCCTGAGGAGGCCGGGCAGATTCGATCGAGAATTGGAGATTGGAGTCCCAGACAAGGTAGGCAGAGGGGAGATCCTAGAGATTCACACAAGGGATATGCCAATCAGTGATGACTACAATCTGGATTGGCTACTTGACCACACACACGGCTTTGTCGGAGCCGACATCTCAGCCTTGGTAAGGGAAGCAGCAATGAAGGCTCTCCGACGCTATCTCCCGGAGATAGACTTGGATGAGGAAGAGATAGCTCCTGAGGTCATTGAGAAGATGGAGGTCAGAATGTCTGACTTCCAAGAGGCCGTAAGAGAGATTGAACCAAGCGCGCTAAGGGAGATCTACGTTCAGGTGCCTGAAGTTACTTGGGATGAGGTGGGAGGACTTGAAGACGTCAAGGAACGACTGAAGGAGAGCGTGGAATGGCCACTGAATATGCCGGAGAAGTTCGAACATTTCGGAATAACTCCGCCCAGAGGGATAATGCTGTTCGGAGCACCTGGTACAGGAAAGACCCTGATTGCCAAGGCTATAGCGAACGAGGCAAAGGCCAACTTCATCTCTATCAAAGGTCCAGAGCTAATTTCCAAGTGGGTAGGAGAGTCTGAGAAAGCAGTGAGAGAGGTTTTCAAGAAAGCGAAGCAATCCAGCCCTTCGATCGTTTTCCTAGACGAGTTCGAGAGCATTGCTGGAATGAGGAGGAGCCACTCTGGAGAGGGATCGGACGTCATGAACAGAGTTGTGAACCAACTTCTTAGCAGCCTAGATGGAGTAGAGGGAATGGAGGGAGTAATCGTGGTTGCGGCCACAAACCGTCCTGAGATGATTGATCCCGCTCTGATGCGCAGTGGACGATTCGAACGAGTCCTCCACATCCCCCCACCCGATAGAGACTCTAGATCGGCAATCCTAAAGATCCACACAAAGGACATGCCCCTCGGGAAGTTCAAGATAGACGATCTGGCTGCTAGCATGGAGAATTACACCGGTGCTGACATAGAGGCAGTTTGCAGAGAGGCAGCCCTAATTGCAATGAGGGATGAGAAAAAGACAGTAACGAAGAAGCACTTTGAAACCGCAGTCGAGAGAGTCAGGCCAACAGTGAATGATGAGATGATGCAATACTACTCAAAGTTGGAGGAGACACTCACCAGCGGCCTCGAGTCAGTGAAGCGCTCATCCGGAACTATCTCGGGAATTGAATTAATTTGAGGAATTTCATGAAGACCACGTTCACTCAGGAGATCATGACTAGACAAGTAGTTGATTCTGCAGGTGACCTACTTGGCCATCTCGCGGACTTCACGGTTGATGTCGATACCGGAGATATTGTTGCAATCCTGGTCGTGACCGAGCAGGGAATCGATCCGACAGAGCTTCCATGGCCAACAACTGACGGACTTCTAGTGGTCCCTGTAGAGGAAGTTGCTAGCGTAGGCAACGTGGTAGAACTCTCCAGATAAGTAGATGCAGTTTCGTTCAGGGTCACATAACGGTCATAAAACGTTCTTCAGGCTCAATGGCTTGTAGTTGATGGGGGCCAGTGGATGGTAGATTTGAGAAAGCTCAGCAGAATCCTCAATACTAGGCGAAATAAGAGGATGGCTCTGCAAATTTCTTTCTGGTCAGTCCTCATCCTTCTTGTCCTCTCAATTGCAATCACATATGTTGTCCCTGGGCAGACCCAACAATCGGCATATGGGGACGAGTGGAACGATCTCGGATCATTCCGTGAGGAACTGAACAACAAGGGAGTGGAGACAACAGCACTAGTTTCCAGCCCCCTACTTCTGAGCGACATAGATCATCCCGAGCAAACCATTTTCGTTATCTCGGGAGTTGAGAGGGACACAATCTCTCTTCCCCGTTTCACTGGTGGAGACGACTTGGTGCAGTTTTCCGAGGGAGACGGATACACTTCATCAGAGATCGTGGCCATTCGGGAATTCGTTTCAAGGGGGGGTACGCTAATTCTCATGGACGACTTTGGATATTCTAGCAATCTAGCCTCTGAGTTCGGTCTTGAGTTCACAAACCATCGATTGTATGCTGACTATAGCTATGACAATGACCTTGGCTCCGATTTCGTATGGGTAAATGCCACTTCTGCATTCAACTTCACGTCTTCCCAAGGAAGTCAGACCATCGTAAACCCATGCATCAGAGATGTAGATGGGGATGGAGTGGTGGATGTCCTGGATGAAGATCCCAGTAATCCGGAAATAGGAGCTCCATTCGTCACAATCCGGGATTCTGGACTTTGCGCTCACAGATTCCAGGGCACCGATCCTGCAACAAATCAGCCTAGATGGGACTGGTCCCAGGACTACAGCATTCTCACCAACACTCCATCGGCATTCGAGAAGTCTACCTCTTACAATCCCGCCGAGAGAAGGTACGTTATCTCGAAAACCACCCAGGACTCATGGATAGACAACAATGGAGACGGCAACTACTCGGTAGGCTCGTTTGCTGCGTTTGGACTAGCTGGAGATGAGCAGGGACCGTTTCCAGTTTACGTCAGGTATTGCGAGGCTATCCTATGTCGAGGTTCTGAGACCGGAAGGGTCCACTTCATCTCGGATGGATCAGTTCTGATCAATTCCTTGTATGACCCCGATTTCACCTCGATATACTCTGGAATGGTTCCGGAAAACGACAACAGGAAGTGGATTCTGGATGTAGTGGCAGAGGCCCTTATCCTGAACGACAACGGAACTTCTCCAGGAGAACATGCCTTGGTGATTTTCGACGAGAGCAGGCACCAACAGCCAACCATATTCGGCGATACCTACAACTTGGTCTACTATTTGCTAATCTACTTCACAAATGACTGGATGGCCATGCTGATTCTGTTCCTATTCCTGTTTATTCTGCTCGAGGCAGTACTGATTAGGAAGGAGGATCCCGAGGACTGGAGGCACGTTTTCAGAGTGGTTTACTACGGATTCGGGGATGCTGAGAGATACAAGTACTACCAGCGACCAGAGAAGATTCGCCAGGTCCTACTCACTCGTGTCAGGAATCTCAACGCTCTGACCAGGGAGGAGTTCGATGCAATGCCCGCATCAGAATTACAGGGAATGATTCGCGACCCAGTTCTAGTTCGCTTCCTCTTTGAGGAGAGGAACTACAGAGCAGATGAACTGGTTGGTATTGTTAGGAGAATCAAACAATGGGGAGAATCGGGAGGTGTGACCAAAGTTGTGGACTAGGAAAGCAGCAATAATGCTAGCCGGGGGTGTGAGCCTCATCTTGGTCGGAATGATGATTTCCAACTTCCAGATGATGATAATCGGACTGACATTCATCGCATTCATCTCGTTAAACGGATGGATTGTCGGCCAGTCAAATCTTGAGATCACGCGTTTCGTACCACACTCTAATGTCTACAAGGGCGATCTAATCGAGGTTTCACTAACTATCACAAATAAGTCTTACAGGAGAACCCAGCTCCTAGAGGTGTTCGATAACGTACCTCATGAGATGAAGATTAGAAGAGGAATCAACCAGATTAGGATTAACCTAGGTCCCGGACAGTCCACCAAACTAGATTACATGTTGAGGTGTCCTCTGAGAGGCCATTTCTCGATAGGGCCAATTTCAGTAAGGCACCGTAACGCATTTGGGTTGTTTGTGAACGAGTCGAAGATTGAGGATTTGTGTGACATCACGGTCTTCCCACAGGTTAGGGACGTGGAGGATGCAATGCTGAGAGCAGACGTCCCGAAGATGTACACCGGAGCAACCACACTTAGGACTCCCGGGCCGGGAATGGAATTCTACTCGCTGAGGGAGTACCTCTCCACCGATCCCATACGCTCAATCAACTGGAAGGCATTTGCAAGGACCGGTGAGATGATGGTAAACCAGAAGACAAGGGATGCAGTTACCGATGTCTTCGTGATACTAGATACCAGAGAGGTCAGCAGGATTGGGACCGTGCTGAAGAACCCCCTGGAGATGGGTGCATCCGCAGCCGCCTCACTTGCCAGCCATTTCCTGAAGAGGAAGGACTCTGTTGCCATGGTGACCTACGGTAGCAGGATGGACTACCTACCTCCAGACACCGGGGACAAGCAGCAGTACAAGGTTCTCAGCCGCCTAGCTTCTGTATCTCCATCCGGCTCTATGCCTCTTCAGGCAGTTACAAATTCCCTCGCTCCAAGAATCAGCCGCGGCTCTCCAGTTTTCATCATCAGCAGTCTAGAGGGAGACGGGACTACTCTGCCCGCAATAAGGAACCTTTCCGGAAATGGTCACGAAGTCATCATCCTATCACCTAGCAGCGTCGATTTAGAGAGGCTAGTAAGTAGGATTCCCAGAATGGCGTACGAAGTCCTCAAGCTAGAGAGGCAGAATCGGTTGACAGCCGTCTCAGGATATGGTGCGAAGGTAGTGGACTGGATGCCCGATGTGGAACTGTCACAGGCTCTGATGCAGTCGAGGGGGTGAGAAATTGGAATTGAGTGAGAAGAAGGACGAGATTACGGAGACCCTGCACATTCCGGTTCTAAGGAGAAAATGGCAGATTTTAGTACTGCAGATAGCGTCAACTGTCTCGCTCTTGCTTTTGCTAAAGAGGATGAGCGAGATATACGGTCCTTGCAGCGAGGAGTTCATCATGAACAACAACGCGGACACTTGGTGCCCCTCGTACGAGCACACAAGAGGGCTAATGTGGATGGAAAACGCCAACGGGCTGCTTATTCCGGACATTCTGCTCGGAGTAGGCCAGACGGGCACTATGTCCATGATCGGCCCCCTAGTTATGTGCGTATTCGCTACATTCGCAATCGAGCGCTTCTGGTCATCCTCACAGGAGCTGCAGAACAGGATCAAGCAGGCCGCTGCAGCCTTGCTGGGGGCTTGGGTCATACTCCCGTTCCTACTCTCCTGGATTTTAGCAACCTTCTCGCATGGTTTGCACTTCCCCTGGAACAGCAACGACTCAATGAATCACATAGGGGAGCTCTTCCACCCATTGGGTCTGATGGGAGAACTAGTGTTCCTGGGGATTGTTTTCGCTCCAATATTGGTCGGACTAATCGGGATATGGGGCCTGTCAAAGAGGTCGATCACTTGGGTGGTAGGCTACTACATCATCGTAATCGCCTTCCATGCAGTCCTGACTTTCGAACCCATAGTCTCGGAGGTCGACGTCGGTCTTCGTGCGCTTCCAACTCAGATAGGAGAGGGCTCTATGTTCGGGGGCTTGGTCTCGCCCCTGGCAAGCACCCTACTTGGAATCGCAATACTGATGCTTCTATTCATGGAGTCCGGTACAGCTGCCATCTCCCACATGGAATACGCAGCCTCGCTACCCGAGGAGTCCAAGAGGGATCCCGAGTACATCAGGCAATTCAACAACGTGGTCAACTCGCACCTCATACAGATACTAGTAATAATCTCGCTAGTGGGAGTAACCACGGCTCTTGCGTTGGCATTCGATGACCTGATGATATCAATCGTCGGGATTCTGGAGGGGACCCAGTGGACAGGGCAGGTTAAGGAGTCACTGGAGTTGCAGATGACATACGGCAAGGTAATCTCAGCCGGCCTCTTCATCATCGCTGTCGCCGGACTGAGGTTCGTGGTCCCATGGCAGATTGTTTCAGGATACGTCGAATCGGGAATCTCGAGGCTGCGTTCGGACTAGGCCCTAATTCTGACGTACATCTTCCCTATCGAGGTCGCGATTAGAGGAATCACGGTCACGAGTCCACAGACAGTCACCAAGCCAGAGATCTCACCCAGAGACGGCTCAATTGATTCTTCTATTGCTGGAAAGGCCAGAATTCCCAGGACGGACAGGAGCACCAAGGAAAACCTGTCAATCATGGGTGAGAAACTCTTGTCGCCGACCTCGCTCCTCTCAGGCAGTATTTCAGAGTCCTCCATGTCCTTCGGGTGGATAGTCAACGAATCAAATCACCGGAGGATGGGTTGAAGCCTATGCTACGTGACGATGCCCCATGGCTGGAGCCATTGAGGTTCAGACTTGCAGCAGATGCCGCTCCGATGCCATTGTCTTCCAGGAGTACAGCGGGCAACACCTGTGTGGGAGGCACCTTTCCTCTTCAATTCGAAAGAGGACCTCTCGAGAACTCAGACTCCAACTGGATCTTCCAAAGAACGCGACCAGGAAGGACGGCTCACCTTTTTTGATTCTCGTAGCCGTTTCGGGAGGGAAGGACTCAGCGGTCCTGCTCTCCATGATGGCTGACATAATCGGACGTCGAAGGGACGTGGAATTGGTTGCTGGTTGTGTTGACGAGGGGATAGATGGATATCGCGCTCCATCCATGGAATTCGCAAGACAACTCGCCGATTCTCTTTCTCTGCGTTTCGAGACGATGAGTTACGAGGAGATGGGATACGGAAGAATGGACGAGGTTGTCAATATGATGCCCTCTATGGGTGAGAGGAATGCCGAGGCAAAGGGGCTCATGCCATGCTCTTACTGTGGTGTTTTTCGAAGGCAGGGGCTTAATGCACTGGCTGACAGAGTTGGTGCTGATGTCATGGCACTGGGGCACAATCTAGACGACATGGCCCAGTCCATTCTGATGAACCTCCAGAAGGGGGAGATTGAGAGGTCTGTCAGACTAGCTCCCCACACCAATTCCAAAATCGACGGATTGGTCCCTAGGATAGTCCCATTACGATGGGTTCCTGAACAGGAGATTCACGCTCACGCGTTGTTTGCAGGCCTCCCCATACACCACGGAGATTGCCCCCATGCAACAGGGGCATTGCGTCAGCAGAGCAGGGCAGTAGTGGCTAGCCTGGAGTCACTGACCCCTGGAGCAAGACACGGACTGCTTCACTCACTCGACAGAATCAGGGAAATTCACTCAATGGCAAATCCCGACTCGACTCAAGAGGTAAACAAATGCATTGAGTGCGGAGAGATAACCAGTCGACAGATCTGCCAATCCTGCACGATGAGGAATTGGATTATTGAGTCTTCATGACTATCTAAATGCCTAGAAACACTCTTCAATTAGATGATGTTCTCTACCAACTCATCTATTTCCTGTCCACGTCCGCAGTAATAGCACCTGACGGCCAGAGGGTCTCTCGATGTCACTCTCATCCTCTGTGGTAGAGGCTCACGGTCGTTCTTCGTGATGCAGTTCCAGAAGGAGCACCTGGCTATGTTTACGAGGTCATCGGCCAGTTCGACCCTCATCTTCTCAGCTACCGCGTGATTCCTGATTATCGCTATGCTGGCAGAAGGTGCGATTAGTGCAAGCCTATCTAGATCCTCCTGGTCGAGCTCTCTGTCCTCTATCTTGAGCACGTCCTTCCTGCCAAGTTTGTCGCTGGGAACGTTCATCACCAGAGATACTGGGGTGGCCCTGTCCGTGTCTATCCTGAGGATTCTTATTACCTGCATAGCATTTCCAGAGGGGATGTGATCTACTACTGTGCCGTTTCGGATAGCAGTGACTCTCCTCATCTCGCTCATTTCTTCACCTTCTTAGGAATGTCTACCCCTAGGCTCCTGCACAGCAGGGCCATCCTCGTGGGTACGCCATTGAAAGCCTGCTCGAAGTATCTGGCGAACTCGGTGGAGTCCACGCTGGGATCTATCTCGTCCACCCTTGGGAGAGGGTGCATGACTATCATTCCCTTCTTGGCACCAGACAGATCAGCTCCCTTGATTTTGTATATCCCAGCCAACTTGGCATACTCGTCTTCGTCAGGGAACCTCTCCTTCTGGATTCTAGTTACGTAGATTACGTCTGCCTCTCCGATTTGATCTCCCAATGAATCTGTCTCTACGATTTCTGAACCGTGTTCCCTCAGGTCCGTCACGATCTCAACTGGCATCTTCAGTGTTGATGGTGAGACCAGAGTAAGTTTGGCACCAAACCTCACCAGTGCATGAGAGAGGCTGTGAACGGTTCTACCATACCTCAAATCCCCCACTAGGACCACATTCAGTCCTTCTAGAGTCCCATGGGCCTGTCTGATTGTGAATAGGTCAAGAATAGTCTGAGTGGGGTGGTTGCCTGCACCGTCACCAGCATTCAGAATCGGAATTTCAACGGCGTCTGCGCTATATTGAGCTGCACCCTGCCTTGGATGCCTGATGGCTGCTACGTCCGCATATCCGTCTATCATCTGCATGGTGTCATACAGCGTCTCTCCCTTTGCTACTGAAGTCCCAATAGAACTGAAGTTCAAGACCGACCCGCCCAGCCTCTTCATAGCCGTCTCGAATGACATCCTAGTCCTGGTTGAGTTCTCGAAGAACATGTTTGCCAGGACCTTGCCCTGCAGGAGGGGAAGGAAAACATCGCCTCTGGCAACTGGTACTAGCCTCTCAGCATCGTTCAGAACGGCAACGATATCTTCGTTGGTTAGGTCGTCCATACTTACTATGTCGCCCATTGCTCTCTGACTCTCGCGCAAGCAACCCTCTCATATGCCTTGTCATTGCAAAAAAACGCCAATTTCCCCAAACCGGCGTCTTGATGAGTGACACTCTGCCCCGAAGTTTCGATGATAATCAGCCGAACCCCACTCAGAGTATCGTTCTGCGGGGGTGGAACGGATATTGACGACTTCTCGATGTCAGAACCAACTGGTGGCAGGGTAGTTTCAGCTGCACTGTCCAGATTCGTGTATGTCACCATAAACAGGAGATTCGATGATAGGATTCGAATCTCATACTCATCAATGGAGGATGTAGACTCACTCGATAACATTCAACATGGCCTAGTCAGGGAGGCTCTGAGACTTACTGGAATAGAATCCGGAGTCGAGATTACTACTATTGCAGACATTCCAGGACAAGGAACCGGGCTCGGGTCCTCCTCATCGGTTACTGTAGGGCTCCTAAACGCGATGCATGCATTCCAAGGAAGGCAGGTATCCAAGGAACAGCTCGCGGAAGAGGCTTGTGAGATCGAGATAGACACTCTGGGTGCGCCTATTGGCCGTCAGGACCAGTACGCCGCCTCTTTCGGAGGAGTCAACTCAATCAGGTTCGGGGAAACCGGAGTCCACGTCGAGCAGATCGAGGTTTCGGACCAACTATCCGCGACAATCTCTGAGAATTTCACACTTGTTTTCACAGGAATGACCAGGAGTGCCAGCAAGGTCCTATCTGAGGAATCGGAGGACGAGTCGGATAAGAGTAGTAGGATGAGGGAGATTAGGAAACATGCGGACGAGGCCGCATCCCATCTGGATAATGGCGACCTCGCCTCCCTTGGAGCCATCCTAAATGAAACATGGATTTCGAAGAGGGGCGTCTCTTCGATGGTAACCAACTCACATATCGATGAACTGTACGAGAGGGCGATATCTTCGGGTGCAATAGGGGCCAAGCTTCTTGGAGCCGGGAACGGAGGCTTCCTCCTGGTCTACGGCAATAGGGAACTCAGAGGCCTTCTCCAAAAGGAATTAGGTGCCAATCATCGGATGTTCCCCTTGGAAATTGACTTCTCAGGTTCTAGAATAATCTTCGGAACTTGATTGGGGTGCAAGGATGGCCTTCGACAAAAGAAAAACTGAGTTACTAGCAATCCTCTTCGCTTCCACCCTACTCGCCTTCTCTCAGATTTCCGTTTCAAACGACTCACTGCGGGAACAAGCACCGGCTCCAAATTTCTCCGAATCGACTAGCAACCAGACAATTGCTGGCCAATCCTTTCTGAACTTCACTGATTCAATCTCACCAAGCTCACAAGTTAACGCCACTTGGTTTGCACAGGTATCTGTTCTCGAGAGCTATGGCACGGATCTTCTTGAGAATAGGTCCATCGGCCTTTTGGATCAGATAGATCAGAACCTTGGCAACTCGGATGGTTGGTTGGACGAATCAGAGGGGCACGCATTCTCCGAATTGGTGGCTTCTTCGAGGAACTGGACCGACTCGTTTTCGAGTGGTTGTTGCGCATTCGACTACTCGGCAATGTCCGTAGTTGGATCCATTGGCGTATCGGTAAATCCCCCGGAAATCGGCCCAACGAATAGAACTGGAGGCAAATGGGGGTGGACAGAGACTGGAAACCTGACCGGTGCTTCCGATGGCAGGACTCTGCGACTGATTGACCTCCCAAGGGTTGGTGCCTTGATTGAGGAAGTCCCACTAAGGGTTGAGCTGCCGGAAGATTGGGAGTTCAAGTATAGTCCCATGTCAGAGATAATATCGGGAAGCCCCGGTGCATTCGTGGTTAACCGATCACAGGCTCCAGTTGCACATGACATCAGGATTACGATTGACAGGAACGTGCCTCCGATAATTTCCGCAGCAAGGTTCCCCCCCACTTCCTCTACTGTATCACTTCATCAGCATTCTTCATTCTCAGCAACCTGCACGGACAGCTCCCTTGAAGTTCCACTAATAGAGTGGACAATTAGCAAGGAAGGTTCAATCATTCACTCATTCCAGAACAAGTGGATTTCAGTTAAACCCAGTGACTTCGGCTTCTCTCACGGAGATGTGATGAGCATGAATGCAACATGCTTCGACTTCCATGGAGAAACCTCCCATTGGAACGATAACCCCACCGTTGATGGCAGGCCACCAGTCTGGAACGGGAAGTTTTCCATTGATGGGAATGAGGGGGAAGTGATTGAAAATGGAAGCCTAACCCCCATTCTAGCACCGGCTGGAAGTGTGATAAGTTTCGAAGTCAACGCATCTGACGACTCATCTCTGCCAGTCTTGCTAGAGTTGTACACAAATGTCTCAGAGGGTTGGAGACAGACAGGAGTAAACCAGCAAACATTCGAATTCACAGCCAATCAGGGATCGGGAATCAATGGTGCTGATTTGGGAATAGAACAGAGGCACTCGGAGAGTAAACCGTCCGAAATCAGCATCGCCCTAGTGGTTACCGACGATGCAGGCAACACAGTATCGGCAGAGTGGACACTCCGTGTTCTGGATGCAAACCCGCCCACAGTAATTCCAAGATTATTCTCTAACGGAATCGAGATTGAGCATGACGACAAGATACATGAAAACGACGAAGTGAAACTGAATCTCTCTCACTCATTCGATGACTTGGACCCAATCGGAAACGTCTCATGGTCAGTCTGGATTGATGGTGAAGAGTTTTTCCAAAGCGGGCCCGAGTGGTCAGTCTTTGACCAAATTTCTCTGCCCCCTATGACTCGGGGGTCTCACGATATCACCGTGAAGGCAACTGACTCCAAGGGAAACACTAGGGAAGAGCCAATCTCAATCACTGTTGAGCCAATGAGCGGGGCTCACATACGAGTGCTCGAATCGACACTTTCTGAAGATGCTAAGGTTGGCAGCATGGTGGTTCTGACGGTGCTCGTACAAAATGATGGATCGGATCCGGCCTTTGCTCGAGTATGCCTATCAGACATCTGCGGAAGATGGACTGAACAGCCATTTGCAGCCTCGTTAGAATCGGGACCCGGACAAGCAACGATAGAATTCCAGTTCGAGATAGAAAACAACACCGTCGAGGAACTATACCTGAACTGGGATAGCGCTTCAGCAGGAACATATGGCGACATTCCTATGGATGTAACACTCCAAGACCAAGAAAGTGACTCCGCCCTCATGATTCTCGTTGCCGTCATCGCATTTTCGGTATTTTTCGTCACACGTTTCAGGGAGTCACAATAACCGGGTATTCTTCATGAACTTGGAACCGTATACATATTGACCCCCCCTTTGTCTTCGGGACTCATGGTGATGCTTCCAGACTACCCAGCCCGTGTAGCCGCGAAACATCGTAGACGGGTAGTCAGGGCATCGATGATTTTCCAGTTCCTACTCATCTCATTCGGGGCTTGGTGGCTCTTCTCGTCTTTTGGAACTGGGTCGTCTTCGCTGTATAGGTACGTCCCGGTTGTAATCCTATTCTCCTCCGCCCTTCTTCTTCAGGACCTGGTGGAGTTCGGTCCGATGGAAAGGATGCGAGCCTCTACTGCATGCTGTGTTGCTTGGCCACCCCTACTGGCAATAGCGGAGGTAAACCGGAATGAAGGACACACTGCTGGAGTTATCATCCTGGCATTTGTGTCTGCAATCCTATACTCTACTTCTAGAAGCGTGCTACACTCGGATGTAAGATCCAGGAGATGGAGGGGCCTGATTACAACAATTGGCTTCGGCCTTGCAATTCCAATTGTGCTCGACTCAAACCAGACATCCCTAATGCTAATGGCGATTGCTGCTTCCTTTACTACAGTCCCCCTTTTGCTCTCAAAAGACGGGTTAGAGGAGGAAAGACAAGCTTTCTCTGAACGACTTAAGACCGCAGAGCGAAGCATCATTAATTTGCAGTCAGGAACCACCCTGATGCAGCAACCAAACTCTCTACTAAAGATGGCTAGGGAGGAAGGATGGAAGAATCCTGAAAGGGGCACAGAACTGATTTCGGAGGCAGAAAGAGAGGCAGCAAGGATCGTGACATTCGTTTCTGACGTTGAAGAACTCAAGGAGCAGTCTGAAATCGCTATAAATCGAGCCGAGGAGGTCACGGGTTCCCCAGGGCGACCAAGGGAGATATTCGAAAACGCGATATCTGAACTAGAAAACGGCTCACTTAGGGTTTCTGAAAGCAGATTCAGAGAAGCCAAGTCCAAGGCGGATATGATTGAGGCTAATTGGCAGACTGCCAGAGAAGCGATTCAAGAGGCGGAGAAGGCGATATCTGGAAGCGAGGGCCATTTAGTCCAAGGTCTTCGCTCTACGCTCGAGGATGCAAAGAAGGCCATGGAAGACGAGGACCCTCAGTATGCTTTGGCAATTGTTTCTGAGATCCCATCCCAGATGGGTGATGTCGAAGATCTGATGTCCAGAGCAAGAAATTCTATGGATGAGGCAAATAGTGAGCTCTCCTCATCCGACTCTGGCTCGATAGATGAACTGAGCAAGAGGTTAGATGATGCCAATGAGGCGTTGGATTCTGGGAACGCCTCACTTGCAATAGGGCTGGCAGAAGGAGTGACACGATTAATCCGAAAGGAATCCGATGCAAAAACAACTGTACAGAGGGCCTTGAGGCAGGTGAAGAGTATCGAGGACAGTTTCCCAGAGGGGGAGGCGGCTTCTGAGTGGGCGAGAAGACTGGATGAGGCAAAGTCGCTTGCAGATGCAGGAAAATGGATAGAGGCGTCCGAGAATTTGAACATCCTAACTGCAGAACTAGATGACCTTTCTTCGAGGATAGAGGAGGCTAGAGAGATGCTGGACTTCCTACTGGAAGACTGGAGCAAACTTAGGAAAAGACTCGACTCCTCTGGATTTGGTCCCGAAAACGAAGATAGGATTTCTACCGAGGGGTCTCTTTCTGGCGCCGAGAAGTCCCTTTCTCAGGGAAAGGTCGATGCTTGCTTGGAATCCTTGGGAGAAGCAGACTCATCGATGGAAGCACTTCGGCGACTGGTCTAGTGGAAATCCAGATTTCGGAACTCACCGAGCCTCTCAATTACCAATACTCCCTCCCTAGAATGAAGCGGACATGGTCTAGTGGTTATGACAGCAGGTTCCCAACCTGCTAACCCGGGTTCAACTCCCGGTGTTCGCACCAATGATTTCCTTAATGTGTGAAACAACTTAGAAACATACAGCCAATTTCTTTAAATTACAGATGACGATGATTAGGCTTCATGGACCAAACACTGGACATGCAGGTAGCCGCGCTGATTTTCTTGGCCGGCACAAAGAGCCTCGTCACCAGTGAGCACACTGGTGGCGTTGAGATGACGAGCGAAGAAGATGATGACTTGGAGGATCCAGAACCAAGAAATATCCCGCCAATTTGTGAACCACCTATTTTCGGTCCAATCGAGATTTAAACTACCGGAGATGTATGCTACTCACTAGTGGATTGAAATATGGAAATATGGAGGAACATGTATGGTAAGAAAACCAATACGGGCAATCTCGATAATGCTCTTGATGATGACAGCAGGCTGTCTTCAGGCCGTAGATGACGTAATCGATGATATAGATCGCACCATCAACGCCCTAGAGGGGGACTATCCCAAGCTAGATCTTCCGGAGAGGACTCGATCTTCACCCTCTCTAAACACCTACGATGCATGCGAGACCCTCCTCGAGGATCTTCAGAGGGCTGTATACGATGAGATGATCGTCAATCTAGATCAACAGAGCTACTGGCACTGGGTCACTGAACCAATCATGATGAGGATGGATGGAGATGCTCTTCTCGGAGAACCAGAAATGGCGCTCGAGGCTGACGTCTCCACCGATGACGGCGGCACAGTGGCAGGCCAGAATCAAGGATCACGTGAGGGAGAGTTCTCAGGGACAAACAACCAGGAGTCAGGAGTTGACGAGGCCGACTTCCTGAAGACTGACGGTTACCACATCTACATGCTGAATGGCCAATTACTGCTGATTATGGGAGTCCCGGAGTTTGGGGAGCTCACGTTGGAGTCCAATCTAACCATAGAGGGAACACCTACTCAGATGATGATAGAGGGGGATAGGCTAGTCATCTCATCTTCGATATACTATTGGGCGCTACCCGAAGACAGCGAGCTCAGGAAGCTGATGACGGAGGAAGTTACGGTCAGTGACAGCGTTCACGACGAGTCATACAGCTACACCAAGGTCCAGAACCTAGTCAAGTACACAGTGGTTGACATCACGAACAGATCATCTCCAGTTGTGGAGAAGGAGCTGTACATCGAGGGCAACTACCACACGGCCAGGATGGTGGACGGGACGGTCCGTTCAGTGACTCATCTTTGGACATACTTCGATGGCATCAGAACCTGGGTGGACTTGCCCAAGGACTACTGGTCCGAAGAAGATACTGACAATAGGATGGGAATCTGGAACGAGAGCGTAAAACAGACAATCCTAAGCAACGAGCAGGTCATCTCCGACCTCACTCTAGATGACTTCGTCCCCCATATCTATGAGATCAGGGGAGAGGAGATATTCACGCACCCCCTAACTTACGAGCAGTGCACAGAGTTCTCAGCTAGCTCGGATAGCGCAGGAAGGGGATTCACAACCATAATGACGATCCAGATGCTCAGTGACGAAGTATCGCTGGAGGTTGATCACATTACATCCTCATGGGCCCACGTATATTCCTCTGAGGATACTCTAGTTCTGGCTGAGCCTGCTAACGATGGTTGGTGGTTCTGGAGGAACTCGGAGTGGGAGGATGCCACCAACATCCACTCCTTCGACATCAGTGACGCCAACCATACCACATATCTAGCTTCAGGAAGGATCGATGGGACAGTGAACGACCAGTTCTCTATCAGCGAACACGATGGTGCGATACGTGTTGCCTCCACATCTGATAACTGGTGGATGTGGTGGAGGATTGCTGAGACAGACGAGAACGGCGAACCCGTTTGGTCCGGTCCGACAAACCAAGTCACCATCCTGATGGATGATGGGGAGGGGAATCTCTCTCAGACTGGTTTCCTGGGAGATATAGCAGAGGGAGAGACAATCTGGAGTGCTAGGTTCGTCGGAGACAGAGGCTATCTAGTGACTTTCATGAACATAGATCCACTTTGGGTACTCGACCTGTCTGACCCATACAACCCCATTGTTCTGGGGGAGCTCCACGTCCCCGGGGTCTCCACATACATCCATCCAGTTGACGAAAACAACCTCCTGACCATTGGAATCGCCGGAGGAGAGGACGGACTCGGTCTTGATTGGTCTACAACACAGGTGTCTCTTTTCGATGTAAGCGACACGAGCAGCCCAGAACTCTCGGACACGATCCCACTCACTCCGGCCTACACAGACCAGAATTGCGAGGACATCAGAAACTGCGGATGGTCTTGGTCCTACTCCGAAGCAACATACGAGCACAAGGCGTTCACCTTCTGGGCCCCCGAGTCTCTTCTAGCAGTCCCTCTGTCAACCCACAGGTACGTATACGACGAGGTTGAGTTGGATGGGAGAGTATACTACTACTCAGGATACCAGTACGTCTCTATGCTCAAGATGATCGAGGTCGATACCGAGAATGGGACCCTAAGCAATCATGGCGAGGTTGAGCACTCAGGATTCTACAACGAGGATGGACTGTCCAACTGGTGGTCGGGAACTACCAGCATCCGCAGATCTGTATTCATGGGGGATTACGTCTACGCATTCTCGTCAGGTGGTGCGACGGTTCACAGGACTTATGATCTACAGATCATGGTGGAGTTAGAACTACCTGGAAACGAGCCATATGGATTTTCCGAAGTAGACTCAATTGAAGCGGAGCCTGCTGAAAACTCGGAACCTAGTGATGATAATTCCGATCCTAGTTGACTCACAGTGAGTCGAACTTCAGAACTCTCCCACTACTTCCCGGAACAGCCACTGCGGTACCTCGAAGAGATCCTCCCAACTCTCTCCTGTGAATCACATTACCATCTACAATGGTGTACATTGGCCAGCCAGTGAGCTCCATGCCCGAGTAAGGAGTCCAACCCACCCTTGTCCAAGTATCTGCATCGGCAATAGTCCTCCGGTTCTCCAAATCGACGAGCGCCAAATCTCCGTCATTTCCCTCGACAATGGAGCCCTTTTTCCGTATCCCGTAGACATTGGCCGGACCAGAACACATCCAGTTTGCGACATCCATTATTTCGCACCTACCCTCCATCGCATGAGTCAGCATCAGCGGCAACGATGTTTCTACACCGGGCATTCCAGCCGGGGCATCGGGGAAACCCACAGACTTGGCTTCCAGAGTGTGGGGGGCATGGTCGGTGACAACACAATCTATCGTCCCGTCCTTCAACCTCCTCCAAAGGGCATCCCTATCCTCAGTATAGCGAATTGGCGGATTCATCAGTAACCTCTCGCCTAGTCTCTCGACATCATCCTGATCGAAGGTAAGGTGCTGGGTGCACACCTCGGTAGTGATTAGATCACCTTTGTTTTTGTTCAACCAGTCCGCCTCCTTTCCACTAGTGAGGTGGACGATGTGAAGGCGGTGATCGTGATCCTTAGCCAGTGAAGCAGCTCTCTTGGTAGCCAGGAAAGCGCATTCGACATCCCTACACTCAGCATGCGAGGCTATGTCTGTACTATGCCTAAACTCTGCAGAGCGCTGCTGAAGGCGAACCTCATCTTCTGCATGGGTGGCGATTATTCCCCCTGTGTTGGCGAAGATATTCTCTAGATCCTCTTGCTCGTGAACGAGTAAGTCCCCTGTACTACTGCCCATGAAAATCTTGATTCCGCAAACCCCGTCCATTCCTTCGACGCTCTGTAGATCGCTGATGTTGTCCTTGGTCGCACCAACGAAGAAGCCATGATGGGTAACCGCCTTCTCCGATGCAAGAGCAATTTTTCGCTCCAAGGTGGCACGGTTTGTAGCATTGGGGTTGTTGTTGGGCATGTCTAGGAATGCGGTTACTCCGCCTGCAGCAGCAGCTCTACTCCCACTCTCGAGATCTTCCTTGTCGGTATTTCCAGGCTCCCTGAAGTGAACATGAGGGTCTATTGCCCCTGGAAGTAGGTGCAAGCCAGTAGCATCGATTACAGACTCTTCAATACCAGGCTCCAAACCTCCTCCGGCAGCGATGGTCGCGATTGAGCCATTCGAAACGCGCAAGTCTCCTTCGACAATCCTATCCGGCAATACAAGAGTCGCATTCTGAATAAGCAAATGGCCGTCCATGGGGGGTTCCGATGTTGTCGGAATGCTGACATCACAATACTGTTACCATCATTCACTCTAATTTGACCCCCCGCTCGCTTCAAATAACCGAGGCCCCAGCGGGGATGCAGCGGGTTGGAGTAGTCAGGTTATCTCGTCGGGCTCATAACCCGGAGACCGATGGTTCAAATCCATCACCCGCTACCAGAAAATAAAGTGAAAGTGAAAAATCGCTATACTGAAAGGATTCTCATGGAATGAATACTTTCATAGATTCTCAAGGGGTCCTTCATTTGTTCATATACCCCCGATTATTGACAGTGGTATATTGGTGAAAGGATGAGCGAAGAAACAGCAAGTGAAAAAATGGAAGAAGAAGAGATTGTTATCGATGTGGACGATGCAGAGCCAACGATTGAAGATCTACCAGGCGTAGGACCAGCTACTGCAGAGAAACTTCGAGAAGCAGGTTTCGAGGAGCTACTTGGGATAGCCGTGATGAGCCCATCCGAACTCTCGGATCAAGCAGAACTGGGAGAGGCAGTATCGGCAAAGATAATCGCGGGTGCAAAGAAGCTGGCCAACATTGGCGGATTCGTGAGTGGTGCAGCACTACTTGACAAGCGCAAGAGAGTCCAGAAACTAACGTCTGGCTCTTCTTCCCTGGACGAACTACTGGGAGGGGGTTTCGAGACCCAGGCAATAGTCGAGGTATTCGGGGAATTCGGAAGCGGGAAGACGCAAATTGGACACCAGCTAGCTGTTAATTGCATCCTCGGATTGGAGCAGGGGGGGCTCGATGGCGAAATAGTATACATCGATACGGAAGACACATTCAGACCAGAGAGAATTGCTCAGATGGCAGAAGGGGTGGGAATGGATTCTGATGACGCTCTTGACAGGATCCACGTTGCTAGAGCATACAATTCGGCCCACCAGATGCTACTCGTAGACGAAATCAAGAGGATGGCAAAGAACATCGATGTGAAATTGATTATTGTTGACTCTCTAACCAGCCATTTCAGGGCCGAGTACGTCGGGAGAGGGATGCTGGCACCCAGGCAGCAGAAGCTAAACCGGCACATGAAGGAGCTCAAGCAGGTCGCAGACGTTCAGAATGCGATCGTATTGGTAACAAACCAAGTCCAGGCGAAACCAGATGCGATGTGGGGAGACCCAACCAGAGCAGTGGGGGGGCATATCGTCGGGCACGCAAGCACGTTCCGCCTTTACCTAAGGAAGTCAAAGGGGGGCCGTAGAATTGCTCGCCTAATTGACAGTCCTAATTTGCCTGAGGGAGAGGCAGTCTTTACCGTGACATCCGAGGGTCTGCGCGATTAGCGCGGGCCTCGGGGTCCGAAGGCTAAGCAGACAGTTCCGACAGGGCTGACTCGACAATTCCCAGTAGGGAAAGGAAGTGCTCCTCATTGAATCCTAGTTTGAGGTCTGCAGCTCCGAAGAGATCAGGCAGAGTCTTGGTATTGCCAAGTGACATTGCATTCGCGTAGTCGTCCAGTGCCTTTTGTGGATCACTCATTTGCGTCTTCCACAGTTGCAGAGATCCGAGTTGTGCTATTCCGTATTCTATGTAATAGAAAGGCACACCGAACAGATGACCTTGCTGTTGCCATGAAACCTCTCTGAAATCTGTATGGCCAGTCCAGTCCATCGCAGATCCGAATTTGTCTCTGATCGAAAGCCACACCTCAGCCCTCTCTTCCCTGGAATGGCCTGGATTGGCGTAAATCCAATGCTGGAACGAGTCTATGGTGGCTATCCATGGAAGAAGGAAGACCACTCCTTCTAGGTGGGTCCTCCTTGCTCTAGCAGCATCCTCTTCAGAATCGTAGAATTTCCCCCACCATGGTTGTGTCAGTAGTTCCATAGACATGGATGCAACCTCTGCGAATTCGATGGGGTAGTCTCTCTCGTCAATAAGTTCGAGATGGCCACAGTACAGTGAGTGGAAGGCGTGTCCTGCTTCATGGATCATTGTCTCCAAGTCACCCTGCAGCCCTGCTGCATTCATGAAAATGAATGGAACCCTGCTCTTCTCCAGGTAGTACTGATAACCCCCTGGGGCCTTGCCCTTTCTGGTATCCAGATCTAGGGTATCCATTTCCACGAGCCTGTCGAACTTTCCACCGAGATCCCCTGAAATTTCGTTGAACATTTCCGATAGTTTCTCTACCATTTCGTCTACAGTCTCGAATGGCCTTAGAGGATCATTACCGTGAATATCCGGTCCCGAACCGCCCTTTTCGTTAACGTCCCATGGCCGCAACTCGCTAATCCCAAGCCCCTCGCACCTCTTCTTGTTGATTTCCTCCAGTATTGGGATGCACACCGACTCCACAGAGTTGTGGAATTCTAGACAGTCCTCAATCGTGTAGTCGAATCTGTGCATTGCTCTGAACATGTATTGAGTATAAGTCTCGAATCCTGCATTGAGTGCAATCTGATGCCTTATTGAAATCAGCTCATCGAAGATTTCTGACAGCCTCTCGTTATCCTCCATCCTTCTCTCGGCCATTGCGGTCCATGCTGCATGACGTTGTGCTCTTTCATTGGCTTCTAGGAACTTACTCATCTGGGGAAAGGTCATCTCTTCTCCATCGAACTCTACCGTCATAGCTCCGTTGATTGACTGGGCCTCCGTCACTAGCTCCGTTTGCCTAACTCCCAACGGGATGTTCTCTTTCCGAAATATCTCCACATCATTTCTCATTCCCCTGAGCATCAGATCGTATCTTTCCGGAAGGTCATCAACAGATGGGTGATTCACAATTCGCCTGTTTAGTGAATCCGAGAACTCAGAGAGTTTGGGCCTGACATTGCTAACAAAGTCCAGGAAACCTCCCTTCTTCTCTTCGCTCTCCGTGTCGCATGTCATTCCAATGTACAACAGAGCTCCGGCCTCTGAAACATGCTCTGCTAGCTTGGATGAGTCTGAAATTAGAGCTTCTAAGCAACTTGAACAGCTCAATTCCCTGTTCAGAAGATCGCTGGTTAGTGGCTCTAGGTTATCCCACTTTGACGCATCTAAGTCATCTGGAACGAATCCCTTGCCCATGAAAGCCCTCACTTCTTTACCGGCATTGGTCCTAGTGGAAGTGGCCCCTGTTCCCTAGTCCACTTTGCGCACTTCCACTCTTCTACAGATGCCCTCACCTTCTCTCTAATCTCTTCTAGATTGGGGTGTTCAGGGTTCTCTCTCTCTATCCAGCATGCAGTGCAGTATCTCTTGTTATCGTGTATCAGGAAGTTTCCAGACGTGCACGGAATGCCACAATCTGTGCATGAACCGAAGCCGTGGAACTTTGGCATGTTACGGATTCCTGTCAAGCTACCCGCCTATCAACATGACTGCTGCAAACTCCTTACCTCATGTCTGAAAGTGACAAATGAGTCAAGAACGCATCTTCAATTTCAGAGATTTTTGAACCAACTCCATATTCGCAGCCTATTCTTCTGAGCCCCTCGATGGAAGGAATCGGCCTTTCGGTGATCAATGAACCTCCGAGGTGCTCTATGAGCCTGATTCCATCTTCAGTTGAATCATTATACGTGTCCACTGGAATCGAGAACTCACCAAAACCTTCTCCCAGATCCGAATCAGGCAGCATCACTATCCACGCACTTTCGTCTCCGACCGCGATTCCGGCCCTTTCGAATGCCTTGTTGATTTGGCGAGTCCCAGAAATTAGCCTCAGAAACTCTGCATCTGCAGTTTTGGCTACCATCTCGCCCGAGATTTCGTTTTTCCTAAGCGCATACCATCCGGTCCAGAGATGTATTTCGCTGGCTGCCGCTTCCGATGCAAGCAGCATCCATCTGTTGTTCGGTCTGAACTCATTGATGATTGAAACAGTGGAAAACACGTCACTCACTGGTTCAGGAAACTTAACTCCCCAAGCCGGGAACCAGGGAACTGGGTGGTCCGGGTCCATGTACCCCGATGGGGTCACGTTGAAGAATTTGATTAGCGTGCCCTTCTCACTGACTTCACAGCTGACCCCACCAGATTGTCAACGAGCTTAGGACTCCATCCCCTGAGGTCAGAAAGCCTCGACATATCCCTTTCGGTAATTTCTGAAACGTCCAAAGCGCTTGTTACACCAAGCGTTTCATACATTTCCCGAGCCCTAACTCTGCCGATACCTTTGATTGACACAAGTCCAAGGATATCCGCCTTGCAACCGTATCGCACTCTCCGATGGACCTCGTCTATTGATTCGAACAGTGTTTTGTGAGCACTTCGATCGAATTTTGCCAATCTCTCGTCCTCGGAAAGAACTCTACGCATAGCAAACAGCAGCCATTCCATCAACTCGACCCTGCTCCTCAGATCTCCAGGTTGCACCCCCCACTCCTCTTCGATCTTCTCCAGTGATTCTTCTTCCATCCATGATTGAACCACCAGAGCACCCTTCATTCTGCGCTCCTCTTCAAGATCTATCGAGTCTCCCAACAGCTCTCTTTCGTGTCCATGCAAGGCTCCTTGTATGACATCATAATCACTCTTCCTTGGCCACAAAGGAAGGAAATCAGGAGTGCAAGAAGCCAGATGTAGAAGAGTAAGAGGGGATACCTGACCAACCTGATCTTGCCCCGAGACAATTTCCATTGCTCGCCTCAGACCATCGTGGATAATCTTCCCTGAAATCGGATTAAGGTAGAGTCTCGAAACTCTGGAGCCCAGAGAGGTGGGGGAGTATGTCATCGCTGCAGGTTCTGGTACCAATCCCTCCGTTGCTTCGTAGGCGCTCGCCTTCCTGAATCCAAAGATTGCCGGGCCCCTTCTAGGAGGTAGAACTGGTTCACTGGATCTTTCTCTTTCGATAAGATCCAATCCCGGAATAGAGGTCGCTGAGTTTGCCCAAGCTGGCATCTCGTCTTCCCATCCTTCATCATCACTCGACTCTGATGCCCTTTCTCTGATATCCTTCTTGACTTCCTCAGACTCTCCAGCTCTGTTAATCATTGAATTTTCACAAAGCCAATTAATAACGTCGTCAGTCCTAGCTTCCAAGGTCTCCGCAGACATCTGGCTAGATAGGAAAGTCTTCGATAGGAATCGTGAGATTGCATCCCTGTCATTTATTCCAGCAGTTGCAACAATTGACAGGATGTGAGCGAGTAGAGCCCCATCCTGTTCAGCATGTTGAGCGCTGGGATTTGCAAGTTTCGAAGTCACTTTCTCTGGTTCTCCTCTTAGGTAGAATTCTACTAGTGACGACTCATCTTCAACGTTTTTTGAAACTAGGAAAGACTCTCCAAAGTCATCAAAACCAGGCCTTCCAGCCCTCCCCATCATCTGCCTAACCTCCATAACTGGTAGGAGCATGCTTCTCGCTGCAATTGTGCTCCATCTTCTGGTATCCCTGACAACTACTCTGCTTGCTGGTAAGTTGACTCCCTGTGCTAGAGTGGGAGTAGCGACGATGCATTGCAGATTCCCATCTCTGAATCCGTTTTCGATTACCTTTCTCTGGGCGGAAGTCAAACCCGCATGATGGAAACCAACTCCTCCTCTAACTGCATTCGATAGGGCCTTCACAGTGGCCGACCCGTCCTCCCCCCTCCACAATTCCTGTGCCATCGAGCCCCAAGACTCAACCACCGATTCCTTGAATCCGTGGTCTTCCTTTTCCAATGTAGCCTTAACATGACTTGAGAGCTCTCTGGCTTCTTTCTGTGCAGAGGATCTTGAAGATACAAAGACCAACATCTGCTTCCCCATCCCAATAGTGTCGTCCATCACGGAATGGAGATTCTTCTGAACACCTCCCTCAAGACGCTTCGGCTCTGGTAAAATTAAGTCCGTTCCAGGGCTCTCAACTGAGTGAAACTTCATGTCTAGTCCTGTTAGCGTTCCTGAGTAGAGGGCTATAGGCCTCCAATTTGAGGTGACTAGATCTGCTTCCAGCCATTTGGAAAGCTCCTGCGCATTTCCTACTGTGGCAGAAAGAGCCAAGATTTGAGTTCTTAATGACCTATGTCTTATTCTTGATAGTAGAATCTCGAGAGTTGGCCCTCTATTCGGGTCTTGCATCAGGTGAAACTCATCTGCCACCACTATGCCAATGTCATCCAGTAGGGATGGATTCGATCTCAGCATCGAGTCTAACTTCTCGCTAGTACAAACTAGTACATCCGAGTTTTCTACTAGACTAGTTTCACTACCTCTGTCTCCGATAGCTAGACCAACTTTCAGTCCAACACTAGAGCAGATATCCTTCAACTCCTCATATTTCTCCGATGCTAGAGCCTTTAGAGGAACTATGTATATCCCCCTCATTCCACTCAAATCACCAATCAGCCTATTGGCAAGTGTAATGTGAGCCACAAGGGATTTGCCACTCGCAGTCGGAACCGCGAGCATCAGATTCCTTCCCTTGAGAGATTTCGGAAGTGCTTCTGCCTGTGGAGGGAATAGTCCGTTTATTCCCCATTTTTCTTGAAGCATTTTCTTTAGACGAACATCGAATTCGAAATCTTCTAGACTAGACATTACTGTCTCACCCCCATCGTCCATGGGAGAACTCTGATTCGGCCGTTCTAAAGGATGCCGAGTGAAACTCAACTCCATCTGTGAAAGGCTGGATGGCCTTCCTTTACAGCAACGAAGAGCCCCTCCCCAGTTGCGCAGACTTCCCCATCCGCCGAGAGCGACATCGTCACGTTGGCCCTGCCTTCCCCAAGCTCGGTCACTTCTCCTTTGACTCTCAATGTACTTCCTAATGGGGTCGGACGTCTGAGTTTTATGCTATATGAGGCAGTTACAGTGCAAGGAGGCTCAGTATCTCCAGACTTGTCCATCAGTGCAATAGCCGCAGTCCAGTTTCCATGACAGTCAAGAAGGGTCCCGATGATACCCCCATTAATCATCCCAGGAAATGCCTGATGACGCTCATCCGGTGTGAACTCCATTTCCAGACCATCTTCTGTTCTGAATGATCTAATTCTCAATCCATCTTTGTTAGATGGGCCGCACCCAAAGCAAATGCTCGACGGTGCATGAATCTCCTGTACTGAAAGCTCCCCTCCGTCCTCCACGTCTGCCGATAGGGGCTATTCTGAATTGAATTTTCCCAAAATTCCATTCCGCATTGTATTAATTTACCAGTCCCTCGGGCCAATAGTGCCCGAGGACAAAACGACCAATTCAGCTCCAGACTCAGATGCTGGGGAAGCTAAGCCTCCTCCTCGGGCGAAGAAGAGGAGATTCGCCCCGATCAAGATTGCTAATCAGATTCCAATGAGGCGAAGGAAGGAGATAGAGAAGGCTCTAGGAGAGGTTGGAGAGAGCCCTACTAAATGGTCTCGAAAGGAAGGCACGAAGAACCACGTCTTCATGAGAAAGAGGATAAAGCCAGGAACAATTAGGCACATGGAGTATGAACTCCTTGACGTCGAGATTGGAGAATCTTGGCCCGTACCCCTCAGCGTCATCCACGGTTCAAGGCCGGGTCCTGTGGTGACCCTTCTGGGGGCAATACACGGAGACGAACTTGTCGGACCCTTGGCTCTGACTTACCTATGCGGACCGAATTTCATGGGGGAGGACCGAGTCATCGATGCTAGCGTATTGTCCGGCACAATCCGAATCGTACCAATAGTCAACCTTCCTGGATATCGTAGAATGATTCGAGACTTCCCAGATGGGAGAGATCTCAATCGATGCTTTCCCGGAAAGCCCGACAGCAATACTACTTCTAGAGTAGCGCATAAGTTATGGAGCAAACTAATCAAAAACAGTGACTACGTTATCGACCTCCATTCCGCAGCAAAGGGCAGGACAAACATACCCCAAATTAGAGCAAATCTAGCCCATGCAAGCAGCAACCGGATTGCCAGAGCCTTCGGAATAGAGACTATTTTGGACAGCGAGGGGCCACGAGGCTCACTCCGCAGGGTTGCCAACCAAGAAGGGATAGCCTGCATCACTTACGAAGGAGGGGGTTCCGACGAGGCCGACCCTGAGTCAGTTCAGATTTCCATGTACGGCATCATCAACTTGCTCAGGAGCCTGCGTATGTTGCCAGGTTATCCTAGCAAACCAAGGTTCAGGATTCTGGCATCTGGTTCGGTATGGATTCGTTCTGACCAAGGTGGCCTACTCGACGTCCTGGCTCCTGCCGGAAGCTTCATCGAGGAAGGGGAGATAGTTGCGACAATCACGGATCCCGAACTTCCAGGGGTTCAACACGATGTCACTTCCCCCGTAAGGGGTCTCCTAATCAGCTCAGCGACTCATCCATTCGTAAACTCGGGCTCCCCTATCGGCCATCTCTTGCCAGTCAAGAGAGGAGTATCTACTCTGAAGAGGAGGCTTGACGACGAGGGGTGTTTGATAATCAGCGGTTCAGATGGCGAGCCTCCTTGGAGGGAGGACGAGGACATCGAGGACATAGCGGTCTTCGGAGAGTGGTCAGGAGGATCCCCGGATGCAGAATGGGGTCCAGCAGGTTCGACAGATGAAGAGGAAGATAACTGACACCCGGTGTTTGTTTACCTGGCTCACAAGATTTCATCGTTCGACCAAGGTATCTCTGGAGCTGAAGGCAACTCCACTCCTTTGTTCTCAGGACTGATAGCCAGCCTCTCTGGACTAACTCCGTATGCTTCGAGAGCATCTTGCAACTCTTTCGCCTTTGAGATTCTCAGACCGATCAGGAATCCTCCTGCAGACAGGCCAATCAGGAATGCGATTGTTCCAACTATGCCTGCAGGGCTGGAGATAACCGAGACAAGCCGATTCTCTGGTTGGGGCTCTACCCATATCGACACCATGACATCCCACTCGATCTCAGTATAGTAGTCGTCTTCTGAGACAACTGCCTTTATTTTCTGAATTGATGACCCCTCATCACAGAACTGTATTTGCATATTCAATTCTGTACCTCTGCAATCAATAGGCATCAAAATGACAGTCTTCCCATCTTGGGTTGTATTGACCTCCAGGGAATAACCGCTCATCGACCAAGTTATCACCGCATCAACAGAACTCCGAATACCGGAAATGGAGATTTCAAATGTTTCGTTTGCCGAGTCCCAGGCTACGGGTATCGAACCGTATGTATTGGGACCATCGTAGATATCCCCGTTAGCTAGGAAAACAGCTCCCATTGACTTCTCATGGTTTGACATGACCAGGCCTAGCCTGTTGACGAACTCGTCCTCTTCCCCATCGCAGTCATCGTCAACCCCGTTCCATTGTTCTAGAGCCCCCGGGTAAGTACTCCCGACTAGATCGTCACAGTCCTCGTACTCGTAGAATCCGTCATTGTCTTTGTCGTAATCGGTGTAAACCGGGCTTGAAAGGCCGTTAGCAACCTCAGTCCCATCATCTACACCGTCTTGATCGGTGTCGGCAGAATCGAAGGAAGTACTGTAGTTGTGGTACTCCGAATAGTCACTGAGGCCATCGCCGTCAGTATCAATTTCATAGAAGTCCTCATCCACCAATTCATCGCAGTCGTTGTCTTTCCCATCCAGCTCCTCCGGGCGCTCCGGGGCCCTTTCGAAGTCATCGTCGTCGCAATCCTGGAAGTGGTACCAGCCATCTAAGTCAGAGTCTGGGTCAGCAACCAGTGGGTCAGACATCAAGTCAAACAATTCAGTTCCATCAGGCAAGCCGTCCCCGTCAGAATCTCCGTCATTTGGATCGGTAGAGTATTGGTGATACTCTGCGTAGTCACTCAATCCATCCATGTCCGAATCCATCCAGAAGAAGTCCTCATCTATGTCGTCGTCGCAATCATTGTCTAGCCCATCCAAGGTCTCAGAAACGTCTGGAGCAAAGCTAGAGTCATTGTCATCACAATCATCGAACCAGTAGGCTCCATCACCATCTGAGTCCAGATCTACTACCAATGGATTGCTCCCATACTCCAACTCCTGTTGATCTAGGATCCCATCCCCATCTGTGTCAGGATTTTCAGGGCTAGTTCCGTGGATGTGGAACTCCTCCCAGTCTGACAATCCGTCTCCATCTTGGTCTGAATCATTGAAACCCTCGTCCTCAAAACCATCGCAATTGTCATCCTTGCCATTGAGCGATTCTTCCATCCCAGGATTCACCTCAGCATCATCGTCATCGCAGTCCTGGAAGTGATAGTAGTCGTCTGAGTCATTGTCTGGATCGAAAGTCAAGGGATCAGACAACCATACGAAGACCTCGTCGTAATCGTTGATTCCATCTGCATCCGAATCGTATGACAGTGGATTGGTTCCGTAGATCATTACCTCTTGGTAATCGTCTAGACTATCGTCGTCGGTGTCGTTGTCTATTGCTTTGGTTCCATAGATTACAATTTCCTGATAGTCGTCCAATCCATCGTCATCGGAGTCAGAATCAAGTGGATCTGTCATATGAATAGAGGTCTCGTTTTCATCACTCAAGCCGTCCCCATCGTCGTCCTCGTCTAGGTAGTCGCAGTCTCCGTCTGAGTCGGTGTCCATGGGGGTGGAGGAGTTGTCCAGTGGATCAGTTGAGCATGACAGCTCAATCGAGTCGTTCCAAGCATCGTCGTCGTCGTCCTCGTCTATGTAGTTGCAGTCTCCGTCTGAATCGGTGTCCGTGGGGGCGGAGGAGTTGTCCAGTGGGTCAGTAGCGCAAGCTTGCTCGACCGTGTCCTCGAAGCCATCCCCGTCATCATCCGAGTCAATGTAGTTGCAGTCTCCGTCTGAGTCAGTGTCCAAAGGAGTGGAGGCGTTGTCTAGAGGGTCAGTGGAGCAAGCCTGCTCATCTATGTCTGTCCAACCATCGTTGTCGTCATCGTTGTCGTTGTAGTCTGGCCACCCATCACCGTCTGTGTCAGTTACATTTCCAACTCCATGGAATATCAACTCCCATGAGTTTAATGTCCCGGAGTTAGATCCTGTGACCGAATCTCTAACCTTCAGTGTCCAGTTTCCTTGGGAGGACTCGTCCCAGTGCTGAACTGTCCCAAACCTCCAGTTTGAGTAGTCGGCATTGTTGTCATTATGCACCTCGGCAAGCCACGACTGATGACCGCTCGGTGACTCTAGCACTATGTCCAACTCCCCTCTAGCAGAGTGGGCGATGTCGACAATTACGTCTATGGACTCCAGACTCAAGTCTATTGGAACCGAGAGGTTGAACTCAGTCCATGAGCTAGGTCCGTTGTCGATGGCGAAATTTTCAGTGAAAGGCCCGAAACTAGCGTTGGACTCCACTCCGCTGCTGGTCCAATTCTCAGCCAATGACACTGCTGCACCAGCATCTACTGCTCCGAATCCATACTTGTGAGAAACTGTGAGGCCTGCCCCGTTCACAGACCATGAAGAATCGTTTACATCGTTCTTCCTGGAGCTATGCACGAGGATATTCTGAACATCACGCCAAGTCAGATCCGGATTCGCCTCAAGAATGAGAGCAATTACTCCCGAGGCAAGGGGTGTTGCACTAGAGGTCCCCCCGAAGTCGTGAGTAACGTCTCCTCCACTATAACCGCCTGTTCCAGTAATATCCGTGGTGGTGATGCCCTCATAGGTTGGAGTTCCACCGTTAGAGTGTGCAGTAACCAGAATGTTTGCTCCTGGTTCTGAATACCATGATTGGTCACCATAGTGGGTAATGGCGGCTACTGCTATCGCATACCTCAGACTTGCATATCCATCGTAGTTCGAATTGTCATTTTCTTCCAGGCCGTTTCCAGCAGCCCATGTGTATATGTTCCCCAAGCCGGATCTTCCATTGTATATTGAATCCTCAATAGCTGCAATAGTAATTGGCCCAGGTCCTTCAAGCCTGTTCCCATCATCATAGGGCCCCCATGAGTTTGAGTAGATGTCAATGTCTCCATTGTCATAACTCAGAGCATCTGCAGAAGTAGAGTCAGAGAACCCACATGCTATCAGCCTGTGACCAGCAATATTAGCTCCAAAGGCTGCACCCGTAACTCCGATTGAGTTGTTCCCCGTCCCTGCTGCTACTCCCGCAACCGCTGTTCCATGACCGTCCCAGGAGTTCGGATCGGGATCAGGATCATCTCCGCACCAGTCATAGGAGTGCTGAGAGAGATAGTTGGAATTAAGGTCTGGATGCGAATGCTCGACACCGTCATCAATCACACTGATTACAACACCAGAACCATTGTACGAGTTCCAAACAGCAGTGACATTTGCATCCTCCCCGGAAGTTCCACTAGTCTGTCCAGAGTTGTTTAGGTGCCATTGGTCATCGTAGAATGGGTCGTTTGGCTCGAATCTCGTTGAGAGCGACTTCTCCAATAGGGGTGAGAAAGACTCAATCTCCCCTTCCAGAGATGATTTTCTTAGCTGATCGAGTGCTTTGCTGGAATCGTCGAAGGTCCAAATGAAAGAGCCCCTGAGAATCTTTACTGGCTCCGTCTCATCAGGCTCCGCTGTTGTCCTGTGGTGCTCCTCAATTGGGATTCCTGTAACAACCAGCCAAGAATCAACTCTAACCAACTCCTCCTCTTCGTATGAATCGATATCAGAAACTCTATCGAAGGCAATCTGGACCGATCTGGAGTATGTCTCCAGGACATCTTTCAAAACTACTGTAGGCCTATTTTCAGGCTCTACTTCTCCCAGGGCCTGCCCAGCAGGAGCAAATACAACCATCACCAGCACCAGTATGGCGACTCTCACATGCCACCTCGACAACCTAGAGAATATAGCCGTTCGTCTTCGTTGCTAGTCAAGTATCAGAGTTCTCCGAGTGTCCGGAAGAGGAGATTCTCTGGTAAATGAAAGGTGCTATGACTAGGTACATCAGCACCCCATATACTCCTGAGGGCAGGCTTAGAGTGGATAGTCCCCCACTCGGGGAAGCAAGTATCAGCCCTCCAACTGTAATTCCTACAGTCGCATTCTGTATCCCACTCTCGATTGAAACCGTAGTGGCCCTTGCAGGCTCTAGATTGAGTAGTTTGGCGCTCTGATAGCCGATTGTTAGCATCAGGGCGTTCAGTGCCACCACAGAGGGGCCGAGGGTTCCGATGTTGTCCATCAGTGTATCCCACTCACTGGCTATTGCCGCCAGTACGATAATCACAAACAGGACAGCTGCAGTTAGGCTAACTCCCCTGTCCATCGAGTCTGCTGTACTGGGTTTTGTAGCCCTAATGGTCATCCCAATTGCTACAGGCAGAGTAGTTAGCAAGAACATGGTAATCCCGAGACCAATGATGTCAATGCTTGGGGCCGACTCTCCCATGAAGTGGTCCATCGAGAAGCCTACCACTAATGGCAACGTAATCACGGACACAACAGATACGACTGCAGTATAGGAAATGGAAAGCGCAGTATCACCTTTGGCGAGCTTCGTCAGAATGTTTGAGGTGACTCCTCCAGGGCAGCATGCGAGTATCATCAGTCCCACAGCTAGCTCCCCATCTAGGTCAGCGATACTTGCAATGGCGAAACCCACAATTGGAAGAACCAGCATCTGATTGACTATCCCGATTCCGAATGCCTTCGGCTCTTTGAAGACCAATGCGAAGTCACTGGTGGTTAGCCCCAAACCGAGTGAGAACATGATGAACGCAAGTGCGAGTGGTAGCACGATGTCGATAATCACGTTGTCCTCTTCTTCTGTTCCCTCTTGTGCCTGAGCCGGTGATGAAATCATCACCAGTGCAATCAGGACTGAAATAGCAACTAGCCTTCCTCTCATGTCCCTCGAGTAATTTGACCTCGTATAACTCTGCCCTCTAACTACGAGTCTCTGAATTCCGAAATTGCAGCGTGAACCTCTTCGTCAGTCATCATCCTTCTCTGATTCTTAGCCACATCGAACATGTGAGCAACCAGATCGTCATCCGCTTCGTAACCGTTCCTCTTCAGCCAGTGTATCACATTTGAGCGACCGCTCATATGCCCGATTCTAATTACCTGCTGTAGCCCGAAGTCACCAGCAGGAACTCCTGAGTAAACCCGATCAGCCAACCAGTCATCGCCTTTGTCCATCGCCTTGATTACCGCCGAAGCATGAACGCCAGTCCCTGTCTCAAAGGCATCCTCTCCGAACACCGGATAGTTGTGTGGTAGAGCTACTTCCACGTACTCGTGAGCTTTCCTTGTATACTCGTTTAGCGCAGTTAGGTCGTTCTTGATTACTCCCATTAGGCTCAGATTGACAAGAGTCTGGTCCAAGGGGGCATTTCCAGCTCTCTCACCCACCCCTAGAGCCGTTCCATGGATTACGTCAGCACCTGCCTCGTATGCAGCTAGGTTATTCGCAACTCCCAGGCCCCTGTCTTGATGACCATGCCAGTTGACTTCTACTTCTCTCCTTTTGACTCCTGAGTCAGGAATCACCTCTTCTTGGATGAATCCTAGGAGCTTCCTCACTCCATTCGGAGTAACGTGTCCACATGTGTCACAAACACATATTCTGTCTGCACCCAATTCTATCGCCCTGGAATAGACCTCCTTGATTTCTTCTGGCTTACTCCTCGTCGTATCCTCCGTAACGAACATCACTGGAATGTCGTTGTCTACAGCGAACGTAACAGCTTTCTCGGCAGTCTCGATGATTCTACCCATGGTCCATCCTTCAGCAAATTGCCTTATCGGACTAGTTCCCAGAAATGCGCTAGCTTGAATCTGCCTCTCGTGTTTTGCTTGTAAATCAACCAACGGCTCAATGTCTGATACAACAGTTCTCACCGCACATCCCGGCCTGAGGCTGTACCCGTTTTCTCCCATGTGCTCCAGCATAGCATCGATGTGGTCTACATGGAACGGGCCTGCTCCAGGAAGACCCAGATCCACCTTCTGGATGCCTAGCTTCTCCATGTAGTCTACCAACTCTATTTTCTGCTCAATTGTTGGATTTCTTGCGCTAGGGCTCTGCAAACCATCTCTCAGAGTCTCATCGTCGAACCATAACTCGTGTGGGTGATTGGACGCATTCCTGTCTATCGAGTAGTCGATATCATTCCAGTCATATATCAGGTCATGCTCTTCCATTGCCTCACCGGTGTGCCCCCATGGTTCGTTTGGTGTTTCAAACCATCGGGACTATGCAGCCAATTTGAGCTCCGTCCTGACTACGAAACCAGCGGCTATGACGGCACCGATAGAAACTCCCAATGGTCCAAAACTACCAGTAACAAGAACCACAAACATCAGTGCCAGATATAGCATGGAGGCAAAGAAAGAGATGGATGCACTGGAAATCCTACCAGTTTCGTCAGGCTCCTCTGAAATATCTATCCTCCAAACTGTCGAAGCGTACCAAACGCTCAGCCCGAGTATTGTCCAACTAAGGGCATGGTAACTCCAGTCCTCAACCTCGAGCCCCTCCAATGTGATAGGTGCTGCTATAGACAAAACGATTAGCAGAATCGAATACAACTTCATCTCGACAAGGGTTCGCTCGGGACCTTTCACGTTAGGGAGCATTGGGACTCCGACCTCTGCATATTCTTCCGATCTGTAGAGCGCCAGAGCCCAGAAGTGTGGAGGGGTCCACAGGAAGATCAGAATGAACATGAACCATGGCATAGGGCTCCCAAGATAAGTTACCGATTCCAAAATCGAACTAATCGAATCAGTAGAGATTGACAAGTCATCCACGCTCGCCGACCACCCGATAACGGGGGGAGTGGAACCCGCTATCCCTCCTATCACGATGTTTTGGGATGTCCTCCTCTTAAGCCAAATGCTGTAAATTAGAACGTAGAAAAGAATGCTGAAGGCCGACCAGAATGCCGCCACTTCATTAGACATTTCATAGAACCACCAGACTCCTAGGATGGAAATGAGAACCCCGAAGAATAATGCTGAGCCTGGCCTAACCCTTCCTGAAGGAATTGCTCTCCCAGCAGTACGAGCCATCTTTGGATCTATGTCCCTGTCGTACCACATATTGATCGCATTAGCACCCCCTGCGGTGAGATAACCTCCGATTAGCACTACCAGCATTGTTTCAATTGAGTCCGAACCCAACTCGCCCTCTAGAGAATCATGCACAATTACCGCGCATATCGCTGTAATTTGTAGAAGGACCACCACTCTTGGTTTTGTCAATGAGAAGTAGTCTGTGGCCGAACGCAGAATCATTATCACACCTCTTCAGCAATCGAACATCCGATCCATGCTATGGCCATGGTTACAAAAGTTAGTGAAGCCATCATGAGGTGTACCAATGAGAGTAGTTCAAAGAATCCTTCTTCCAAATCCCAAGAGAGAACGTAAATCGCACCAATGGAAGCATTTACGAAGAATAAGGCAGTTGACCCCCAAATCCAGTTCCTAAGGACATCATTGCTCTGTTCTCCATTCGATACTGAGTAAGAGGCAGCGATCAATGCGATTAGCATTATTCCAACAAACCACCTGTGAATTATCTGAGATTGCGCTACTATATCCTCTACTGAATCCACTATCTTTCCACCACAAAGAGGCCAAGAATCGGGCATTCCGTCCACCCCGCATCCAGCATTTGCGCCCGGAGTTGTGGAAACGAAGGTTCCGGAGAAGATTGAGACGAATGCCCCTATTGACAACCATGCAACCCTAGTCTTCCATTTCTTCGAGATTGAATAATCAAAACT
>CETB01171061.1_pt1 | contig 34954 bp, 25 predicted proteins | sample 356381 | NCBI WGS metagenome assembly CETB01 (sample SAMEA2622545, study PRJEB7988) | marine metagenome | biome: marine biome (ENVO:00000447); feature: deep chlorophyll maximum layer (ENVO:xxxxxxxx); material: "saline water (ENVO:00002010), including plankton (ENVO:xxxxxxxx)" | depth 155 m | reverse complement strand
CCGCCACCGGACCTGCCACCGCCACCGGACCTGCGTCCTCCGGAGCTTCTCGTGACTCTACTGCTTCTGCGGCTGGAACCGCTGCGTCTATGACGGTAGTAACTGCGTCTACGGTGGAACCATGGTCTCCTGTGCCAAGGCCGGTCGTAGTAAAGCGGGTCTTCATAGTATCGACCATGCCCACCAATGTGGGAATCGCCGACATAAAATTCCACGCGACTTCCAGTACCTACATCGTATCGAGCCATTAGTAAAACTACAACCAACAGGAAGAATTGCATAACTCCACAACAAAATAAGCCGAAAATCTGATCCCATGGAGTATCAATCCGGACTTCGCTAGGATCCTCAGTATTGTAGTACAGAGTAACGAAACTCCCTATTGGAATAGTGCCATTCTCGGCGTAATTCAAGCAGTCGTCTTCCGCACCTGCGTAGTCATCGTATCTTGTAATTGGAAAATGATCAACCTCGGAGTAGTAGGTAGTATTGTCAACGGAGTATGAGACATCTAAGTCGGCCCAGCAATCTAACTCGTACCAATAATCACAGTATTCATCTCCCCATTCATCCGTATAGCAGTCTTTATGCTCCACCCAGTCGTATCCTGGATATTTCTCAAGGACTTCAGCTTCTATTTCCACCCATTGATCCTTCGTTCCCCCAACAGCAACTGCCATGAATCCGGTTGCAATGAGGCCCAGAGCGAGTACAATTGCTGCTACAGTGTAACCAGGATCCTCCAGAAGCCAGTGATCGGAACCCCTGCCGTATATCTTGGTACCATCTGACTCTCCATCTGGATTCAGAATCAGCACCCCGTTATCGTGCTCCCAATCAATGTGCTCAAGGAATGTCATACCGAGAATACAGTATCCAGCATCAGATTCTCTTAGGGGGTTGATTAAAGCGTCAACTTTTCTTATCTTTATCTGTCCAACTGTTATGTCGGGCAAAGTAGTCCTGTACCCCATTCCCGGGCCAGCTGCTGTCGTTGTCCTCACCACTTCTCCCCGATTCAGGTCGAGCATCTCAGCAGTCTTTTCGTCGACCCCGCAGAAACTCGCTCCAGTATCCACTAGGAAATTTATGTTCCCGATATTTCCAATACTACCTTTGACGTAGAAGCACCCATTTCCGTCCGGCTTCAGCACAATCCTCTGCCCGGTGAATTCCACCGGGAAACCATCACCAGACCCTGACTCTTTGTTACTGCTGGGCGCGGAATCCGTAAATTTCGCCATCTTTGCTCGGTGCTCGGCCTCTGCCAATTCTTCCTCGCGTTGGAGACGCTTGGCCTCGGCCTCATTCATCAAATCCTCGACGTCTTCTTTGGAGGTGTCGGAATCTTCGTCTCTTTTCCACCACCGTTTGTCTTCAGCCATCGCAAGACCTCAATTTCTTTTGGCGCTGTTAGGGAACTTGCTTCAACCTTGGCCCGGTTTATACAACTTTGAATCCACTACCATCGTTTCCGACTTCACCGGTTCTCTGTAACTCCTTCAGATGAGAGAGTGCTTGGTCCTGCGCTAGCAATGGATGCACTCCCGGGCTGTCGGTGTATGCCGCGCTGGCGATTCTGGAGATATCCGAGTTGCCCGCTCGTACTGCTTCGAGCACCTTCTGGTGCCTCGCCTTTCGGTGCTCGATGTAGTCCGTCAACACCCTCTTTGGGTTTGCAATTAGAGGACCGTGACCAGGGAACAAGACCTTTGGATCAAGAGAACGAATTCTTTCCAGCCCGGAGATGTATGCCCCCATATCTCCTTCTCCTGAGGGGACCAAAATAGTCCCCACTAAAGTGCAATTATCTGCGGATACAATTCCGGACTCCCCAACTAGACAGATTTGACCTGGGCAGTGCCCCGGACTCTCTATGACATCCCATCGGATTCCACCACTAGGCCCATCGAGAATGAAAGAGTCGCCTTCTTTGAGAACTCGGTCTGAATCACAGGGAGAAATGACTGCTAGAGTCTCTTTACTAGCCCAGATTGGAGCTTGGTAAATCTCTGATATTCGCTTTAAGTCACCAATGTGATCGGGATGCCTATGAGTGAAGATTGTAGCAATTATCGAACTACCATCATCGTAAATCTCTTGGATTTTGAACGCCAACTCCTCAAAACCCTCCTCATCCTTAGCAGCCGGGTCGATGACAACTCTCTCTCCGCCTCGCTCTCCGAGGATGAAGCAGTTTGTGTGAGTGGCAGGCGGGAGCGTATCCGTAGGTATCAGCACACACTCGACACCCGGGCCGTACTCGAACCGATGTTTTCCCGTCGGAGGATCTGCTGCTAGAGTGTCGCAAGCAGATTGCAAATCACCTTCCATCTCGATTCCCTCAACGAGGTCACGTGCTAGTGTCACTATAGGAGGAGGGAGACGAATCTCATTGGCTTCCCAAGAGGAAACTAGGTCAATTGGCCTCCACCAGCGGAACTCATCAAATTCTGAGCGACCAGGGGGAAAAGTAGGGGTAACTCCGGGGTCTCCGGTTGGAACATGAAAGAACAGGTTGTGGAATCTAGCAGGGGCTTGTGGAGGTGTTGTTCTGTCGGTAATTACCTCACAATGAAACTCCTGACAAGTCAATGCCCCTAACTCCATCAGACTTCGCCAATTTGCCTTGTCTGCGCAAACCTCAGCGCGAATATCCTCACCAACCTCTGTCAATCCTCCCTTGCCATCAGGAACCACTCCAAGCTCCTCTACCATTTCTCTCAGGAGAGCAAAAACAGAGACCCTGTCATCTCTGTTCTGCAGCCATTCGGGATGAGATTCTGCTACTGCTCTATCTACTCGACTAATCGCTCCTCCGGGAAATGACCAGACATCAGGGAAGGCTGGAAGTTCAGAGACCCGGTGTCCAAGCAATATCTCATGGCCACCTTCACGCTCCCTGCTCAGAATAACAGACGCCGAGGGTCTAGGAGCTGCCCTCTCGGATTTAGGCATCTCCATGCCTTCTGGCAACTCTCCCATACGCCTTCGACGAGGTACGACGCTTGAACCTCGCTACAATAACCATTGAATACATAATCTAACCTACGCCGAACATGAACTCAGTTACAATCTCGAACACCAGCACAAGCACCGGCGAAAGGATGCATCAAGTCGAGATGCCGAACTTTGGATTGGGAGTCTATCTAATGGGCGAGCCGGGCGAGTGCAAGAACTCTGTATTGTATGCACTTGAGCAAGGATACAGAATGATCGACACCGCAATGGCATATGGGAACGAGGACGAAGTAGGCCAGGCCATCAGGGAATCTGGAATTCCTAGAGAGGAGATTTTCGTAGTCACTAAACTTCGACGCCCTCATTCCAACAGCTACGAGGAGACAATCGAGCGTTGTCAGCAAAGCCTTGAGAACCTCGGCCTTGACTACATGGACCTGTATCTGGTACACGCTCCACCAGAAGATCCGGATACCAGAGCACCTGTTTGGCAGGGTATGGAAAAGTGTCTGGCTAATGGATGGACTCGCTCGATTGGAGTCAGTAACTACGGGGCACATCACCTAGATGCAATGAGATCGTATGCCAGTCTGATGCCATCTGTAAATCAGGTCGAAATCAGCCCTTGGCTACAGAGAAATGCACTGCGGGCAGCAATCAATGAAGTAGGGGCAGTTCCAATGGCTTACTCTCCATTGGCTAGAGGTCACAAAGTCGATGATCCAGGAATCTGCGAGATTGCTGAATCGGTGGGATGCACACCCGCTCAGGCTGCAATAAAGTGGTGTCTGGATGTTGGAGCAATCACTATTCCCAAGTCTAGTAATCCGCAGAGGATTTCAGAGAATCTAGCTTCTCTTGAAGTGGATTTGAGCGGCAAGGAGGCTGAACTTGCAGCCTTAGATGAGTCATATGTATCAGGTTGGGATCCGACTTCGGAGCCGTGAATGATGAAGCAACCCGAGACCATTGAGGAGGAACTGGCAATAATTGCTGAGGCGATTGAGGCCGGAATCGATCCTTTTCCACCAAAGAAAGAGCATAGTCGATGGGGTAGAATTGCTCTTGGTTGGTTCATGATTATCATAATGGTTAGCTGGGTTTCAGAATTACTCTATCGCTCACTGTAAAGATGAGTGTTGGTAGTCCCTCCCGGATTCGAACCAGGGTCATGGCATCCAGAGTGCCATATGATGGACCACTACACTAAGGGACTAGCGAGCGACGGAGTCGGGTTCGCTATTTCAACAAATCCGAGTCGTAAATCGAATTCAGTTTCCTCTGAATCCAGAGTTAATCTTGTCCAATGTATCTGAACTAGGTCTCAACTCGTGTTCACTAAGTTCTGACAATGGAGTAGATGTAAGTTCGAGAGATTCATCTGCGGTCTGCATTCCATCATCATAGTACAGTAAACCAGTGACATGCTTGTCTTCCTTTTCGGCCTGGTGGATTGCTGCTAGGGCAGATACAGGGTCGGATGGGTCATGCTCTCTACCAACTGTCTCGAGGCGTAGAGTGGAACCGTCAAACATCTGAATATCGTCATATTCTCCCTCAGGAATATCTACTTCCTCGATTGGTGTAAAATGAGGGATGTAATCGATTAGATGTAAGACCTCATCATTTTCCTTAACATAATTGTAAGACTTGTATGACTCGTCATTATTGGCAAAGGTCACACATGGTGAGATTACATCAATCACAGCCATTCCTCGGTGTCCCATTGCGGCACGAATGAGAGCAGTTAGTTGCTTCTTGCTACCAGAGAAAGAGCGAGCAACGAAACTACATCCAAGATTGATTGCCATAGCACACAAGTCAATTGGAGGCTGCTCATTCATTGTGCCTTTCTTCTTCGTCGAACCCTTCTCAACCGTCGCGCTATATTGCCCCTTGGTAAGGCCGTAGACACCATTGTTCTCGATAATGTAAACCATGTCCAGATTGCGCCTGATGGCATGAACAAACTGTCCAATTCCAATGCTGGCAGTATCGCCATCTCCTGAGACAGCGATGAAAGAGAGACTCTTGTTGACCATACTTGCTCCGGTAGTGACCGAAGGCATTCTTCCGTGTACAGTATTGAATCCGTGACTCTTGCCAAGGAAGTAGGCCGGAGTCTTGGATGAACATCCAATTCCGCTCATCTTGGCGATTCCTTCGGGTCTGATTCCATTCTCCCAAGCTGCCTGTATAATCACATTTGAAATCTGGTCGTGTCCGCATCCAGGACATAGTGACGACTTGCCACCGGTGTACTCAGACTTCTCTAAATCGATTACATTGAGCTTCATTGCTATGCTATCACCTCCAGCGCTTCGAGAATCATATCAGCATACACACGTGCACGAGGAGGAATTCCATCAGTGTAGGCTACACTATGCATCTTGGGAACAAGATGTGCGGGCAGTTCCTTGCGCAGGATTCCGTACATCTGTCCATCTCTGTTTATCTCCAGAACGATGACCTTGTCATGCCTCTCAATGAAATCCTCGACCTCCGAGTGATAAGGCAGCGCCCTTACTCTACAGGTACTGACCGAAAGTCCAGTAGACTCGAGCATGTCATCAATTTCTGCTATTGAGTTCTCCATCGAGCCATAGTAGATGACTCCAATATGCTGCTCCTCTTCATCCCTGACTACAGGCGCAGGAAGCAAGTCTCTTGCACCCTCTATCTTCCTCTTTAGACGAGAGATTGTAGCATTGTAGACTTCAGGATCCTCTGAGTAAATGCCGTCCTCGTCGTGCCCCGTACCTCTGTACAGAATTGGGTCCAGACCACTTCCAGGAAGGGTTCGGTAAGGGATCCCATCGCCATCCACATCACGGTACCTACCGTAGTTCTCTACAGCGTCCATCTCTTTCTGTGAGCGCAGCACCTTTCCTCTATCCATCGGAGAATCAGGATATTCGAAGCCAGAAGTTGACCAGTAGTTCATTCCGAGATCCAAATCTGTAAATCCGAAAACCATTGTCTGTAATCTCTCAGCATAGTCGAAGGCCTTCCAACCGTACTCAAAGCACTCATCCACTGTTCCCGGGATTAGTACGATGTGCTGAGTGTCACCATGACTGGCTTCGTACAGCATAGTGAGATCGGCCTGTTGGGTTCTAGTTGGTAATCCTGTAGATGGACCAACTCTGTTCACATCCCAAATTACACCCGGGACTTCCGCGAAGTATGACAGTCCAATAAATTCAGACATCAGAGAAATCCCTGGGCCGCTGGTACATGTCATCCCTCGACCACCAGCCCAGCCAGCACCGATTACCATACCAGCAGCCGCGAGCTCGTCCTCGGCTTGGATTACGGCACAAGTTGAACCACCATCGTCGGCTTCTCTGAGTTCTGGTAGCCACTTGATTACTCCCTCAGCGAGAGATGATGATGGTGTGATTGGATACCAGGATAACATGTTGATTCCACCGAAGATAGAGCCCAGTGCAATTGCTTCGTTCCCTTCAATCAAGAAACTGTTAGGATCTTTGACTCTACTCTCTACGCAGTATGGGATTCCATCTACCCAATTCTCAGCCGCATAATCACGACCCTCCGTTATTGCTCGTATATTCAACTCGATTGCCTTCTCCTTTCCCTTGAACTGGCCCGCTACGGCAGTTTCCAGAACATCCTGCTCTATTCCAAGCAGATGGGCGAGCGCGCCCACATAGTACATGTTGCACATCAGGCGCGCGAGTTTCGGATTGATTCCTCTAGCCATTTTCGTCATCGGCATTCCAAAGGAAGGACAATCGTCCCTGTCAACTGGGAGTTTTACATTTTCGTTGTAGATTACAATGGTCCCGGGTTCGAGACTCTCTAAGTCCTTGGCCCAAGTATCCTTGTTCATCAGAACTTGAATGTGAGCATTATCTCCGGGTGATTGGTAGCCCTTGTCACTAGCTCTAATGATGAACCATGTCGGCAAACCAGAAATGTTGCTCGGGAAGAGATTCTTGCCACTGACGGGAACCCCCATCTGGAACATTGAGTTCAAAATGATTAGATTCGAAGACTGTGAACCAGTACCATTTGCTGTTGCAATATTAATTGTGAAATCGTTACAGATGCGTTCCATCTTGCCATGCATCTCCAATGGTCGACTCGACTTAATCGCGCGTCTCGTAGCACGCTCCGGTGTTATTCCGGTCTTAGCCGTTCCCGTATAAACTCCAGTAAATCAGGTTGAGAACTCAATCGCTGCCATTTTCAATGATTGCCGTTTCCGCCGCCCTATGCCTATCACCGAAACTCTACAGAAAGCATGGGACGCTGCTGACGAATCGATGAAGTCGGGTGAACCTGATAAGGCATTGGAGATTCTGCGTTCGGAGGCATGGGATGCATGCGATAACAACATGCAGAAAGCCCGAACTCTGAGGTATGCCGGCGATGCTGGGACGATGATCGGAGAGATGAATACAGCAGGCCAGAAACGACATTGGCAGAAGGCCCACAAGAACTACCGGGATGCACTAAACCTTGATCCTAAGGACAAGGAAACCCGCCGTAACATGAACAAGCTTGCATCTATGATGGATGAGAAGGCAATTTCTCTAGGATCAGGTATGCAGTTATTCGATGAAGGAAACCCAACCCCTCTAGGCCTAGTAGCAATGCTTGTTGCAGGAATGCTACTCCTTGTTTCATTCAAGGTCATATCAGATTGGTTGGATGACACTGAGAACCCAACTGTGACACTCGAGATTTCCTACATGCCCTCAGGATCAACGGAAAGGACAACGGCATTCATCGAGATTGAGTTGTACGAGGAAGATGCCCCAATGCATGTAGAGAACTTCCTACTTCTGGCTGAGGAGTCGAGATACGACTTCACCATATTCCATCGGATTATCGACGGATTCATGATTCAAGGCGGCGACTTTGAGAATAGAGATGGTTCAGGAGGATATACTGGCAAGTGGTTTGGATACTGTGATGGGAAGCAGTTTGATAGCTCGAATAATAGATACTCTCCAGAGACCTGTGATCAATCGAGATGGACTCTACCAGACGAGGCGGACAATGGACGGCTCCATGTACCTGGAGTACTGGCTATGGCCAAGACCTCCGCGCCCAACACTGGTAGCAGCCAATTCTACATCGTACCCGAAGACAGCACCCCAAGTCACTTGGATGGTGTACACACCGTATTCGGAATGGTAGTTAGTGGACTGGAGCATGTCACTTCTATTAGTGAGGTAGACACCCCTAACTCCACTCCAGAGAACGATGGCAATGGGGACACCCCAATTAACGAGGTTCGTTTAGTTCGTGTGACTGTGAACGATTAGAATAGACTTCGTTGAGTCAACTTCATGGATTGAATCATTTCCGCATCACCATAGGTGATGGCTTGAACGAAGAGATGCCCTTCGATGCTCTATCAGAGTTCGAAACTTCAGATGGCTCAAATTCCCGTTTCGCAAACATTGGAGCACTGGATAAGGCCGGCATCTGTAACATAGCAAAATTACCAGTCTCAATTCGTATTCTTCTAGAATCCGCCCTACGCAAGTGCGACGGCTTCCTAGTAACTGAGGAAGATGTAGTTCGTATCGCTTCATGGAGTCCTGAGATGTCTCCTTCAGAGATTCCATTTAGCCCAAGCAGGGTGATTCTGCAGGATTTCACCGGCGTACCAGCTGTAGTAGATATCGCAGCCCTAAGGGATGCCATGGTAGAGATGGGCGGAGATCCTGAGAGAGTAAACCCACAAGTCCCAGTCGATCTAGTAGTGGATCATTCAGTTCAGGTCGATGTCTCCGGACTCTTCCCTGATGCTAGAGAGCGCAATCTGGAGATGGAGTACAAGCGCAACCTAGAACGCTATGAGTTTCTCAAGTGGGGGCAGCAAAGTTTGGACAACTTCCGAGCCGTCCCTCCTGGGAGAGGCATTGTCCATCAGGTCAATCTCGAGTGGATTGCAACAGTCGCAAGAGAAGAAGGAGGGATTTGGATTCCTGATACCTTGGTCGGCACAGACTCACACACCACGATGATCAATGGATTAGGAGTCCTAGGTTGGGGGGTTGGAGGGATTGAAGCCGAGGCTGTAATGCTGGGCCAACCAATCTACATGCTACTTCCAGAGGTGGTCGGATTCGAGCTAAAGGGTTCGCTAAGTCCAGGAGTTACGGCCACGGACATGACACTGAGAGTTGTAGAGATGCTGCGAGAGCATGGCTGTGTTGGCAAGTTTGTAGAATTCCATGGTTCTGGTCTAGCCAATCTCAGCCTTCCTGATAGGGCTACAATAGCAAATATGGCACCTGAATATGGTGCCACATGCGGCTTCTTCCCTGTAGATCAGGCGACTCTCGACTACATGCTTCTTTCTGGCCGCGATCCATCCCATGTAGAGAATGTAAAGAGATATCTAGAGGCGCAAGGAATGTTCCATACTAATACCACACCTGCTCCTCAATTCACTACATCTCTTTCCCTTGATCTTTCTAGTGTAGAGCCATCACTCGCTGGACCCAAGAGGCCTCAAGACCGAGTCGATTTATCGGCGATGAAATCACACTGGAGAACAAGCCTCAACGCACCGATTGGTCACCAAGGGCATGGAGTAGATGCCTCGCGCAACGACGACAGTGCGGCAGTTGATGGACGCGAGTGTGAATTGAATCATGGGGATATCGTAATTGCAGCAATTACCAGTTGCACCAATACTAGCAATCCCAATGTAATGGTCGCTGCAGGACTGTTGGCCCGCAAGGCCAGAGAACTAGGCCTCTCAATCAAGCCATGGGTCAAGCCAAGTTTGGCGCCAGGAAGCAGAGTGGTCACGGAGTACTTCGATGCCGCTGGACTGACTGAGGACCTAGATGCTCTCGGATTCAGTGTTGTTGGGTATGGGTGCACAACCTGCATCGGAAATTCAGGACCGCTCGACTCTGAGATCGAATCTGCCATAGATGAGGCCGACTTAATAGTAGGAAGCGTACTTTCCGGAAACCGAAACTTCGAGGGTAGAATTCATCAGAAAATCAAGGCCAACTATCTGGCCAGTCCTCCTCTAGTAGTTGCGTACGCAATAGCAGGTAATCTCGACATTGATTTCTCCTCTGAACCTCTGGGATACTCTTCGGACGGTAGCCCCGTTATGCTAGCCGATGTATGGCCCAGTGATGATGAGATTCACTCCACTGTGCAGAGTGCAATAGGCCCTGAGATGTTTACCGAGCGCTACTCAGATGTACTTAGCGAGCCGCGCTGGGATGCTATTCCAAGCAAGACCGGTTCGCTGTTTGAATGGGATGAAGAATCAACCTATGTCCGACTACCCTCATTCCTACAAGGCATCGACCGCCAGCCCGAGTCAATAGAGTCAATCGAGAGTGCAAGAGTTCTGGTCAAGGTCGGCGACTCCGTTACTACGGATCATATCAGCCCAGCGGGTGCATTCCCTAATCATGGGCCAGCCGGACAATATCTCATTTCTAGAGGAGTTGAGCCTAGAGATTTCAACTCGTTTGGAAGTCGCAGAGGAAACCACGAGGTAATGGTCAGAGGTACCTTCGCCAACATTCGAATGAGGAACCATATTGCACCCGGGACAGAGGGTGGATTCACTACTCACTTCCCAACAGGCGAAGTGACATCAATCTACGAAGCCAGCACTCGCTATCAGGCCGACCAAACTCCATTAATTGTCCTAGCAGGATCACAGTACGGAACAGGCAGTAGTAGAGACTGGGCTGCAAAGGGTACACTACTGTTGGGTGTCAAAGCAGTAATTGCTACTTCTTTTGAGAGAATTCACAGATCAAATTTGGTTGGAATGGGAGTACTGCCTCTGACTTTCGCAGAAGGTGAGGATGCGGATAGTCTGGATTTGGATGGCACAGAATCATTCGATATCCCTGCTAGTGCAGAACTCGAACCTATGTCCTCAATCACAGTCACCGCAACTAAGGCCGACGGTACTGAATTACAGTTCGATGCAGTAGTCAGACTGGACACACCTGTCGAAGTCGAGTACTACCGAAATGGCGGAATTCTGCCTACGGTATTGAGGAATTTGGCCGAAGCATGAAAGCCGCCAATGCAGCGCAATAGTAAGGAGGTTCTGAAATGGAGATGCGAGGTACTGTCAGATTCAGGTTCCGTTCGGCTGAGTATGATGTTGATGTTTTACTTGAGGGCGAGGCTCGATGGGTCGAAGATTTGAGGCAACAAATTGGGCTTTCTGGCGATGTTGGAGTTCTACAGCCTTTGGCAGCCAGAATGACTGATCCTGACGAGGACGAACCTGAATCAGCAGTGGGCGACAGGGACTCTGATTACATGTCTGCATCTGAGGGTGAAGCAGTACTGCCAGGACCTACTCCCGATCCTTCCAGAATTCCCGCAGTAATCAGGAAAATCGGTGAGTTCGATCTTGAGACCAGCATGAGTGAACTCGGAGGGAGGAAGAGCAGTGACCCAGACATGTCGGCAATCTGTGAGATTCTAGATGAATTGGAGGAGGAAGTCGAACCTCTTTCGGATACATTGTCGGGCGATCCACTCGCAGAGGCATGGATTCAGTTACTTCTCACACTAGTGGTAAGAGAACACGGCCACACATCCCTTCCTCTAAGCTCATTTGAGATGGCATTAGGAGAGCGTCTAAATCGTGATGCAGCGGAGTTGGGAATATTACTTGACAGACTGTGGATGATGGGCAGACTAGAGAGAATTCATGGTGGGGCTGAGACAGAATACTCTCCCAATCCTAGTTGGATGCAATCTACTTGAGTAGGAGTATTCAACGCCTTAGTTGCTACTCAACCCCAAAGGGGTTGTCGAACTCATCGGGGGCGAAGGCATAAGTGGTGGCCGAAACTCGGAGGGAGCATGTTGCATACGTCTGAGTCTGCCCGAAACCGAAACAAAGAGGCCCGCACAGCCCTGATGCTAGTCGTGTTAATGCTATCTTCTCTGATGGTATCCTTAGTGCCAGCAGTGAGTGCCTCTCACATCACCCAATACGCTGTACAGAGAGACCCTTCACACCTTTCTGTTGGCGATTTGAATTGTGATGGCCACAACGATATCGTTGCAGTAAGCGAGATGGGACATTTCATCACCGTTCTGTATAATGATGGCTCAGGCAACTTCGCAGACAGACAGGATGTATTCATCTCAAATAACGACTCTATGCGAGCCGGTTTCGTAGACACTGCGAACTCTGTCGATGTTGAAGTTGCGGACATCGACGGAGACGATGTGAATGATCTAGTGTACTACCAAGAGAACATCAGATTCGTTGGAGAGAGCTTCGTACGGCCAGGAAACCTCACTACGATGTGGGGAGATTGCTCAAAGCGCGTGAATCAGTGGGATGACACTGAGATTACTGTATCCAATCCATATCACATAGGTATGGAGGTTGGAGACATCGACGAAGATGACAACGACGACATCATCCTCATTACAATGGATGCAACTGCAACCAATCAGTACATCCAGGTGTACAGAGGTACTGATCCATCACTGCTGACCAACCAGCAATCAGTACCAGTTCCCCTAACTAATGGTATGTATATGGAAATCCGGCTCGGCCATTGGGGTGAGACCGTACAAGGTAGCGGTTTACCAGGTGGTAGCCTTGGCGACTGTGAGGACCTAGACCTTTGGCTCCTCAGAACTCCTCCTTACAACACTGGCGTTGGAACATCGGTTGGACACTATGACAACATGACTGTCTTGGAATTCGACTGTCTGACTAAGACATATCCTAACCCACTTGATGCAACAGCCCAAGGAATCCACAATTTCAAACTCGACGCCGAGCACAACTATCCTCTATATGGAATGGATATTGCTGACACCGATGACGACGGCGAAATCGACATGATTGCCGCTGTAGACGGAATCACCGGCAACATCTCTTACGCCACTAGGTCAGGAACCAGTTGGAACACTCAAAACTATGTCTTCCTAGGTGACTATCTGGGTGCAGACATCACCATCGTTGATGTGAATAACGATGGAGAAGTTGACTTCTTCGTACCTACTGAGTTGACTCTGACAAGGGTTCAGGACTCATCCGCGCAGAATCAGACCTATCTATTGCTTGACAATTTGAGAGAAATCAACTCGGTCGAAATCGTTCTAGCCAATCCAAATGGACCTGGCTACCTCTCCTCCTTGTCATTCGATGTCGGACGCAGACCAACTATGGCCATTCCAGGGCAACTCGCGGGAGGGGACGACAGCGCATATGAGATCATTATCGGTCAGAAGGACTACTCATACAGATTCGCGAATAACGCGATGTGGCTGGACACCCAGGGTTGGGCAGGTGCGGGAGACTTCCTCTCTGTCCTGACTCTAGATAACGAGGATGTCGGAATCACAGGAGTAACAATCGCCCCTGCGGCATACAATCCTTCTACCGGCCAAGCCGAGATTGGTGAGGGAACTCGATGGGTCAATGTGACAGTGAAGAATACTGGACTGAATCCACTAAGCGGGTCAATTGATGTTGATTTGGAAGTTAAGGAGGTCTTAGGTGGGACTGACACCGTAGTTTACTCAAACGATTTTGAGGGCAATGAAGATACATCCAACTGCTCTAACTGTGCTTTCTCCAAGCACTCATACACCGGCATGTATGGCACAGGAGCTTCCTCTTGGCACATCGAGACAAACTCAACTGCAGCCACAGAAAATGTCTCTTGGTACGAGGCCGACAGTAACCCGACCAATTACTATTGGGCAGGTGTGGACTATGGCGGCAATGATGAGAACAACTCCGGCTACTATAACAATATGGATGAGGCATTAATTCTCGAAAATGTCGACCTGACCGGAGCTGATGCGGCATACATGGATCTCTCTGTGATGTGCACTGCAGCATTCTTTGAGCTATATCTAGCGGAACAGTATTCTGTTGTTGAGAGATGGCTCTACGAAGACTCCTGTGGTATCGAAGTATGGAGTGACGGTAATGGATGGGAGTCAGTATTCTTCAACGGCGGCTGGGACAATGAGAGAATGTTCCGTATTCTAGCCCAAGGCGTTGATCCAGAATACAACACCTACAATGGTAACTTCTACTCCAACACAGCAACTGGCTGGACCAACTACACTGAGGGAGGCGGAACCTCCGAAGATCCAAACGAGTTGGAATCCATTGACTTGACTCCGTACGCTGGACAGGTCATCGATATCAGATTCCGCTTCCGAAGCGGACTTATGGGTTCGGTAGGACCTGTAGGATCGTCTCAGGACACCGGTCTAGACGGTTTCGCTTTCGACAACATCACCATCAGGAAGAGAGATGTAACCTTCGGGACCTCTGAGACTGTAAGTCAGACACTCAACTTCAACAACTTCGCGGCTGGAGCCTCTGAGGAGGTCAGCCTGACAGCCGATTTCATTGACAACACAACCTATTATGTCAAGACTGAGCTAACCAGCCCAACTGGATTTACCAATATGGATGACCTGAACGATGAAATCAAATTCCAATTGACCGTTAACAACTTGTTCGACCCATGTTTGGCCGAGGAACACTGGATCGATCTTGAGAACGGAGTACGTTACGCTTCTGGAGATCGTGATATCAGAGTCAAGGCCGAGAACTGTGGCAACACCATAACAGACTTCCAACTGGAGGCATTTATCCAGAATGCTGAACCAGATTTGGTTGCAATCGAGGACTTCTCTGGAGTAGATCCAATTTGGACAGATGATGGCAATTCAAATGGAAGCCGAATCGACGACTCTACCGGATCCAATGATATGCTACCTCAGAATGTGGGTATCTTCAACAGCCATGCCTACTGGCTAGGTCACCCTAGTGACGGCTATGGAGACAACTGGAACGAGACAATGACACTCGACCCTATTCCTGTGGCTCAGTTCGGAGCAGACTTCACTTACCTGACATTCGATTACTACGCCGAAGGCGACTACCTCAAGGACAGTGGAGGCAATATTCTAGCTATCCGAGATGCTGCTAATCTAGAGATTACATGGACTAAGGATGGCGAATATTTCGAAGGAGTTGTCTACGGAACTTGGACCGATCTCAACGAGAACGGTATTCAGAACACCAACCCAGAAGATCCCAACTTCCACCGCTGTGAGGACTTCGACTTGAACGGCTATGACGAAGTAGAGTACTTTGGAGACCACTCTGACAACATCAATTCTGTCGTATGGTTTGACTCAGAGAATATCATGAAGTCTGTTACAGTTGACATGACTCATATCGTTATCTTGAACCGCACCAGTGCGGACACCTCGGAGTGGAGAGATGAGTGCACCTCTATGGCTGGATCAGAGGTCACTCTCACCTGGAGATTCCAGTCCAACGACGATGGAGTCAACGGCAATGCGGGTCTAGCCGGTTTCGCAATCGACAATATCAGAGTAGAGCAGTTCACCTTCGAGGATGATGGCTCATACACAGTCGATGTGAACGGACTTGATGCGGCCGAGAAGGACATCGTTACTCTCGGAACCCATGACTTCCAAAGTGGAATCTACAAGATTGATGTGACCACGATATTTGACAACACAGACCCATTGACTGCTTGGTACAATGAGACCGAGGTAAATACTGCAAACAACCACTCTTCCATTATCTTCAGCATCGCTAGCGCAGATATCACTCTGCTACAGCCTGATGTTCTAGAGTGCGTGTCAGATATCACATACGAGTGCGTCTACTCTACGAATCCAGGTGGAGCCTCAGCCCACGACTTCGCTGTTCCACTACTGAACGGAGTCATCGCTGGCGAGTACACTCTGACGATGAAGATCGTTGATTTGGATACTGGACAAACCGTTTACGAGGAAGCAAGCGAGAACGGTCCTTTCGACCTCGCACCTCATCAAAGAGGGCAAGCCAACTGGACATCGCCATACAGTTCCTGGTATGACGGTCACACCTACAACATCAGTTTCAGCGCCCAGATAGCCCAAGAGGACGGTTCACTTGAGCCATCCGGAAATGACCGATTCTTCGAGATATTGTTCTACGACAATATCGATGTCGCCATTCTCTCGAATCCAACTGATCAGAACCGTCTGCAGAGTGTCAAGAAGGACCTCGATGCGATGGGAATGACATACACCCAGTTGCGAATGCAGAACTGGAATACCTATGGTACTCCTGATTGGGTTGAGCATTACAACAAGGTCCTGCTACCTTGGCAGACTGATTACAATGTGTACTATGGTGACTACTACGAGATGTTAGCCCAGACCAGAGATAGTGACGGCCTCAGCCTGACCGAGACCCTTGAGGACTACATGACCGGAGGCGGCACAGTACAGATGCACCTAGGCCCATATCGTAACGAATACCAGCCTAACAGGCTTCCATTCGGAATGGACATAGCTATGAGGAACCAAGTGAATTTCACAATGGATAACAGAATCCTCCACACTAATATCACCATCGTTGATCAGTTCCATCCGATTCTGAGCAATGTCGATCCAATCGCATTCAGCGGAATCAACGGCGGGTCTCATGTTGCACTCGCAGGCTTAGACACGGCTCAAGTTCAACTGACCCAAATCCCACAGGTCTGCGGTGGCCGCATTAGTGACCCGACCGGAACCTTCCACACACTGATACGAGACTCGGACTACGAATCCCAGTCTCTGTTATCGTTGTGTAACAGAGGTGCTGGTGGCCTAATTGTAACCACTATCGATGTTGAGAATCCAAGTGTCTCAGAGGAGTTTGGAGGGGAGACCATACCCATACTATCCAATATGTTAGCATACCACCACACACCTTACCCGAATGACTTCGGAATCGCCGGTGAGAGCTTTGAGTTGACTATCAACGGTGAGACTCAATCGATTGATACTGTTACCGGTGCATACGCTACTAAGTACATCAAGAGTAATTCAGATCTTGACTTCAACTTCGCGACCACAGTTGAGGGAATTGTGGCGGACTGGACCCTAGAGTCTGGAAACAATGATTCTGTTACTGGTTGGGACGGCATGGTAATCGATGCTGGCGAATACAGCCATACTCAGCAAATTGACCCATCCATACCTACTCTGGGTAGTTTCTGTGTCGGCGACTCGACTTCGGATACCAACTGTAGAATCGGTGCCGAGTGGTTACTGACTCTATATCTGCACGACGAGGATGGACACACTAGGATGACCTACATCCGATTGGTCACAGACGATACTCTTGCCGACGAGTTCAGACCAATGGCTGACGCCGTAATGGTTGAAGATGCTACCAGTAGTGAATTTGTCACTCTTGATGGCACCAAGACCGTTGCTGGTGTTGACTGGCCGATTTACAGAGCCAGGCTTTCAGACACCGGAGATTTGAGTATCTCGTTCGATGCAAGTGCGAGCTACGACCCGGATGCCCCTGAGGGAACGACCGGGATAGAGCTCTACGAGTGGAAGGTCTTCTTCGACTACCCATGGGACAGCTCAGATCCAACACTAGAGGGGCATGTCTTCCAGATTCCGGCAGCCGCTGGCGGTGAAGACTGGACCTATGTATTCCGAAACCTAACGGCAAGCCCCGATGGTAATCTCGAGAACGAAATCAGAGTCGAACTGATTGTCTATGATAAGGCAGGAAAGCAGAGTGAGAAACACAGAATGTACTTCATCGTCGTCGGTGAGGACTTCGGTGACGACGAGCCGATCGTACAGTTCAGTAATCCCGGTCCGAATGATAACCAGAAGGATTCGTTGGTGACAATCTCTGGTACTTTAGTCTCCGGTGCCGAGAATAGTGATGTCGTAATCCAAGTCGCATTGTCAGAAGATGTACTAGATTACACTCCAACTCAGAAGGCTACTCAGAAGACCATTGGCAAGTTCAACAACACTGAGAATTTGGCCGACGGAGAACAGTTCACGATGACTCTGGATATCTCTGACCTCTATCAGGAGACAGGAGTCGCAGCGACTATCTATGTTAGGATTATCGAGGGAGACGGTAGTAGATACGATCTCAAACAGGAGATTGGAATCACCCTAGTCCCAGTCTTGCCCGATCAGGATACTGATGAAGAAGGAAGCGACTCAAGCATGCTAATCTTCGCTGGCGCTGGTGTACTGCTTTTGGTACTCGTTGTTGTAGCCACGATGGTGTTGCGCGGCCGAGGTAGGGATGACTCCACTACAGACACCGTCGAGCAGTTTGGCGGCGTTGAGGAGATGGACCCAGTTGAGGCCTATGTCCAGCAGATGGTTGCCTCAGGATACGACGAGCAGACCGCTCGGACCTATGCCGAGCAATACTATGCCTCATACTATGAGCAGCAACGTAAAGGCGGCGGCTGAAACGATCTAGGTCCCTAGACGCAACTTGAAGTGCAAGGAATATCGGGCGGTAGCCATGGACGTATCCGGGCACAGCACCGTGGCCGACTCCTCTCTCTCCGACTCTGGAGAGAAGAAGGTAGCATGGGCTCGCAGTAGGATGCCCGCCCTAGCAGCACTGCGTGAGTCGGCTGAACACAATCTCCCTCTGAAAGGCCAGAGGGTGGCAGGATGCCTACATGTCACTAAAGAGACAGCAGTCCTGATTGAGACAATCTCTGCGGCAGGAGCCGAGATTAGTTGGTCCGGTTGTAATCCCTTGTCGACTCAGGATGATGTCGCTGCTTGGCTAGCTAGAGAGGGTTACGGAGTACATGCGTGGCATGGTCAGTCAACCGATGATTTCTACAGATGTATCGATCGAACACTCGACTTCAAACCTACTCTCACACTCGATGATGGAGCCGACTTAATCTACCGTGTTCACAGTTCATTCCCCGAACTTGCCGAGGGAATTACCGGAGGAACAGAGGAGACAACAACTGGTGTTCATCGCCTGAGGGCCATGGCCGATGCAGGTGAGTTACTATATCCTGTAATTGCAGTCAATGATGCCGAGACTAAGTGGGATTTCGACAATGTTCACGGCACAGGGCAATCAACTATTGACGGAATAATCAGAGCTACTAGCGTACTCCTAGCGGGCAAAGACTTCGTCGTTGCAGGCTATGGGCACTGTGGTAGAGGGTTAGCAGTAAGGGCGCGAGGGATGGGCGCGAATGTGATTGTCACTGAGATTAATCCAATCGCAGCCCTAAGAGCCGTAATGGATGGTTTCAGAGTAATGCGCATGGATGAAGCCGCGACTCTAGGCGATATCTTCTGTACTGCTACTGGGATGAAGGATGTAATAGTAAGCAGACATTTTGATTCAATGAAAGACGGAGCAATAGTTTGCAACACCGGGCACTATGACTGCGAAATCAACATAACCGACTTGGAGAATGCATCTGCAGGTACGACTCAGATTAGAGATAATAATGAGGCATATGAGATGAAAGATGGCCGAACTATTCACTTGCTTGCAAAAGGTCGATTGGTCAACCTAGCTGCAGCAGAGGGTCATCCTAGTGAGGTGATGGACATGTCATTCGCCAACCAATTCCTGGCCCTATGCAGACTCGCTGAAGAGGGTGCAGGATACGAGAATACAGTTTACGATATCAGTCCCGAACAGGATGCCGAGTTGGCTGCTCTCAAGTTACAGACCTCAGATGTATCAATCGATGAGTTGACCCCTGAACAGATGGCATATCTGACTGACTTCAGCGCTGGGACCTAATCGTCCAGAGGCTCCATCTCAGAGTCTGACCACCATTCTTCAGAATCTTCGGAGTATTCCTGTGTAATATCCAATTTTGTGAATTCAGGTAGTTCAAGCTTCCATCTAATCGGCATTTTGTCACCACCTTCGACAATTAATTCCAATCTCTCATTCAATGCTGGGACTCTGTTTGCAACCATTGTATTGTACAACTTGCTGTACCTGATTTCCTCGGGAATACAGATTCTTCCCGAAGTAGTCTCGTAATCTATTGCACGATCTAAATCTAAAGCGTGCCGGTTAAGCTTGTGCAGCAGGCCAGAAGCCAGTCTGGTGATAACCATGAAACATGCTAGAATGAATACGAATACCACAATGAAGCCCCAAGTGGTTCCTCCAAGCATGGTCATCGCGACTGTGCCTAAGAGGAATACAATGGGGGCGACGAAGGTAATCAGAAAGAATGTCGGAGTAATCGGCTTCCGCTTCTTCATGTTCTCAATAACCCTCCATCGAGGGTGTTTGGGATTCTGTGGCCTGAAGATCTCATCTTCTTCCATCTTGGCAGCCCTAGAAACCATTCTGTTTACGGCTTCCATTTGCGTCAATTGGTCACTTGTAGTCGCTTCCATTCCCTCGCTGTACAATTGCTCAAGTAAAGTAGCGGACTCTTCGTATAGCCCCATTCTGACCAGTATGCCAATCTGTTCGATAATAGGGGCTACTTCGTAAGGCGCGAACTCGCGTCTCTGTTGCCACCAGGCCAAACCTTGCTCCAGCATCCCTAGGTGATCGACTAGCAAAACCCCACCTAACTTCCATGGGTCAAATGGTTCTGGGTCAAGCGCGACTACTTTCCTTAGAGCGGCCATCGACTTGGCTGCCTGCCCTAGTTCTGGCATCTGTTGGCGGCCCTTGCTTTCTGGCGGGAGTGACCAACGAGCTACTCCCATCCATCCATCAGTATGCGCAGGGTCCATCTCGACCACTCTTTTGGCAGCCTCGAGAGCGCCCTCTCTGTCGCCACTGCCTTCAGCCTCCAAGGCATCTATCCAGACCATCTCGGGAGTATCGGCCATGTCTGATGCTAAGGCATTAGATGCATGAATGCTCGGGTAGGTCAGCGCCCATCTCTTCGGCCCCGACCTTGCCTTCTCGGTTTCCATTTGTCTCTAGGATTGGGTCTACGCTGCCTACCCTTTGTTTTCCTAGATCCCTTTCCTTCCACCGGCTTCCTCGTATCACAGCGATTACATACTTCTCTTCTAGCAAAATTGTGATTGTTACATTTCGGGCAATTCCAGTCACCAGGCTTCATATTTGGATTATCAAAATTTCTTGATTTGCTAGATTTATGTCCACGAGAATCTCTTCTTCCACCGCCAGAATCTCTTCTTCCACCGCCAGAATCTCTTCTTCCGCCACCTCTGGGTTTTGGTTGCTCACAACCAGTACGATTGCAGATTTTCTTATTTGCGAAATTGTGATTTTTGCACTTAGGACAGATCCAATCACCAGATTTCACCGTAGAATTTCTGGAATCCTTTGATCTATCCCTCCTTCCTCTATATTCTCCCATTTGTCTTGGTTTCCTACTATCTCGTCTGTGCCTAGGTGCAATCTCTACAGGGGACCCGATGACTTTCGAACCCTCAATTCCCTGTGCTAGGGGAAATAGGTGTACAAGAGGATCATCTGCTGACCCTAGTACAGTCTCGACCTTGCCCAATGTTTGTCCGCCAGTAACACATAGCCTTGCTCCTAGTCTAGGTGCTCTTCCTTCGAACTTGATTAGAAGGCCACCTTCATGGGACTCTCTTGAGACTCTGCCTTCGAAACTCACGCCTCAGCCGCGACGCCTTCCATACATGAGGGCTGCGACCACAGCGACCAGAACCAATGGCAGACTGGCAGCCGGAAGAAGGCCACCATCTTCTTCATCAGAGGGCGGGGGTACGATCTCCCCGACTTCAAACAGATGTGAGTTATTCACGGTCTGGAAAACCTCGGAGCATTTGCCCGATGAATCACACCCCTCGACTCCCACCACATGTTCTCCTTTACTCCACAGTCGAAAGTCGATGGCCGGAGTGGACCAAGAGTTACCGGTAGAACTGACTGACCCTGTATTAGAACCGTCAATCGACAAGCTGAAAGAAACATCCTCTCCATCGGGATCGCTGTACTGGCCCTGCATTGACCATTCTGCTCCATCCCAATCTGAATTGGTGATAGTCAGCATTGGCGGAGAACTCTCTTTAGTCAGATCAATATCATAGATATGTTCCATTGAGTACACATTCGAACTTCCTTGTATTCTTATCCAGACATCAACTTCTCCCGGCACCATGTTCGATGCCGTCAAATCTACCACAACTTCTTCTTCGAAGGTGATGGATGTCGGTGTGGATGCCTGACCGTCCTGAATCAAAGCCAATTCAAGTTGCAATGCAGGCCATTGTGAAGTAGGCGTGATAGAAATCGGATGCGGTTCAGCCAAAGTCGCTTGAGATGTGCCAATAGAGAATGGAACTCCAAGATTCCAGGTTCTCTGACCAGAACTCTGGCCCGCAGAATCCACTGCTTCGCATGTGACTTCTCCGGGACTTCCTCTAGGAATCTCGGCCCATAATGAACGGTCAGCACCCTCGCTCAATTGTAGAGAATCTGCACCAGTGCAACGAATATCCAATTGAGTCACACTACCCTCATCTGAGAACCAAGAAGATATGTCATCCCAGTCTGCCCATATGTGCTGACCACCGCTCGGGGACGGGAACCATGCACCGTCGACTGGAGCATCCACGGTCCATTCTGGATGCTCATCTACGGGAATAGGGGCGGTAGTGAAATCAGCGAATAAGTCCTCACCTAGTGGCCAGTCATCGATTTCTGCATCTGGCATAATAGTGAATCGAAGTCTTTCTTCACCCGTGAGTGTTTCTAGTTCTTCGAGAGTATACGATGAGGAACCATCGCCTAAACAGGTTCCACGAATTGGAGCGGGAATTGACGACTCCTCATCGAAGCTTACATCTCTACCCTCACACTCCTCCCACATATCTAGGCGTAAATCAGGTGTAACCGGGAAGTTGAACTCTAGACTTGATCGAGTCATATTCGAAGCATTGAGGGCCAGAGTAAATTGATTTCCATCAGTCACACCCGGGATGGTCATTGTGGCATTCAACCAAAGCTGGACACGGCATTCATCAATTCCATCAGAGGAAGAAATGTCGGTATCACAGTCTCGATTATCGTCGGGTATAACCGGGATTTCCTCACATTCGTTCCCGAAAGCGGATGTGCATTCTCTAATCTCTGAGTGCCTAGGTGGTACAATGTTGAATTCTTGAATTTCGACTCCGTCTTCTTCCCAACTTGTATTCTTCCAACTGACTCCCTCGCCACCTCTGTGATAGTCGCCATCTCTAATTCCTATCCGAGTAAGAGTGTGCTCTATACACTCGCTGGCCAACGCTCTGAAGATTTCGCGCTCATCGGTCGACAACCAACCATCGCCTCCGTCATTCGGATCAATCTCGGCCATGAACTCGTCCATAGTAGTCCTGATGTCATCTGCCAAAGATTCGTTAATCCAAGCAACTGCCTGTACTTCAGCGGTTTGCCAATTCGGATTGACATTGAAAACAAACTCCGCATTGGTATACTCGAACATATCTTCGAATGTTATCGAGCCGCACTGATCCTCTAGAGAACCTCCGCCACCGAATTGCTCCATTCGCAGAGACTCCTCTGTGAGGTTGCTGTCCGAATGACTGTAGGGACAAACTAAACTCATCACCAGGACAAAGACGAGCGAGAGGGCAACGACAACCTGTGCCATCTTCATGAGTGTTCTAGCGCAGGTTAGCATCATGATACTATCGTCTCAGGCTAGCAATCGAAAACAAACTCATTAATGTCGATATCTTCGCGATATATAGGTGAATTATTGAAGAATCTTGGTCACAGATTAGGAGGTTCTGGAACTCCACTCGAGAATACAATCCAATCTCTAAAAGATTCAATTGAAAATACCATCTTCAATCTTCGAAATTTCAGATATTGGGAGTTTGATATTCACGAATCTTCAGATTCTGAGATATTCGTATTCCATGATGATGAGATTCACATAGATGGTAAATCACACATTCTAAATCATCTCACTTTAGTCCAAATCCAAGAACTCGGAAGGACACTAGGAATTTCTATTCCAACTCTAAGTGAAGTTCTAGAAATACTCAATGAAAGACCAGAGAAAGTAATGATCGAGGTGAAAAGCCTGCTTACTGAAGAAGGTAGAGAAAAGGTAGTGGAAAATGTCAGAAGAAATCAAAACTTTACTCTAATGGCGTCTCCGGCTAGATTTGAGAAATCCTTCCCAAAGAACTCCAGAGAATATTGGCATGAGAGACTCCGAAAATCGAATACTAAGTTGGTTAGGGTCAGAAGACACCGGGTAGACTTGTTTAATGCTTCAAAATCAAAATTGCTTTGGTTACTTTCCAAGCCAAAATGGCTATTTTTTTTGTAGTTTAGGGCTACCTAAATTATTAGAACCACTTCTCTTGCGGAAGCCATGGAATACGACCCCTATAGGAGAATAAACACTCTTGGAATAATTTCCGCCGTCGTACTCATTTCTTCATTTGCAGCTGGTTTCATTCTTCACGAGCCATCTATTGAGTTTCATTCAGATGGAGATAAAATTCTAGAGGAGTCAAGTAATCTAAGTTCCCTTGGGCCCAGAGTTCCTGGTTCTAACTCGGAGATGGAAGCATCAATTATTATCTCAGAGATGTTTGAAGATGCAGGACTATCTGATGTACAAATTACAGAATTTGAGATTTGGGGCTCATGGCTTGTAGAGCCCGATGAAGGTGATGAACCAATCCATATGCATGCGCAAATAGAGCAGGGTATCGGCAATATCCCCGGACTTCCAGATGGTTCGGCAGGGACAGGCAGAGTTCAGATTTCTTCTACAGGCGACTTGGAGCACAGGGATGCATTCACTTTTCTTGGTTATTCTGGAGGTTCTCACAAACATGATAGCGAGATGGTAAATCTAGGAAGTGGGACCTCGGAAGATTTTACCAACTCGGGAGATCTTACGGATAAGGCAATTCTGATTCACCATGAAATAGAGAATACTGGCAGAAGCCTTTCTGATTATTACAGAGAAGCAATAGAAGCGGGAGCATCAGTTCTGATGATTTACGAGGAGGAACTGGAATCGACATACTTTGAACCGATAGTAGTTCTGACTGATGATGATAGGCTAATCTCATTCCCCGAAGCTTTCCCAGATTACGATTTGATACCATTCATATTCATCACACATGAAACTGCTCAGACTTTCATAGAGTTCATCGATGAGGCAGAATCGGATGGATCAAAGTATGCGATTCTTGACGGCAATTGGGAAGCGGCCCAGACCGGCGTCACTAATGTACAGATTGTAACTGGAGAATTGCCCGGAAAATCCTCCAAATCAGTAATGATTGGCGCCAATCACGACACTTCTTACTTGAGCGAAGGTCAAGTAGACAATTCGATAGGCGTGGCACAACTTGTCGAAATCGCTAGACAATTGAATGGTAGAGAACTAGATAGAACTGTGAAATTTGTTTCATGGGGCGGTGAGGAACTTGGATGGCTCAGTAGTCAAGCTTTCCTTGATCAGATCGAAGAAAGTCAAAAGCCGGAGTTATACATCAACATCGATTCAGCAATTCTCAATGAAGCCATGGGCATTGACTCAATTACAGTAGAGGCATCCAACAATGTTCTTGTTTCTAAAGCCAAATCTTCTGCCAAGACTACTTTTGGAGGGGCCGGTCAATATTCTGCTAATGTTATCGCTAACAATCCTTCCATTGACTCTATTCAAGGCTGTAGCAGCCATAGGAGTTTCAATCACGCAGGCATCGACACAGTTGGCATAGGCTTCCAGAGATTGGATGCAACCTCCTCAGAGATTTGGCCATTTTGTACAGACTTTAGCAATAATCTCGATATTGATTCACAAGGTGAATTAATCGACAAAGAGGGTGCTGAATTGGTCACTAATTTTGTTCTTGAGATGGTTCAATCCTTGAACCTAATAGCCGAAGATAGCCCAATAATTGAGATTAAAAGTCTAGAAGGGAATTCCGAATCATGGGTTTTCCCATTTATGATAGCTCTAATGGCTGGGTTAGCGACAGGCATAGGGGGCCTAATTGTAATTTTAATTAAAGAAATAAGCAGAGAAATGATGTCATTCATGCTTGGGATGGCTGCCGGCGTAATGCTCCTCATTTCCATATTTGATTTATGGCTAGGGCAAGCAATGGAATTCGGCTTTATCGGGATTTCAATTTCTTTTGCAATCGGGGCATCTATAGTTTTTCTAGCAAATATTCTACTTAGAAAAAACAACATTGACGAGGAAATGACAGAGAAGAAGAAAATGTACATGTCTGGAATTTTCACGGCGATTGCTCTGGGAATTCATAACTTCCCCGAAGGTCTTGCGATAGGTGTTGCCGTACTTGAATCAGCCCAATATGGGATCGTTCTGATGGTCGCTATCGGACTGCACAATATCCCAGAAGGAATAGCTGTAGCAGCTCCCATTCAGGCCGGTGGCGGAGGGAAATTTAAGGCTGTAATGATTGCATTGGCAACCGGCCTGACCGAGCCAATTGGAGCATTGTTCGCGTTACTTATTCTCGGATCAATTTTGTCTCCCTTTATTGTAGGGTTGTCATTGGCATTTGTTGGAGGAATTATGGCAGTAGTCAGTTTCAAGGAATTAATACCCCAGGCGTTGATCCAAGAAAGACCCAGATTCATGATTGTGGGAATGACTTTCGGAGCTGCACTAATGCAACTAAGTCTTCTATTACTGGATTAGCTACCTAATTTAGAATAAAATTAGACATCTCTTTCTAATTTAGGGCCCCCTAAACATTTTATTTGATATCGTTTGCGCACCCCCATGAACCGAGTAAGAGAGTTCCTATCAGCAAAGGAAAATTGGACTTATATTGCAGCAGGGATGGTAATCATAGCATCTACTCTGTACTTCATTTTTGATGTGAACTATGATCAGTGTGATGACGATGAAAACTGCCTAGTAGTAGCTTACGAGGTTAAGGATACTTACCTCATCTGGGATAATAATCCACAACATCTTGCAGATAGACTAAGTGAACTATTAGACATGGATGTGGAGATTTATGCAGTAGCCGATGAGGCTGCAACCATCGAGGCAATCGACAAGGGTAACGCCGATATCGGGTTCGTGGATGGAGCCGCAGCTTGGTTAGCTTGGGAAGTGTATGGGCTAGATGTGCTAGCAGCCGAGCATAAGTCAGATGGGAGGACTTACTACAATGCCGCAGCTTGGGTAAGGGCAGATTCGGACATGGCAGCAGCTTATCTCGATGATGATCCTGAAACAGACCCCTTTGCTCTTATGGAGGGCAAGACTTCGTGCCACACCGGTTGGCTCAAGAGTGCTGGTATGCTAATCCCAATGGGCTATCTAATCGGTAATGAATACGCGGAAGTAATCGGAGACCCCAATGATATTGATTCACTCAGGGCCACCGTGACCAACTTCTTCTCAGAAGACTCGAGTATCCCTGAGGGCGGCACACCTTACTCTGGCTACAAGGGAGCCCTAAGGTGCATGATGGACGGAACAGGAGACATTACCCTTGCCAAGGATACTGTTTACGATAGCTATTGTACTGGTTCAGACGCTAATGATTGGTGCTTGGATAGGGACGATGTGGTGATGCTACCTGCATTTGGTCAAGCGCCAAGTCACCCAGTTCTCTACAATCCAGAATATATGGATGAAGATACAGTTCTAGCAGTTCAAAATGCAGTGATTGCACTTGATGATGATGAAGAGGGGAGACAAATCCTGAAAGATTTGCTAAACACCGAAGGAATGTCACCTGCAAACGCTGAAGACCACTTGGGGACATACGCAGCCGCGGTGTCCAATGTACCAGGAATACAGGCTTACTTCTCTTGAGTATGCGAGTTCTGGCCATTTCCCTATTGTTGGTGGTTCCCGTCTTATGCGGATGCCTTTCTGATGATTCAGATGAATACGAATGGCCAGATGTCATTGCATCTGATTGCAACATTGTCGAAGAATATGAATTGGAATGTTTAGAATATCTCAACGGACTAATGAATCCAATTCTATCTTTAGAACATCCATATTCTGATGAGTTATGGATTATTGATCTGAACGGTTTTATCATTTCTTGGCCAACTGAATCCAATTTTGATGCAAATAACCCAGGAACAAATGTAGCAGATTTGAGCTCCTTGATTGGAAGATGCCACATGGAGCAAGGACTGCTGGGATTTGCCTTCGATGACGATTTTGAGAACTCAAACAAAGTCCTTCTCTCATACATAGAGTCTGGGCCATGTGACGGCCCAAACCAATCCAATCTAATTTTGGCATATGCTGAAATTGATGCTCAGAACAATCTGAATTTAGAATCAATTACCGTTTTAATGGAAATCGAGCAACCCTACCGCAATCACAACGGAGGCCATCTAGTTTCAATTGGAAATGGAGAATTTCTCTGGGGTATAGGGGACGGAGGAAGTGCTAATGATCCGGAAGGGCACGGCCAGAACGAATCAACAAAACTAGGTTCAATCCTGCTCTTTTCCTTTGATGGTTACCAAATTTCTCCTTCTACATCAATCTCATCACCAGGCGAAGATCCATACATTCTACACTATGGATTGAGGAATCCTTGGAGATTCGACATGGACACCGATAACCGTCTCTGGATCTCAGATGTAGGTCAGAATTGTTGGGAAGAAGTGAATTTAGTTCCTATGCTGCAATCAACCAACTTCGGTTGGTCTGAAATGGAAGGTCCACAAAATTTCGTAGCTGGAGGGGAATGTAATTTCAATAGTTCAATTTCAACTCCAGAGATAATTCATACATATCCACACACCAATGGAAACTGCTCAATCACAGGAGGTTTCTGGATGGACTGGGGGCCATCTTCTCTGCGAGACTCGTATATCTATGGTGACTTTTGCTCCGGATCGATTTGGGCAATTAGTAATTCTAGTGGAACTTGGGAGAATAATCTCATAGGTACGGCAGGGAAAATGATAGTTGGTTTTGGTAAGGGTCATGCCAATCAATTGATTGTTTTTGGATGGGATGGATCGATAATCCAACTAGCTGAAGTCAATTCAGAATTGTAGCGACTGAAAACTAACCAATTAATACTCTGAACTATTCCGAGAGGCGTGGTTAAGAGAGGCGTTCTGATAATGAACATCGGTACGCCCGATGAACCTACGGTACCCTCTGTTCGCACATATCTTCGAGAATTTCTACTCGACCCCGATGTTATCGATATCCCTACTCCTCTTCGACACCTTTTGGTACATGGAATAATCCTCAGAACACGCCCAAAGAAAATTGCACCTAGATATGAGAGTATATGGATGCAAGAAGGTTCGCCTCTCCGTGTCTACACTCAAAGAATGACTGACGCATTAGAATCTAGTTTGGGAGATATTCGTTGTGAAGTCGGAATGCGCTATGGGAATCCTAGTATTCGTTCAGGATTAGAGAAATTGAAACAATCAGGAATCGACGAACTATTACTCGCTCCAATGTTTCCTCATCATGCACAGGCGACAACCGAATCTTCGCTGAAACATGCATATTTTCAACTCAAAGAGATGAATTGGAATCCTTCTATTACTCAATTGCCACATTTTCCAACCAACCCAGAATTCATCGATCCATTGGCAAAATCAATTCATCCACATTTGACGGATGGAGCGCACTTATTGTTCTCCTATCACGGCCTCCCAGTTTCTCATGTGAAACGCGCCGACTCAAGTGGTAAACACTGCCAGAAGGTTGAACATTGCTGCGAACTCAAAGTAGAGGGTAATTCCATGTGCTATGCTCACCACTGCATGCTCACAACATTGTCTGTAGTCGGAGCTCTGGGGATTGCTGAATCAGACTGGTCGATGAGTTACCAAAGTCGTCTTGGTCCCGCAAAATGGCTACAACCATCAACCACAAAAATGGTTGAGCATTTGGCTAAAAATGGGAAATCTAAGATCGTCATTGTCTCCCCCGCATTTCTCGCCGATGGCCTGGAAACATTGGAAGAGCTAGATATCGAAATCCGCGAACATTTCTTGGAACATGGCGGAAAAGAATTGACCGTCGTCAGTTGTCTGAATGATGATCCGAGTTGGATTCAAGGATTGGGACAACTTGTAAAGAATGCATTTTTGCATCCTTTACCTAGAAATTAGGAATTCTAAGGATAAAAATGGTCCCAATCACGGCCAAAATCACTGTTGCGTTTCGCGAAATTTCGGGAGCACTGTCTGGGATTGCAATGAAAACAGCAAACAACACAAATGTCCACATTGTTCCCAAAATTACCGGCTTACTTCTCTTAGGAATTCCATTACCTTCTCGGTAATTCTTCACATGTTCTCCAAACATTCTGTTATTGATAATCCAATCATAGAATCTCTGACTGGACTTTGCAAAACACGCAGCAGCTAGAATCATCAAGGGAGTCGTTGGTAAACCCGGAACTACAATCCCTATCAGTCCAATACCCGTGAATATTACTCCTAAAGAAAACCAAAATACTCTACTCAGTTTATTCTCGCTGAGTTTAGCTTCATGAACACCGTTCATGCCAATGGAGATGTACTTTCAAATATAATCTAATGTAACTGACCTATTCGTAAAAAAGAGATTTTTTTTTACAGTTTAGGGCCACCTAAACTTGATAAATAGAATATCTGTCCGAAGGTTTAGGGAGACCTAAAAATGACTAAAAAGACAATTACAATGTTGATTACACTGCTTCTCTGTGCATCTGTTTTGGCAGGTTGCACAAGTGATGATGAAATTGAACTAGATGGCGAAGATGGTGGCTACGAGTACGCATCCAATGTCGATAACCATCGCATGCTGATGGGTGATGTTTGTGACATCAAGGATCTATCTGGAGCATACGATTGGGACGAAGTTTCGGATATCTATGGGGACGGAAAGTACGCTGAGAAGTCCGACGGATCCTTCAGGACTTTGGAAGGCTTTGCATCCGCTTCTGGCAAGAACCATGCCTACGACGCATATTATGGCGTTGATGGATCATGGGACTCCTTCGTATCTGCGGCAATCGATGGCACCGGTGCATTCGCAGGCGAGTCTGACACAGTAAGAGACCAAGCTGTTGAGAAGGGAATTCAGAACGGTGTAATGACCGCATATGCAATCCACGAGCTCAATGCTGCCATAATCAAGGCCGAGGCAGGAAACTGGGGCCCTGACGATGCACAGCACGCTTGGGATGAAGGATGGGCATTCTATCACGGTCCTGATGATTCTGACCACGACTACGACGGATGCGGACCTTTCGCAACTGCAGCTAAGAGAGGAGGTAACTTCGGAACAGGCGACGCAACCAATGTAGCCACACTCGCGGCAATGAACGCCGGACTAACCGCACTAGAGAATGAAGACATGCAGGGCGTGATTGACGCTCGAGATGCGGTTCTCAAGCAAATTGTCATCGTCTATTCACAGGCTTCCGTAAGGTATGCATCAAAGATGACTGTTGATCTCGACGAGGCAAACGGCGACTACGATAAGCACCAAGCCGAGGGTCATGCATTCTTCAGAGTAATCGAGGCTTATGTGGCCGACTACACAGATGCATGCTACAACAACCAGACTCACGGAATGGCATACATTGGTGCAGGCGAAGCAGCACACTGTGATGGATTCTCTTGGGTCGAATCTCCAAGTTCTGGTGAGATGGTCTGCTATAACATGGGAGCAGGACACATCGTATATGCAGCAGCAACAACCGAGGAAATCTGCAATGGATTCGCCTCTGTGTTCCCCGGAAGCGGAATGCCAGGCTACTACGCAGACTACGGAGCAGCTCAGATTGTGGACATATTCGATCTAAGCAATGATGGCGACACAACAGCAGATTACGAGGCACATGTTCGCATGTACTTACAACCTGCATGGGATGCTTTCGGCATCACTGCTGATGACATTGGCACACTCCAATAAGCATCATAGAAAAGTTGGCGGGGAGATCTTAGGTTACACCCCATACAATTATGAAATTCAGAATTGGATTTCTCCCCGTCAACCCAATTTTTCCCTAAGGGAAAAATTCTCTAACACAATCATTCAAATGTTGGTCGTCCACGGATTGCTGTGCAATCCGCGGCAAGGGCAAACCCATTCCATCTTGCATCGCAGATGAGCAGAATTTCATTTATGTCTAACATTATCAAGCATCCAACGAATAAAGGAAGGCGATTTGATGACAGGAAATAATGAAAATCAGAATTCGAAACCAATCGTCTCATTGAGCGGTTTGACCATCGGATTTGATTCAAAAAATCCTCTAGTACAGGTTCCAGATTTGAAAATATACCCTGGAGAAATCGTTGCTATCACCGGAGCTTCAGGGGTCGGCAAGACAACACTTCTCCGTACAATTGCCGGATTAGTAAGTCCAATTACAGGAACATTGGAAGTTTGCAATTCAATACTTCCGAAACTTCCGCCTCGTGGATCCGTAGGATACATCCCTCAGAGATTGGGGCTGGTTCGTCATGCTAGTGTGAAGCACAATGTGATGATGGGGGCTAGAGCCGGCCACACCAATCCTCATACAATTACTCCGTCGGCAGAGTCACTGTCCAGGACCGAAGATGCGATTGAAAGAATGGGCCTTACAGACAAGATTGACGAACCAATTCGCAGACTCTCGGGTGGGCAACAGAGAAGAGTTGCAACTGCACGTTCTCTGGCACAATCACCTAGGCTGATTATGGCAGATGAATTCCTCAGTGAGTTAGATGAAGAGACATTGAATAGTGTATTATTCGAGGTTACTGAATATGTTCGTTCAACTCAAGCAGCTCTAATCGTAGTGGAGCATGATGTATCTCGTGCTAAATCGATGGCAGATAGGATGCTAGTCATTGATGACGGAAGGGTAAATCCATTCCTTTCCGAAACTACAGCACTGGAGGTTAACCTATGATTACAGGTTTCGGAAAGAACTCTTTCGCCCTACTCGCACTATTCATTTCGGGTTTTGTTGTTCTAAACGGGATGATTGACGATTGGGGCCGATTATCAGGTAGTTTTCAAAACCTCATAGACTTCTTCCATCAATCTTTGTGGCCACCAGATTGGACGGTTCTGGAGGCACAGGCATATCCGGTGTGTACAACTCCAGAACCATTCAGTTTTACTTGCTCTACTGCTTGGATTGGAATGATTGAGACAATAAAGATAGCATTTGTCTCAACAATTCTTGGAATGATTATATCTCTACCAATAGCACTTCTAGCGGCTAGAAATCTGAACTCTCCAAGAATCTCATACCTGGCCAGATTCATCTTAGCCGCTGGCAGAAGTCTACCAAGCCTAATCTGGGCAATTTTCTTCGTAATTCTGATTGGACTCGGACCTCTATCGGGAATTTTTGCCATGACAATTTACACGGTCGGTTACTTAGGAAAACTGCAGTACGAGGCTATCGAGGGTATGGACAAAGCCCCTCTAGATGCGGCGAATTCAATGGGGTTATCGAAATTTGAGAAATCTCTTGGAGTGGTGATACCGGAGTCTGCAAATCATTTGATTTCACAGGCTATTTTCATGTTTGAGTACAATGTAAGGCACGGTACAGTAATCGGAATAGTAGGGGCCGGTGGAATTGGATATTACATCAATCTATATCTCAAGTTCCTGCAATATGACAAAGTCATGGCTTACTTGATAATTATCTTCATCACCGTTCTACTGATTGATTTCCTCTCAATATATGCACGATCATTCTTCAATGAAGAAGACAATGTGAATAGACCTTCTTGGTGGGGAGTAATTCTTCCCGATATACTAAGATGGCAGTGAGTCGTCAGCGACAATCCTGATTGCACCTTCGTCATAGTAGATGTGAATGTTATCTCGAACTTTGGCAGTCAAGGATGCTAGTGCCTCGTAGACCTCCTTTTCATCAACCTTGAACGCATCAGCTGCACGCTTTGTGGACCAAGCAACCCCGACAAAGTCGGATGCTGAAATCCACTTCAGCAGTCGTAATTCGAACTCGGTGAGGTCCTCAAACGCCATTTGCTCAACTCCTGAGATTGTAAAGAGGCAATCAATCCTTGCCAAAATCAGCCTTGATATGAGTCGACCATAGCGCGGACAGCCTCTTCCACAGCTAATTCGCCATCCAGTAGTCCTTCTAAGGCTGAGATAAATGGAACTTGAAGCCCCATCCTACGCGCCCTATTGTTGAACATCCTACATGCCCGAACTCCCTCGGCTACCATGTGCATCTCTCCTTGAGACTGTTCCAGAGAGAGCCCGGAACCCAACTTCTCGCCTAGAGTCCGGTTCCTACTACGCGGACTGGTCGAAGTCACATACAAGTCACCGATTCCAGCAGGGCCGAATGCAGTACCGGACTCTGCACCCATCGCTTCCAGCAGCATGATTCCCTCGCTAAATCCAGATAGAACAAGAGCGGCCTTGAGGTTATCGCCGCCTTCAGGGTGCAGGCCATCGACAAGTCCACATGCAAGCGCTACCGTGTTCTTGAACGCGCCCCAAAGTTCTGCGCCAATTGGGTCATCAGCAGCCTTGAGAATCAAATTTCCAGTCGACAGACGCTCTGCAATCCTGTCTGCCACACTGCGGTCATGACATGCTACCAGAGCAGTGGTCATCACGCCCCTGGCGACCTCAGGTGCAATTGTTGGCCCAGTCATCACAACAACAGGATTGGACTTTCCAGCATCCTGCAGACGCCTCTCGATAGCATCTGAAATCATCCCCGAACCGCCTTCCTCAGAAGGAGCTAGTCCTTTGGCTAGATCGACTAGGACATGAGAAGGTCTGAGGTGAGGAATCAAATCGTCTACTACTGAAAGAATAACTCCACTTGGTAATGCGAGTACGATTATTTCGCACCCTGATGTAATATCGGAAAGCTCCATAGTGGCCTGCATCTTTGGAATAGGATAGCCCGGTAGATACTTGCTGTTCTCACCATTGGTCATCATCGTCTCGTAGACTTCCTGCTCAACTGTCCAGCCAAGCACATTGTGTCCATCTTCGCACCAGGCGTATCCGAGCGCTGTGCCCCAGTTGCCAAGTCCAACCACTCCAATCCGTGCCATATACAAGGGGCCCAACCTGCCCGTTATGACCCTATGGGGGTTGACCAACTGAGGCGTTGCCTTATTGATGTAAAATCCCCCGCGCGGTAAAGAGCAGGGGTACCCGAGTGGTCAAAGGGGCTGGGTTTAGGTCCCAGT
>CETB01028929.1_pt1 | contig 35777 bp, 27 predicted proteins | sample 356381 | NCBI WGS metagenome assembly CETB01 (sample SAMEA2622545, study PRJEB7988) | marine metagenome | biome: marine biome (ENVO:00000447); feature: deep chlorophyll maximum layer (ENVO:xxxxxxxx); material: "saline water (ENVO:00002010), including plankton (ENVO:xxxxxxxx)" | depth 155 m | reverse complement strand
CGCTAGGTGATTGATTGGTCCCAAGACTATTGATTATCACCGGAACTAGTGGAGTGGGCAAATCCACGATGTCTGCAAATCTAGCATCGACTCTTGGCTTTGGGAAGATTGCCTCCACAGATACCATTCGAGAGGTCCTGAGGACGCAGATCACGGCTTCGGAGAGTCCCCCTCTGCATCGTTCTTCCTTTGAGTCGGCCGGAGGGTCGGCTTCGGATGACTGGAAAGAAACCGTTCAAGTTCTCTCTAAAGGAGTAATGGCAGTAATCGAGAGGTCGATTTCCAAGGGAGCCGATCTACTTCTGGAAGGGGTCCATTATCTCCCCAACAAGGAGGTCATTGCCCATTGGAGAGAGGCCGGGGGGGTGGTTACTGGGGTTGTGCTTTACGTATCAAGTGAGGAGCGCCACCGAGGGATGATAGCAAACAGAGAGAAGCACAATGGAAAGAAGATAGACCACTATCTCGAGAACCTGGGAAGGATAAGGGAGATTCAGGAGGAACTTGTTCTTGCGGGGTCGAAGGCAGATTGGCTGGTTATCGACCCCACCAAGGAAGTCGATTCCATCATATCTATCTCTAACAGCCTTAGTTGAGGATATTATTTGCCGACCCACTCGGCTTCAGACCTCTTGAGGAATGCGCTAACTCCAATCTCCTTGTCCTCCGTATCGAAAAGAGCAACGAACTCCGAGCGCTCCATCAAGACACCCTCGGAGAATGGCAGTTCCAAGGCACCCCTAACCACTCGCTTCGCAACCTTCGTTGTATGTGGTGACTTTCTGGAGATCTCCGTAGCCAGCTCCATTGTCTCTGATTCTAGATCCCCCGGAGTCGCGAGCCTGTTGATTATGCCCATTCTTAGTGCCTCATCGGCATTAACCATCCCACCTGAGAGGACTATCTCCATCGTCCTTCCGTATCCGATCAACCTGCAAAGCCTCTGAGTACCCCCTCCTCCTGGAATCAGGCCGAGATTGATTTCTGGTTGGCCGAATGTTGACCTGTCTGAAGCAATTCTGATATCGCATGACAATGCCAGTTCCGTTCCTCCTCCCAGAGCAAATCCATCGACCATTGCGATAGTGGGCTTTGAGACGTTCCATACTGCCTCCCATGCATTGTCTTCGAAGAATGGGCGTACGTCGTCAGAGTCTTTGCCAGCAAACTCAGAGATGTCGGCTCCTGCTGCGAATGCATGAGGCTTTGGCCTCTTGCCCTCTATTGGTTCGAGAGGTGGAGCGCCCCTAATCACAACGCATCTGACATTGTCGTCAGAGTTTGCCCTAGCACACTCCTTCTTGATTGCCTTGTGAGATTCTGTGTTTAGAGCATTTAGTTTGTCTGGCCTGTTAAGCGTCCAGACTGAGATGACTCCACCTCTTGGGTTCGAACCCTCGACCTCGACATCCTGAACGGTGATTACATCTGCAGTCATGCAACTGCGACCGGGTCACACCGCTTCAACGTATCACAGAACTAGTCTTCTGTGCCCACTGGAGGAGGGAAATCTGGGAGAGGAGGGGGTGGCATTGGCATTCCCGGAGAAGGTGGGAGGGGAGGTTTTTCTGCCTCAAACTCCTCCTCTGAATCTTCATCCGTATCAGTTAGAATGCCCCTAGGGGCATCCAATGAAACCCGGACCTTCAGAACCCTCTCGTCATCTATCCTGACGTAAGAAATTCCCTGTGGAATGGAGGAGTCTGGCTCTTCTGGCTCATACATTACCGCCAATCCGTGGCCTGGGATGCTGGTCAGAGTCGAGAGGTCCTCTCCATCCTCTACTTCAGTCCACTTTCTGGCTTCTTCAGCGAATCTCTTGGACATCTCCATACGCCTCTCCTTGTGTAGCCTCTCCCTGAATACTTCTCTCCTCTGCCTCTGCTGGGCCAAGTAATGGTCTACCTCGGCTTCTGCCTGTATTTCAGGGTCGGCTTTTGCGATGTGCACCCTAGCAGTTCCCTCGATCTGTTCGAAATGGTCCTCAGATAGATCTGAGGAATCCATAGAAATGGCAGAGGATGGTTCTGGGATGGACTGAGGCATGGGCAAGTCTGGGATTTCTGATTCTTTTTGCCTCCCTCTGCTCCTTCGGATCTTTGAATCGCGAATGTCGCCGGTTTTTTCTTCGGAAAGTACAGGTAGAGGGAGTTCGATGTCTCCGAAAATCGAGTCTTCCTCGATGACTACTGGAGTCTTCTTCGCTCCAGATAGCGCTGGACGCCTTCCAGTAAAAAGAATCATCGAGACTAGGAGGAGAATCAAGACTGCTCCTGCTGCCTGCATTAGGAGACCCTCTGGAACTATGAAAACGAGATAAATTGGAAATGAGGCCGCAGTGATTGCGAACAGTAACAGTCTGGTTGCGGTTACCATTATCCCCTCCAAGGAGGAGCACGTCTATTCACTTTGACGGGAGATTCAGGAGTTCGGAAACCCCCTTTAGAGCAAATCCACGATGCGAGATGGATGATTTCTCATACGGAGAAAGTTCTCCACATGTCTTCCCTTCACTTCCTTCCGGAATGAAGATGGGGTCGTATCCGAAGCCCATCTCCCCAGAGATTTTTTCAGAAATTTCGCCTCTACATATCCCCGTAGAGGATAGTATCTTTCCTTCGAAGCAGATTGCTGCTACAGCCCTGAACTCTGCGCCTCTATCGGATATCCCAGACATCAATTTTAGAACTCCATTCAAACCAATTGTTTTCTCGATGAACGAAGAGAAAGGACCTGGGAAACCGGAAAGAGAGTCGATGAACAACCCTGAGTCCTCTGCTAGTAATATCTCTCCCTCGAATTCTGTCCCCATGGTCATGGACCTGGCTTGATCCAACTTGGAGAGGGTTACGTCCTCAATTCCGTCTGTCTGAGGCTCGACTAAATCTGGGGTCTGGCCATCTATCAATAACGGCTCGACAACGAATCCTAGAGGAGAGAGTATGCTCGATGCCTCGGATACCTTATGTTCGTTTCCAGTCGCAAAAAGAATTCTCATCTTTCCAACCTATCCGTGGTACCTGACCCTTCCTGCAATCTTTCGAAACCTCTCAATGACGTTACTAGCACTCTCTGAATCGCTATCTGAATCCTCTGAATCCATGTAGCCTTCGCACACTCTGTCGATGGCTCCAGGTATGTTGGTGTGACTGGAGCCCAAGCACTCTCTGAGTACCTGTAAATCGAGTCCAAGATGCTCCAATTCGGGCGATTGCCGTGAAAGTCCGAAGTCGATTAGGTGTAGGGATCCTTTTGAAACCATTACATTGTGAGTAGTTAGGTCTCCGTGTGAAATTCCAATCTCATGCAACCTCCTGATCAACCCTCCTAGTGAATAGAGTTCATCTCCAGTGGAATCTGCAGATTTTAGAAGGTCGTAAAGGGGCTCTCCCTCTATCCTAGACAGCAGCATTGTTGATTGGGACTGATCGATTAGCATCAGGCTTGGACAAGGGAAACCCTCTGCAGAGAGTCTAGACAGGACTCTGGCCTCTACTGCCATCCTCTGACGAGTGAGTCTACGATCCAGATCGGGGTGCCTGTAACTTCTGGGTCTGCGGAACTTGAGAACGGTTCGTCTCCCAAGCCAAGTGCCCGCGGTTACAATTGCCTCTGCTCCCTCGTGAAGGACAATTTCGGGCTTCCATAGGGGAATTGCCTCGCACTCCATGCAAACCCGATACCAGATGAGTTGAAAGCGGTTGCACTCCGACGATTGGTCGGTCGACATGGTTCTGGACATGCCCGCGGCCCCGATTCCGAGGGTTTTCTTGGGCACTTTCGGATACTCAGACTCAGAGATTGAGAAAGAGGCAATAAGACTGCAATATGCAATCAAGCAACCCATGAGGTGGAGCATCGAGATTTGCAAGTCACTGGCCCCTCTTACTCTGGAGATAAACCGATTAAAGAAGGAGAAGGACGTTTTCCTAATTGCCCATTCTTATCAGACCCCAGACATCACATATGGGGTGGCAGATTCAGTAGCGGATAGTTACGCCCTATCCAAGGAAGCCAGAGATGCTCCTCAACAGACTATTCTCTTCTCTAGCGTCAGATTCATGGCAGAGACTGCTAAGATTGTCAGTCCTGACAAGACTGTCTTGCACCCTTCCCCGGATGCAGGTTGCTCACTGAGTGACAGCATCGAGGCGGAGGATGTAATCAGGTTGAAAGAAGAGAATCCAGGAGTACCAGTAGTCTGCTACATCAACACTAGTGCTGCTGTGAAGGCCGAGTGTGATGTTTGTGTCACCAGTAGCAATTATCTAAAAATTTGCGAAAGGCTTCCCGGAGACAAATTGATTTTCGTACCTGACAAGTACATGGGAAGACATCTGCAAGACTCCCTCCGAGGTCGAAAAGAAGTGATTCTGTACGAAGGTGAATGCGAGGTTCATGCCGAGTTCACAGGTCCTAAAATAAGAAACTGGAAAAGCAGTATGGCTGAGAATGGAATCGAACTTGTGGTTCTTAGTCACCCGGAGTGCGACTCAGAAGTACTCGATGAAAGTGACTTTGTAGGTAGTAGCGAGCTCCTGATGAACGAGGCTATTCGTCTTGCCAGCGTAGGTAAGAAGGACATGATGCTGATTACCGAATGCGGCACTGCTGACAGGGTTCTAGCTGAGACAGAGGACAACCTGAACCTGATGGGGGCCTGCGTAATGTGCAGGCACATGAAGAAAACTCAGTTGGAGGACATACTACAGGCACTGATGGACCCATATCCTGAGCAGGTTGTAGATATTTCAGAAGACACGATAAGAAGGGCTTCAAGAAGTCTCGATGAGATGTTCAGGCTCGCTGAGTGATACTCTTTACTCCATATGACTGGAGTGTCCATAGGAAAATCAGTGGAATCAGAGCGAGAATCGAGGCTTGCAGTAAAAGGGAGTTGCGGGGCTCTATTGTATCAGTGAATGAGTACACAAGCAACTGTTTTTCGCCTTCGTCATTTACTTCTATCCAAGCTAGTCTATCTAGCATTATTTGCGGTTGGTACTGATCGACCTCCTCGTCGAAAGTATGCTGTCTGGTTTCTGCTGATTCAAAATCATAGACGTAAACGTCATTGTTCCTCAATGAGTCTTGTGTAGTCGAGATTATGTCATCCCTAGTCACCTGAAGAAAGGCTACCTTTCCCTCTCCGATACTAGGAGAGGAGGAGTCCCACCTAGGATTGGAAATTAATGTCTGGTTGATAGAGAGAGTGTCTACTAATATCGTCCTGTTGAAAGGGCCGACGTCTACAGTGGCGACAAGCCAATTCAGATCCATTACAAGTTCGACCACGGTAGAGTTTTCGAAGTCGAGAAATGTACCAGAATTCATGATTGAGTCCTCTATTCTTTCCGAAGACCTGGGGTCCAGAAGTATTGAGATGGTCAAATCTGAGTCTGCTGAAGTTATGTTCACCATGGGGCCAGATTGAGAGGTTTCTGAAACCGCGACCAATGGGCCCGAGGAGGCCACTACCGATGAGTTTGAGTTTGAGTCCAGGATTCTGGTGGACTGATCGGTAGTATCTACTAGTCTGAGGCTCTGATTTGACAGCAAGGCAACGTGGCCACCGCCGCTGTGACTCGATGAAATCGAGATGTCTATCAAGGGTTCTTCGGAAGCCTCGCTGAATATTGGTTCGAGGATTCCAGACCGTGAGTTGTGCTCAAAGTAGTCCACTCTGGTTTCGTCGAACACAACGAAGGCTTCTCCTGAAGAGACCACTCTGGGGGTGTTTTCCCATGGTTGCCCTCCCACGGTCCTGTTTGTCTTTGATGAAACGTTACTTGCTGTAATCGAAACCTTCCCATCGGAATCCTCGACCCAGATCAACCACTCTCCTGAACCAGAGGCCGATGTTGGTGATTCAGCCTCTTCAATCGATATCTTCTGATGCGTCACATCCCACAACAGAACTGATCCTGTGAGTAGCATTAGTGCCATAATCAGGGCCCCCGTCTGTTTCTTTCCTGGATCTTTGATCGGATCAAGGGACCTCATCAGTGAGTTTATTGTACCCTTTATCGAACCTCGCGGGTCATCGAGAGTGCGAGCTAGTCGCCTGGTGAATAGCCTTTCATCGGCGAACCTCCATATCGGCTCATGTGTTCTTGCAGTTATGTTCACTGCGAGAATGGCGACCACCATCCCGCCGATTATGTCTACAAACCAGTGAATTCCCAGGTATATTATTGCCACAGACGTCAAAGCGATGAAAAATATGAGGAGGGAACGGAACCTGGCCCATCTGCCGTCCTCGTCCCATCTGTGCATGGTTAACCATATTGCAAACGGTAGGCCGATGTGGAGGCTGGGCATCCCATTTGTGAATGGGTCAATCCTGTTGAACCAGTTATGAATCTCGGGAGTTAGGTCATAAGCTATCTTGTCCATTCCTTCGATGTAGTTTCCAGTCACCTTGACGTTCAGGAACAGGTAGAATGGTATTGCCAGGATGTAGACCCAGAACATGGAAAGGGAAACCCTGTCAGCCATGTGCCTATCGTCAAAGTAAATTGGATATACGAAGGAGGAGAAGGTGGCTGTCATGAATCCCATTACATAGAAGTGAGTCATGAACACGTCCAAGAAATCGCTCCTTAGTCCCTCTTGTACCCATAGAGAAGCGTTTCCCTCTATTGCGTATACTAGGAAGGTCATGTCCAATTGGGTATTGGCCATCAAGACTCGGTCTAAGCCATCAAGAAGATCCTTCCAAAGGTATACCGAGAAGACAACTATCATGTGTGCCCAGTAACGTCTGAACATATCGATGAAGCCGTCTGGACTTATTCTTGCATATGGTGGTTTGAATAGCGGCATCATGGCTATGCTGATCAGGATAGCTCCGGTGACCCAAGTGATGTAGATGCCTGTTTCAGCGACCATTACGACCTCTTGGGACTGTGACTATGTCATCAATTCGACGCAGGAAAGAGCCTCAGATTATTCTTAGTGAACGTTGTGACCCCTTTTCCAGTTGATCTAGGACCCCCTCCACAATGGATTGGAAGGCTTTGGCAGTTTCCCCCTCGGGCTCTGCGATTATTCGATGCACCCCATCATCGCCGCCTCTAACAATTCCTGGATCGAAAGGAAGCGATCCAAGGAAAGGGACTTCTAATTCCCTCGAGGATTCCTCCCCGCCCCCTGACTTGAAGAGATCCAAGGTTACCTCCCACTTTCCATCTTTATCTGATTGGCAATCAATTGGTATTCCTCCCGGGCCCATTACAGATACCTTGGAGTTGGGTTCAGATGTCCCTCTAAGAGTATAGCCACTCATGTTCTCAACAACCCCTAGGACTGGGACTGAGATTGTCTTAGCGAAGTTGATCGACTTTCGACTATCTAGAAGGGCGACCTCTTGAGGGGTCGTCACGATCACGACACCATCTATCCCAGGGAGGCTCTGGCTAACAGTCAATGGTTCGTCGCCTGTTCCTGGTGGGAAGTCAATGATCAGCGCGTCGAGTTCCCCCCATGCTACATCGCCAATGAATTGCTGTATCGCTCCCAGCTTAATCGGGCCTCGCCAGATTACGGGCTTGTCGGGGTCCTCGAGTAAGAAGGCCATTGAAATCACCTTGACTCCGGAAGGTCCCTCAGCTGGGTAAATTTGACCTTCTTCGACGTTAAGATCAGAATTTTCGAGTCCCATCATCTTAGGGACGTTTGGCCCTGTGATGTCTATATCCATCAAACCAACCTTCTTCCCGTCACGAGCTAGGGAAAGGGCCAATCCAGTGGCTACTGTTGATTTCCCCACACCTCCTTTACCCGAGAGAACCATGATTTTGTGCTTTATCTGCTCGTCCATCTTGCTGATTCTCATCTTCCTCTGCATCTGCTGGTAAGCCTGTTCCATCTGAGCCCTCTGTTCGTTTGAAGCCCCGGCATCACTTGGATCGGCAGAATCTCCAGCAGGATGGTGGGACACCGGAGAGTCAGCCATGGACTTCCGTTTGGTGTGATATTATTGAAACCTATTCTGATTATAATTAGGCTTTTTACTCTATTGTGAATCGATTAATTAGTCCCTACCCCATGCTCTATCCATGCGACTCCTTTTCGTTTGTGTCGGAAATACTTGCAGAAGCCAAATGGCCGAGGCTATTGCTAGAGATTTGGGACAAACGGCCTCTTCTGCTGGGACGCACCCTCCTGGAAACGGGAGAGTCGCGAGCAATGCTTTGACGGTACTTGGCGAGATTGGCATCGATACCACTGGCCTGTATCCCAAATCAGTGGACCTTGTCAAGCCAGGAGAATTTGACAAAATCATAAGCATGGGGTGCGGGGTTAGATGCCCGGCTATACCAATTGACGAAGATTGGGGTTTGGAAGACCCCCACGGAGGGGAAATAGAAGTTTATAGAAAAACGAGGGACGAGATTAGAGTTCGAGTGTCCAGACTCGTGAGAGAAGAAACCGACGCTTAGAAAAGCCAGTCTGTTTTGCAAAAGCCTGCGCGAGTGTAGTGTAGCGGTTATCACCCCACGTTGCCAACGTGGGAACCCGGGTTCAAATCCCGGCACTCGCACCAATTCTAGTCGAGTTCTGAATTTCTTACGATGTTTACGAATGCTCCGACTCCAACTGCCAGCAGAGACACCAAGGAAATCATAATTATAGCAGTAGAGTTGGAAGAAATCCAAGAAGATCCTGAGTTTGCTGTGTTTGACTTTACGATGGAAACATTGTGCTTTTGGTCTTCTAAAGAAGTAGTGGAAAGGAAAATGTCGGTCGCACGAATTAGCAGTGTAAGCTCACCTTCACTCAGAGAAGACCTAGCTGAGAATGACAGGGAGAAGACCCCGTCATTGGCTTCCCTGTCAGGACCGGTCCCGTCATCCGACATCAATTGCCACTCCTCAGACTGGCCAATTGGGGCAAGCCTGCCAATCTTGGCCTGGGCCGAGGAGATTCCATCGAAGTCGTGAATCGTGACCTCTATGGTGTAGTTCAACTCCCCTCCGGAATTCAGTGATTTTACGTGATTTACGGGAGTACCATCCTTTAGAATAGTAAGATTGTGTATTGAAGGGGGTTGATTCCCAATTAGAATCTTCTCGGCTTGCCTGCCGATTTTGCTGGAGAGAATTCCACCAATCAATGTAGTAGAGGTTGAAGACCCCTCCTGATCCTCTAGGTGGATGGGGATATTCTGTCTACCAGGAGACATGCTGGGAGGAATCTGGAAGGTGCCTGACCAAGTCGTAATCTCGGTGGATCTTGTATCTCCATCATGCTGCCAATCCCAGACCATGCCATCGGGATTCGGAGACAGTTCGACCATTGAACCTCCCATGGATTGCAAGTTAACTGAGACCGACTTGATACCATGACCATCGTAAGCAGCTAGGTGGACTTCGACCTCATCCCCTCTGAAAACGCTGTCTGGTGAGAAATCTAGGTGAACCAATCGTGGCGGAGGATTGGAAATCTGAATGCTAACCTCCTGCTGATTTGACACCCAATAGTCCTCCATTATTACGGAGATTGGGAGGCTTCCACTCTGCAGGCCGTTGTGAACAATTCTTGCTGTCCAGACATCATCGTGTATGACAAGGTCGCCCAATAGTCCCGAGTCAGAGAGTTCCACAAGGCCCAAGTCTATGGAAGACAGGTCCACAATTACCGACTTAGTATCTGTGTCTATGTCATCGATAAAGACCTCCAAGTGAGCGATGCCACCCTCAGAGGATAGGGTCGACTCACGGAACCTTACCGGGGATTCCGAATCACCCGAGAGCATGGGAGGGGTGTTCTCATCAAATGTAACTATAGAAGGAGAAAGAATCCTATCCACCCTCTGTTCTTCAATCAGGGAGATCTCCGAGTTTTCACCTATGTCTATTGTTACTAATCTGCTAACTTCATTCAGTAGCCCGGAGAGAGGTCCTTCGTTGATAATGCTGCCATTTGCTGAGCTCAAACCCCCGAAAACTCCAATCCATTCTGCCACTGACACTTCGTGACCATCGATGGATGCAATACTGCTGCTGACAACAGATACATCTAGCGTCATTTCCTTGTTCCCTATGAGTTGGAAACTATCTCCGATTGCCAATATCTGAGGACATACTCCAGTCTCTCTCGAGATGTGATTTGAGAAGATTGGGTTGGCCTCCGGTGACTCTGTGTTCTGGATTATTGGGGAGTTTTCAGGGAACTCATCCTCTGTTGACCCATTGTCCTCAACATAGGTGTAACGAATAGTGCGATTTAGCCAGTCCTCTTGAGGAACTACATACTCATAGGTCAGGTTGTGCTCAGCACCCCACTCCTGATCGATGGGCCCGAAGGGTGTAGCCGAGACGTTGAACCAGAACTCGTTCTGGATTTTGTCCGCTTCGAAAAGGGTCCCTGTGGCATTCCCATATACATCCGACTCAACAATCCTGCGCACCAGACCAAAGGAGCCCTCCGCATCACCGTCATAAGTCCCATCCACAATGATTGTATCAGCAACTGTCTCACCCCCTTCTGACTGCATGTGGATAATTGGTATTGTCCCATTAACCACGATGTATGGTGCCTCATCGGAGGCGACGAAGTCGAACTGGCCGCTGCCGAAGATTCTCGAGTACTGATCTGTACGGATTCCTTCTTCCCACTTCTCTCTGAAAATTAGCTCCTCTAGTTCGAAGGAGAAGTACTCGCCTGCTGCAGAGATTCTAGCAGAGGCATTGGCTTCGACCTGGAGATCCTGAAGTCTGCGAAAACCGTCTTCGTCCCACGTCTCGAAGTAAAGCAAGAAGACCTCCCCATAAACCCCACCAGAGCTCTCGTTATCCCCGCCATTGATGGAGATCCATCCATCACCCTCGAACATCATCCTCTCAGTGACCTTTCCGTCCTTGAATGACCTCAGCACGTATGCGTCCTTGATTTCGGCGGTAATTACCGCTCCCTCTTCACCCTCGTCTGTAGAAAGTCCAAGTTCTCCAGAACCAGACATCTCGAAGTCTTGACTGATTAGTTCGATTCCATCATACGTCTCATTTAGCCAAATCCTGTCAAGTTCCAGATTTATTGCTGCTCCCTCTGAACCATTCGTCATATCGAGAACCAAAGTGCCGTTCCCTAGTTCGTTGGACTCCAAGATACTCCCAGTCCTCTTTTGCCAGCCCCTGCCTTCGAAAGTTACTCCCTGATCGTCCTCCTCCATCCCTGAAAGAGACCATTTGGTTTCCCTAGTAACCTCATGATCGGAAATTGGTTGGTTCCAGTTTGTGATATTCAGAGACCGACTGCATGATGCATCTGGTGATTGGACCGAAATTGAAACATAGTCTCCAAACTCAGGCTCGTCTTCGAGAAAAATTTCCATCTCTCCGCCCGCTACAAATGTCGAGGCGTTTTCCCCGGACATTTCTAATTCGCCCCGAAGATGCTGAACGCTATTGTTCATCTCTCCTGAGGAAGAGGAGTTAGGGAGAGGAGGGTCGAAAATGACTCTGTACCTGTGAACTAGGGAAACCTCTGATTCACCATCTTCTGACCAATGCCATTGCTGATCCCAATCTGCAAGAATCTCACAACTGCTAGCTTGGCCTTCCTCTGCCCAAGCAAACGAAGAAGGTATGCATACCGCCAACATCGAAAGTACGACGGCTATCGAGAATGCTCTGGTCATGCTATCCTCCGAACACTGCGGCATTTCAAACAATTCCCGACATGCGTACCGGAATCTCTAGAACAACGGTTCCTCATAGTCGTCGTCTACCCCTGATCTCTCTCTCCAAAGTCCAGCTGGCATGCCATCGTAGATGTCCGCATAGGGATCTTCATCACCCTTGTCTTCATTCTGAATGGCCAAATTAGCAAAGTTCTCAGCGTTTGGCTTGAACTTCCAGTAGTGTATCCTCCATTCCCTTCCATCCCACAGAGTTGTCTCCTCAGACTCTGTGGTGAGCAGGTCGTAGTCCTGCAACTGATAGAACATGTTCCTATCAGTAGGCTCGAGAGCGTTGTCAATTATCCTGTTGGAGAAGCCGAAGAAGCCCAATGCGTGTTCTGCGATGGACTCGGCTACGTGCGTCTCCATGCTTGTGTCTACCTTGCTCTTGATGGCCTGAGTAAGTTGTGCCAAGGTCAGTCCCATCTTCCCACCGGCTCACGTTAGAAGCCGAGGTTATTTCAAACATCTTGCTAATTGCTCTATTTCTATGGTTCGACCCACCCGAAGTGGTTAATCTGTACTCTCTTCTCGAATACTCATGGAGGAGTCCGGTTCCCCTACTTTCCTTGGTCTTGACGAAGAGAAAAGCGGACCATGGGACATCGTTCTTCTGCAGATTCCTCTTGAAATGACTTGCAGCTACGGTGAAGGCACCCAACATGGACCCAAGGCATGCATCGAGGCGAGTTGCCAGGTAGAGTTGCATGACTCAATGCTGCCAGAAGAGCTCCCCTGTGAATCTAGGATCCACACTGCAGCTCCGTGGTCATCAGAGGCACCGAGCCTCAGAGAGCAATTGGACTCAATCGGGGAATATGTCAGACCATGGATTACTAGTGGGGTTTTCCCCGTAGTCCTTGGTGGAGAGCACGGGATCCTTCTTCCTATTTTGGAGAACATGGTCGAGCATCCCTCAGTAAGAAATATCTCCGATCTAACCATTGTCCAGATTGATGCACATGCGGATCTTAGGGAGGAGTTGAACGGGGAGAGGTTCTCGCATGGTACTGTAATTCGCAGGGCTCTGGAACTTGGAGTAGGCAGAGTCGTCCAGATAGGGGTGAGGGTTTTCTGTCAGGAGGAAGAAGAGGTGATTAAGAATGAGGATAGGGTTGAGACTTGGTTCGCTAGAGACCTACTTTCCATCACTGATGGAACTCGGGAATGGAAGAGGTTGATTGAAAGCATTTCAATGATCACGGGCCCGGTTTGGCTGACCTTCGATGTTGACGGCCTAGATGGCTCTCTTGTCCCATCGACAGGTACCCCAGTTCCAGGAGGTTTGAGCCATTGGGGTTCTGTGGAGTTGATCGAGGGTCTCTTCTCATCTGAAAAATGCGAAGTGATTGGTGCAGATGTCAACGAAATTGTGCCTGGAACTGAGGGTTCATTGACACAGTTTAGTGCCGCTCTGATAGCAACAAAGATTGTCGCTTGCCACATAGCAAATTCTGCGAACGAAATGGGAGAATGATTGTAGGTCATGACCCCTACAGCGGCGCTATGCGCCGCTGGGTAGCGATAGTTCTAGTTGCTTCATTTTTGATGGCATCGGCTTCTCCGAATGTATCAGCCCAGATTAGTCAGCCAGACATTGTTCAGGAACATTGGTATCACTCCTATGCAACACTTACTCTCGATGTCAATGCCTGGGCAGATGAACATCCGGAGATCGTGAATCTTATCGTTGTAGGACAAACTGAACTCGGAAGAAATCTCTGGATGTTGCAGATTTCTGATTGGAGCACTGACGATCTAAAGCCTGATGGAACAAAGAAAGAGGTGGTATACATCGATGGGGGTCATCACGGAAATGAGCATCTTGGAACTGAATTGGCATTTCTCACTGCAGAGTACTACATCGAGGGATGGTATGACGGCGAGCAGGATGTCATCGATGTTCTCTCGACTACTGAGTTGCACATACTAATCATGCTCAATGCGGATGGGAACGATTTTGACACGAGATGGAATGTCAACCAAGTTGACCTGAATCGAAACTACGACCATTACTGGAACACCTGCCCTACGACCCAGCCCGGAAGTGGCGCATTCAGTGAGTCGGAAACTCTTGCAAATTCAATCTACATGAACACGGTAGTCCCCGACGCAGACCTGTACGTAACAATGCATACTGGTGTCTGGATCATGCTCTACCCCTGGGGCAAATGGCCGGAGCAACCGTCGGATTGGGAGTTGTTCCACTTCATCAGAGACGATGTGAATTCAAACATCTCGGAAATCCCCATCAGAAATGCCAACCAGGGACTATACCCCAACTGCGGGACTAGTCGAGACTACGGCTATGGTGTGATGGGTTACCCGACCTTCACATTCGAGACCGATGACGAGCAGTTCCTACTGGGAACAGTTGAGGCGTTATCTGAAAGGCTTGACGAGGAGCTTGACGTGATGAAGTACTTGATAGACAATGTCTGGTACTGGAGGGCTAGGCTCTTCGTCGATTCCATGATGATAGGAGATAGCGAGGTACATCTGGCAGTTTCCAACCTTGGGAGAGCAAGTACTACCAACGCTACATTGGCTTATGTTACAGAGGAAAGGACTTGGCTTCCAGTGGGGGTCTCTCCGGAAAAATCTCCATGCGAAGTAGAGGGTTTGGAGTTCAACTACTCCTCTCCTGGATGCGGATTCGGCGTGAACGCCACTAACAGCACCGAAGCAGTTCTTGATTTCGGAGACGCTCCTATTTCGAGTGGGGATGGGCATTTTCACCTATTCTACCAGAAGAGGGTGATCGATGCATCGACATGGGTTTCAGAACCTGTTAACGATTCAATTATCGAAAATGGAAACGGCAACAATAGGTCCCTTTCATCTCCATCGGTTTTTCTCAGCATCGCCTGTGTCTTACTAGCGGCATTCGGAAACAAAGACAGAGATATCAAAAAACACTAGTCTCAATTGTACTCTAAAATTGTGTTTTTCCAGAGGAATTGTTTGTAAACTCCTCGCTAACCGGACAGTTTGGGCCAAATATGGATATAGACAGCAGTGAATTTACAGAATTAGGAGCGCAAATGGTTCTTCCCCTCTTCGAAGGAGTCGAGAAGGCACCTAACAACTCTCTCAGCGGACTTAGTAGGAATCAACGAAGCCTAGTAAGAGACGCTCTTTCCTCGGGAGGCTTCGATGGGAAGAAAGGGAAGAGGATGACGCTTTGGACGGCAGGGTGCAACATCATCCTGGTTGGAATGGGGGAGAAAGATACACTGAGCCACAAGAGGGCTAGGAACACCGGTGCCAGACTAATTTCGTCTATGTCCAAAAAGAAGGGGTTGGATGTGACCGTGAGGTTCACTTCAGGCTGGTCAGTAAAGAGGATGTTAGACTTCGCTGAGGGGATGATGCTGCGTGACTACGAGTTCCTAGAGCACCAAGAGACCCCCAAGGAGCACATAGCTGATCCTTGGAACGTCTCCTTCCAAGCGAGCTCGAGACACCAAGATGCCCTGGAAGATGGTCTGAACAAGGTGCATTCCATAGTCGAAGGAGTTCACCTAGCACGAGACTTGGGGAATGAGCCGGCAAACGTACTCTATCCGATGGAATACGCAAAGAGAGCAAAGGAATGGTCGAAGGGGAAGTCCAATGTAGAGGTAGAGGTTTACGATTGGAAAAAACTGCAAGAGCTAGGAATGGGGGGCCTAATTAACGTTGGAAAGGGGAGCGATAGGAAACCTTGCATGGTCCTCTTCACATTGAATCCCGATTCCGATGAAGGAGTCCAACGACCTTGCATTGTTGGGAAGGGCATTACCTTCGATACTGGTGGAATCTCGATTAAGCCCACGGGAGGCATGTGGGACATGAAATACGACATGTGTGGAGCAGCTACAGTCTTTGGGCTAATGCACTCCCTGCACTCCACTGGATATGAGAGGAGAGTGAACGGGATTGCATGTCTTGCAGAAAACATGCCTGGTTCCGGGGCTTACAGACCCGGAGATGTTTTCAGAACATATTCAGGGAAGACAATAGAAGTCTTCAGCACTGATGCGGAAGGCAGGAACGTCCTGTCAGATGGGCTTTGGAAGGCAGGAGAGTTCGATCCAGAATACATTGTCGATCTCGCGACTCTAACAGGTGCGGTGGTTGTTGCTCTTGGAAATCAGATATCAGGAATGTGGGCGAACAACGAAGGGATCGCAAAGAGGCTCAAAGCAGCTGCAAGTAGAAGCGGAGAACCTGTATGGAGGATGCCGCTTAATGCCCAATTCCGCAAGTACATGACAGATTCAGCATTTGCCGACATTAGGAACGGTTCGATAGGAGGCAGGGCAGGTTCTTCAAACACTGCTGCTTCTTTCCTGGAGTTCTTCGTCCCGACTAGGGGATTCGAAGAAGATGGGGAGAAGATTCCTTGGATTCATCTGGATATTGCAGGCACGGCTTGGGGACCTGGATCCAAGGCACGTTCTGAGGGAGTTAATCCCCTATTCCAGTACGGCACTTCAGGAGTGCACGTTAGGACTCTTCACAGGCTTATTACCGAGGGTTGATCAGCTCTCGTCCTCTTCGGAGTCGACAACCTCGAAGTCTGCATCGACGACGTCGTCGTCGCCATTTTCGTTCTGCTCCTCGGCCATCTCTGCCGCTGCTGCCTCATACAGTTTTGTCGAGATTGCATGCATTGACTGCTCAAGTTCGCTCATCTTCGCCTGGATTGCAGCCTCGTCAATTTCCTCCAATGGGACTGGGTTCTCGTCTTTGACAATCAGAGACTCTAGTTCGTCCAGTTTCTCCAGGACTGGCTTGGTGTCTTCCTCGGAGAGTTTCTCCTCGTTCTCGTCAATCATCTTTCTAGTCTGATAGACAACGCTGTCTGCAGAATTACGCATCTCTACCTTGGCCTTTCTCCTCTTGTCATCCTCAGCGAACTTCTCAGCATCCTCAATTTTCTGTCTAATCTCTTCCTCCGAAAGAGAGGTCTGACTCTCAATCTTAATCGATTGCTCTGACCCTGTTCCTAGATCCTTCGCAGATACGTTGACGATCCCATTTGCATCAATATCGAATGTTACCTCAATCTGAGGGATTCCTCTTGGTGCGGCTGGAATTCCCATCAGATGGAAACGTCCCAAGGTGATGTTATCTTTTGCAAACTCCCTCTCACCTTGCAAAACGTGAACCTCCACAGCAGGCTGGTTATCTGCTGCGGTAGAGAAAGTCTCCGATCTTCTAGAGGGGATTGTGGTATTTCTCTCGATCATTGTAGTAGTAACTCCCCCCAGAGTCTCAATGCCCAGAGTCAGAGGGGTAACATCCAGCAGTAGGACATCGGTCACTCCTTCATCGCCAACTATGATTCCGGCTTGAAGAGCAGCCCCCATCGCCACTGCCTCATCGGGGTTTATCCCCTTGAAAGGAGCCTTTCCAACCTCTTTCTCGATGGCCTGCTGAACAGCTGGAGTCCTAGTGGAGCCACCGACTAGCAAGACCTTGTCCACATTGCCCTTCTTGATTCCTGCATCCTTCATTGCCTGACGGGTTGGAGACATTGTCCTCTCAACAAGAGATGATGTGAGCTTCTCGAACTTGGAGCGAGAGAGGGACATATCGAGATGCTCTGGCTGTCCGTCGATCATCGTGATAAATGGCAAATTTATCTGGGTCGATGGAGTTGCTGATAGTTCGATTTTGGCCTTCTCAGCCGCTTCTCTTATCCTACTCATTGCCTGAAGGTCCTTCTCTAGTTCTATTCCTGTGGACTTCTTGAACTCGGAGACTATCCAATCCATAACTGCCTCATCGAAATCGTCTCCCCCAAGTCTATTGTCGCCACTTGTTGCCTTGACCTCAATCTGTGGTTGACCATCGACCTGGTATATCTCGAGAATGGACACATCAAAGGTCCCACCACCCAAATCGTATACCAGCACGGTCTGATCCTCCTCTTTGTCGACACCATAAGCAAGTGCAGCAGCGGTCGGCTCGTTGATGATACGAAGAACCTCGAGACCTGCGATTCTACCTGCGTCCTTGGTAGCCTTCCTTTGTGAGTCGGAAAAGTAGGCAGGACAGGTAACCACTGCCTGCTTGACCTCAGTTCCTAGGTACTCCTCCGCATCTGCCTTAAGCTTCTGCAAAACGAATGCCGATATCTCCTGGGGAGAATATTTGTCCTCATCGATTTCTTGCACCCAATCGGTGCCCATCTCCCTCTTTACGGAAATGATGGTCCTCTCTGAGTTGGTCACGGCCTGCCTCTTAGCGGTAACCCCTACCAATCTCTCGCCTTCCTTCGTGAAGGCGACGACGCTGGGCGTAGTCCTGGAGCCCTCCGAATTTGGAATGACTACCGCCTTCCCGCCTTCTATCGTTGCGACGCAACTGTTTGTCGTTCCAAGGTCAATTCCAATTACTGCAGATCCCATTTCTATTTCTCCTGATTTTTCCAAACTACTTCAGTTCGAATGTCATGTCAAGGATGCCGTTGTTTATCTCCCACTGGAAATCTCCAGAGGAAGCGTGCGGAAGAACGAAAGTCCTGAATGGTCTAATCTGGTTCTTCCTGAGCAACTGTAACACCTCGCCTCCACCAGTTAGGCTAAGTTCGAGGTTTTCCTGATTGATATCTTCGTTCCTCGAAACATCGATAGTGACGTACATCTTGTTTTCTTTGATATAGACGTCTTCTGAGGGTATAGAGTGGTCATCAGTTGAATTAGAATTTTCATCGACGTCAACTCTGACCTCTGAAACGGACGGTTTGATGTGGATGTCGACCCCCATCTTCTTCAGAAATTCTCCAAGACCTTGGGGTCCGCTAAGCATGGACTCGAAGTTCTTCATGAACTCCTCTGGGTCAGAATCTACTCCAAGTTTAACCTCATTCATAGAGACTTTCTTAGGGTCAATTCCCATCTCTTCAAACTGGCTTCTAACCTGCTTAATCAGAGACTTCAGCATGTCCATGTCTACTGGCATGCCCATTTGCTCAAACATGCGAGCCATTTCCTCCATGGCTTGATCGTCAAAATCATCCCAATTTTCGTCTGTCATTTTATCACTAGTTAACCTTGAGTTGTATAGTGGGATGGAGGAGGGGTATTTGAATCAAACGGGAGAGACTTGACTAAATCTGGACTATTACATGATGAGCGTATTGAAAACGGGGGCTTCAGTGGGCTATTCCGCCATGGTAGAGTCAGATCAAGATTTAGCTCTTGAGGACACCGACAGAATCCATGGAAGGACGGCTCTAGTGAACAATGTCAGAGCCGCTTCATCTTTAGCCAGCGCAATTCGATCCACCCTAGGCCCCAAAGGCCTGGACAAGATGCTTGTAGATGGCGATGGTTCTGCTTTAGTGACAAACGATGGCGTAACTGTACTGGAGACAGCAAACGTTGAGCACCCCACGGCTAGGATGCTGATTGATGCTTCTTCGTCTCAGGATCGATCTGCAAGGGATGGGACTACCACGACTGTTCTATTGATTTCTGAGATGCTGCAGAACGCCCTAGAACTGGTAAGAATGGGAGTTCACCCATCGATTATTGTCAATGGATACTCCTTAGCACTAGAGGAGTCAATTTCTGAGATATCCAAGGTTTCTAAGGAATCCGACGAGCGGCAGAAATCTCAAGTTGTTCGGACATCCCTGCAAGGAAAGGGAGATGCTTCGTTGTGCGAGCTTTTAGCGAAGTTAGCAATTGAGGCTGCGAATTCCCTTATTGGCATAGGAGATGGGGATGACAGTGAAAGGATGCTGGTTAAACGACTTCAAATCAAGAAAGGAGGAGTTATGGATAGTTCTTTGGAAAGGGGTCTGATGTTGCTTAAATCCAGGGTGGATGTAGTTACTAGGGCAAATTCTGAGGGAGGGACGATAGCGATAATCGATGGGGGTCTCGAGAAACCGAAATTAGAAATCAATGCATCAATCGAAATAAGCAACCCCGGTACTCTCCAGGATTTCCACAGCAGATCTCAACAGAACATGCGCAAGCAAGTGGAGCATCTGAAGTCATTGGGAGTTGATTTGCTGGTGGTAAGAGATGGGATTGATGATGAGGCAATTCCTATGCTGACCGATTCGGGGATAACTGCATACAGGAGGTTTGAGAGGGAGGATATGGACCTACTTTGCAGAATTACCGGTTCTAGGCCAATAAGAAAGGCAGATGATTTGAGCAAAGCGGATCTGGGGAGTTACTCGAAGAGGTCCGAAGAGAGAATTGCCGAGGTAAAGCACACTCTTATCGAGGGCGAAGGTGGAGGAATGACTCTGGTAGTCAGAGGCTCTACCCCAGAGGTTCGAGAGGAGGCCATCAGGATCTTCGATGATGCGATTGGAGTTGCCCACCGTCTCAACAGTAGACCGAATGTCTTACCGGGCGGTGGAGCAATTCAGGCACACCTAGCAAGGCATCTGAGAGTATTCTCCCAGACCCAGTCGGGCAGAGAACAACTAGCAATAGAGGCGTATGCTTCAGCAATGGAGTCTATTCCAAGGATTCTGGCTGAGAATGCGGGAAGGGATCCGGTGGAAGTAATTCTCTCGCTATCTGCCGACCAAAAAGAGGGTGGAGCATGGGTTGGGTTAGATCTGCAAAGTGGTGAGAATTGCGACATGGAGGAAATTGGTGTTTTGGATACTGAATTCGTCGTTAAGAACGCTCTTTCCGGAGCAACGGAGGCCGCAATCAGCGTTCTTAGGATTGATGACGTACTTTGGGCTAGAACTGATCCGAGCACACCTGAATGGGAGGGTTCGGAGGACTAATCTCCGGATATTCCTCTGAGCATTTCATCAACCATCGAGTCGAGATCGAACTGAGGATTCCAGCCCCACTCCCTCTCAGCAACATTCCCATCTATCGAGTCAGGCCATGAGTCAGCGTACTCTTGTCTTTCGTCGGGAGCGAAATCACAGGTGAATCCATCGACCCTGTCCGAAATTGCATTTGCTAGTTCCCCGGCTGAGAAGGAAAGGCAAGGAATGTTGTAGCCAGCCCGTGATTCTCCAAGAGACTCATCGTCTGCACTCATAAGGGCCATAGTGGCTTCAATTGCATCTTCCATGTATAGCATGGGGAGCCTGGTATCTTCTCTTACGAAGCAATCGTAATGTCCCGATTCCAGAGCTGCATGGAAGATTTCCACTGCATAATCGGTGGTCCCTCCACCTGCGGGGGCCTTGTAGGAAATCAGTCCAGGATACCGGATTCCTCTTGTATCAACTCCGAATCTATTTCTGTATTCTCTGGCTAGAGCCTCGCCGGTCACCTTTGTCTCACCGTAGACTGTGGTAGGATTGAGAGATGCGTCCTGAGGGGCATTCTTTGGGGCATCAGGACCGAAAACTGCGATCGATGAAGGAGAGTAGACCCTCAGAGAGCATTCCTTCGCTGCCTCGAGAACTGAAATAGTACCCCCAACATTTACCCTCCTGCATTTCTCTGGATCCCTTTCCCCCGTTGCAGAGAGAAGTGCAGCAAGGTGGTATACTGTCCCTATCCCTTCCTGCTTGCAGATATTTGAGATTCCATCGGTGTCCATTACGTCAAGGGTAGTGAACGGCCCTCCTTCAATTGAAGGATGGCCATCTAATTCTCTGATATCAGAGGCGATTACTGTGTCGTTTCCGTGTATCTTCCTTAGGGCTTGGACAAGGTCAGTACCTATCTGTCCCAACGCCCCGGTAACAAGCACCTTGTCTCCGGGTGGTCCCGACATGTGTAGCCGTAATTCCGACGATACTTGAAATTAAAGAAGGTCGGAACAGGGACTTATGGGCCAATGTTGATAGGGGATGGGCGAGTGATTCAGACCCCGTTGATGAGATGAAGTATGTCGTCGTAACGGGTGGAGTCCTCTCAGGATTGGGCAAGGGAGTGACTGCTAGCAGCATTGGAGTTCTGCTGAAAAGCGCTGGACTGAGAGTAACTGCTGTAAAAATAGATCCGTATCTAAATGAGGATGCAGGGACAATGAGTCCCTTCGAGCACGGAGAGGTTTTCGTGCTTGATGATGGTGGAGAAGTCGACCTAGACCTGGGGAACTACGAGAGGTTCCTGGATGTGTGCCTAACAAGAGACAACAACATCACTACCGGGAAGGTGTATAACAACGTGATTCAGAGGGAGAGAAAAGGGGACTATCTGGGAAAGACTGTCCAGGTCATCCCGCATATCACCAATGAAATACAGGATTGGATAGAGCGGGTTGCGCATACTCCGAGTGATGGAAACGGAAAGGAGCCGGATGCGTGCGTAATTGAGTTGGGAGGGACCGTAGGCGACATAGAGAGTGCTCCATTCGTTGAAGCTCTGCGACAGTTCCAATTCAGAGTGGGGCAAGAGAACGTTTGCTTTGTTCACGTCAGTCTAATTCCAGTAATGGGCCCAGTAGGGGAGCAGAAGACGAAGCCAACCCAGCACACAGTGAAGGAGCTGAGGGGGCTTGGAATAAATCCACACATGCTAGTCTGCAGATCGAAGAGTCCGCTTATCGACGAAACTAGGAACAAGATATCTGCATTCTGCCACGTACCCCCAGAGGCAGTTGTATCTGCACATGATGTTTCCAACATCTACCAGGTGCCAATAATGCTGGAGTCCCAAGGGGTTACAAGGATGCTTTCCGAGAGGTTTGGTTTCAAACTCTCAGGAAAGAGGAAGGTGCTTGATGATTGGAAGAAGCTGGCAGATCACGTTGACACTCTTGATGATGCAGAGGAAGTGCACATCGCAGTCGCTGGCAAGTACACGGATCTTGCAGACTCATACCTGAGTGTAATCAAGGCCCTGCAACATGCCTCTTTCAAGGTCAACAGGAAGCTTGTAATCGACTGGATAGAGTCATCGGCGCTCGATGGAGAAACAAAGAAATCTGATGCGGAATCTCACGATGCGGCGTGGGAATTGCTGAGGTCTGCGGACGGCATACTTGTTCCTGGTGGCTTTGGAATCAGGGGGATAGAGGGGAAGATAAGGGCTGCAGAGTATGCGAGGGAGAACAAGGTCCCTTACCTCGGTGTCTGTCTGGGTCTGCAGGTTGCTACGATTGAGTTCTGCCGAAATGTGCTCGGTATGGAGGGAGCCAATTCTACTGAGTTCGAAGAGGAGCCCGCTCATGCGGCGGTTGTCTTCATGCCTGAGATCTCGAAGACCCACATGGGAGGGACGATGAGGCTGGGAACCAAGCCGACACCATTCCTAGTGGATGATTGCAAGATTAGGAGGCTATACGGTGGAGGTGGGCATGTCGATGAGAGGCACAGGCACAGGTACGAGGTGAATCCAGATCTGATAGGCGATATCGAAGGAGCGGGTCTTGTCTATGTAGGAAAGGACCAGACGGGGGAACGTTGCGAGATAATGGAGCTTGATGATCATCCGTATTTCGTTGGAACACAGTACCATCCAGAATTCAAATCCAGACCGGATCGTCCTAGCCCTCCATTCCTGGGCCTTCTAATGGCCGCCTCGGGGATGGAAATCTAATCAACTGACACAGGTAGAATCCGTGTTGTTCTGTATCCCTGGAGAACCTTCATGTATCTCATTGAGGCGAATTTCTCGTCCAAGCCCTCGTCTCCCGTCTCAATCCTAAGTTTCCTCACACTGAGTAGCTTTGCCGGGGTCAGTACACCCAGGATGTTTTCTATTCCGATCGAGACCAGGACCTCGGGTGAGAGTTGCAGGTTCCCCCTGCCGATGAGGAATCCCTGACCCCCCATGGGAGACAGAAGAAGTGTTGTCGGACCATCATGCGATTCCAAGACTGAGAGAATCCGAGATTCGTCCAGATCAGTTCCTACTTGTTCCCTACCTATAGTGGCGTCAATTCCAAGAGTGGTCAATTCGAACCCGATGTTTTCTCCAATTGCTCTCAAGGTCCCTCCCGACCCCCAGATGATTAGCTCACCTTCTCTAACTATTGACTCCCCTATGTGATCGGAAAGTCCGATGATTATGTCGTCCTCTGACTCGGTCTGAACCAGTTCCTTTGATCCTTGCATCCATCTAGGGGAGTTTGGAGAGAAGGCCTCGGCGTAGAGTCTGACGACCCAGCTTCCCTGCCTGTATAGATCCTCATCTAGGTCTAATACTTCTGTGCTGGAAACCAATAGGTCTCCGTTGATCCATGCGGATAAGACCTCTGCAGCCCCCTTTGGAGAGCTGGCGAAGCAACCAGAGTGCATCTTCACCCCAGAGGGGACTCCTATCACTGGGAGCTCAGAGGAGTTTTCCTTAGCTAGGGTGGAAACAATGTCTCGAGTAGTTCCATCGCCACCAGAGTAGACAAGCAATTGAATTCCAGAACCAATTAGCTCTCTCACTGCATCCTCTGTATCGGATGCGGAAGTAGTACCTATTGATTGGTGAATTTCGACAACGTCCGCCTCCTCCATTTCACTTGGAATCCAATCAGTGCCCATCCTTCCTTGGCTAGTTACCCATTCCAACTCGGCCTGATCCCCCCTGTGGATTCGGAAGAAATACTCCAGCATCGACTTTAACCTGGGCCCTGACCTGTCCTCTGCCCCCTTGGACCTGGCCAATTCTGCCTGACCGTCCGACCCTTTCAGACCTAACCTCCCACCAAGTCCGGCATCGGGGTTTGCAAGTAGGCCTATGCGCACCATGCATACCCCAGAGGGAACGTGTTCTTATCGGTTCACGCTCGGGGTACAATTCAATGAGAGTCGTTGTAGCGCTTGGTGGGAATGCTCTCCTAAAGAGGGGGGAGGAGCCGACAACGGAGAATCAGAGGAGGAATGTCAGGGAGGCATGCAAGGCACTTGCACCTCTCGCCGAGGAACACCAATTGGTAATCACACATGGAAACGGGCCACAAGTTGGACTCCTGGCACTACAATCTGCATCATACGAGGAAGTTGAGGAGTACCCCCTAGATGTCCTAGGTGCACAGACTGAGGGGATGTTGGGGTACTACATAGAGCAGGAGCTTGGAAACTTGATGCCAACTGAGAGCTCCTTCGCGACAATCCTAACCATGGTAGAGGTAGATCCGGATGACCCTGCTTTCGATAACCCCTCTAAGCCTATTGGCCCCGTTTACAGTGAGGAAGAGGCTAGAATAATCTCGAAAGAGAAGGGTTGGTCGATTGCTATGGATGGAAGTGGCTGGAGGAGAGTTGTTCCCTCTCCAGAGCCCCATAGGATATTCGAGTTGCGTCCGATTCACTGGCTACTAGAGAAGGGGGCGGTGGTGATTTGCGCCGGTGGTGGCGGGATACCTACCGCATACAACTCAGAGGGAGCCTTGGAAGGAGTGGAAGTGGTCATTGACAAGGACAAGGCCAGTGCCTTATTGGCCAGGCAGTTGGGATCAAGGCTTCTGATTCTTGCAACCGATGCTGACGGAGTTTACCGCGACTGGGGTACTGATAGTCAGGAGTTGATATTACGCACCACTCCAGATGAGATGTCGATGATGGATTTTGAGTCGGGATCGATGGGCCCGAAAGTAGAGGCGGCTTGCGACTTCGTTCTGAGGACTGGCGAGCGTGCGGTAATTGGTGCATTGGCGGACATTACAAAGATGGTCGAGGGTAAGGCGGGAACCCAATTCACCATAGAATGAGTGCGATAGTCACAATTTGTGGCCAAGCCCTTCATATCAGCGAGCCGTAGGCGTAGCCGACGAGGGTTACCAGTGAGCATGATTTCCGTTGAAGTTGGAGAAGGTGAGACTCACGAGTATGCGACAGGGATTAGCGCTGGGGAGGTAATCAAAAACGTCCACGGAAGGAAGTCAGGAGCAGTAGCGGCTTTGGTAAACGGAGAAGAGAAGGACATGTCCTTCATTCTCGATGAGAATTGCAAGGTTGATCCGATATTGGGAGATTCTGAACGAGGACTGTACATTCTCAGGCATAGTTGCGCACACCTTCTGGCCCAAGCAGTGACTCAGCTATATCCAGATGCCAAACCTACAATCGGACCACCTATCGAACACGGATTCTACTATGACTTCCACATGGACCCCATTGGCGATGAAGGTCTACGTGAAATCGAGAAGAGGATGAGGGACCTGGTAAAGCAGAACATTCCAATTCAAAGAGAGGACCTTGACAATGAGTCACTTAGGGAATTATTCTCATCTAACCCGTTCAAATTGGAGATAATGGACGATAAAATTGGCCATGACGTCGGATCATCCGCTTACCGTCAAGGAGATTTCATAGATCTATGCAGAGGTCCTCACGTTTCTCTGACATCACAATTGAGGTGGTTCAAACTAACTAGCACTAGCCAGGCCTACTGGAGGGCGGACAAGGACAGAGAGTCTCTGGTTAGAATCTACGGGATGTGCTATTCTTCCAAAAATGGTCTAAGGGAGAGGGAGAGGCAGATAGAGGAGGCTGCCAAGAGAGACCACAAGAAGATCGGTAAGGAGATGGACCTCTACATGATCGACGAACTAATAGGAAAGGGGCTCCCAGTCTGGCTTCCCAATGGAGAGGTGCTGAAGTCCGAGATAGAGAAGTTCGCAATCGAGACTGAGGAGGCATACGGATACGTCAGAGTTACCACTCCCGTTCTTGGAAAGAAGGAGCTGTTCGAAACAAGCGGTCACCTCCCTCACTACGCGGATGGAATGTACCCGCCGATGAAGATGGATGACGGTGATTACTACCTCAAAGCGATGAATTGCCCAATGCATCACCTAGTTTTCACCAACAGCAAGAGATCGTACAGGGAGCTTCCGATTAGGATTGCAGAATATGGGACCGTATATCGGAACGAGTTGTCGGGTACGCTAGCGGGACTGCTCAGGGTCAGGATGCTGTCGATGAACGATGCTCACGTCTACTGCACTCTGGACCAAGTGGCCAGTGAGGTTGAAAGCAACATTAGAATGGCTCAGGAATACTACGAAACCTTCGGCTTCGAAGACTACGACTTCCGCTTATCTCTGTGGGACCCCGAGAACAAGGACAAGTACATCGATCAACCGGAGAACTGGGAGGCGACTCAGAATCACCTGAGGGAGATAATGGATAGCTTGGGTGTCGATTACACCGAAGCCGTGGGCGAAGCTGCATTCTACGGGCCCAAGATAGACATACAATTCAGAACAGCCCTGGGAAGGGAAGAATCCATGTCCACGATTCAACTTGACTTCGCTGCTAAGGAGAGGTTCGGACTATCCTACATGGATGAGACGGGTAAAGAGAATGGGGAGGTTTTCGTCATCCACAGGGCCCCTCTGTCCACACATGAGAGATTCGTGGCGTTCCTTCTCGAGCAGTGGACTGGAAACCTACCTACCTGGCTATCCCCGATACAGGCCCAGGTAATCACCATCTCTGAGAAGCACAAGGATTACGCGGATCATGTCAGAGAGTCCCTCCAGATTGCAGGTGTGAGAGTGAGCGTGGATGACTCTGACAATACAATTGGGAAGAAGATAAGGACACACAGGAAAGGTCGCCCCGCATACATGCTGATTCTTGGAGACGATGAGATGAACGGCAATACGGTCTCAATCAGGGGAAGGAGCGGCAATCAGAAGAACGGCGTTTCCCTTGACGAGTTCGTTTCGGACATATTTGCAGAGATTTCCAACCGAGCAAGGGAGCTCTCTCTTGACGAGTGAAGTATCAAGACTGGACCCCGCCTAGGGATGTCAGAAATGGCGACTAAGGAAGGCGAAGCGAGGGATGACACATCGGAGGCGATGCTGTCCACGGCGAGGTCAGTAATTCGAACGTGCCTCCAAGTCAGGAGGGAGGAGGACGTGCTAGTCATCACCGACCCGGAAACAGCAGAAGTTGGTCAATCGCTTTACGAAGAGGCTGCAAGAGTAACCGATAGGATACTGCTTGTGATGATGCCGCCCACACAGAAACCCGGGAAGGAGCCCCCCCTGCCCGTTGCGGACATCATGAGGAAGAACAGAGTGATAATTATCGCAACAAAGGATTCCCTTACCCACACCAGAGCTAGGCAACAGGCGACCAAGGAGGGAGCGAGGATTGTCTCCATGCCAGGAATAGGGAGAGTGGCCTTCGAATCCGGGGGAATGACCGCGGACTACAACGCCCTACAGAGAGAGATAAGTGGGATGAGTTCTGTTTTCAGGAGAAAGAGGAGGCTCCGGGTGAAGTCTCCATCTGGTACTGACGTAGAGTTCCAAACGGGAGGAAGGTGGGTGCTCGAGGACAATGGGATATGCAACAGGCCCAGCCAGATTTCGAACCTTCCAGCAGGGAAGGTGTTTGTCGTCCCAAAGGAGAATAGCATGAACGGGACTATCGTAATAGACGGATCATGGGAGGGGATTATGCTAGAGGAGCCACTGACTTTCCAAATCGAGGATGGCATGGTCGTCAGCATTTCCGGGGGGGATCTCGCCAATGAGATAGAGGGGGCCTTCGAGCTAGCCAAGGCTGGAATCAGGAGCTCCAAGAGGGATCTGATATGGACGGTTGCAGAATTCGGATTCGGAATGAATCCAAAGGCGACTGAGATAGTTGGGAACAGGGTCGAGGACCTTGTCGTAAGGGGCTCAGCCTATTTCGGATTCGGCGATAATACACACCTGGGAGGGTCTGCTAGGGTGGGAATACACCAGAGAGGAGCGATTAGGAGTCCGGAGGTAGTGCTTGAGGAGTCCACCATACTATCCGATGGAAAGGTCTCAATTCGATAGGTGATGCCATGCGCGGAGTACTATGGTGCAATGGTTCGACACCTTCGAAGTCTGTCGTTGAGTGGATTATCGCCTCCGATACTCCGGTATTCGGAGTCGATGGGGGTGCCGATAAGGCACATGAATTGGGTATCGAGGTATTAGAGGTAATAGGGGACATGGACTCGTTTGACGCGTCTTCGTGGGAGGATGTGGCTGTCCCACTACATGGTCAGTCAACCAGTGATCTGGCTAAGTCAATAGAATTACTGATTGAAAGAGGGTTCGAGGAAATTGAGATTGTAGGGGCCGATGGGGGTGATCCCAGCCACGTTCTGGGAAACTGGGCCTCCATGAACGACGCACCCCCTGGTGCCAGGATTAGAATCCATCACGATGATCAAGTATCCACGAGGATTCACCCCGATGACGGGGAGTTCTCCATGCAGTTCGACGATGAGGAGGAGTTCTCCGTGTTCGCCCTTGAACAGGGCAGGGTTTGGATATCGGGGGCGAAATGGGAGATAGGCGGAGATTCAATGGGGCTCTCATCTAGAGGCCTGCATAACGAGGGAACCGGAGAGGTTGTGACAATCAAAGGAGAGGGTGTCCTCGTTTTGATCTCGAAGCGGTGACCGCTACTCTTCCTCATGGGCCTTCATTGCGAGCATGAGTGCGATCGGGCGGGTTCTCTCGTCCTCCTCAAGTGCGATTCTAGCGATAATCATAATTGGAACTCCAATTATTGCTCCAGAAATCCCCCAGACTGATGAGCTGACCATCACCGTGAGCAGGAGTACCAATGGGGAGATGCCCAACCTCTGGCCGGATATATTCGGCTCAATGAATGAGCCGAATAGCTGCTGGTTCCCGATCATTGCTGCTGCGAGTAAAAGCGCCTCTAGTGGTTCCAGGACGATAAGGGCGATCATCATGGGAGGAATAGTTGCGAGTATTGCCCCGAGGATGGGGATAAAATCCAGCAGGAAGCAAAGAACTCCAAACAAAAACCAACCTGGAATTCCCATGAACCACAAAAGGAATGCTAGGACTATAGCTTGACCAGCACTGCAAGTTGCCTTCGAAATGACGTAGGTAGAAATCGCCTCGGAGGAGTTAGAGACAATCGTACGAACCCTGCTATATGATCCCGGGAATGCCGACTTGAATCGTCCTGGGAGGCTCTTCTCCTCTAAAATCAGGAAGATAACGAAGACTGCGACCGTGACCATCGTGGTCATGAATGAGGCCAAATCTGCGAGTATGTTTGTGGCGAAATCCTGGATGTTCTGCGGGTCCAGAACGTTCTCGATGGTTTCCTGACTGGTAATCACGTCCTCCAGACCATAGAGGTTGGCCTCACCTAGGTTTGTCCACTTCTCGTCGAATTTGTCTATTAGTCCACCTTCCTTGTTCATCTCATCCTTGAACTGGTCGATATTCCTGTACAGGAGAATTGACACGCCGTATGAGGCGACTGCTCCGATAGCTAGGATGACGCCGTAGGCCAGCATGGGCATCCTTGCAACAACATCGAAGCGCTCGATGAGGTACTGCTCAGGCGCTCTAATTAGGAAGTAGATTAGAACAGCTATCGCTAGTGGCATTAGTATCGGTTTCAAATTCACCAGAACAAGATAGCCCACCAAAGTGATAATTGCGAAGTTCGCGGTTGTGGCACTATTCGATCTCCTAGTAGCCGATACCCTGTCCTCCATGAACTGCGGAGAGAGGATTAGCAATCAAGAGTTTCCCCGGACGCTATTCAAGAAACGGCTCTACGATACACCTCTAGGAAGCTCTCCGCATTGCCATCGAGAGTGTACCTGTCGAGGACTCTTTTCCTCCCTTCTGCCCCCTTCTCAAGGAGTCCTTTCGAAGAAGAAATCTCAGAAATTATTGCTTCGGACAGAGAGTCTATCGATCCAAGCTCGAATAGTGCACCCACGCTGGAGTCCACCATCTCCGGAAGTGGACCGTGGTCTACCGTAACCACCGGAGTTCCAGAGCTCATTGCCTCTAGAGGAATTAGTCCCTGGCCCTCGTAGTATGAGGGGTAAACCACTAGGTCCGAGGCCCTGTACATCTCGGAAATCTGCTCAAACGCCATCCCAGACTCAATCGTCACCCTGTCACTAATTCCCAGTCTTGAGGCCAATCGGTTTAGTTTTCCACTTAGGGATCCTCTTCCGATAATGACCAGATGCGAGTCGTTCGACTTAGCAACCTTAGAGAAAGAGCGAAGCAGCAAACCATGTCCCTTCCTTGCTGCTAGTCTGCCAACCGCTAGCAACAGGGTGGTTTCTGGCCCCATTCCATACCTCTTCCTAATCTCACTGACCTTGTGGGTTTCTTCCTCGCTGTCTAGATGCATAGGAACGAACATACTGGTGTCTACTCCCCAGTGAATGACCTGGCAATCCCAATCAGATTGAGGAGCATACCTTGACTCTAGGTCGAGTTTTGTTGCCTCGGAATTAGGGACTATTACGGAAGATTTCTGGATTGCCGAATTCTCAAAATTTGAGTACCTCCCAGCCATGAATCGAATTGCGATATCATTGGGATTTGACCAAACTGCTGGTTCCCCGAATCTAGCTGCAAGAATGAGGCCATCCCTCTCACCAAGCCATGTCCCATGCATCGAAGATACAACGGGAGCTACTGCACTGATGCACCTGTCAAACTGGGAGTTGTCCCAAGAAACCATAGGGCAGTGGAGGTGAACAACGTCCACTGGGGACTCAGAATGCAGGCGAACCAGAGCTTTGAGAGCCGATCTCCCATATGACCTTGTGAATTCGAGTGGAATCTTTAACCAAGGTACCTCGATTATCTCCACGCCTTCCAACTGTGGGGGTTTGCCTCTTGATTTCCTGGTGATGACAGAAATCTTGTGACCCATATCCGCTAGTCTTGATGATAGATGGTAGACAGTTGACCCCATTCCGCCCCATCTCGGCGGGTACTCTCCTGATATCATCGCGACATGCATGTACTCGCCGGTAAACCGGTCTAGGGAGGCATTATTGAAGAGCGCGGGGGAGAGAGAATCACTACAATGGTTCAAAAATAGGTCCATTTTGGGCAATTTCCCATGGAAGGACCATTGCCCGTACACGTTACCGTGGTGATACCCACTCGAAACGAAGAGGAGGCCATAGTGGACACTATTCGCTCCGTGCCTAACGACGGATGGTGCCAGAAGCTAGATTTCTTGGTGATTGACGGTAATTCTGAGGATCGGACCAGGGAGCTGGCAGAAGAGGAGGGGGCCACGGTTTACCTCGAAGGGAGGAAGGGTTATGGAAGGGCATACCGGACTGGTTTTGCCATGGCTCCCGGGCAAGTGATTGTGACTATGGATGCGGATTGCACCTATCCTGGAGAGGTGGTTCCAGAGATGGTTCAGAAACTGGTTGAAGAGGACCTTCAGTTCATCACGTGTGATCGCCTAAGGAAGGCCGAGGACGGTTCGATGTCTGGCCTCCATGGGTTCGGCAATTGGGCACTTTCGTTTACAGCAAGGATGCTTTTCTTCTATGGAATCCACGACTCTCAGTCGGGAATGTGGGTATTCAGGAAGGAGATAATGGAAAACCCGAGGATGCGACCTACTAACGACGGGATGCCCCTCTCAGAAGAGATGAAAATCAATGCAAGGAGGTGCTTCGGGCGGTCCAAAGCAGTGGAGATCTCAGTCCCATACAGAACTAGAGTTGGTCAGGCTGAGATCAACACATGGGGAGACGGTTGGAAGAACTTCAAGTTCCTATTCGCAAAGAGAGTTGGTCTGAACAGGGAGAGGACTCCCTGGGGTCCGGAGAGTTAGTCTTCAGAGTCGAACTCCTCGTCCAATTCCCTAGGGTCGAAGGATGACCATGACTCGATTACCTCCATGTCCTTTGCGATCTCCGCCATCTTTGCCCTGCTGTAAGCCACACCTGCCATTGAAAGTGAAACTAGTGCTATGATTAGGATTGGAATTCCGAAAGAAGAGACCCAGGACTCGAGGCCACCCTTGTCAGATTCTACTATGGGAACAGTGTGTACCTGCCCAGGACTGACCAGGTCCCCATCAATGGCAAAGACCTCCACCCTTGCCCAAGACCCCCCGGAGACCACCCAGGAGAATCTTGACGTCCAAATCCCATCGCCCTCGACTGAGTCTCCGTTAGTACCGTCGTCGTAGAAGTACATGGCCACGGATTTCCCGCCTGATATCAGCTCTCCTCGAACAGTATCTGTCGTGCCATCTGCATCCTGCACCCTTACGGTTGTCGTGACCTCGGTAGGTACTCCGTCTTCCACCCTTAGGACTGAGACCATGAGGTCGAAAACTTCCGGGGAGCTGGATCCAATAGTTAGGTTGACAGAAGAGAAAGAAACGTCCCCCCTGGAGTCCTGGACGAGCAAGTCTATCCTGACGGAACCCGGTTGGAACGTCATGTTGAGTGAGGTGCTATCGCTGACCAGTGCACCGTCGACCCTCCACTCGTAAAGTACGATGTCATCATCGAAATCGAACGATTCTGATGCGCTTAGGACGGCTGCTTGGCCCGGAGGCAGGTACTGTCCATCTGACATTCCCGATATGACGGCTACGGGTCCGGTCTCCAAGACTGTGATGACCTGTTGGTGGTTCCTCTCCTTCCCATTCTGATCAATTAGGAGGAACGATAGGTTGTGGACTCCGGAAATGAGGTAGTCATTGTACCAGTATTCAGTAGACTTCGAGTCCAGGATCACCCCCTGTATGTCTGATGTTACCGTGACAAAGAATTCGTCACCGTCCATGTCCACCGACCTCCTGAAGTCGAAAAGAACTGGGAGGTTAGAGTATACCTGGACATCTGGGAGAGGTGAGTCTAGAATCAACAACGGTGCTGAGTCGGAGACGTATATCTCGATCTGATCGGACACTGGACCACTCCCATCGTCCAATGTGAGCGAAATGAGGTGTGCACCTGCAGGTAGACGGGTCAAAAGCTCCCAATCAGTTCCAAGTGGTTCTTCCATTTTGTCAGACTCCCACAGAACAGAGACAAGGTCTCGACTAGTGGTGGAGCTTGGATTGCACAGTAGCCCACTACCGTTGTTCTGAAGTTCCGAGCATGAGAGGTCCCAGTCTCCAGAACCAGTCGAGTCTAGGAGTATTAACTCAGATGAGTCGGTGTAAATTCCGGATAGCGGATTGGAAATTATCACGTTGGGCACAGAGTTGGACACATGGATAACCTCGGAATGTGCGTTCCACTGCCCGGCATGCTCACCCCTGGTGTCACTGGCCTTCATCGTGATGGTGTGAGTCCCCTTGCTGAGTGTGCCTGTCCATTCAGGGAGTTCTGGAGAGGATCCTTCGGCGAGCAGGCCATCTATGTCGCTGTGGAACTCGAACCTGACGTCGTCCCCCTCTGGGTCTGTGGTGTCGAAGCCAGTCAGTGCCACCCAGTCTGCTGAAGTCTCCCCCGTTCTTGTGATCTCCATGATTGGCTCTGGGATTTCATTGTACAGTTCCACGCTGAATGTCCACGATACTTCGGAGTTTACCCCATCCCAAACCACTACTGAGAGTGTGAATGAGCCATCATTTGGACCAGTGAACGACCTGACTATCTGCATTGGGCATTGTGGGTTATCTGGGTCTGGGTCTGGGTCAGACTCGTAGGAGGCCGTGGCCCAGCACCAAAGTTGGTCGCCCTCTGGGTCGTAAGTCCCAGTTAGATCAATCGTGACATTGGCCGTTTCCCCCAAGTAGAGAGTCCCCCAGGATGATATCGCCGGGGAGGTCCCGACGTTCAGAACCGGTGGTAGATTGATGAGCTCAATTGTACGAGTCTCATTGACGCAGTGCCCTTCTGAGTCGCAGACTTCGAGTGTGATTGACTGACTGCCATCCGTTAGGCACGGATTCGAGTCGTTTTGGTTGGCTACGAAGAGAGAACCGTTACTGGACAGAGCCGAGCATGAGGAGGAGATGTCTCCGTCTATGCTGCTCGACCAACTATACGTGAGGTCATCGAAGTCCAGATCCCAACTCTCGCTAGCATCGAATACTATCTCGCTTCCACTAGAGTACTCGGACTCATCCAATGGTGACTCCCAAAGGATGAACGGTGGTTGGTTGCTGAGTTCGACTCTGCAGAATACTCTCTTGTCTTCGTCCATTTGTATTGGCTGCGAGTCGTTGTGCACGCCATCATAGTCGCACCCCACGTATGCTGTGTTGATTGCCGACCAACCCTGTAGGGGAGTCCAGCGCTCACCTACGAAGGGACCGTAATCGAACATTCCCTCGTATGGCTGAGTTTCCAACACATCGCTCTCGAATTGCTCGAAGGAGATGTTCACTGAGGCCATCGGGATGTTGAGGAGATTCTGGTTGATTGTGTGTACGTCAAGCATCCACATGATGTCAACTATGACGTCATCCTCGGAGCTCTCGGGAGTTAGGAGTGGACCAGAGGAAATCCAACGAAGATGAGAGCTCGTGTTCAGGGAGAAGGAGCTACCTCCTCCCAAGCGAGTTACTAATGACGAGTCGGTGAAGTTGACGGTGCTGACGTCAATCGAGGGAAGCTTGTCGCAGATTAGTGAGATTCCTGTGGCGTTCAAATCGGAGTGTGAATGCAGGTCTAGACAGTGTGAAGAGCTGTCCCAGATGACACTGTTAGAGATGGTCGAAGGCGTGGATCCTCTCGCCTTCCAGTACATCCCTCCCCCATCTCCACTCAGGTCGAGTCCGCTGATCTCTGCATCCACTTCCTCAAGCCAGACAGAGTAGTTGGAGGAGAGTGAATTGATAGCGATGTCATCCAGGATTACCGTTCCCGGGAACAGGTTTCCAGTGTTATCGATATCCAGAGATGGCTCCGAGAGTGCACCCTCGATTGTAGTGGAGATGAGTTGCAAGTCAATACTGTCACGGACCACGATTCCCCTCTGATCACCGTCTGAAGAGCATGAGTGGCAAGTAACGTTCTTCCCACCGCTCATCACGTAGTTAGACTCCCGGAAGAAAAGTCCTGCTGATTCTGAGGATCCTATTCCGTTCCCCGAGGTGTGCACGAACGACAACTCGACGTTGCTGGAATCGGAGACCGAGACTCCGCTTCCTGCATTGTCCTCGCTAAGGAGATGGGCAACCCTGGGGTGGAATTCTGCAAAGGAGACTCCGTTGGCACCGTTTTCGCTAATTGTCCAGTTGTTCCCAATCACCCCTCCCTTGGCCATAACTACGCCGGCTCCCGTCGAGTTCTCGACAACTAGGTCAGAGACCTCCGCCGGCCCCTTGCTGGTCCAGCTGGTGCTTCTGAATAGCAACCCTGCGCCCTCATGTGGTTGAGAAGGGGACTCTGGTCCGTTGTTTCGAATGGTCACATTAGACAGAGAAGTGGAGGAGTCAGTTGTGTAAGCCCGTATTCCCACTATCTTGTTCTCCTCTATCACGGCA
>CETB01172187.1_pt1 | contig 35818 bp, 31 predicted proteins | sample 356381 | NCBI WGS metagenome assembly CETB01 (sample SAMEA2622545, study PRJEB7988) | marine metagenome | biome: marine biome (ENVO:00000447); feature: deep chlorophyll maximum layer (ENVO:xxxxxxxx); material: "saline water (ENVO:00002010), including plankton (ENVO:xxxxxxxx)" | depth 155 m | reverse complement strand
CGATCCAGTAAAAACTCACCAAGATCATCGTCTAGCAATGACTGCTATGATACTGGCAAGCAAGTTCGGCGGAGAAATCTGCGAGCCTGAGATTTCCGCAGTCAGCGACCCTGGTTTCATATCGAGATTGCTTGAGTTGGGTGATTAGTTGTCTTATAGAGAGAATCTGAGTACACATCTACTACTAATTCTGGTTGCTGCGGTGTGGGGCTCGACTTGGGCTGTGGGTCGATTTCTGAGTTACGGTCTCGATGATGCAAACAGGGCCAGTATGGGGCCCGCTACCTCGGCTTGGTTGCGGTATGTCTTCGCGGTGATTGCATTCATGGCTTGGTGTTGGCTCTACAGGAATAAAGGAGGTCCGCGATTTCTACCTCAAGGAAACAAGGCCTGGAAATACACATTTTTGATGGCATTACTGGGAACCATGGGGTACCAACTTCTGTTTATGAATGGAATGAAGTGGACGGCTGCTGGAGATGCTTCTCTAATCATCCCAATGAATCCTGTTTTCACGGTACTTCTCGCCATCCCATTACTGGGTCAGAAATTGAGTTTAAGGATGGTTTTCGGCCTACTAATCGGCTTAGTCGGTGTCGCTACTGTAGTGGGATGGAGCCCGAATACGGAGATTCCATTCAACCATCGATTGATTGGGGCTGTGATGATTGCTCTTGCTGCCCTGACATGGGCTGCGACCAGTAACTTGACCAAGATGGCGCTAATTGATGGAACAATTGGGACATCGTTAGAAATCGTAGTATGGTATTCGATAGTCGGCTGGATCCTTCTCACCCCTTGGATGCTGGCCGAAGTATGGCAGTCTGGAATACCTATTCCCAATACTACCGAATGGATATCTGTGGCATATCTTGGGCTAATTTCCACTGTCCTCACCTATGCATGGTTCGCCAGAGGAATTGATAGGATCGGAGCTACGGCTGCAGCATCCTATGTTTTCCTTGTGCCTGTCTTTGGAGTTCTCAGTGGATGGTTATTACTTGATGAGAACATTGGACTATCGATGCTTATAGGATTCTGTCTGATTGTCTTTGGAGTCAGGGAAGTCCAGCGCGAGAGTGAAAGGCTGAGTGCTGATTGAGTGACTCATTCCGGCTTGCCTCATGGTTAAATAGAGAAGGTCGGTGGGCCGCGAAGTAGGTATCCGTATGGCACGCAAACCAGCCAAGATGTATCGCCAGATCAAGGGTCAGGCGTACACTCGCAGAGAGTATACTGGCGGCGTCCCAAACAACCGTATTCTGCGCTACTTCATGGGCAACAGAAAGGGTGCTGAGGCAGGCCAATTCGAAGTGGTAGTCGAACTGACTGCAGACAATCCATGCCAGATTCGTGACTCAGCCCTTGAGTCGGCGAGGCAAGTTGCTAACGCCACTATCAGGAAGCTTGCTGGAGATCAAGGCTATGCTCTTCGAATGCACACATATCCCCATCAGATTCTAAGAGAGAACAAGCAGGCTACTGGAGCCGGTGCCGACCGTGTTTCAATGGGGATGAGGCAGTCCTTTGGGAAGAATGTGGGCACTGCCGCTAGAGTGCAAAGAGATCAGACCGTTGTCTCAATCTACACCTCTCCAGAGCACTATCTCACAGCTAGGGATGCTCTCAGAAAGGCTAGTTGCAAATTCCCGACCCCTTGCACCATTAGAGTAGCAAAGGGCTCCGAGCATTTGAAGGGCTTAGTGTGAGGTTGCCGGGCCATGCCGCCCTCTGACCCGCTTTCAATTCTGCAAGACTCGCTGCGAGGCTCGCCGATAATCTGGAAGGGAGATTATCCCTACTTCATCCATCCAATTTCAGATGGGATTCCTCGTATGGATGCAGATGTTCTGCGCGCTACAAGAGACCTAATTATAGAGATGGTCGACTGGTCGGAGATTGATTTGGTAGTCAGTGTCGAGGCAATGGGTTTGCCCTTGTTAGCTGCTGTTGGAGAAGCCACCGGAAAGCCGACGGTTGTAATCCGCAAGCGTGAGTATGGAATGGAAGGTGAAGTTCGAGTCGATGTCTCAACCGGTTACTCCCAGTCCACTACATACATCAATGACATCTCGCCCGGGGAGAGAATTCTGATTGTTGATGATGTAATCTCGACAGGTGGGACTCTTGAGCCAATACTCGCTACTCTTGAGGAAATGGGAGTAATACTACAAGACATCGTCATCGCGATTGAGAAAGGAGAGGGGCGTGAGAGATTGGCTAAGGAGCGTCCGAGGTGGCCAATTAGGACTCTAGCGCGTATCGATATCATCGATGGTAAGGTCGAGATTCTCGAGTGATTGTATGGACTTGGACCGCCATGACTTCGAATTGGATGATTTAGTTGAGAGGATAAAAGCAAATGATTTGAAATTGGTCGCTCTACAAGTTCCTGAAGGCCTCAAAATACAGGCCCTAGAAATGATGGATGAAATTGAAACGGAGACCTCTGCAAGAGTTGTTCTCTCCGCAGATCCTTGTTATGGAGCTTGCGACTTGGTCCATGATAAGATGCAAAACATAGGAGTTGAACTGGTAGCACACATGGGGCACTCGCAAATGAACATTGATTCAGGGATGCCGACCCAATTCATACCAGTAACATATGATGGGAATCCTGAGATTGCTCCCGTCCTGCCTTATCTTCATGCACACAGAGAAATTGCAATCAGCCGTCTGAATGATTCATCTGGACCTGTATTATCCGAATTAGAGGCACTAGATCGGTTTGAAGACATGGTTGGTAGAGTTGCTCCCCTGACTGATACAAAACTTGGATTGGTGGGTAGTATACAGCATTTGCATCTGCTACCAACTTTCAAGAAACACTTTGAAGAGGCTGGATTTGAAGTTACTATTCCCGTAGGTGGTGCACGATTATCGTTCCCTGGACAAGTTCTGGGGTGTAACTACTCAGGTGATGACCCCACAGTTGGTCATTATGTATTCTTGGGAAGTGGAGATTTCCATCCAATTGGATTAGTTTTACACACGGGAAAACCCTTGGCGATGTTGGATCCTTATACCGGAGAGGCTCAAGAAATGGGAAGAGAAAGGATCGAAAGAATCCTAAGGCAGCGTTCGGGACTAATTATGTCTTCAATGGATAAAGAGAGATTTGGAATATTAATTGGTGCCAAGCCTGGTCAGATGAGGCGAAATTTAGCTTTGAGGATGAAAAAGAAATTGGAGAAGCATGGCAAGAAAGGATTTCTTCTTGCAATTGAACATGTTGGACCTGAATTGATTGATTTCTATCCGGTTGATGTTTTCGTGAACACTGCTTGCCCTAGAATCGCTATCGATGATGCTGTGAAGTATGCCAAACCCATGATTACACCTTACGAACTTGAAGTCGCCTTGGGCGAGAAGAAGTGGGAAAATGGATACAAATTTGACCAAATTCATTGAGTCCCCGTAGGACGAAATCCTGCACTATAGAGTATGTCAGGGGCCGTGGCTTTCCATATCTTCAAGAATAGTCAACGGAGGGAGTCATTGATGGTCGAATACCTGAATCGGATTGGTGCGGGCAAGGTCCTGTTGGATAGAACTCCGTTCTCATTCGATTGGACTCCTCCGGCGTTAGTTGGCCGTGATGAGGAGTTACGGGGATTGGCCTCGATGTTTGTCGGAATTGAGCATCGCGGAGTGAGTGGAAGAGCGGTGATTACGGGGCCAGTCGGTTCCGGCAAGACTGTGATGACTCGTCGATTTGGCGAGGACTTACAACGTGCGCTAGATGGGCGTAGGAAGCTAGTCCTTGCCCATGTAAACTGTCGCAATCATCCAACCGCCTCACAGGTTCTGCAAGAGATTGCGAGATCTCTGGATTCTGGCCATCCCGAGAGAGGTTTCAGCTCGAGTGAGGTAATTCAGTCAATCAGACGCAATCTAGGGAGTCAAGATGCACATTTGTTGTTAGTTCTAGACGAAGTCGATGTTCTGATTAGAAACGACAAGGGAGATCTAATCTACAAACTACTGAGAATAGATGAGGGGCAGAATCGGCAGGGTTCTGTTTCGATGATTCTGGTAAGTCAGGATACTTCTCTAATCAAACTGTTTGAGCCTGCAATTATCTCGCGCCTGGGGGAGAGTAACATGCTAACTCTGAGAGGATATGGTGAGAAAGCGTTGATTGACATCGCCAAGCAGCGATACGAGGAAGCTTGCAGGCCGGGTTCGGTGGACGACGGGGCCCTCGCCAAGATAGGTAGATTCGCATCTGAGTCAGGCGATGCTCGTCTCGCCATCGAGTTGCTTGAAGCTGCGATTATTCGTGTCGAGAAAGATGGAAGAGGAGATGTTCTAGCCGAGGATGTTCATCCCAGTACACTACGAGCAGCATCTGTCGAGCCTAGCCAGGTTGACGAATTGGGAGATCATCAAAAGTTGGTTCTACTCGGAATCTGTAGACGATTGAAGAAGGCCGATGCAGTATCGAGCGGAGATGCTCAAAAATTGTACAACCTAGTCTGCGAGGAGTTCACAATAAAGCCACGCAGTTACACCACCTTCTGGAAGCATCTCAAGACATTGGAGAAAATTGGTCTTATTGAGACGCGTACCGCCAATGCGTCAGTTGGGAGGGGTCGGACTCAACACATCACTATGACCAATACACAGCCCGCTCTGCTTGAGAATCGTATTGAGAAAGATTTCTTGTGATTTTCAAGCGCCTACGGCGCTTCCGAACCGCTCTTATAGGGGCCTTTAGTCGGGAGGCCGTTCAGAGGTGGTCGTGTGGCAGCAGAGCAGGTCTTCAAAGCGGTAGTGAATGACACCGTTCCTTCATCCGGAGGAAGGGCATTCAGTATGGACATCACCGGCTCTAACTACAACCACTTCCTAGGTAAGAAGATAGGAGATTCAGTAGATGGAATGTTCGTTGGAGAAGGCGATAAAGCCCTCAATGGATACAAACTGGAGATTACTGGTGGATCTGATTTGACTGGAAGGCCAATGAGGCCAGAACTAGATGGAAGTGCAATCAAATCGGTCCTGACTACTGCAGGAACTGGCTACAAGGGGAAGAAGTATGTCAAGAAGAAGGGTAGAGTCTACCGATACAAGTACGATGGATTGAGGAAGAGGCGTAGACTCCGGGGCAATGTAATCAGCCAGGATACTCGCCAGATTAATCTCAAGATTGTCGAATCTGGAAACCGCTCTCTCGACGCCATATTCGGCCTCGTCGAGGAGCCAGAAGCCGTCGAGAAGTCCTCCGGAGAAGAGGAGTGATTCGGCGGGGTGATTAATCTGGGTAGTCTTCCGAAGCAGCCAGAAGTAAACATCGGAATGGTCGGTCACGTAGACCACGGTAAGACGACTTTGACTCAAGCCCTATCTGGAGTATGGACCGACACTCACTCCGAGGAGCGGAAGCGCGGTATCAGCATCAAACTGGGTTATGCCGATACAGCATTCTACAAGACTGCGCAAGATAATTACTATGTTAGAGGAAAACATCCTGATGGAGCTGATGATTCGGATGATGAATTACTCCGAGTGGTATCTTTTGTCGATGCTCCCGGGCACGAGACGCTCATGGCAGTCATGATTTCTGGAGCATCGATAATGGATGGAGCGATGCTCCTAATCTCAGCCACTGAGAAGTGTCCCCAGCCACAGACGAGAGAACATCTGGCAGCACTACAGATTGCTGGTATAGAGAACATAGTAGTAGTTCAAAACAAGATAGACATTGTTTCTAGAGAGAGGGCTCGGGAGTCATATGCTGAAATCCAGAGTTTCTTAGAGGGCACGATTGCCGAATCTGCACCGATTATTCCAGTTTCGGCACATCATGATGTCAACCTCGATGTTCTGATTCAGGCAATCGAGGATGTAATCCCGACACCGGATAGGACTGCGGATGAATCTGGCCTGATGTATGTGGCACGCTCATTCGATGTTAATCGACCAGGAACTAGGCCCAATGGATTGTCTGGAGGAATCATTGGCGGGAGTATTGTCGAGGGATCATTCAATGTTGGAGATTCTATTCTGATTGCCCCTGGGAGAAGAGTCCAATCTGGAGGACAGACAACATGGAAACCAATCCCAACCAAGATTGAGAGTCTGAAAGGAGGAGGTTTGGATCTAGATTTAGTTCACGCAGGGGGCCTGTGCGGAATTGCCACCCCTATGGATCCGATGTCTACCAAGGCGGACGAGTTGTCAGGCCAGGTCATGGCAAGAGAAGGAGAATTACCTCCGATTTGGGAAGAATTGAACCTAAAGTTGGAATTGTTAGAGAAGATGGTCTCATCTGGAGAGGGTGAAGCTGGTTCAATAAAGCCCCTACAGAACAATGAGATGTTGATGATTAATTCGGCTACAGCAACTAGTGTAGGTACTGTTTCTTCCGCTAAAGGAGGTTCTGCGACCATTCAACTACGTCTGCCAATATGTGCAAAATCCGGGAGTCGGGTCACATTATCCAGAAGAGTTGGTTCTAGATGGCGATTAATCGGCCACGGCTCAATCGCTGGGTGATTCAATGGTCGGCGTCTTGGTAGACGCTTGTGGGTGGGTTGCACTAATTGAGGCGCGGCTAAACTTGGATGCGAGTATGAAGGAAGTAGTCGGAGTTGCAGACTTGAAGTTACTTGAATGCGTAGATAGAGAACTCGAATCTGTATCTGAAAAGCAGAAAGGTCTGCTTCTAGAATTGCTAAGAAAACGCTGTGAAATTATTCAAGACTTAGAAGGAGTGAGGCATCCTGATGAGATGCTTGTAAGACTGTCCTCGGAAAGGGGATGGGCGGTGTTAACAGTTGATACCGAACTAAAGAGAAGGTTGATTGAGGAAGGTGGATCATACATCGAGGTTGCCTCTGGACGATATCTAAGGCTGGTCGAGGCCTAAGGTAATGTGAATAATCGATCGTCACCATGGCCATCCAGTAAACCGATTCTAACAGCTGCGTCTAGCCACGCGTGCGAGTAATTGATTGCCCCGAAGGCTCGTACTAGGTCTCCTTCCTGCATGAAGTGCCTAGCGTCTGATGCATAATCATCGCACATTCTGAGCATTGATACAAGTCTCTCTTCTTCGGAATCTCCGTTTGCAATAGGAGTTGCCTTAGATCTAGCTTCCTCGGTCAGAGCAAGATACTTCTCAACGAGTTCGATTGTGACATTAGTATTCGACATGAGGCACCTAATTCATTCCGAGTTCGGTAGAGGCAATATTGCTGAGCTTGAACAGCCTGGTTCTACCTTGCTTTCTGACGGAAAGTAGTCCCGCTCTGCGAAGTCCGTTGAATATCTGAGAAAGTCTGGTCCTACCGACTTCCAATACGGCTTGTAATTCGGCATCTGAAGGAGAAACTTCTCTTCCAGCAGCCGCCTCAAGAATTGTCCTCTCATTATCTGAAATATATGCAAATCTGGATTTATCAAAGGGCTCATCCGGCTCCCAATTAGGCCCACTAGGTAGGACAGGAATTTGAGGGATTGCGGGAGGAGATGGCGGTGGCGTAGTGATAATCTCAGGTTCGGGCTCGGGTTCAACTAACTCAGGAGTGTGATCCAAATCAAAGAGGGTTTTCTCTGGTTCGGGTTGTTCGGGGACCTCGGGCACCACTCCAAGGCTTGGGTCAGCAGTCCAAAGAGCCCCTTCATCCGACATCACAGAGACTTCCTCTGCAGGAGTAATCGATGTATCAGGAATGGCTTGTGATTCGAACGCTGGATCTGGATCTTGAACTACAGGTCGGTTTGTTGATGGGATGAAAGGCTTTGGTTCAGAATTGGCAACCGTTACTGGCTTTCCGTCGGGCTCTTTTGGCATCTCATCCCCGGTAACCACGGTTCGGCTAAGCAATCCTCCAAAAGCCCCTGTAACTGGAGTTCGCGACTGTTCTTCAGTGGCATCTACGATTGGGACATAGGAATCTAAGGTCCCTTGGCCTTCTTCGGGGGGATTGGATGGTTCCGGTGGCTCTTGTTCGGACCAATCGTCCTCAATTTCGGGAATTGTCTCATCCCAAACAGGATCATCTTCGGGCTCGATAACATCTTCCCACATGTCATCAGGTTCAATGTCCCAGTCATCGGAATCTTCTGCAGGGTTCTCGTCTTCCTCCTCAAAATTCTCCACCTCAGTGGTTTCCAAACCTTCCACTGGCTCTTCTGATTCATTTTCAGGTTCGAACGGCACTTCTGGGACATCATCTATCCTGCCACTCCAAGACATTAGTCTCTCTAATGTGCCCTCAGAGCCATTGCCTCTACGCTCATCCAGTAAGTCTCTACACAGTTTCACAACATCGCGAGGGTGCCCTCCTGTGCGTTCCATCAGTGCATCCATAAGTTGAGGATTGATTATCCACCTCTCGCGGGCCTTTCTACGGATTAGATTGTCCGCTAGTTTCTGTACTTCCTGCTTAGAGAAATCATTGAGTTGTTCGATATCATATGCTTCAACAATCTCCTCATCAAGAGATTTTAATTGCGAAGATGTTGCTGTAACTATGACTAGTGCCCTAAGTCTCTGTAATAGAGGTGTGATTCTGGTCAATAGCTCATTCAAAGGAGTCGAAGTAGGGTAATCTAGAGCAATTAGGGGCAATGGCCCAGTCTCTTTGTCTAGCATCTCAACTAATGACTCACACAGTCGAGAAGTAGTTCTAGGGATTTCATAACCTGCGAAATGTACTGAAAGTTCGTTTAGAATCGAGTTTACTGGATCTGTTTCGGGCCAGAACTGACTGACGAACTTGTTTCTGGCTTGGGAAGAAAGTGCGTTCACCATTGATGTCCTCCCGCTTCCCGAATCTCCTACTAACAGAATGTTTCTGGGAGATTCTGAGATAATGTACTCGCGCAGTCTAATCATCAACGAATCTCGACCGACTAGGTCCTGGGCCCTAGAAGGTTCAATCGGGCGGTGGTCGAAGGGGTTGCCCCTCAAAGGAGGTAAATCAAGCAATGAGACCGCCTCTGAAATCATTGGCCTAGTAGCGGCTTCAATCATTCTTAATGTTCACGCATTCTGACGCTTTCCATAGGGCGATTTAACGGGTTTTTCACGGATTCCGAGATGTCTTGATTCATTCATATCCTTACAGTGCAGCGAAATGATTTCTCCCAGATTAACGCTTTATTAACGCTTTAATGATGCGTTAATGATGCGTTAATGGTTAAATTAACGCTTAATTTGGCCTAATCGGAGTAGGAGGTAGGGCCAACTTCGTCGCTAAGTTCCCTGTTTGCAAACAGTTAGAAGCCCTATTCTCCGGGCCGTAATGATACTATGCCAGTAGACAGCAGTCGCCTAGAGGGATTCTACAAACTATCAGTTTCGGAACGCAGAGAGATGCTAGCAGAATTAGCAGGACTAACTCCTGAACAGGTTGGGGCTTGGTCAGCTAGTGGGGAGTTGTCTGAAGAGGCTGCAGACAGAATGATAGAGAATGTAGTTGGAACATACTCCCTTCCTATTGGAGTGGCGACCAACTTCGTAGTCGATGGAGATCACTACCTGGTGCCTTTCGTTTTGGAAGAGCCTAGTGTGGTTGCGGCTGCCAGTAACATGGCAAAGAGATGCCATCAGAAAGGAGGTTTTGTTTCAAACAATGATGACCCGGTAATGATTGGCCAAATCCAAGTCGTTGATTGCGATAATCCTGTATCTGCGATGGAGTCAATTATCGACAATAAGCAAGATTTGATTGATTCGTGCAATGAAGTTGACCCAATTTTAGTCAAATTTGGTGGTGGATGTAGGGATATTGAGGCTAAAATCATTGAAACTGAGTCTGGTTCTATGGTGATTGTCCACATTTTAGTTGATTGTAGAGATGCAATGGGTGCAAATGCTGTCAATACTATGGCTGAAACCATCGCCCCCAAGATAGAAGGAATGACTGGAGGAACTGTTATTCTAAGAATAATCAGTAATTTGGCAGTCCACAGATTGGCTCGAGTTAGTGCTGTTTTCACTCCGGAAGAGATGTCAGATAAGGGAGATGCTGTCCAAGGTGCTGAGGTAATTGAGGGGATTCTTCAAGCATACCACTTCGCTAAGGCGGATCCATTCCGTGCAACGACTCACAATAAGGGAATCATGAATGCAATTTCTGCTATAGCAATTGCATGTGGACAAGACTGGAGAGCTATCGAGTCTGGGGCTCACAGTTTTGCCTCACATAAGAGAGTATACGGATCACTCACGCACTGGGAAAGTGATAGTGCTGGCAACCTGGTAGGATCTATTGAGCTTCCAATGGCAGTAGGTCTAGTTGGAGGCGCTGTGCGCGTACATCCTGCGGCACAAGCAAATGTCGCCCTAATGGGAATAACAACAGCAGATGAACTTGCTAAGGTGATGGCGGCTGCTGGATTGGTACAGAACTTGGGAGCACTCAGGGCGCTTGCTACAGTTGGCATCCAAGCTGGACACATGAAGCTCCATGTGAGAAATATGGCTGTTACCGCAGGAGCAGAGGGTGGCGAGGTAGATGCCGTGGCTGCTAGACTGCGCGCTCAAGGCGGAAGAATCACTCAGAAGGCTGTAGAAGAAGAGTTGGTAAAACTCAGATCCGAGTAATTACTCGACCTCTAGTGTGCCCTCATCAGATGATTCATCTGAGAATTCATTGATTGACAACTGCTCTTCAGGAGCTAGTGAGGCGGCCAATTGGGCACTCGTAAGTCCCATCTTCTCTGCCTCTTGTCTGAACCATGAGCGTACCTTTCTGTACTCTATCTCCGGGCATCCGAAGTATTCAGCGAACCTGCGAGTGGTCGTAAGCCTACGAGTTAGGCCGTCTCTTCTGCGGTCGAGTAGGCCCATCTTAGCGAGATCTCTGACATGCTCGTAGGCTCGCTGGCCGAGCATATCCACCAGTTGTGATTGTGCCATGGGCTGATGGTAGGCCACTAAGGCTGCTGCAGGAAGCAATCTCTGAGGGATATCTGCCCTGAATGACTCGGGTAGATGTGGAGAAAGTCCGGGCCTGACTTCGAAAATCCACCTACCTGCTACATCGGATAATTGCAAAGCAGAGTCTCGACGTCTGCGGATTGTAGATTGTAACTGCCGAAGAGATTCTTCAACCTCTGATGCTGGTTTCTCAAGTAATTCAGATAATTCCTCCACCGACATTGATCTACCTGCTCCGAACAGTATTGCTTCAAGGATAGTCGAAAGTTCTGGATTAGACAAGTTCGGACACCCCCTGAATCTTAGGCTTGGGATTAAGTCTGAGGGAGAGAGTGGTGAAGTCATCTTCCTCGTCCCAGAGGTCTCTGAGCGTGATATCCCCATTCCTGCCACTATTCTGCTTGAGATCAACGAAGCCTCTGTTGGTAAGGAAAAGAGCGGAGATTAATGCTGCTACTTGTGCCTCTGCTTCGGCTTCCTCCAAAGGAATTCCTTCTTCCATAGACTTCGAAGTCAGGTCATCTACGAGTAGTTTCAGAGAAACAGGTTCGCCGGCGTCGGAACGCAATTTGAGTGATTCCCAAGTCCTCTTTAGGTCACCCTCGAGATCCTCGATATGCAGACTTCCGCTGAATCTTTCTCTGGCCCTTTCATGGGCATCGCGTCTCTCCTTGGCAATCTCTTCGCGCATCCTCTGCTCTGCGGCCAATCTTCCTGCGTCCTGTAAACCCATTAGTAATTCGCCAAGAGTGACGGGGCGGCTCTCGTCTCGATGGATACGACCTTCGAACATCTGAGGCAGGGTCTCGGATGCCGCCCCAGAGAGTACCCCCACAGAGAAGTTGTAGTCTGCATCATCGAAGTCTGCCTCCCAGCCTCCATCAAACTCCCAAATCTCTTCCTCTTCTTCCTCAAAGGCCCTCTCTTGTCTATCAAGTAGTGAAGCCGCTTGGCCACGAAGAATACACCAGGCCATACGAACTAGTCTGCCACATGTTGGTAAGTCGATATTTTCGGCATCTTCGATTCTTCGATTGAACATCTCAATGAAGGTCGACAAATCGACATCCCATGGATCTAGGTCAGATGACTGAAACAACTGGAAGACGAGGGCTACCGATCTATCGAATGGATCAATCAGGAACTGGTGTTCAGCTTCCTCTAGTAATGAGAGTTCGACTAACCTGTCTAGGTATTTGCTAGTCTCAAGGTCTGCTTCACCATCTAGCATACTTGAGACGATTTCGTCCCTCATTACATGGCCGTCGAAGACGGTCATGATTCGACCTCCTTTTGCATCTGCTCGACTTCTTCTTCATCGTCCTCGGTTTCATTCACTAGAACGGACTCTCTCTCATCCATGTCCTCTGTCCATTCATCTGTTCTCTCTCTTAGAGAGTCCATCGTGTCTACTTCTTCATCTGTATCAGCGACTTCATCATCGCCTTCGATTTCGACTCCTGCTCTATCTGCTAGACCGCCTAGGCTCTTGGGGCTACCCAAAGGCTCGGGCGCCCTAGGCATGTTCTCAGGGTCTGGGAGATCGGTCATCGACTCCTTGTCAGCTGCCGATTCTTCCTGTGCCTTGCGCTCGGCCTCGAACTGTTCTCCCATCTCCAGAGCAGTTGCTCTGTCAAAGTCAGTAATCAGTCGGCTTCTACCGTCGCCGGCATGTGTTACTCCAACATGATGGTCAGCTAGAGTGAGAGTTACCTTGCGTAGAGTAACCATGAGGAATTGTGCCCTTTGGCTACGCATCCTGCAAAGTGTGGCAATTCTCTCAGCATTGAATGGATCGAGATTCTGGTCAACCTCGTCAAGATAGTAGAATGGACTGGGTTCGTAGTCCTGTAGTGCAAAGATGAGAGCCAATGCCGCCATCGACTTCTCGCCCCCAGAGAGCATGCTCCTACGGGTATTCTTACTCTTGCCCGGAGGAACACAATCCATCTCCATACCTCCCTCAAATGGGTTCTTCGGATTCTCCATCCTGAGACTTCCACTACCTCCTGGCTGCAGAATCTCGTATACTTTGGAGAAATTTTTGTCGACGTGATTGAACACCGCCATGAGCCGTGTTTTCCTCTCAGACTCTAACTGGTCAGATAGTGAAATCAGTTGGTCTCGTCTTGATCGAAGCAAGGTTGCATCCTCGGCCAAAGCGGCTATTCTCTCAGCGGTGATGTCATATTGCTCTATGGCAAGCATGTTAACATCGCCAAGTTGGCCGAGACGGCGTTCGAGCCCCTGCACGCTCTTTTCCGCCTCGGCTACTGTCGGCAGTTCTACATCGGCCGGTGGAATTTTGATACCAGCAGCCGCTAATTCGGCCACAATCTCATCCAATGCCTCTCTCTTCTGCTGGATTTGTCCATTTAGTTCCTCAATTCGGGAAGAGAGAGTTTCTCTCCTCTGAGATAGGTTGTCCAATGATGCCCTGAGGCTTGCTCTCTCGTCAACTATCTCATCTCTGCGCTCATTGAGTGCTTTCTGCTCCTCGTCAAATTGTGATGCTCGCTCTCTGAGATCATCTAGTTTCTCTGTCGCTTCTCTTATGCTGCCCTTGAGTTCTAAGATTCTACTCTCTGCCTGGGTGACGATTGAAAGCTTCCTTTCGATTTGCTTGGAGATTTCTTCAACTCTTTCTGCCAAGATTCCAATCCTTTCTTTGGAGCTTGAAATGGCAGACTCTGCTACGAGCCTTTGTCGCTCTGCTTCGGTCATTATTCGTTCTGCGTCTCTCAGTTTCTTTGAGAGATGATCGGGAGCATGATCCTGTAGAGCCAGTGCGGCCTGAGATCTCTCATCCAAAACTGAGTCGAGTTCTTGCTTGGCCTCGACAGCGGCTTGCTTGGCCTCAGAATTGCTCTTCTGATGATTCTTGAAGTCGGAAATTGCTGCTTGGACTTTTTTGCGGACATCTTCGACATCCTTCTGTGCCCTATTTATGTCCGATTTCCAGTTACGTGCCTGTAGAGCCTTATCTGAGTCATCTAGGCCATGAATACGGTCCCTCAATGCCTGCTGGTTACTTCGCAACTCCCTGAGTGCTGCTTCGACTGTAGAGTAAATCAGATTCGCCTCATCGACTGCAGCTTCTAGGCGATCTAAGCTGCTGGAAACAGAACCACCGCCGAAGGCGTTTGCAGTATTCTTGGTAGCAGAGCCGCCGGTCATCGCTCCGGAACTCTCGATGAGAGAGCCATCGAGTGTGACCATTCTGACTCCGCCCATGTTTCTTCTTGCAACCTCCATAGAGTCAACGACCAATGTGTTCCTGCTGGCATATCTCACAGCGGTGTCGATCTCTGGATCATATTCGAGTAAGTCGTGGGCGAATCCTACCACTCCCGGGTTGTTGGCAACAATCAGAGATCGGCCACCTGGACGGTTGATACTTAGTTTGTTCAGAGGTAGAAAAGTCGCCCTTCCTCCTCCATTTTGTCTTAGCCAAGCGATGCACTTTGCTGCAACATCATCATCGTTGACTACGATACTTCTGAGACCTCCGCCCAATGCGACTGCGAGTGCTTCTTCATGGGCGCTGTCCTTAGGTGCTGTGAGTTCACCCAGAGAGCCCAGTATTCCCTTGATTTCTCCGCTCTGTCTAAGTTTGGCTAGAGCGGCTAGTGTGATTGCAGAGCCCGGTGCCTTGGTTCTCTCTTCCTGACGAGCTCTGGCTCGACTTAACTTGCGCTCTGATTCCCTCACCCTATTCTCGGCTCTATCCCTGTCTTCTGCAAGATTTGACTCCTGCTTCTGCAAGCGACGCAGTTCCTCGGCTAGGGATGTCCTGTCCTCCTGTGGATTCTCACCTTGTAGATCTTCTCCGACGAGTTCAAGATCGTCGCGAACCATTGTAGCCTCTTCGAACATCTCCTCAAGATCAGCTAGTTTACTGGATGCAAGTTGTTCTGACTGCTCAGCCCGATCTGCTGCGAGTCTCTTTTCGGCATATACCGACTGAGCCTCATCGACTTTGTCTGAAACCAGTCCCAAAGCACGCTTCAGATCGCGGCCGTGTTTGTCGCCTGACTCGATTGCCTGCCTTGCTTCTGCCTCGTCATTAGATGCCTCCTCGATAGCAGTATTGGAATCGATAAGTTTCTGCTGGGCCGCCTCGAGTGCTGTCTCTGCTTCTGACTTGGCTTGCTGGGCACCCTCAAGTTCCTTGCCAAATTCTTCGGCTTCGGAGTTGGCCGCTTCAATAGCTTCCTCTTGATCTGCAATTCTGTCCCCTCCCGTCTCCATCTCGATTTCGTACTGACGAATAGTATCCAGTATCTGCTTGGCATCGCCACTCATGATTTCGTTAATCTCTGATTCAACTCTGACCATTTCTTCATCGAGCGCGAGTAGGGATTTGTTGCCAACAGTGACCTGGTTTCCGATTTCATCTATTTCGCCCGTGTAGCGAGTCCTCTCCTCGCCGAGTAGTTCAACATCCTCTGACCTGTTCCTATGCCTAGATTGGTGGAGTACCATTCTAGAAGAGTCTAGGTCATCTTGCAACTCCTTGAATTTGAGCGCCTGCTCACGCTCCTTTGAGAGACTCTTCAGTCGATTCTTCTGATCATCTTCGAGAATTCCAATAGTCTCAATGCTGTTCTCAACATGCTTTCTCTGAGTATTGGACTTCCTAATCTCATCATCATAGGCAGTTACTCCCGCCACATCTTCGATGATTTTTCTTCTCTTGTAGGCAGTCATGGTCGCAAGATTAGTGACATCTCCTTGCTTGACAATGTTGTATCCTCCAGCCCTGAGTCCGGCCTCTGCCAGAACTCTCCTCATCTCTGTGGCTGTAGATGGTTTGTCTCCGATTCTGAAGGCAGAGATTGGTGCTCCCTTCCTGCCGAGTTTGACTGAGCGAGTGAAGCTGACTTCATCTGATTCAATCCTCAACCTCCTTCTACCAGTCTCATCGGGCTCATTGTTGAAGATTAGAGTAGCCGACATATGCTTGGCTGGCCTTCCTCTCTCACCGCCATTGAATATCAGTTGGGTTACATTTTCTGCCCTAAGGGACTTGGTTGACTTTGGTCCCAGAACGAATTCCAAAGCATCTAGTGTGTTGGACTTGCCCGAACCATTTGGACCAGTTATCGCAGTGAATCCTTCTTCGAGAGGGATGGTGACTTCGCCTCCAAATGACTTGAAGTTCTCGAGTTCCATTCGTATTAGATGCATCCCCTCACCCTTTCGCCGTACGAATTATCGCCGACGACATTCGTTCCCTCCCAATCTGTTTGCCTATGAATGTTGAGGCTACCATAGGCGCAGCACAGCGATTACGAAGGGAGAGAAAAATCGCCACAATCAGTCGAATTCAGATGAGATTTCGATACCACATATCAGCGCGTGGAGCATCTCATTCCTTGGAGTTGGGACTCCTACTGATTCTCCTGCCTCGACAATGGCTCCGCATAGGTGGTTAACTTCGGTCTTCCTGCCTGCCATGATATCCTGCAGCATCGAGCATCTGTTCTCAGATGTGTTTGTAGCGACCTCTCTGAGTAATGACTCAATATCTACCCCAGAGAGATCGACTCCGCTAGCTGTTGCAACTGTAGCTGCCTCGGACATTGCAGATATTGCTTGGGACCAAAGTTCAGGCACCTCAAGAAGCGCGCCGTTGCGAACTCCTGCTATCGAGCAAACTGGATTAATTGCTACATTGACTAGTAGCTTTATCCAAATTGATCTATTGATGTCATCAGACCAGTCTGGAGACAAACCTGCTTGATTCAGAGTTCGAATTAATCTCTCGGCATTGCCTGATGGTTTAGTAGAGTCAAGAGAACCTAAGGTGATATTTCCGCGGCCTACCCAGTGAGTGCCTGTTTCATTTCTCCATGCGCCGTGAGTAGTTATCCCGCCTAGCGTTCTTTCTCTACCTAGGCGATGGGCAAGGGTTTGAGCGTGTCCCATTCCATTTTGTAGGCTGATTGCTATTCCATCCTGAACAAGTATCTCGTCAGCTATCTGGGCGAGTACTGGCGTCGAATCAGACTTGCTGCATATGAAGGCTGCATCACAACTGTTTGTGATAAAATCCGGGACTGGTCCCGACTCGCTATCGAAAGTAGTGAACCTCTCCGATGGAATGACCTCTATTACGCCCTCTGGAGAATGGATTATCAATCCCTGATTTGACAGTTCATCGGACATTTCTCCCCTAGAGACCGCAATTAGTTCAGCATCGGTATCTGCCAAGCACCCCAGAATAACCGAGCCTATCGAGCCTACTCCGAGGATCGCTATTCTCATACTAATCACCTAAATTGGAACGAGCAGCAAGATTGAGATTAATCCCATTTTCATCAGTGTTCACCCAGTATACCAGTGGCGCATGAGAGTCATCATTACTGGTTATGTTAACAAAGACGCTTGACATTGCATCGATCCCCGATGGTACCGAAATCTCCCATTTATCGAATTCATCTGCATCGCCCGTCCAGTCGATTGAAATTGGCATTGAGTAGTTCTCCCTGTTGTAAATAGTGAGTTCTTCCCCTGAGTAAGTAAAAACATCCGGTCCCTCGACCATTGAGTACCATGATAGCATGTTTGTGTCTGAACAAATTGCTAGCCACCCGGGCCCACTCATCCTGATGGTCCCATTTCCAGAATGACCTGCTGGGATCAATATCGAAGATCTATCTGATAGTTCCCTCTCCCAGTCGCCCGTTGAATTTACTTCTACGATGACATCAGTAGAGGGGCAGAATGCTGACTCTGATTCACCGCGAGTAATCGAGAATTCGTCCGCAACAGGCTCGAACAACGGCAACCTCCAATCTCCATCGGAGAATTGAAATTTGGGTTGGGAATCATCGATTGGCATGACCAGGTTTTGTGGAGTCTGATTATTCCTCAAAATTGTGACTGTAGGGCCCATAGCAAAGAAATGGTCAGGAGTCCATCCCTGCGAGAAAAGGGCCCCCTCGTGACCCCTCATGCAAAGGTCGTGGATTCCCGGGCCGAGGGAAGTCTCGTTCTCAAAATACCAGAATTGATTACCATTGGTCAGATTGATATAGTCTCCTTCCACTACAATAATCTCGACGCAAATCCTTGGAGTTTCTGTGTCCTCCACGAGAATCCAAAGTGGATCTATCGATGTTGTCGCGTCGGAGGGCCGGAATACGATTGAATGCTCATCCACATGCCCATGCACATCAATGAGGATGACAAGTCTGAATGGGTGAGGGGTAGAATCAACTTCTCTGGATAGGTTGACTGATATTCCTGCGGGAGAAGCTTGGGTAATTTCCTCAAATCTGCACACTTCCCTCTCGTCGAGGCACTCGGAATTGATCTGCCATTCACCGACAGGGTCACCTTCTACACGCATCTGTAGCCATCCAGATACTGGCATTAATCCTGATGGCTCTAGAGGTAATTCTAGCTGCACGGTATCTCCCTCGAAGGTCATCGAGGTTGGCCAATCTTCAGTAGAAATTCCTCCATCCCAATGATCTATCTGAGAGCTTGGCTCAAGTCCGGGATAACCTAGCAGCAGAATTGCAATAGTAAGGGTGGCAATCTGGCGCATTGGGATTTCGTCTAGGCCCGCGAACTCATCGACAACAAAAGGTTCGGGGATATGTTCTGGACTGAATCTACGCCACCCAGCGATGGCTGCAATTAGCAACCAAGGCCAGTATTCAGTAGAGATGAAAATTATCAGCACGAATCCCAGAGTAGAGATGAATATTGAGGTTTGATTTCGATCATCCTGCATGTCTCCGGGACCGAGTAAAGAGTGTAGAATCCTGTCTCCAGGGAATCCGGGGACCGGTAGAAGAAGTGCCCAACTTACAATCGAAAGAGCGATTCCTGCCAATCCGGTTGGATGAATCCATTGTAGTCTGAGCATAGTGTGTGGTTCGACTAGAATCGAAGCGAGTACCTCTGAAATCAGATTCAAATCAACTCCAACTGGTGAAGACTCGAATTCTGGCGGCTGTACAGAGGTTAAACCTAGACCGATAATTGTTAGAGCAGTTCCGCATGTGAACAACACTACTGGGGCGGCTAACTCGATCATTCCGAGGGCTTTACGATTGGGAATTGGGTGCAGGTCAGGTCTATTTTGTCCAATAGTAGAGACTAGACTGAACGGCCACTCAGGAGAAAAAACTGGGAAAGCCAAGGGTATGAGATGTGAATTTTCTACCTCGAATGCCTTTGAGACGAAAATCCTGGCATAACTTGCCAGCAGAGCTGAACCCAACACTGGTAGTGTAAAGAAGACGATTGCGGTCTCTAGAATTGAAGAGACGAACGGTTGTTGTCCCGGCTCCATCGAGGAGATCCATAGGGATCCAGATAGGGTCGTGAAGGATGCGGCCAAAAGCCATACCAAAGACTGTTGCCAAGAAGGCATGACAACTGTTTGTGATGGTAAAGGTCCGACCGACATAATCGGTGGGTCCCCCTCATCTAGGACTGCAATCATACTCAGTTGTTTCAAATGTCGGTTTAGTGCGATTAGGCACTCGCTGGGATTTCTCCCTTCTCTTCCATTGACCTCCCAAGACAACTCCGAAACTCCTTGTCCGCCAAGCAGAAAGTATCTGCTGCAGATGACTTCGAGAAGTTCCCTATCACCCCAAGTCTCGGTATCGAGATGGTGCTCTGTAGTCTCTGACATGGTGCCACCTAGATACATGGCCGGGGTAGGTCTGATTTGACCCCTCGCACGCGCGCACGGCGAACGAAGTTCGCCGAATCACTTGTTCTTGAAGCGTTTTAGACGGAATGTTTCCTCTCGCTCCATCTCTTCGAGTCTTAGTTGGATGAAGTTCCGGGCCTCTTCCATCTGAGGTATTACAACATACTCTAGAGCATTGACTCTTCGCTTGGTAGCCTCGATTTCAACGAGTAATCGCTTGAGAGTTCCTTCCATCTCAGCAGCCTTGACAATCTTCTCGATTAGAACAGAGTAGGCGTCAGATGCTTCGTCAATGTAAGCAGACCCTCCAATCAAACCGGTTCCGCGCTCATCGATGCTAGTAGTCAGGTTGGTGCCTTCCACATTTGGTACCACGACTCCCATGATATTTCGTCGACTTACGGTAACTTCTGGGTGTCTAGAGATTGCAATTGCGGCGCTCTTGACAGCGAGGCCGCCCTCAATTGCGCTAGCGAGACTGATTGATTGAACTGCCTCACGATAGGTTGCCACTAGGCCTTCTCTTGCCTCAATCATCTCAGAGAGTAGTGTCCTGAACTCATGGAACAAGCCGTCACGCTTCATCTTCAGTAGATTGTACCCATTCTGGGTTTGCTTGATGCGTCGCTTAAGGTTGATCAGTTCGGACCTGGTTGGCTTGATATCGAGCGCCATATTCTATATCCTCCTAATTCAATGACTAATTCACGAGTTCTTCTCAGTTGGATGGTATTTATCGATCCACTTCTGGTCAAGTCTAACTAGATACTTGGTGTCGATATTAGTTAGCAAGTTCCAAGCGAGGTCTAGGGTACCTTCGTCGATTGAGCGATCTTCGTCGCGACTCTGTCTGAGGAACTGGTCCTCGAATATGTCTGCGAATTTTAGCAACTGAAGGTCACGCTCGTTTAGTGCGTCCTCACCGACAATTGCTACCAGACCCCTCAACTCCCTTCCTCCCGCATAAGCAGCATAGAGTTGGTCGGAGACTGACTTGTGGTCCTCGCGAGTCTTGCCCTCACCAATTCCAGCGTTCATCAGTCTCGACAGAGATGGTAGAACATTGATTGGAGGATAGATACCTTTCTGGTGCAACTCTCTTGAAATCACAATCTGTCCCTCTGTGATATATCCAGAAAGATCCGGAATGGGGTGTGTGATATCGTCTCCGGGCATTGTTAGAATCGGGAACTGTGTGATGCTTCCTTTCTTGCCCTTCACCATGCCTGCCCTCTCGTACATCATAGCTAGATCAGTGTACATGTAACCAGGGTATCCACGCCTTCCAGGAACTTCCTCACGAGCAGCACCAATTTGACGTAGAGACTCACAGTAGTTTGTCATATCAGTGTAGATAACCAGTACGTGGTAATCATGCTCGAAAGCGAGATACTCCGCGGCAGTTAGAGCCAGCCTAGGAGTAATCAATCGCTCGACAGCTGGGTCGTCTGCTAGATTGACGAAAAGTGCAGCATTCTCTAGGGCACCGGTCCTCTCTAGGTCCTGCACGAAGAAATTGTACTCTTCAGCAGTGATACCCATTGCACAGAATACCACCACGAAGTCATCATCGCTGCCAACAAGCCTTGCCTGTCGAGCAATCTGTAGAGCTATGTCGTTGTGTGGTAGACCGGATGCCGAGAAAATCGGCAGCTTCTGGCCGCGAACTAGGCTGGTACAAGCATCGATAGCCGAAATTCCAGTCTGGATGAACTGTTCTGGGCTCTCACGACTGTATGGGTTAATGGCCGCACCAATGATGTCGGCCATGTCCTCTGCTACAATCTCAGGTCCACCATCTCTTGGCTTACCTGCACCGTCCAGGATACGTCCGATTAGCCCCTTGCTGACCGGTAGTCTGAACACATCCCCGAGGAACTTTACTCCAGTCTGTCTATCGACCGATTCAGTTCCCTCGAATACCTGCACAATGACCTTATCATCGCTGGTATCTAGCACCTGTCCATTCTTCATTGTTCCATCAGAGAGTCGTAGTTGAACGATCTCGTTGTAGGCTACTGGCTCTGTTTTTTCAAGGAAGACCAATGGTCCCTTGACATCAGTAATTGTTCTGTATTCCTTTCCACTCATTCATGGCACCCCCTTAGTTGTCCTCCATAGTTTCGGCAATCTGCTTAGACATCTCTCCAAGCAATTCTCCGATGCGTTCTGCGTATCCCTCTTCGAACCTGCCCCTCATCAGGTCGGTTCGAGCGGGCACATTGACTACATCCTCAAGGCCGGCTCCCCCGGCCATTGCCTTCTCGGATTCTTCTTGGAACGCTAGGATGGCTTTTGCCATCTCGTATTGTAGTCCAAGTTGACTGAATGTGTCGACATCGTGGAATGCATTCTGCTGGAGGAAGAATTCACGAATCATTCTAGCGACTTCAAGGGTCAGCTGCTGATCCATAGGTAGTGCGTCCGATCCAACCAGTTGCACAATTTCCTGTAGTTCGGCCTCGACTTGTAGTAGACTGCTAATCTTGGTTCGAACCTCAGGGAAGTCACTCGCGATATTGTCTCTGTACCACTGGTCTAGGGCCTGAGGATACAGACTGTACGAACTCAGCCAGTTAATTGCAGGGAAGTGTCTCTGTCTTGCTAGCCCTGCATCGAGACCCCAGAACACCTTGACGATTCTGAGTGTACCTTGGCTGACCGGCTCTGAGATGTCCCCTCCTGGAGGCGATACAGCGCCGATAACGGAAACAGAGCCGTCATCTCCGCCCAGAGTCTGAACACGGCCTGCGCGCTCATAGAACTCGGCTAGTCTGCTCGATAGGTAAGCTGGATATCCTTCCTCACCAGGCATTTCTTCTAGACGCGATGAAATTTCACGCATGGCCTCGGCCCATCGGCTTGTTGAGTCTGCCATCAGTGCCACATCGTATCCCATGTCTCTGAAGTACTCAGCGATGGTGATTCCAGTATACACAGATGCTTCGCGGGCTGCGACCGGCATGTTTGATGTGTTTGCAATCATCGTAGTTCTGTTCATCAGAGGTTTTCCTGTATTAGGGTCGGTAAGATGAGGGAACTCAGTCAGAACCTCGGTCATCTCATTACCGCGCTCACCACATCCAATGTAAACCACAATCTGAGCGTCTGACCATCTGGCAAGTTGCTGCTGAGTAACTGTCTTTCCGGCTCCGAAGGGACCGGGGATACCAGCTGTACCTCCCTTGGCTAGTGGAAACAGGAAGTCGAGAATCCTCTGGCCGGTAATTAGAGGTACATCTGGAGCGTTCTTCTGCTTGAATGGACGCGGAGTTCTGACCGGCCACTCTTGCATCATCGCGATCTCAGTACCATCTTCGAGAGTACACACTGAGGTCGTGATGTCAAACTCACCGGACTCGATGCTGGCAATCTTGCCGCTATGCCCGGGAGGAATCATGATTTTGTGTTCGACGGTCTCGGTCTCTTGGACGAATCCGATAACTGATCCACCTGAGACTTCGTCGCCAGCCGAGGCTGTAGCATTGAACTCCCACTTCTTAGTAAGATCAAGTCCATCAGCATCGACACCGCGCGTGATGAACACGCCCATGGTCTCCTCTAGTGACTCTAGAGGGCGCTGAATCCCGTCATAAATCTGAGTCAGCAATCCAGGGCCTAACTTGACAGACAGGGTTTGGCCTGTTCTGACTACTGGCTCACCTGGCTTGATGCCCGAGGTCTCCTCATACACTTGAATGACCGACTGGTCACCGTGCAATTCAATCACTTCTCCCATCAGACCCTCATCTCCAACTCGTACCACTTCGTACATTCTCGGCGAGATGCCGACGGCCGTTACGACCGGACCTGAGATTCTGTAAATCAATCCACTTTCTTCACTCATTTTTTCACTTCCTTATCCTGTATTCGAGGAATCTACTTCCAAAGGTCTACTCCTAGAGCAGACTTGATGGACTCGCGGAGGGTATTGTCCTCCTCTGTCCCAATGCCCAAAACTGTGGGCGTTATGCTGTCGGACATTCGCTGTCTCAACTTGTCCGGCATACGCATCAGGTCGGCCGAATCTGCAACGATTATTCCGACTTCTTTCTCATCGAGTAGTCTACGAAGAGTATCACTCATCTCCTCATCATTACTCGGGTTATGCAGGCGATTAATGCCTGCTAATTGGAATCCAAGTGTGAACTCGGGAGATCCTACAATCACTATCTCCATCTTCTCACCTCAGAATGTCATGTGCGCTTCAATTACATCTTCTGGTAGACCTACAGCCTTGCCGCGCACCAGCAGGCGTAGATTCTGTACTTCGATTACTTTACTTTCTATGTAGTAAATCACTGGGAAAGCCGAAAGTGGATTGAGGTGACTCATTCTCCTCATGTTCGATCGTCTCTCGTCGGCCAGAAGGGTGACAACGGGGTCAAATCCTCCGTGTTCCTTGGATTCCTCTAGTTTCTCTTCGAGATCTGCCGTATCCATGTTCGAGCGTCGGAGTACCTCAACTAGAGCGTCCTGACTATCTGCCTCGGCAGCTGATTTCAATAGACCGCCCTTCAGAACACCGCCGCCATCGAGCATGGCATCCATTCTCTGCTCTACAGGCAGATTCTGTCTGAGTGAGCGAAGAAGATTGACTATATTGCGATGGTCAATTTCCTTTCGTAAATATCCTAGCAAAAGGCTGTGACCAAGGCCGCTGGCCTTCAGTTCATTGATGGCTTCCTTGTAGTAGTGTCTGTCGAGATTGTCCTCATATTCCTGCAAGCGCGAGTCGGTTTCCATACCTAGGATTGCTGCGCCCCAAGGAGTGCCGCGCATAGCAGCAGCGGCATCCTCGAGTGTCTCACTTTGACGGGCAATCTCGATCCATCCTATATTCAAATCATTCTCATCAGGGAGAACTGAATTTGCTAAGTCATCTGCACTGATTCCACCATTCACTGCACGGAGTACTGCCTTAGCGTTACTGTAAGAAAAACGAAGTGCGAAAACCGCAACTATACTTCTGAGGCTACCTTGGCAATAATTCATTACTTCAGAAACTTCTCTCTCAAGATTGTGGGCCAAAGCCGCCTCTACGAGGTCAGCGCCACTGAGTCTTGCAGAATAGATATCCATCTCCTTGCGATAATCAAGCTCGCCAATACTAGCGGCAATCGTGTCCGGGCCACTCTTCAGGAGTTGGCGCAGCCGGGTCTCATCCAACAAATTGGACTTCCTGGCCTTACTGCGTGCTGCAGCATTGGCCCAGTTACTTCTCCCGGCTGCGATTGCCATCCTGTTCACTCTCCGAATAATATGCTACTTACTTCGCCGAGTCTATCGTCCCAAGATTCCCTTAGACGGCCCTCGAATCGATAATCCATCAGCACCGAGCCTTGTGCGTCCTCAAGTACGAATCCGCCTAGGCCCTCAACCTCATCTCCAATCTCAAACCCAGAAGAGTTCTTGGAGAGGAAGTCACTGTCAGTCTTTACCGGTTTGAGTATCATACCTGAAGAGGCCTCTTCTGAAGCCTGTGCCAATAGAGACTTGAGCACTTTCTCCCTTCCCTTCATGCCTGCAGAAGATGCACGTGACAGTACTTCTTCCCAAGTGGCATCTAGTTCGGCTCTGCGAGCGACTAGCAGTGTCTTCTGGTTTCGCTGCCTTGCGGCTGCGATACTCTCGACTGCAATCTGATCGCATGTTCTGGTAGCGTTAGCAATGGCCTCTTCGCGGTACTCGGAGACCATGTCTTTCGCCTCGTCGGCGATTCTCTTAGCCTCGGCAGCTGCCTCATCTGTGACAGCCTTAGCCTCGGCCTCGGCCATCGCCTTGATTTCACCTGCTAACTTGTCTAGTGACATACATCCTCCTTGTCTGCGTGTTCCTCCAACGACCTACAACAGGTAGATCGATAGGAAACCGAACAGTACAATGGTCTCAGGGATAACAGTGAATAGAATACCAGTACCGAACTTGGAGTCGTCCTCAGCAATCATGCCGACGGCTGCAGCGCCAATCGAGCTCTGTGCTAGTCCGGTCCCAATTCCACAACCTGCTAGAGCAATTCCTGCAGCCAGCTTGGCCATGGTAGTGGTGGTATATTCATTGTCAGCCGCTTCCTGAGCTGTAACAACACTGGCGACTAGTGTCACCATGAAGACAGTCATCAGTAGGCGGTATGCCATGTTCATTCTCTTATTTCTCATGTTTTTTCCTCCGTTATTTTTCTCACTGTGTGAGTCTCACTCGACCTCAACTTTATCCGGCTTGAAGCCGAACGCCTTGAAGGGGAGGCCGCTCCCTTCGTAGAATTGCATCATCCACTCGACGAAATGTAGCCTTACAGTGTGGATGTTAGGACTGAAGATGCCCAGCACTAGGGCAAAGAGTTGGACTAGGATCCAGCCGATGAACATAACAGGGACCAGTATAATGTCCATTGTAGATGCATGGCTCAAATCAGCAAGAGTGTGGGCCATGACTTCGTAAATCATCTCGTTGCCAGTAGCAGCAATCTTGACACCAACAACTCCTACAGCGAATAATCTGACGTATGAGAGTACTTTCGGCAGCATTCCTATGGATTCTAGTGGCCCCATAATGAGTGCAATTCCCCAGCCCATCTTTTCGAAATGTGCGAGCAGTACTGTCACCATAACGACTCCAATGACTGCGACTGCCAATGGCATGGTGGAGATAGTTTCGTATTTGATGAATTCATAAGCAGACGCAAATCCTCCGACTAGCAGAATAATCCATGATCCCTTCTCGAAAATTGCCTCAACCATGCCGTGCGTTTTGAGAACATCACGGAAACCAATCAGAAGTCCGATGAAGATGTGGATAACACCAATGTATATTGTCAGTAGCATTAGATTCTCTAGATTCGAAGAGACGCGGTGGAATGGATATGCTAGAGTCAATTCTAGAGGGCCGTCCCATACCCAATAGAACACTCCTCCATTGGGATATAGGTTCGTCATCCAAGCAACCCACCACGGTGCATGACCGTCCTTCCAGTGATAGTGTCCGTGAGTGCCATCAGGGAGGACATATGCCTCACATTGAGCAACTCCTAAGATACCCGCAATATCTTCACCTGCGTAATCCACACAGTGCCCATGCGGGAGGAATTCGAAACCGGCGAATTCACCGTAAATGTAGCCGAAAATAAGTGTTGAAGTTCCGATTGTGAATAGGAATCCTGCAACATTTGACATCACATCATTGAGCGGGAATTGCCTCCATACAAATGCGGCTAGAGCCATTATTGACAGGCCATAGGCCATGTCTCCTAGGATCATTCCGAAGAAGAGAGGGTAAGTCAGGAACATGAAGAATGTTGGATCGATCTTCCCATAAGCAGGTCTGCCCATTACATCGGTAACCATCTCGAATGGTTTGCTGTAATTTCTCGGAGAGAATTCGATTGGAGGCATGTCTTTCTTGTCTACATGGTGATGCCCATGACCACTGTGTGCAGGGGGTTGATATCTCTCGACTTCTATGTGTGTACAAACGCCAGAAAGAGCGTTATTGACTTCCTCTTCAGCTGTTGACTTGATCCAACCATCTAAGACAAAAGCGTGGTCGCTAACTGCAACTCTTACTGGTGTAGTGGCAAGTTGCAAATCTCTCTCAAGTAACTCCATGCCGCCGAATAATATTCCACTGTTTGCATTGGACCATTCAGAGATTTGTTCATTCAATGCTTCTACCCTAGCTTCAATCTCAGCCATTCTATCGTTTAGCCCTGCAATCCGATCACTCGGCAGACCATCAGACTCTGGAATTGAGATAGCTTGGAAGTCCAGTTCAGAGAGCATCTTCTGAACAGATTCTGACTGTTCGTTACGGCAGAAGACAGCTACTACTCCCTTCTTCGCAACCTCGCTGCTCATGTGAACTGCAGATTCGCCTAGAGAAGCCAAGGCTGGCCGTGCCTTGCTTAGAGACGAAACAGTGCCAACAAACTGGGTGATCGAATCATAGCCTCTCATCAAGTCCATCTCAAGACTGAGGGGCGCTAGCAAGGATAGAACTTCTAGTTCCTCTTCTATCTTCGACTTCTCTATCTCAAGCTCTTCCATCTCATCATTGAGGCCAAGGGCACTATCGACTAGATTATCTATGTCGCCCGACAGATTTCTGCGGACCTCGGGTGCAGACATCAGTTCGGCCTGACTGGGGGCCTGGAGGTTCGCTGCAGCCCCTCTCATTTTGGTCAGCCTGCGACTGATTTCCTCAGATACCTCAGTAGGCGTACCCATTGACATATCCTCATCATCACTGCTGTAATCATTGATATGAACTAAAGAAAGACCTGCTAATACATCGATAGTGGTCTTAAGTTGGTCTTTGGTACCAGCGACAACCAGTCGAGACATGTCTTCTGGTGTCAGTTGACTCATGATGTCGCCCCGAACTAGTTTTTGCGGAAGGTATCGAGGACGGCATCTGCAGCCGCACTTCTATTCTTCTTGCCCTCGCTGGCAACGCGCTCAAGTTCTACTTCGCCCTCAGCGGCTACGGATTCGGCTTCCTTCTCCGCAGCAGCGCGTGCATCGCTAAGCATCTTTGCTGCTTCATCGTCGGCCCCTTGCCTTCCTGAGTTGGTCGACTCGGCGGCCTTGACGCGGGCATTGGAGAGAGTCTCCGCCGCCTTTGTCTCGGCATCTGATTGGATCTTCTTTGCCCCGTCCTCCGACTTCTTGATTGCTCGGAGTATATCTGCCCGTCCCATTGTGTCACCTTTGGTGACACGCGCAACGCCGAACGGTATATCACTTTGACCATGCAATTACTTCGTGTTTTCACAGGATTTTGGCGGGATTCAACCATATATGTGAGGTCTCAGCGAGGACCATGGACACCGAGCGAATCGGAGAGTCTGACTGGAATGAGCTTCAACAGAATTTGGAGGCCACGATTCCGGTTTATGACAAGGTGAATCAATTCGCCACACTAGGTCAAGTATCACGCTGGCGCAGAATGGTGAGGGGGCGCCTACCTAGCAGCGGCAGGGTTCTGGAGATTGGTTGTGGACCTGGGAGTTTTGCTGAGGACTTCGAAGGCGAAGATCTAGTCTGTTTGGACCCTATTCCCGAGATGCTAAGAGTTGCCGAAGGGAGAGTTGGTCCAAAGAGAGAATCTAGGGGCGAATCTGCTGTCAAATTTGTTGAAGGAACGGCAGAAGAATTGCCATTTGAGGATAATTCCTTCGATGCAGTGTGCTCTCTGTTTTCATTTAGAGACTGGTTCGACAAGCGGGCAGGTCTGGCAGAGGCTCTCAGGGTACTCAAACCTGGAGGCGTGTTCGTAATGGTTGAGCCTGCCAAGGTCAACCGACTGCATGGAGCCATGGGGTGGCTTTGGATGAGAGTCTGGGTATCGAGTTATGCTAGATTGTTCTACAATTCTGAGAGCAATCCTTGGAAATGGCTGACCAAGACCTATGCGAGTTTTGGCACGACTAAAGATTATGTCAGAATGATGGAAGATACTGGATTCGAGCAAGTTTCAGCTAAATTGGTATTCCCAGGGATGGCCACAATCTGGCAGGGTCGCTCACCTGAGACTGAATAGCGACCTGCAGGTTACCGCCCTCCAGATGAATGGCTTAGTCAGCCTGTTGAACATCAAATTCAGTAACCAATCCGGAGAGCGGAACATCAGAGTTCCGAGTTTGAACGCGAATTTCGAGTTACGCATCACCTTGCCCATCTGCTTGTTCCATCTCTTCTCATACTCCTCGAGAGGTGTACCTTCTGACAGATGTTCGGCGACGACTTGCCCTGCTATTCTGCCACCAATCATTGCAATTGTGATTCCAGCACCATTCGAAGGGAGTACCATGCCGGCTGCGTCACCGACGAGTAAGTAATTTCCTTTGACAAAGTTAGGAATTGTGCCCGACATAGGAAGTGAGCCTGCACCTTTGAAACTGACTTTTCCTTGATATCGAGAGAAGAATTCCTCGGAGTACAGATTCAGACTCTTTCCTTTGGAGAGTTTTCTCTGAATTCCAAGTCCTATGTTAGCCCCGTCCTGCTTGGGGAAGGCCCATGCATAACCTCCAGGGGCGACTGATCCAAAATGTAATTCCAATGCGTCATCGAATACGCCGTCCATGAGTACGAATTTTACAGGGATATTCAGTGATTTGACATTCCAATGGGATTTCCTTAGTGGATCATTGTGACCACCTGCTCCGATAATGACCTTGGCACTGTACTGCGTCCCATCAGTCAGAGTGACTTTGTTTGTTCCGATTTCCGATACACGAGTTCCAACTAGGTATTCGACTCCACTTGAGCGTGCCAATTGAACCAACTCTTCGTCGTGAGCCACTCTGTTCAGAACTACGCCCTCAAAAGGATACTTCAGTGGCTTTCCTGAGGGTGGCACCAGATGCATCTGTGTAGTCCTCAGAGAGATAGCGTGTTCGGGCGTCCTAAGTAGATCATCGATATCAGGGACATCTGGGCATAATCGCTTCATCTCGCTATTACTCGGAACTAACTCTCCACACTGTAGTGGGGAGCCAATTGGGTCTCGTCCGTCGATAACCAGTACGGCTGCTCCTCCCTCTGCAGCATATCGAGCAGTTGTACTACCAGCGGGCCCTCCGCCGATGATTATGGCGTCCCATTCGGTGCGCTCTAGGGACATGGACTCAAGTCCGTCGCCTCTCAGACATCTTTGTGAGTTCTGCCATCAGTGTTCGGGATCTTGACTCGGGCAGCTCCTCTAAGGCGTTCAATGCCCTTTCGATGTGATTCTCAATCAATTGTCTAACATAATGCAGTGACCTTGCCTTATGCATTAATTCGGTGAATTCGCCCCATCTCTCATCGCTAAAGTTGGTCAGGACATCAGTAAAGTGTTCGTATTCCGATCCATGCAACATGGTCAAAGCATGGATGATTGGAAGGGTCATCTTACCATCATGAACATCGGTGCCTTTTGGCTTACCCATTGCAGGGTCACCGGTCAAATCGAGCAAGTCGTCAACCAGTTGGAATGCCCTGCCGAGTTCCATGCCAAATACCTCCATTGAATCTGCATAAATTTCCGCATCAGCCGCAATTGCAGCACCCCAGCAAGCACTAGCGAACGGGCCGGCGGTTTTGCCGTCGACAATTGCATAGTAGTCCTCAGGCGTAGTGGAAAGATTGCCGATATGCTCCATCTGGAGAATCTCTCCAGTCGCGATTCCTCCACAGGTGCTGGCTATACGTTCTACCACTTGTTCGTCATTTTGGCCCCCTAAACCGAATCCTAAAGCGAAAAGGTAGTCACCAGCGATAATTGCATGTGATTGCGATTTAGTAGTGTGGAGAGTTGGTTTGCCTCTGCGCAACTTGGATTGATCATTGATATCGTCGTGCACCAAAGTAGCCGTATGGATGAGTTCTCCCGAGAGCGCTAGATTCAGTGCCTTCTGTTTGTCTTCTCCTCCACAGGCCTGGTAAGCTAGAACACTCAGTACTGGCCGGTATCTCTTTCCACCTCCCAGAAGAATGTCGCTAACGAGTCTCATCACAGGAGCATCTGGTTGAGAGAGTCTCTTCTGAACAAAATCCTCCAGAGCCTCTTCAATCTGATATCGAAGCCTCTCAAGCTCCGCCCGGGCACTAATCTGGTTGAGGGAGACCATACCGCTCGTGTTGTTTGAAGAGGGTCGCATATATCAACAAGTGTACACGCGGCTCATACGGGCATGTTACGTGCCCCCTATGGAGGTGGACGGATTGGACGAATTGAAACTCGCCATCATCGACACCCCTGACTGCTCTGTAACTTCTCAATTCGAGGAATTCGATGAACAAGAGTTCGACCTCACAAGTGTCTCGGCGACCGACTTCTCCCAAGCAATCAGCATGTTGTCCGGAGGTGATGCGGATATGCTGGCTATGCCCGCGGAATTACTTCACGGTAAGCAAGTCGAGATGCTTTCAGCTGGATGTGAAGTTGTAGGAGCCCGAACCCCTCGTCGTCCCAATCTGGTTCTGGTCTCAGATGATAAATTGGAATATCAGCCTCGGCTAGGAATCATTCTGGCCGAGTCTGCATTGGTACGTAGACAACTCAAGAGAGCAAGGGGCGGACTAAGGATCCTCAGTCCCTCTGCCTATGCTTCAATTCGCAATCAGGAGTGTCCCTCGGGAGATGGCCTAGATATTGCAAGATGGATGGAATCTATGAGAGAGGAGGGGGAGATTGATGGATACATCACCTCGAGGGCGGTTTACGACTCATTAGGCCCTGCTGCGCGTCGTCATGCACTATTGCCAGATCCCAAGGATCGTGGAGGAGTGCACTTTCTTCCTCTTCCATATGCAGATCTAGTCATTCTAATTGCTAGGAAGAGGTTTCCGAGTAGTATTTCGGAGGTTGTGTCGGAGACTGAAGGTGAAACCTGTTGGCATATCCAAGATCAGATGATCTCGGGGCTCGATTCCGATATGCTCGAGCGAATTGGCATTCTAGTTAGGCATCGTCAGGTTAGGTCGTTGATGAAGCAGGCCGAGGAGCAGCGCGATCTAACGCTCGAGCAGGCTTGTCATGATACCGAGGGTGAGGTCACCGAGGATGAGGTTCATGTAGAGTTCAGAATCGAAGTTCTATCGGGTAACGGACGCCATACTATCGGTCTGGATCGTGTCATCAAGTACAGTGAATTTAGACACGCTACGATTTCTGCAATCAGAGACTGGGATGTATTGCTGCGAGAGGCATCTAGACCTGTGCCGAAGGATTTCTACATGGACGAGGAGGCCCCGGCCTTCATTGATCTTGAGGAATAGTGGCTAATTCTGCAAACTATCTCAATCTACAGTATTTGGTTTTGATTTGCGCAACCGATATGACCTCGGCGCTAGCGAGGTGAGTCCGTAATGCTGGACATAGAAGTCGATAGTTCACTTCTCGATGTGCTATATCGAGGGAGACTAATGGAACTAAGAGAAAGGGCTGAGGACGAAGGTTTCAGCAAGACTGGTTCTGTGGAAGTATTGCGCGCTAGGCTGATTCAGCACCTTGTTCTAGGAGAAATGGATCTATCTTGGGAAGGTATACAATCACTCACTCACAAAGAATCAGGCGCGGTTCTGAAGGTGTTTGGGATCAAATCATCAGGATCCCACAAAGAAAGGAGGCAGCGACTTTGGTTACACCTGAATTTCGACTCTCGTCGTCTGAGTGTTGAGCATCTGGCAGATATGGAGAGGGATGAGTTGCATGAGTTGTGTCTGCGACTAGAGTTACCCCTCACTGGAACTAGAACAGTTTTGATGGGGCATGTCGCAGGAGTTCTGACCAGCCAAGGAAGAGGATGGGGCAGAATCAAGCGTAGCCTCTGGAGAACAGGAATCCCCGATGCTAATGCAAAGATTCCCAATACTGAGACAGTCGAAGAGGAAGAGGAATTTATTGAAATCGAAGCTGTCGATGAGAATTTTGAGAAGGAGTCTCCGTTAGCAGTACTAGAAGATGCTCGAGATATGCTTGTGAAGGATGTAGACAAGTCAGATTCAGATGTTCAAGGTGCATTATTGACGATTGGAGCCAGAGTCGAGGAGTTAGAGAGGATGGTTGGGAGCATTCTTCGAGGACATTCGGGCAACTGGGGCTCTAGTGAGGAAGGTCTGCTGCTGAGGCTAGCGAATCGTCGAGGTTGGCCTTTGGATAGCGAAGAGGTTTGCTCTAGAGTCATCTCTGTGGCTACCAATATCGCCGAGTCAAAGGGAGCCAATATCGGAGAAGGAGTCTGGTCTAGAGTCGATGCTGTGGATACCATGAGCAGGGTCAGGGAGCGTATGGAGTACGCTGAGACTCTAATCGAAGACGATTGATTACTCAGGAACCAGTTGGAAGAAGCCAAATCTTGGCTCCATCACTTCGCCTTGATCTCTAGCTGAGTCGATAGCATCTTCAGCGGCTTCTCTAGAGTGGCCGGCATTGACCAGTGCTGCGACAATGTCATTGTAATCAACGCCTTGACCGGTGTCTCTCGAACGAATAGTCACGATAATCGTTTCAACCGCATCTGAAGGCTCTGCCGGGGTTTGTTGGGTTGTAGGTTCAGGAGTCGTCTGCTCCAAAGTTGGAGCTGTTTCGAGTTCTGGAGGCATCTCGATAACGCTAGTCTTTCCAGTTGCCGTGGACAATGCCTGTAGGACCCCTACCCGGTAGGCTTCCGGATCGAATTCGCCGTAGTGCCCGCGAGCTAGAATCAAGCCATCTACGAGGTCGGTTGGGACTCCTGCGGCCTCCAATGCTTGTGGAGTAAGTTCACTCTCTAGGGAAGCGGCGTGTGCATTGATACGCCTAAGGGTCGCATCGGCAGTTTGTACTAACCAATTAGTGTAACATTCCTTGTCGATGATTGTGAATTCCTCTGCCCTAAAGGAGGTGAAAATTCCTCCATCCTCGGTCTCAAACCATCTCGCCTTACCAACAAGAGCGAGGAGGAATCGGTCTCCAGTCTCAAAACGCGCCATTAACTCCTCAAAGTCGGGGTGTAATTCCGGTTGGAACGATGCGACATTGAAGAGATGCGTTCCAGTTGGATCTCTGATATGAGCGGAATAATTGGGCCCGTTCTCGCTCTCTCTTCTCTCAGCCCTGTCTATAACTCCACAGACCAATGCCCGGTTTACCTTGGCGCCCATCTTAGTGATGATGAAAGATGGGTCGTACTCTCCTGAGCCTTCTTCGGGTAGAGAAGCATCCCTGTATTCATTGGCGAAGATTCTGATTGCACTCTGGCGACCTACTCTGGGACCTTGTTGCATCACAGTATCACCCCCCAACGCTGGATGACTTCGTTGGCGGCATCGTGTGCCGAGATTGCGTCGTAATCAACTTCGTCGGCGAGTAACATAGCGCCTTGCTCGTCGACGATTGAGCGGCCTTTTACGATAAGTCGCTTGGCAATCAGTTTCTCTCGCAGAGATGCCACAAAGCCATCACTTCCGAGCTTTGAAATCTCTTGCTTTACCGACTCTTGATCGGTTCCGAGGAATGCTTCAGAGGCATTCTTGGATAGGAGAAGTGATGCATTTGATATTCCATCATCGATTACGAATCTGAGTCTCAAGTCCTCGTCCCCTCGTTGCGGGCCGTGCTCTGCACAAGCGCCGTCGCGCAGAACGCGTCGGCACTCAGGGCAGCGCTCTATTATGCCAGAGTCGGGGCGTACCGTGACTACTGTTCCACTGGTGCTGATGCCTCTGCGGGACCCTCCATTGACCACTGATGTGAGATCTATTTCCACCCAGTGAACTTCTGGGTCGATAGGTTCCCAAGGTGCGTCTGACAAGTTGGCAACTTGTGATGCATCATCGATTACCAAATCGGGAGAGCCTTGCCAATACTGGACTCTTGCTCCTGTTAGGTGCAGGAAATCTCCACGGCTCGGCTCAATCTCGCCCCATGCAGTGAGTCGGCACCTGCCCGTAGGATCAATTACATCGCCACTTCGAACGACTCTCTCGGAACCGTCCTCCGAGGCAAATGTGCGACTCTCCCAAGACTCTACCTGAACCGTGACTTCGATATCCCTCATGCCATTACGAAGCTCAGAAATTGAAACCTTGTTGGCTTGTTCTAGATCTTCCATGCTGACGAATGCGGAGTCGTGGAATACTTCGATTCGAGTTCTATCTCCTATGTTTACCTCAGGAGTATCTCTGAACTTACGAATCGATGCACCATCAATTTTCAGCACCGCTCCCGGTTCGTGCTCGAGAGGAACCCAAGATAGGAAAGAGATGGTTCCGCTGGAATCTCCGAGTTTGCCTCTAACGACATTCAGCTCACCGCTACCATCTCGCTTGACGATTACATCAGGCTTGGATGAAATCAGTCGGGCGACCAAATTGACGAAGCCTTCTCTCTGAGAGGCCTCGGCTATTGGAGATGGTTCGTCACTAATCTGAACCACGGCCGCCCCTCCTTCCTTTAGGACAGTGACACGCGTAGTACGATTGATGTTGAGGGATCTTTTGTCGTTCCACTCGTTTACCGATGCACCCTCCAAACGTACGATTGAGCCGGGGGCGAGGTTCTCGGCCTGCTCTCCCCAGTCCTTGAAGTCCCAGCGTTCACGTTGGTCACCGGACTGCCATGGATTATCCTCAATCCATCCGAAGGCGACTTGTCTCTCTTCTCCTCGGACCATCTGTACTCGAGGAGTGTAGCTGATTACGGCGACCTCGATGGTTACATTGCGATCATCGGCATCGAGGTCTGCAAACCTGTCGACCTTTTTCTCAACCCTCTCG
>CETB01045823.1_pt1 | contig 36267 bp, 31 predicted proteins | sample 356381 | NCBI WGS metagenome assembly CETB01 (sample SAMEA2622545, study PRJEB7988) | marine metagenome | biome: marine biome (ENVO:00000447); feature: deep chlorophyll maximum layer (ENVO:xxxxxxxx); material: "saline water (ENVO:00002010), including plankton (ENVO:xxxxxxxx)" | depth 155 m | reverse complement strand
GGTAATACATAATCGGCCTGCACCAAATATTCTTTTTGCTTTTCTAACGTATTGGTTTCTTCACGGGGAATATTTATATTGTTTTTATCGGTATTGTTATAATCCGTAATTTCATTAATAAAAGCTGCTTGCTCTTCTTTATCTGTATCAAATTGAAAATCGGCCGTTAACTGGTGACCATTATCATCAAATTTATTGATGTAATTTACCGCAAACTGATAACTTTCATCTTCCTCGGTTTCTAGTTCAGTTCTTGTAGTTCCTAATTGTGGTGTACCGTCAAGTAAGTATTCATTCCTATTGGTAGTAAGGTCTTCATCGTCGCCATTTCTATAAAAAATAGAACCGGTAATAGAAGATTGATCGTTAATGTAATATTCCAGTCCTATATTTGTATTAAAGCCTTTATTTTCACGATCCATGTCGCGATCTTCGATATTTCTGTTATAAGGAACACTATCCAGTAATGCGTCCTGTCTTGTCTGGAAATATTCAGTGTCATTATATCCGTAACCAGGGCTTTTTCTATAACGATAGCCGGTGGTATTAAAAAGATTATATTTTTCGGTACGATAATTAATATTTGCTGAAGCTCCTGCATTTGCAGGATCTCCGCCGGTTAAGGTAAGGGACCCATTAAAACCTAAAGTTTTATCTTTTCTAAGAATAATATTAAGGATACCAGCCGTACCCTCAGCATCATATCTTGCAGAAGGAGAGGTGATCACCTCTACACGCTCTATAGCATCTGCAGGAAGTTGACTTAAAACATCAGTAGAACCAAATCCCGCCATAGCAGAAGGTTTACCGTTAATCAGGATTCGTACATTTTCGTTACCTCTTAAGCTAATTCCGCCTTCCACATCTACAGAAACCGATGGTACGTTATTTAAAGCGTCACTAACAGTACCTCCGGCAGTGGTAAGATCTTTACCGATATTGTATATTTTTTTATCCAGTCTTACATCAACCTGAGTAGTTTCAGCTCTTACAACGACCTCATCAAGGCTGGCGGAACTTATTCCCAGCGCAATAGTGCCCAGGTTAAGATCTGCATTTACTGTTCTATTTTTAAAGACTTTGCTTTCGTACGAAATGAATTCTATTTTGATGTTATATGTTCCTTTTGCAACTTCAATAGCAAAGTTACCGTCAATATCGGTAACACCTCCGGTTACTTTGCTGGGATCATTAACATTAGTAATACTTACCGTAGCGTATTCTAACGGAACTTTTAAATCATTATCTATGACTTTACCCGTTACGGTATAATCTGCACCCTGTGCGAAAAGAGAAATGTTTAGGCTTAAAAAAAACAAAAGCACTAAACTGTGTCTAAAATTAAATTTGGCGGTCATTAAAACTTTTTCTTTTATGACCGCCTTTTATCGAAAAGGTTTAAATCCTATTGGTTAAACTTGCGTTAAAGAAGCCCGTAATTGCTGTTAAAAGGGAGCTTTATAGGCTGAACTTCAATTCTTAAGATTTTTTTCGAATTTCTTTATTTATGTTAAGATATTTTTCGAATTGACCTTTGGAAAGCACTTTTCCCAAATTGCGGTGCTCGGCTTTTTGAATACCTTTAAGCTTTCTTACCTGAGCGATAGGATTCATACTACTATTAATAATTTCGTTTTTCTTCAGGGTATATTCGATGATAAGATCTTCCATTTTACTGGTTTGCTCTTCATCTAATAATAATCGCTCTTTCCATAATAAAGCGAGTTCCTGTGCAATTTCTTTTATTTCTTCCCGGCTTTTTTTATTCATGTAAATTTGTGAGACCACAAATCCTGCGACAAGCATTCCTGCCAGGCTTATTAATGATATTCTTTGGTTAAGCGTAAGTTTCATGTTTTTAGTTTTTAGGAAGGAAGCGCTCTTGTTAAACTAGGTTATTTATTTCTTCAGGAGGTCTTCCTACAACAGCTTTGGTTTCATTTTCTACAATTGGTCGTTCTATTAGCTTAGGGTTTTCTACCATAATTCGTACCAATTCGTTTTCACTAAGATCTTTGTCTTTAAAATTCTCTTTCCATATCTTCTCATTTTTTCTAACTAACTGAATAGCCGTCATATTTAGTTTTGTTAGTAAAGCTTTTAGTTCTTTCTCAGATAAGGGCTCTTTTAGATATTCCCTTACGTGAAATTCTTTGCCCGAATTTTCTACAAGTTGTAATCCCTCTCTGGATTTTTTACATCGGGTATTGTGATAAATGGTAATCATTTTTTCTTTTTCTTTAAAATAAACAATTTTAGCTTTTAAGTCTTCTAAGTTCTAAAAAGCTAACATATTTTTATATAAAATACTGTTATTTTCTATAAATATCAATCTTCATTTTTTTGTCCCATCATCATTAGATAGGCTTTTAAAAACTGATCGATATGCCCGTCCATTACGCTGTCTACATTTCCGGTTTCTTCTGCGGTTCTAACATCTTTTACCAGTTTATAAGGGTGCATAACATAATTCCTGATTTGCGATCCCCATTCAATTTTCTTTTTGCTCGCTTCGATATCCTCCCGTTGCTCCCGCTGTTTTTCCAGTTCAATTTCGTACAACTGGGATTTAAGCATTTGCATGGCACGATTCCGGTTGTCGTGTTGCGAACGTGTCTCGGAACATGAAATTTGAATTCCGGTAGGATGGTGAACTAACTGTACTTTTGTTTCTACTTTATTTACATTTTGCCCACCGGCACCACTAGACCTTGCAGTGGTAATTTCGATATCAGCAGGATTGATCTCGATCTCTATCGTATCATCTACTAAAGGATAAACATAAACCGATGCAAAAGAGGTATGCCTTTTGGCATTACTGTCAAATGGCGAAATTCTAACCAATCGATGTACACCATTTTCTCCTTTAAGCCATCCAAAAGCATAATCCCCTTCAATTTCTAAGGTTACCGTTTTTATGCCTGCAACATCTCCTTCCTGATAGTTGAGTTCTTTTATCTTAAAACCTTGCTTTTCTGCCCACATCAGATACATACGCATTAACATTTGGGCCCAATCACAACTCTCAGTTCCACCCGCGCCGGCGGTAATTTGTAACACCGCACTTAAATCATCACCTTCTTCAGAAAGCATATTTTTGAATTCCAGTTCTTCTACGACATCCAGTATTTTTTGATACTGTTTTATAACATCGCTTTCTTCAGCTTCCCCTTCATTATAAAACTCGAGTAACACCTGTAATTCCTCCAAACCACTTTTAGCTACGTTATAATCATTCACCCATTTTTTCTTTCCTTTTAGGGTTTTCATGAATTCTTCGGCTTCTGAAGGATTATCCCAAAAACTGGGATCGAAGGTTTTTTCCTCTTCGTTCTGAATTTCAATTTGTTTCTGCTCAATATTTAAATGAACTTGTAAATTATCTATTCTTGTTGTTATATCTTTTACCTGATCGGTAGTTATCATAAAACTTAATTTAATGCAGTATACTTCTTTTTGGGTAATTAAAATTTGAAGAATTTGTTAATTCTATTGTTGGGCGTTTACTTCTACACTATACTTGGTGTGGTTTGCACCAGATGTGTAAACGATTCCTTTAATTGGTGGGCAATCTGAATAATCTTTGCCGTGTGCTACTTTGATATGATTTTCTGCAGCAATTAAATTATTTGTAGGATCAAAGCCAATCCATCCACATGCAGGGATAAACACTTCTGCCCAGGCGTGCATTTGTGAATCACCAAAATAACCATTTCCCTGGTGTAAATATCCTGAAACATAACGCGCCGGAATGTTATGGGAACGGGCAATGGCACAAAATAAATGGGTGAAATCCTGGCAAACTCCCTGTTTTTCCTCTAAAATGATATCCAGATCGGTATCGACGTCAGTTACATCTGTCTTAAAACTGAAACCATCAAAAATCCAGCTATTAAGATTTTTCATGTTTTCGAAAATGGATATTTGTTCGGAATAAAGAAAATCTATTTCGTGTCTTTTAGGAAGTTTGGTAAGTGTTGTTGATTTTAAATATATAGAATGCTCTACGATGAAGTTTAGTGAGTTAATTTGAGATAACTCATTATCTAAGCTTAGAGCAATCGTTTTTTCAAATGGATTAATATGATCTTTTATTAAATGAAACTCAGCTTCAAAATCAATCGATGTAAAGCTTTTTTTAGGATGGATCCTAAAGGTTTCAAACCCATATCCGTTAATGGATTTTTCTATGGGAATCTGTAGGGAATTCCGAAATTCTGAACTTATTATTTGTTGGGAACCTGAGTTTAATGGCGCAATTAAAAATTGCCATAGTGCTTCACCTACAAGATTTTCGTAGACGTTTGTTGCTGCATATTTTATGACGTAGTGTAGTGCCATGTTATAAAATAAATGCGAATTTAAAGATTCTGAGTTTTAAACATTCATAAAAAATACTCAATTTCTATTTTTTTTGCAATGTCATTTAGAGTCTTTAGAATTTTTTCGATAAAGCCCTGAACATCCTCTTCTATTTCTTCTATCGATTTAAATTCATATTCGGCTCGTACTTTTCCCACCAAAAATTCCGCCGAATTTTTATCGGGATGTTTTGAACGAGAGAGATCGGTAATGTGTCTACTCACCTGGTTTAGACTATTCATGATTGATCTTGGACAATCTGGATTGAGAATTAAAAATTCCAGGGTAGTTAAACTACGTGGTGTTTTTTTGTAATATCGCCGCATCATATCGTAAGATTCAGCACATTTTAGAAGCGTAGTCCATTCATAACTATTTTTTAGCTGATCGCCATAGCTGCCTCCGGCTAAATTTGCATCATTGTATTTTGCATTGATAATCCTTATAATCTGTGTCGCGCGCTCGATATTTATTCCTAACATGATAATGCTATACACATCGTCATGCAGTAAGGTGCCTCTTACTTTCGCTCTTAAAATCGAAGTAGACTCGGCTACATGCACAGTAAATTCATATAAGCCGCTTTTCATGAATTTTTCAGGTGAGTAATTAAGGGTGTAATGATAAAATTTGTTTAGGGATTCATATAATTCCGTAGAAATTAAATCCCTGGCGCTATTTGCATTTTCCCTGGCGTTTTGCAGATAATTAATAATAGAATCCGGCTTTTCCTTATTAAGAGCAATATCAAACAGCACCTGTCCTTCATCTAGTTGCACGTTAGGATCTGTAACGGCATCGCTAGCCATAAACAGCATGGATCTAAGAACAAATTGCCTGGATTGCGAAAGCTCGTTGGGTGCATCCAGTGAGGAAAAGTAGTTTACATTTAAATATCGCGCCACATGTTCAGATCTTTCTATATAGCGCCCCATCCAGAAGAGGTTATTGGCAACTCTTGCTAACATAAATTTTAAATTATTTTTTTAATACCCAGGTATCTTTAGAACCACCTCCTTGTGAGGAATTTACTATAAGATTCCCTTTTTTGAGTGCCACGCGGGTTAGACCGCCTTTTAGCACAAAGCTTTTATCTTTTCCCAGCAGGCAGAAAGTTCTTAGATCTACGTGTCTTGGTTCAAAGCTTTTGCTATCTTCTATGTAGGTTGCATGCACAGAAAGTGACATGATAGGTTGGGCAATGTATTTTCTGGGGTTTTCTTTTATAACCTTTTTTACATTTTCGATTTCTTCTTTGGTAAGTTTATTTCCAATAGAAATTCCATAACCTCCAGCTTCATCTACAGGTTTTATAACCAGATTTTCAATGTTATCCAAAACATATTTAAGTTCATCGGGACGATGGCAATGGTAGGTATGAACATTGCTTAAAATGGGTTCTTCTCCCAGGTAATATTTAATGATTTGCGGCATATAGGTGTAAATGGCCTTATCGTCTGCAACCCCGGTCCCGGGGGCATTTACAAGGCAAACATTTCCTAGTTTATAGGCGGCTAGCAGGCCGGGAACGCCTAGAGTAGAGTCTGGTCTAAATTCCAGCGGATCCATAAAAGTATCGTCGATTCTCCTATAGATCACATCTACTTTTTGCGCACCGTTTATGGTACGCATATAAACAAAATCATTTTCTACAAACAAATCCCGTCCTTCAACAAGTTCAACGCCCATAGCTTTTGCTAAATAAGAATGCTCGTAATAAGCAGAATTATAAATCCCAGGAGTAATGACCACGCAGGTTGGAGCGTCTACACCATGTGGTTTTACCGACTCCATAATTTCTAGAAGATTTTCAGCATAATCGGTCACCGTATGCGTCTGGTAATGATTAAAAACACCAAATAAGGCTCTCTTAAGAGCCGTGCGGTTACAAATAACATAACTTACTCCAGAGGGGCAGCGTATATTATCTTCAAGAACATAATACTTGCCATCAGAATGTTTGATGAGATCGGTGCCGCTTATATGATTATAGATTCCTCCGGGAGGATTTAAGCCCTGCATTTGATCTAAATAATTAGCAGAAGAATTTATAAGGTCTATAGGAACTATTCCTTGTTTTAAGATCTTTTTGTCATGATAAATATCCCAAAGGAAGTGATTCAATGCTTTGCTGCGTTGTAAAACGCCCTTTTCTATATGGCTCCATTCTTTATGATCGATAATTCTAGGAAATAAATCAAACGGAAAAATTTTCTCCTTGGTTTCATGCTCTCCATAAACCTGAAAGGTAATTCCCTGGTTAAAAAATGAGGCTTTCGCTTTTTCATTTAATCTCGCGAAATCCTGAACGGTATGCTCACTATAAAGATTCAACAGCGTTTTATAAACCTCTTTAACTTCGTTGTTTTCTGAAAAAATTTCGTCGTAAAAATGAGTATCCCTTTGGTAAGACGAAAAGCTTGGTTGGCTAGTATTTAGTTTCATTAGCACTTATTTTCTCTTAAAATACAGAAAATCTTTATGTTACCCTATGAATTATCCATATTAATAAGTGTTGAGCTCTACTATTTTCGTAAAAAATCAGCTTTTTTTAAACCGAATTATTAGAAATTAACCTATGGAGCTGAAAATCCTTTTTTATCGATTTGAAAAAATTAAATTTGAAGAACATCTAAACTACCTTTATGAAAAAAATACTACTACTTATCGTACTGTTTTCACAGTATACATTTAGCCAGTTTCTGGAAAAAAAAGAAGATTTGAAGAAATATGAAGGTTACTTCGATTTCTATTACAATCCAAAAGCTGATGAAATTTACCTTGAAGTTGATAAAATAGATAGTCTCTTTTTATATAATCATGCGTTGAGAAGCGGAGTAGGGAGTAACGATATAGGATTAGATCGTGGCCAGTTAGGAGGAGCTTCGGTAGTTAAATTTCAGCGTGCCGGTGATAAGTTATTGCTGGTAGAGCCTAACCAGCGTTATCGTGCAGTGACCGATAATGAACTGGAAAAGCAAAGCATTGAAGAAGCCTTTGCAAAATCGGTAATTTATGGTTTCGAAATAAAGGAGGAGAAGGATGGTAAGTTGATTATCGATCTTACCCCTTTTATTATGGAAGATGCTCATGGCGTGGCTCAGCGTTTAAAACGCGGAAACTACGGAAGTTATAAGGTTAGTCAAAATAAAAGTGCTTTGCAGTTAGATCGAACTAAAGCTTTTCCTAAAAATGTAGAGTTTGAAAGCCTGCTTACTTTTGAAGGATCACCACAGGGAGGTACAGTTAGAAGTGTGGTACCCGATGCGGCTAATATTAGCGTAATTCAGCATTATTCTTTTGTAGAATTGCCAGACGATCATTATAAAAAAAGGATTTTTGATCCTAGAAGCGGCGTAAATTCAATTTCATACTACGATTATGCGACACCAATTTATGAACCCATTTTAAAGCGATACATTGTTCGTCACCGATTGGAAAAGAAAAATCCGGAAGCTGAAGTTAGCGAAGCGGTAGCACCTATTATCTATTATTTGGATCCCGGTACGCCAGAGCCGGTTCGTTCAGCATTATTAGAAGGTGCAAGCTGGTGGAATCAGGCTTATGAAAGTATTGGCTACAAAGATGCATTTCAGGTAAAAATGTTACCAGAAGGTGCAGACCCTTTAGATGTTAGATACAACGTGATCCAGTGGGTACATCGTTCTACGCGCGGTTGGAGTTATGGTGCGAGTGTGGTCGATCCAAGAACCGGTGAAATTATTAAAGGACATGTAAGTTTGGGAAGTTTAAGAATACGCCAGGATTTTATGATCGCCCAGGCATTATTAAATAAACCTTTTGCTCAAAGTGATGAAAATAATGAGAAAATGATGGAAATGGCAATTGCCAGAATTCGTCAACTTTCCGCTCACGAAGTTGGACATACTTTAGGGTTTGCTCATAACTTTGCGGCCAGTGTTAGCGATAGAGCTTCGGTAATGGATTATCCTCATCCGCAATTCAGTATAGAGAATGGAGAAATTACCGCAGCGAATGCCTACGATACCAATATAGGCGAATGGGATAAACTAATTGTGAAATATGCCTATGCAGATATTCCTAAGGATACTTCAGAAAGAAAGTACTTGAATGCCGTAATTCAGGAAGCTTATGATCAGGGTATTCAGTTTATCAGTGATAGTGATGCCCGTGCGCAAGATGGCGCTCATGTAAATGCACATTTATGGGATAATGGTAATGATGTTACTGAAGAATTAGAAAATGTACTCAAAATTCGTGAAAAAGCAATAGAGAATTTTTCTGAGGATAATTTTAGGACCAACGAGCCTTATTCGGTTTTAGAGGATGTTTTTGTTCCTTTATATTTCTTCCACCGGTATCAAACAGAAGCGGTAAGTAAGCTAGTGGGGGGGCTAGATTATAATTTTGCCGTTAAAGGCGGAGCAGAGAAAGTTGTAGAAACGCTCTCGCCAAAACGTCAAAAATCAGCTTTGGATGTATTATTGCAAACTTTAAAAGCGGAGACAATTGCTATTCCAAAGGAAAAATTAGCACTTTTCCCGCCAAGAGCTTTTGGTTATGGCAGATCAAGAGAATCTTTTAAAAGTAATACTGGTGTTGCTTTCGATGCATTAGGAGGACCGGCTACGGCCAGTGATATGACCTTAGGTTTATTATTAAATCCTGAGCGAATGGCACGACTGGCTCAACAAAAATCATTGGATAAAAAGCAATTAGGATTAGGGGATATGCTGGAAAAATTAATTGCTGAGACTATCCAATATCAACCTAAGGATTCTTATTTGCTTGCGGTACAGCAAACTATAAATTATAATGTACTGCAGCATTTATTTAACTTAGCAGCAAGTAAAAAAAGTACGCCATTGGTAAAAGCTGAAGTTTATAAACAGCTAGCCGAATTAGAAGATTGGTTGGAAGAACAGGACGGAGCAATTTATGAGCAAATGCTTGAAGAAATCGAACTGTTTATGGATAAGCCGGAAGAATTTGAACCAATGCTAGCGGCGCCTAAAATTCCGGATGGTTCACCAATTGGAAGTTTTATGTGTACAGGATTTTAGAAAAATTACATTCATTTTTATGAGCGAAATAGATTTAAGAAGTGATACCGTTACCAAACCTACAAAAGGAATGCTAAAGGCCATGATGAATGCCGAAGTGGGTGACGATGTATATAAAGAAGACCCTTCGGTTAATGCTTTAGAAGAAAAATTGGCCAAACTTTTTGGAAAAGATGAAGCTTTATTTTTTCCTACCGGAAGTATGGCCAACCAGGCCGCCATAAAACTCCATACGCAACCTGCAGACCAGTTAATCTGTGATAAATGGGCACATGTTTATAATTATGAGGGTGGTGGCGCAAGTTTTAATAGTGGCGTAAGCTGTAAACTTGTAGATGGTCATCGGGGTATGATCACTGCCAAACAGGTAGAAGAAAATATAAATCCACCAGATTTTTATCATAGTCCGCTTACGACTTTGGTATGCCTGGAAAACACCACAAACAAAGGCGGCGGAGCTTGTTATGACCTGGAAGAAATTAAAAAGATCAGAAAAGTTTGTAATACCCACAATCTTGGACTGCATTTAGATGGCGCCAGGTTATTTAATGCCCTGGTTGCAAAAGGAGAATCACCTAAAGAATACGGAAAGCTTTTCGATACCATTTCGGTATGTCTTTCTAAAGGATTGGGAATACCAATGGGATCTGTTCTTATAGGAAATAAGGAATTAATGAAAGGCGCTATGCGTATTCGTAAAGTTTTAGGAGGTGGCATGCGCCAGGTTGGTTTTATGGCTGCTGCAGGAATTTATGCTTTAGATAATCATATAGAACGTCTAGATGAAGACCATAAAAGAGCCGCAGAAATTGCTGAAACCTTAAGTATGCAGGCTTATATTGGAGCAGTAGAGCCGGTGGAAACCAATATTATTATTTTTAATCTCAAAGATGCTTCTGCCGAAGCCGAATTCAATAAAATTCTTCAGAAAAATAGCATCAGGATTAGTGCTCTGGGGAAAGGGAAATTAAGGATCGTAACCCATTTGGACTATACTGAAGGTATGCACCAAAAATTTCTTTCTGTTTTAAAGAATATAGAACTTTAACTGATTTTGGAAATCTTAACGCAAGCTTACAAGGATATTAATACATTTTTTGTGACCTAATTTTTAAATTTCAAAAAATAAAAGTTATAGAAATGAAAAATGTATTGCCAAGAAAGGATGCGCCACAACTAAGCGTACAAACGACTAAAGGGGTGCGGTGGAATCTTGAAGACGAAAAGCCTGAAAATTTTACAATGCTAGTTTTTTATCGCGGCATCCACTGCCCGGTATGTAAGAAATATTTAACCGAATTAAATTCAAAAATATCTGAATTTGATGAAAGGGGAATAGAAGTGGTTTGCATTAGTGCAAATACAGAAGAATTGGCGAAAAAAACTGTAGAATCCTGGGATATCGATAAGCTAAATATAGCGTATGGTTTGTTAACTGAGGATGCCAGAAAATGGGATTTATATATTTCTGAAGGAATAAACGATAAGGAGCCTGAAGCATTTTTTGAACCGGGTTTGTTCTTAATCAAACCCGATAATACTGTTTACGCGGCAAGTATACAATCCATGCCTTTTGCCAGACCTAATTTTGATGAGGTGTTAAAAGCTATCGATTTTGTTTTAGATAAAAATTATCCGGCACGAGGAGAAGCCTAATATCAAAAAAGAAGCAGTCTGAAAAAGGATTTGACTTTGATTTTTAGACTGTTTTTTTTAGTTATCGCTTAGTTTCTTTCTAAAGAAAAATGGCGCTGAAATTCCGTGTATAATAATCGAACAAAATACTATTAAAGTAACAATAGTGTAAAGTTCGTTGCTACCAGATGTATCGTTTAAATAGACGAATGCCCAGGAGAGGTAAAAAAGTGAACCTATCCCTCTAACACCAAAAAAGCTAATCGTAAATCGTTCTTTTCTGCTCATTCTAGTACCTGTAAGAGCTATTAATCCACACAAGGGACGTAAAATAATTACAATACCAATAGCGATAGCGATCGTTTGCCAGCTTAATCCGGATAAAAAACCACTCATGATCGTCCCGGCAAAAAGTACTACCCATAATACCAGTAATAAGCGTTCGATTTCATCTATAAAACTATGTAGCTTTTTCTTATACTGGTTATCGATACGATAGGAGTTTCTAAGTGTTAGACTGGTGATAAAAACCGCTAAAAATCCGTAACCGTGTATAAGTTCGGTAAGGCTATACGTAGCGATTGCAAGGGAAAATGCCAACAAACCATCCCAGGTCTTTATACCAAAAAGTTCTTTTAAATATTTCTGAAGTTTGATAATAATCCATCCCATTAAAAAACCGGCAACTATTCCTATTACGATTTTTAATAGAAATTTATCGAGAAACCAGTTTAGCCAGTCAAAATTCTCGATACCGTTGTTTTTAATAAGCAGCGCACCAAGATAGGTAAAAGGAAATGCTAAGCCGTCGTTGATCCCGGCTTCAGATGTTAAGGTGAATTCCGGTAAATTTCTGCGGTCTTTATCTTTATCCAGGTAGGTTTCCTTTAGCTGCACTTCAGAGGCCAGCACAGGATCTGTAGGTGCCATTACCGCAGCCAGTAATACTGCAAGAGGTATGGAGAGGGAAAGCAGATTTATTCCTATAAAGAATATACTAATCATCGTTAAAGGCATGGCAATAGCTATAAGCCTAAACGGTACTTTCCAGTTCTTTCTGGCGTAGGAAATATCGATTTTAAGCCCGGCGGTCATTAGAGAAACGACCACTATAATTTCTGATAATAGCATGATTTCGCTATTATGCGAATTATGATCAGGCCATGTGATAGGAATTTCAAGCCAATATAGACCAAACCCCATCAATAGTAAAAAAATAGGATAACTAATCTTAACTTTTTTGGAGATCGAAGGAAGCCAAGCCATGCTTAGGACACAGGTACTTATGGCTGCCAGTATAAGTAATTGTTCTTTCAAAAGGAATTTTTTAGCAATACTAATTTAACCTATCTTTTTAAAAGAGCATGGGCATTAACATTTTTATAAAAAAACTGCAATCTTAAGATTGCAGTTTTCCTGTTACTTTAATAGAAAATGAAAAGTGCTTTACTTTTATCACTTTTCACTTTCTCAGCCTTTCAACTTTCTCAACTACTTAAACATATCACCCAGCCCAGGAATATCAGGCATACCGTCTTTTGCAGCAGCACCAAGCTCTTTTTCGTTAATATCAGAGGCTTTGGAAATGGCTTTATTGAGGGTAAGTACTAAATAATCTTCCAATTGCTCTTTATCCTCTAAAAGTTCGTCGGCAATATCGATACTTTTTACTTCTCGAGCAGCAGTTACAGTTACTTTTAGGAGTCCGTCACTGGACTGCTCATCGATAAGAACGGTTTTAAGGCGTTCTTTTGTTTTTTCTACATTATCCTGGGCTTCTTTGATTTTATTCATCATACCCATCATATCTCCAAACATAGTCTGTTTCTTTTTTAGTTAGAAGTACAAAATTAGTAAAATCTAAGCTGAAGTTGTTCTAAGAAATTGTGAATCTGTGATTACGATTTTAGATTTGAAGCCTTACCTTTGCGCAGGTTAAAAAATTTGATTTGATTTTGAATAAAGAAGTGCAGCCACCAAAGGCAAAAAAGATACCCGCAGAATTAGAAATTCATGGTGATATTAGAATTGACAATTATTACTGGATGAATGATCGTGAAGATCCTGAAGTAATTGCCTATCTAAATGCCGAAAATGATTATAAAGACAAACAAACGGCCCATACCAAAGAATTTCAGATACGTTTATTCGAGGAAATGAAGGCCAGGATCAAGGAAGACGACCAGTCGGTTCCTTATCGTCTAAATGGTTACTGGTACATTACACGTTTCGAAAAAGGAGGAGATTATCCTATTTATTCCAGAAAAAAGGGGACCCAGGAGGCCCCCGAAGAAGTGATGTTTAATGTAAACATTATGGCTGAAGGTTATGATTATTATCGTTTAGGCGGTTTAAATGTTAGCCCCGATAATAAAATGGTCGCTTTTGGAACAGATACCGTAAGTCGTAGAAAATATACCATCCAGGTAAAGAATTTGGAGACCGGAGAATTATATCCTGAAAAAATTGAAAATACTACCGGCGGTTCTACCTGGGCAAACGATAATAAAACCTTGTATTATACAAAGAAGGATGAACAAACTTTGCGAAGCTTTCAGATCTATAAACATATTTTAGGTACAGATCCGGCAGAAGATCAATTGGTTTATCAGGAAGATGATGAAACCTTTAATACCTATGTTTATAAATCGAAATCTAAAAGGTATATCGTTATTGGGTCGCATAGTACCTTAACTACAGAGTATCGTGTCTTAGAAGCAGATAAACCTGAAGGTGATTTTAAGATAATTCAGCCACGGGTACGCGGATTAGAATACAGTATTTCTCATTTTGGTGAGCATTTTTATATTCTTACTAATAAAGATGAAGCCCGTAATTTTAAGCTTATGAAAACCCCGGTTTCAGCAACTGAAAAAGAAAATTGGGAAGATGTGATTGCGCACCGTGAAGATGTACTTATAGAGGATATCGACATTTTTAAAGACTTTCTGGTGATTGGGGAGCGTAAAAACGGACTTAATGAAATAAGGATTATTCGTTGGGACGAAAGTGATGATTATCTTATTCCGTTTGACAATGAAACTTATACGGCGTTTACTTCTATAAACCCTGATTTTGATACCCAAGTGCTTCGATACACTTATAATTCGATGACCACACCAACATCTGTAGTTGATTTTAATATGGTTACCAAAGAAAAAACGGTATTAAAAGAGCAGGAAGTTTTAGGTGGTAAATTCAGAAAGGAGAATTATACTTCAGAGCGTATTTGGGCAACCGCCGAGGATGGCACAAAAGTTCCGGTTTCTTTGGTGTATAGAAAAGGAATTAAGAAGAATGGAAATAATCCTTTGCTGCAGTACGCCTATGGCTCCTATGGTTCAACAATCGATCCTTATTTTTCAACCGTAAGACTAAGTTTACTGGATCGCGGATTTGTATATGCCATTGCACATATACGTGGAGGAGAATATTTAGGCAGAAACTGGTATGAAGATGGCAAGTTGTTTACCAAACGAAATACATTTACCGATTTCATAGATGTTTCGAAGCACCTTATTGCCGAAAAATATACTTCTGAAGAAAAATTATTCGCTATGGGAGGTTCTGCCGGTGGTTTATTGATGGGAGCGGTAATAAATATGGCTCCACATTTATATAAGGGTGTTATTGCAGCGGTTCCATTTGTAGATGTGGTAACAACCATGTTAGATGATAGTATCCCGTTAACAACAGGGGAGTATGATGAATGGGGAAATCCTAATGAAAAAGATTATTATGAGTATATGTTATCGTATTCTCCGTATGATAATGTAGTAGCTCAGGATTATCCTAATATGTTAGTAACTACCGGTTTGCATGATTCACAAGTACAATATTGGGAACCAGCAAAATGGGTCGCTAAACTAAGAGAGTTAAAAACCGATACTAATCTTTTGATATTACACACAAACATGGATGCCGGCCATGGCGGGGCTTCAGGAAGGTTTGAAGCACTTAGGGAAGTTGCCGAAGAATATGCATTTTTGTTCGATTTAGTTGGAATTAAGGAATAATTAAAAAAATTTGCCTTAACTTTGAACGGTTTTGAAACATTTTTCCCGGCTTTAAAAAAGCCAACCTTAAAACGTAAAGAACTTCATTTATGAAAGAAGATTTGCAGGTGTACGATAATGTTCTACAGCTTATAGGAAAGACACCGCTAGTACAGCTTAATAAGATCACTGAAGGTTTCAAAGGAGATTTCTACGCTAAAGTAGAAGCTTTTAATCCGGGGCACTCCTCTAAAGATCGAATTGCTTTATATATTATTGAAGAAGCAGAGCGCAAAGGAATATTAAAGCCCGGAGATACCATTATTGAGACCACTTCTGGTAATACAGGATTCAGTATCGCAATGGTGAGCCAGGTTAAAGGTTATGATTGTATTTTGGCTGTGAGCTCTAAAGCCTCGAAAGACAAAATCGATATGCTAAGAACTATGGGAGCTAAGGTGTATGTTTGCCCGGCACATGTGGCAGCAGACGATCCGCGCTCTTATTACGAAGTGGCTAAAAGGCTTCATCGAGAAATTAAAGGATCTGTGTATATCAATCAATACTTCAACGATTTAAATACCGAAGCGCATTATAAGTCTACCGGTCCAGAAATATGGAGCCAGACGGAAGGTAAAATAACACACCTTATTGCATGTAGTGGTACTGGAGGAACCATTTCTGGAACTGCCAGATATCTTAAAGAGCAAAATCCAAACGTAAATATTATAGGGATCGATGCTTATGGTTCAGTATTAAAAAAATACCATGAAACCAGAGAATTTGATGCTGAAGAAATTTATCCATATAGAATTGAAGGTTTGGGTAAAAACTTAATTCCTACCGCTACGGATTTTGATGCTATTGATCGTTTTGTGAAAGTGACTGATGAAGAAAGTGCCCATACTGCCAGAGAACTTGCAAAAACCGAAGGGATGTTTGTAGGTTATACCAGCGGTGCGGCAACACAGGGTGTAAAGCAATTGGCAGAGGAAGGCGAATTTGATGAAAATTCTAAAGTAGTTATTATGTTCCCAGATCACGGAAGCCGATACATGAGTAAAATTTATAGTGATGACTGGATGGAAGAACAGGGATTTTTTGATACCAAAAATGAAGCTGAGGTTAGAGCTATAGAATTTATCAAGTAATATTTTGCATTTACTATTAAATATATAAAAAAACAAGGCATCCTCTACCTAGAGGATGCTTTGTTTTTTTAAAAGCTATACAAAATACTTTGTAGAATTGAACCGAATTTCAGTATTTTTGCGGTTCGTATAAAAAATATTCAATGAGAGATCTGTTTGACAAAATATACAAGGATAAAGGGCCTTTAGGAAAATGGGCAGAGCAGGCAGAAGGATACTTCGTGTTCCCAAAGCTGGAAGGACCTATTTCTAATAGAATGAAGTTTAGAGGGAGAGATGTGATCACATGGAGTGTAAATGACTATCTAGGTCTTGCCAATCATCCAGAGGTTAGAAAAGTAGATGCCGAGGCTGCGGCCGAGTGGGGTTCTGCTTATCCTATGGGAGCAAGGATGATGAGTGGTCATACAAGTTTGCATGAAAAACTTCAGGACGAGTTGGCTTCTTTTGTACACAAGCAGGCTGCTTATCTTTTAAACTTTGGATACCAGGGAATGGTATCTACTATTGATGCGCTGGTATCTAAACAAGATGTTATTGTTTACGATGTAGATGCTCATGCTTGTATTATAGACGGTGTTCGCCTTCATTTAGGACAACGCTTTACCTACAAGCACAACGATATGGAAAGTATCGAAAAAAATCTGCAGAGAGCTACTAAAATAGCAGAACAAACAGGAGGAGGAATCCTTTTAATTTCTGAAGGTGTTTTTGGTATGCGTGGTGAGCAGGGAAAACTTAAAGAAATTGTAGAGCTTAAGAAAAAATATAAATTCCGTCTTTTTGTAGATGATGCACATGGTTTTGGAACTTTAGGAAAAACCGGAGCAGGAGCAGGAGAAGAGCAGGGAGTGCAGGATGATATCGATGTATATTTTGCCACTTTCGCTAAATCTATGGCAAGTACGGGCGCTTTTATTGCCGGTGATAAGGAAATTATCGATTATTTAAAATATAATCTTAGATCCCAGATGTTTGCTAAATCACTGCAAATGCAATTAGTGGTTGGAGCGCTTAAACGCCTTGAAATGCTTAGAACAAGACCAGAGCTTAAAAATAAGTTATGGGAAAATGTAAATGCACTGCAAAACGGATTAAAAGATCGTGGTTTTGATATTGGTACTACACAAAGTTGTGTGACCCCGGTATACCTGAAAGGAAGTATTCCTGAAGCTATGGCTTTGGTAAAAGACCTTCGTGAAAATTACGGAGTTTTCTGTTCTATTGTAGTTTATCCGGTAATTCCAAAAGGATTAATTTTATTACGAATGATCCCAACCGCTACTCATACATTACAGGATGTAGAAGAAACTTTAGAGGCTTTTTCTTCTATTAGAGAGCGCCTTGAGAACGGAACATATAAAAGATTATCAGCATCTGTAGCTGCGGCAATGGCTAATAAAGCTTAATAAAACAGATCATCACAATAGTATAAAAAAACCGCTAAATTTTCTTTAGCGGTTTTTTTATGCCTATTTTTAATGAATTCTAGAAATCATATTGGTTTTGGGTTCTGGCTTTTCTCTTGTCTCCCTCCTTAGATAGCGATTTAAATTCGGTATCCTTATGGAAATTTAAACGCACCGATAAGCCTGCCTGTATTTGCCATCTGGAAGGTGTATCCTTGGCATTGGTAAGTCCTGCAACATCTAATTGTAAATAATCGGTAATCAGGTACGCACCACCGGCTCTAAAAATATCATCGGCATATATATCACCAATAATCGCCTGGTACTCCCCAAAAACAGCAAATTTCGGACTAAAGGCGTGGGTTAGTGTACCTATAAATTCATAATTGGCGTAGGTCTCAGTAAATTTTTCAGCAGTAAAATTCATGACCCAAACCCAAGGTCCCCAGTTATGTTGCGTAATTAAGGTAACTTTAGGTGTATATTTACTTTCTCCTACAAATCTATAAGGATTTTCATCCTGTAGGGTTACATTAGCGCCACCGTATAAAGAAACAGCCGGGATTAATCTTCTCCAGTCAAGCTTTTGATTGGCATCCCAACTTCTAATATTTATTTCTCTGCGGTTATCACCATTCTTATAAGGATCGTAAAGCAATAATTTTGCTCCTATGGTATTAAATGGAAAATTATTCCTTTCGTAAGTTCGATTTTGTCCTCCCTGAAAAATCCTTGTTTCTTCTACCTGGTACCTTCCCTGAATGTTTAATTCTAAAATATCGGTAAGAAGTCCTGCCCTAAGCATATAGTTAGCGCCGTACAGATCGGTATCTGTTTTTCTAAGTTCGTGGGTATCGTTTCCGTAAAAACCGCCTGCCTCCAGTTGGTAAACTCCTGTCCCGACCGCAAAAGCGCCCTGGGACTGTCCTGGTCGGTTTGAATTAATGGTTTCGGTAAATTGGGCGTTACAAATAGCTGAACTAGCTAGTAGTAATAGTACAAAAGCCTTTAGTTTTTGCATGTTTAGTAGGTTTTACTCGATAATCGAGGTTAAATGTTCAGAGGCTTGCTTCGAGATTGTAAAAACGGTTTTTTGATTCATATCTTGTGGGCTTGCCTGGAGTTTCATGATGTTCAAATATAATTGAATTTATTTTTTATTTAAGACACATAGATTCCGATTCTGAACCTTAATTTTTATTTTTGCTAAAATTTAGAGTTTTATGTTTCAGGCAGATTTTTCCGGAGTTATAAAAACGATACTTATTATTTTGTTAGTATACTTCGGTTTCAAAATAATACTTCGATATTTTGGTCCCATGTTGCTAAAATATGCGATGAAAAAGATGGGTAGGAAGTTTGAGCAGCAGTTCAATCAACAATTTAATGGTAGACAGCAAAATGCACAACAAAGAAATACTACCGGGGAGGGTAATGTGAGTATCAATAAAAAACCAAGAAATCGTAGAAAATCAAACAAAGAGGTTGGTGAGTATATCGATTACGAAGAAATTGATTAATTTCGGGATTCTTAAATATGTGCGTTTCCTTTTTCAGGAAGCAAAAAATAATCTGTAAATGGCTAAGTTAAAACAGTTTCTTCCTCATCTTCTGGTTTTTATGGGATTTGTGGCAATCGCTCTTTTTTATTTTAATCCTGTTTTAAAAGGAAAGGAAATTTTCCAAAGTGATATTGTCCAGTACATAGGAATGGCTAAAGAACAATCAGACTTTAGAGCAGAAACTGGCGAAGAACCCTATTGGACGGATGCTGCCTTTGGCGGAATGCCAACCTATCAGCTTGGTGCTTATTATCCACATAATTACATTAAAAAGTTAGATTCAGTTTTACGATTTTTACCCAGACCTGCAGATTATTTATTTCTATATTTTATTGGGTTTTATATCTTGCTCTTATGCTTAAAATTAGATTATAGGCTCGCATTTTTAGGAGCCATTGCCTTTGGTTTTTCCACTTATTTTATCATTATTCTTGGGGTAGGCCATAATGCTAAGGCCCACGCTATTGCTTATATGCCAATGGTTTTAGGAGGAATTATACTCACCTTTAGACAAAAACTGATAGGGGGATTTAGTTTGCTGGCTATTGCTATGGCTTTAGAGATCCAGGCGAATCACTTCCAAATGACGTATTACTTACTTCTCTTAGTCATTATTTTAGGAATCGTTTATCTGATTGATGCCTTTAAAAAGAAAAAGATCCCGCAATATTTTAAAGCCCTGGGAGTGATGATTGTTGCGGTTATTCTAGCTATAGGAACTAATGCAACAAACCTTATAGCAACACAAGAATATACCAGCCATAGTACTAGAGGTGATACCGGTCTAACAATTACACCAAATGGTGACGATAAACCTGAGGCCGGCTTAACCTATGATTATATTACAACGTACAGCTACGGAATTGCAGAAACTCTAGATCTTTTTGTCCCTGGTTTTATGGGAGGTAGCGGTGCAGAGGATGTTGGTGAAGATTCGGCATTATATTCAGAATTACAAAAAATGGGAGTATCTCCCATTCAGGCCAAGAACTTTACTGAAAACGCCCCAACATATTGGGGACAACAGCCTATCGTTGCAGGCCCCGCATATATTGGTGCTACGGTTTTATTTTTATTTATTTTTGCACTATTCTTAATTCGAGGACGATTAAAATGGTGGGTAGTAGGCGGAACTGTACTTACTCTTTTACTTTCCTGGGGAAAGAATTTTGCATTTTTTACTGAATTCTTTATCGATTACGTACCGTTATACAATAAATTTAGAGCGGTTTCTTCTATTCAGGTGATTGTAGAGCTTTGTGTTCCTTTATTGGCGATTGTAGGATTATCCTGCTTGTTTGCTAACAAACATACTAAGGAAGAGAAAATCGAAGCTTTAAAATGGAGTTCGATTATTACTGCGGGATTAGCCCTTGTTTTAATTCTTTTTAATTCGATTTTATTTGATTTTAGTGGATTACGGGACGCACAATTGCGACAACAATTGGGGATGGATCTAATGAATGCTCTTAAAGAAGATCGCCAGTCGATGTTAGTCGCTGATGCTATTCGTAGTTTTATCTTTGTGGCATTAAGTGTATTTTTAATCTGGTTTTATCTTCAGGAAAAAATCTCTAAAAAACTAATCCTTGTTGGTTTTGCAATATTGTTTTTAGCCGATTTGGTTCCAATAGCGAGACGTTATGTAAACGGAGACGATTTTGTAAATGCTCGTAAAATGGAACAGCCCTATCAACCAAATACGGCCGATCAGCAAATTATGCAAGATAGTTCCAGATATCGCGTATTCGATTTTAGCGCTGATCCATTAACAAGTTCCCGAGCCTCATATTTTCATCATAGTATAGGTGGTTATCACGCTGCAAAACCAGGAAGATTACAGGATTTATATGATTTTTATATTTCACAAAATAACATGAAGATTTTAAATATGTTAAATGTGAAATACTTTATTGTGCCTACAGAAAACGGAGTGCAGGCGCAACAAAATCCTGGTGTATACGGCAATGCATGGTTTGTTCGTGATGTTGACTGGGTAGCGGATGCCAATGCCGAAATTTTAAGCTTGAAGGAGGTAGACCTTAAAGATACTGCTGTGATTGATAATCGATTTAAAGACGATATCAAAATGGATTTTGTTTATGACGAAGTTGGTACTATAGAATTGGTAAGTGAACAACCTAATGAATTGGTTTATAAAACCAAAGCTTCCATTAGGCAGCTGGCCGTTTTTTCCGAAATGTACTATCAACCGGGTTGGCAAGCGTATATCGACGGAGAGAAAGCAGCGCATGTGCGTGCAGATTACGTGCTTAGAGCAATGAACATACCACAGGGAGAGCATACGGTGACTTTTAAATTCGAACCTGAAGTAATTCAAACCGGCGGCACAATAGCTTTAGCCAGTACGCTTATTTTGGTGATTTTAATACTTGGGGGATTGGTATTTGCATATCGCAAAGGCATGTAGTATAATAAAGTATCATTATGGCTCTTTTAAACGATCTACTTAATTCCTATGTATGAAATTATGTATGGAATATGATAGTAGACAGAAGCTATAAATCTAAGAGATCTTTTTTGCGTTTTATTGCATGTTAAATTTAGGTTCCATTATAAAAATATTAGAGTGAAAAAAGTGCTGATTATTACGTATTACTGGCCCCCGGCTGGTGGTCCCGGTGTTCAGCGCTGGTTGAAATTCGTTAAATATCTTAGGGATTTTGAGGTAGAGCCGGTGGTTTATATTCCTGAAAATCCCAATTATCCGTTAATCGATAAATCTTTTATAAACGAAGTTCCTAAAGATATCGAGGTCATTCGTCAGCCGATTTTTGAACCCTATAAACTTGCTGCTGTTTTATCTAAAAAGAATACGAAAACTATAAGTTCTGGAATCATCAAGCAAAAGGAAAAGCAGAATTTTATACAGAAACTTATGCTGTTTATTCGTGGCAACTTTTTTATTCCCGATGCTCGTAAGTTTTGGATACAACCTTCCGTAAAATTTCTAAAATCTTATCTGGAAAAGACCAATATCGATACGATAATTACCACCGGACCACCACATAGTTTGCACCTAATAGGCTTAGGGTTAAAAAGGCAACTTCATTTAAGGTGGATTGCCGATTTTCGAGATCCATGGACGCAAATTGGTTATCAAAAGCAATTAAAACTCACTAAATATTCCGCAAAGAAACACCAAAGTTTAGAAAAGCAGGTCTTAAATACAGCAGATCAAATTATTACTACGAGTTTTACCACTAAAAAAGAATTTGCTTTAAAAACAACAAAACCTATAGAAGTTATTACCAATGGTTTTGATTCTGAACTGAATACCGAGTCGAAATTAGACGAGATCTTTAGTATTTCGCATATAGGCTCATTGCTTTCAGGAAGAAATCCTGAATTGCTTTGGAAGGTTTTAGCTGAAATTTCTAAAGAGAATGAAAATTTCCGTAGGGACTTTAAATTGAAATTATACGGGGCGGTAAGTGACGACGTGGTGCAGAGCATCAAAAATGCTGGTTTGGAAAATGAACTGATTTTTGGAGGCTATATCAGTCACAAGGAAGCCATAGCCGTTCAAAAAAAGAGTCAATTGCTATTGTTAATTGAAATTGATTCCGAAGAAACCAAAGGGATCATCGCCGGGAAATTATTTGAATATCTGGCCTCAAAGCGCCCGATCTTAGCCATTGGTCCCAGAGCGTGGGATGTGGCGAAAATTATTGAAGAAACCCATTCTGGAAAAAGTTTTTTATATAATCAGGAAGTAGCTTTAAAGGAATATATTTTAAATTCTTATCAAAGATATCGCGAAAACAAACTACTTCCGGATAGCAAAAATATTGAGGATTATCATCGTAAAAACCTTACAAAACAATTAGCAAAACTAATCGAAAAGTAGTGTATGGGCGTAATTATTAACCAGTCGGTCAAAAACATGCTGACGACCTATGTAGGTTTTGGACTTGGTGCGTTAAACACGCTTTTCTTATATACCTATTTTTTAGATCAGGAGCATTACGGGTTGGTAAGCTTCTTGCTTTCAGCAGCAAATTTAATGTGGCCTTTTATGGCTTTTGGTGTGCATAGTACGATTGTAAAGTTTTTTACCAGTTATAAAACGAAAGAAGAGAAGGATAAGTTATTGAATCTGGCCTTATATCTTCCCTTGGCTATTTCGCTTATTTTAGGGGGTATTGGACATTTTACCTATGAATTTTTACTGAATTATTTTTCTGACGGAAACGAATTGGTAAAACCCTATGTATGGCTCATTTATTTATTAGCGATTGCCACTGCGTACTTTGAAATATTTTTTGCCTGGGCAAAGATCTATTACAAAAGTACTTTCGGCAATTTTATGAAAGAGGTAGTACATCGATTAGGCACGACCATTCTTTTATTCCTGGTCTACTTTGATCTGTTGGAGGTTAATCATTTTATGTATGGAGTAGGTCTGGTATTTCTTATACGGCTTTTGGTAATGGGCGCTTATGCCTTTAAATTGCACAGTCCTACCTTAAAATTCAGTTTTCCATCCAATTTAATTCGGGTATTAAAATATACCGCACTAATTTTAATTGCTGCCTCTGTGGCTACTGCCTTATTGGATTTAGATAAGGTGATGATCGAGTCGTATTTACCTATAGAAAATGTTGCGATATACGGAATTGGCGTTTATATCGCTACCGTAATATCGGTACCCCAAAAAGCGATGCATCAAATTACAAACCCCATAACTGCGGAATATCTAAATACGCGCAATTTTAAAAAGCTAGAGGATCTGTATAAAAAAAGTTCAATCAATTTATCCATTGTTAGTGCTTTAATTTTTATTTTGATCATAACGAATGTCCATATGCTGTATGAACTTATTCCCAAAGAATATTCATTAAGTATATTAATAGTGCTTTTAATTTCACTTGTTAAGCTTTACGATAATATATTAGCGATTAATAATAGCATTCTTTTTAACTCTGATTATTATAGAATTGTTTTAGCGATAGGAGTGCTTCTGGTGATATTAGCTTTTTTATTGAATTTATTTTTTATTCCGCGTTTTGGAATTGAGGGTGCTGCAATAGCCTCTTTTTTGGCATTTTTTATCTATAATACTTCCAAACTTATTTTGGTAGAGCAAAAATTTAAAATGAATCCTTTTACCAAACAAAGCTGGATGCTTTTTGGACTCACTTCAATCTTTTCTATAGTATTTTATTATTGGGAATTTCCTTTCTATCCTATAGTGAGTATTGCACTAAAGGGAGGGATTACTGCAATTTTATATATTTCTACTGTTTATTTTCTAAATCTTTCTGAAGAGATCAATGTAATGATTAGGTCCATTTTAGCTAAAATCAAATAATATTTCAATAAGTAAGGGTAAGAAAATGAAATAGGTTTGGTGAGCTGTAAGCAAGGCTTTTATGATATTCGATTCCTCGTTAAAATATATAGCGTTAATCCTACAGCTGCATGAACTTATAATTAAAAGAAAACCCCCGGGCTTGCGCCGCTGGGGGTTTTCCAACTAACCAACCAAAAAATTAAATTATGAACTCTAATCTCTACTTCTCACATTTCGTGCCGAAGTTTGTGAACGAGTAGATTTTTTGACATTATTATTTGATCTAGAGCTTCTTGCAGAAGTATTTTGACTTCTACCTGGTGCAGTTCTTTTTATCTGCTTACTTTGCTCCGGGCGCGGAGTGTTTATTGTTCTCTGCGTTCTGGTACTATTTTGAGCTCTAGAAGCTCGTTCTCTTTCTATTACCGCTGATTTTTTTTGATTTGCTGTAGTATTTCTAGAGCCGGCCGATGGTCTGTAGGTACTTGTTCTTTGTGTCCTGTTATTTTCGGTGGCCCGAGCATCACTATGGCGTTCAATTGCATTTCTATTCGAAATTCCAGTATTATTTGAAGAACGGCTATTTCTATTTCTAATAACACCACTGTTATTAGAACTTCTTTCGTTTCTTGCCCCAATAATCACATGATCTCTTTTGCTAGAACTAGTTGATCTATCAACAGATCTTCTGCTATTAGCGTGATTAGCATTTCTTGTTCTGGTTGCAACATTGCTTCTACTGGCACTGTTCCTGTTAGAACGTATCTCTCGTTTTTGAGCAACTCTACTGCCACGATTATAACTTCTCACTTTTTGACCCGGTCTGTAAAAATTTTTATAGGTCTTTTGGTGATGGTGTGTATTATAATAGTTAACGTGGTTTACATAAGTTACTCTTGTTGGTTGATAATACGCTCTGTAAGGTCTGTTATAAACAATGCTGAAACTGGCTCTGGGTCTTCTATAATACCTATGCCATGGGCGGTAAACATATCTGCGATTGTAAGCGTTTATATAACCTCTATACCCGGCAATCCTGTGGTAAGGATCATATTGAACAAATAGGTTTCCCACGTTTACCACATATCCATAACGATCGTAATTAATAACAATGTTTCCGGCCTGGGTGATTCTACCGTAGTAATCATAATAAATGGGTACATCCTCAATCTGAATAACTGCACCATAATCATCGTATTGAATGTATGGATCGTAATTATAACCAGAGTTAAAACTGATGTTTACGTTAGGTACAGATATATTAATACTAGATCTTCTAAATGCGGGGTTATAATAAAAATCGAACTCTCCATTTGGATAAACCGAAAATTCAACGCCTCCTTCAATAAAAATAAAGGAATCATCATAGCCATATCTGCTACTTGTTTCATCGGCTTTGGCAATATTTACCAGGCCTAAAAACAATATTGAAAATATTAAGGAAATTTTTTTCATGGCTTTAGTTTTTAAATTGATACTGAAGTAGTAGCTACCTACACCATAGAAGAAACAAAGCGCATGCCAAAAACGAAAAAGGAGCCATTCATAGGCTCCTTAAGGGATTATTTTAAAGTTTGCTAAAACGAGTTAATATGTTGAATTTTAGGTATTTAAAATTTTAATGATTTTATTTTAATTTTGGAGCTAAATATTTAGCAGTATAGGAATCTTTACTCTTTATGATTTGCTCTGGGGTTCCCTGGGTAACAAGATAACCGCCGTTTTCTCCACCTTCAGCTCCCAGGTCTATAACATAATCTGCACATTTAACCAAATCCATATTATGCTCGATTACGATTACGGTATGCCCCTTGTCGATTAATGCATTAAATGATTTTAATAATTTCTGAATATCATGAAAATGAAGCCCTGTGGTAGGTTCATCAAAAATAAATAACGCCTTATCCCTTGTATTTCCCTTTACTAAAAAGGAAGCCAGTTTAATACGCTGGGCTTCTCCTCCAGAAAGTGTGGAAGAACTTTGTCCTAACTGCACATAACCTAAACCAACATCCTGAAGCGGTTGAAGCTTATTGGCAATTTTATCCTCATTATGTTTATCAAAAAAATCGATAGCATCATCGATAGTCATGTTAAGGATGTTATCTATATTTTTGTCTTTGAATTGTACTTCTAGAATTTCTTTTTTAAACCGTTTACCATCGCAAGCTTCACATTGTAAATGAACATCAGCCATAAACTGCATTTCTATGGTCACTTCTCCTTCACCTTTGCACACCTCGCACCGTCCACCATCAACATTAAATGAGAAGTGTTTAGGCTTATAACCTCTTATTTTGGATAATTTTTGAGAAGAAAATAAATTTCTTATATCGTCGTATGCCTTAATATAGGTAACGGGGTTTGATCTTGAAGAGCGACCAATTGGATTCTGGTCAATAAATTCAACCGAACCTAAATTTTTAAAATCGCCTTTAATATCGCTAAACTGTCCAACTTTTTCTCCGTAGCCCCCTAATTGTTTCTGTACTGCCGGGTAAAGTAGTTTTTTAACAAGCGTACTTTTGCCACTACCAGAAACCCCGGTTATGGCCGTGAATATTCCCAGTGGGAACATGACGTCTATGTTTTTAAGATTATTTTCCCGGGCACCAAGAAGGTTAATTTCCCGTGTCCATTTTCTTCGCTTTTTAGGAACTTCTATGCGTTTTTTATTATTTAGATACTGCGAAGTAAGCGAGTCAGATTTTAAGATTTCTTTTAGAGTTCCCGTTGCCACTACATGACCACCATTGGTGCCTGCTTCTGGTCCTATATCTATAATCTCATCGGCTTCTTTCATAATTTCTTCGTCGTGTTCCACGACAATTACAGTATTGCCCAGGTCACGAAGGTTCTTGAGCACACCAATTAGGCGTTCGCCATCCCTGGGATGCAACCCAATAGAAGGTTCGTCTAGAATATACATGGATCCTACAAGGCTACTGCCTAATGAGGTCGCCAGGTTAATACGCTGGGATTCTCCACCAGAAAGGCTATTAGATTTTCTATTTAGGGTAAGATAATCCAGGCCAACTTCAGATAAAAACTGTAAACGGTTATTAATTTCAGTAAGTAAACGTTTCGCGATTTTAGCTTCGTATTCATCTAATTTTAACTCAGCAAAAAAAGCTCTTACTTTATCCAGAGGCTTAACTACAAGCTCTGTAATACTTGATCCGTTAATTTTTACATATTCAGCTTCTTGGCGAAGTCTTTTTCCCTGACATGCCGAACATTTTGTTTTACCACGATAACGAGAAAGCATAACACGATTCTGAATTTTATAGGCTTTACTTTCTAAAAATTCAAAAAACTGATTTAACCCTTCAAAATATTCATTTCCATTCCAAACCAGTTCTTTTTGCTTTGGAGTCAATTCAAAATAAGGCTTGTGCACCGGGAAATCGAATTTATGTGAATTATTTACAAGTTGATCCCGATACCAGCTCATGCTTTCACCCCGCCAGGGATAAATAGCATTGTCGTAGATAGAAAGGCCGGTGTTAGGAATGACTAAATCTTCATCAATACCAATTACATCGCCGTAGCCTTCACATTTAGGACAGGCGCCGTAAGGATTATTAAAACTGAATAGGTGAACGTTAGGCTCCAGAAAATTCATCCCGTCCAATTCAAATTTATTGCTGAAGTGATGTAACTTATTATCAGCGAGTGTTTCGATATAGAGTTCTCCTTTTCCTTCAAAAAAAGCAGCTTCAATAGCATCGGCTAAGCGATTAAAGAAATCTTCATCATCTTTTTTAATCACACGATCTACGACCAAAGAGGTGTTTTCAGGTTTCACTTTACTTAGGTCGGCTTCATCGATCCTTAAAACTTCATCTTTAACTTTTATTCGGCTATATCCCTGTTGTGCCAGAATTTTAATTTTTTCATCTAAATCTCTTCCTTCTTCAACATAAATAGGGGCGAGTAGGAGGAGTTTGGTACGATCTGGAAATTGTTTCACAAAACGAACCACATCGGTCACAGAATCCTTTTTAACTTCTCTCCCTGAAATTGGAGAAAAAGTCCGCCCAATTCTGGCATATAGTAATTTTAGATAGTCATAAATTTCAGTAGAGGTTCCTACGGTAGATCTTGGATTGGTAGAATTTACCTTTTGTTCTATAGCGATTGCCGGGGCAATACCTTTAATATAGTCTACCTTTGGTTTATTAAGCCTTCCCAAGAATTGTCTGGCGTAAGAGGATAAGCTCTCTACATATCTTCGCTGTCCTTCAGCATAAAGTGTATCAAAAGCTAAACTGGATTTTCCAGAGCCGGAAAGACCTGTAATTACCACCAGTTTATTACGTGGAATAACAACATTAATATCTTTAAGATTGTGCAATTTTGCACCTTTAATGATAATATTTTCTTTGGGGTTTACCTTTTCTAAATCTGTATTCATGTTCCTTTTCTAGCAATAAGTATGCAAAGGTACTTAATCTAGACCAGTGCAAAAAGCCATTAAAATCCTATAGTATTGTTAAAATTTTAAGCTTTTATTTGTATATCTCAAATTTAGTTTGCTATATTTGGAACCGAACTCAAAAATAAATCTGCCTATAGTACACAGTTACTTTTATATCTAAATAACCTAATCTAAGACAGGGCCTGGCCCTTTAAAAGTAACTGTATGGAAAAAACTAAGGTAACAGATGCCGTTTTGGTTAAAGACTACATTAACGGAAACGAGCTTGCTCTCTCAGAACTTATTCGTCGTCATCAACACAGAATTTACAGTTTCATTTATTCCAAGGTATTTGACAAAGATATTGCTGAAGACATCTTTCAGGACACATTCATCAAAGTCATCAATACATTAAAACGAGGGAAGTATAACGAAGAAGGGAAATTTTTACCCTGGGTAATGCGTATTGCCCACAACCTGGTGATCGATCATTTTAGAAGAAACAAAAGAATGCCCAAATTTGATAATAGTGGCGATTTTAATATTTTTTCTGTATTAAGTGATTCTGGATTAAATGCCGAAAAACAAATTATCAAAGATCAAATTGAAAGCGATTTGCGCGAAGTTATAAGAGAGCTTCCCGAAGATCAGTTAGAGGTTTTAACAATGCGTATTTATAAAGAGATGAGTTTTAAGGAGATTTCGGAACGCACAGGAGTGAGTATCAATACTGCCTTGGGCCGCATGAGATATGCACTTATAAATCTTAGAAAAATAATAGAGAAACATAATTTAGTTTTAACGAATTAAGTTTACAATATTCTAAATTAAGCTACGTTATGTAATCATAACCATCAAATAGTTTAATTAATGAGGAATATTTACTTTGAAAAACCTTCGAAAGAAGAAAAATTACAAGATTTGAAACCTAAAGAAGAAACCATAAAGTTTCTATTAAATTATTCGAAAGCATTAAAAGTTTTGCCTGGTGAGAACGAGGATTTTGAAATGCTTTTAAACTAAAAATTCTGGCCTGCTACTTAGCAGGCCTTTTTATTTTTCTTAAACTCATTTAAAATTAAGGCTATGATATCTTAGTCTAGCTTAGAAATCATAAAAACGTATCCGGTTCATACCTGTGGTCTTGCCCTGAGACTCTAAATTTAGATAGAATTATAAAAATTTTAAAATTTGTTTTTCTATAGTTTTCTTTTATAATCTTAAATTGAGGAAAAAATAAATTATGAAGGATGTAAAACTTGCTATTATTTATTATAGCTCAACCGGTACCAATTATAAACTTTCTAAAGCGGCAGAAGAAGCAGCAAAAGACCTTGGAGTTAAAGAAATTAAATTACTAAGGGTAGAAGAGACGGTGCCAGAGGAAATCATGAAAACTAATGAAGACTGGATAAAACATTTTAATGCTACAAAAGATGTTCCGGTAGCCTCCATAGACGATTTGGAATGGGCAGATGCCATTATTTTTTCAGCGCCTACAAGATACGGAAATTTACCATCGCAATTTAGTAGTTTAATGGATTCTACTGGTCCGTTATGGCAAAAAGGAAAACTTGTGGATAAAGTAGTAAGCGGGATGACCAGTGCAGGAAACCCTCATGGAGGACAAGAGGGTACTTTACTCGCTTTATACAAATCTATGATGCATTGGGGGGCTGTGATTGCTAACCCTGGTTATAGCGATCCCGTGATTTTTGAAACCGGAGGTAATCCTTATGGCTTTAGTACCGTTGGAGGAAGTGATTTATCAGATAAAGATAAACAGGCTATAAAAGCTCAGGTGAAGCGTACAGTGGGCATCGCTGCCAAAATAAAAGCTTAGAACAGTTGATTTAATATATAAATAGTAAATAAAAGCTCCGATTCCGGAGCTTTTATTGTTTTACTCAATAATCGCGATTTAATGTTTAGATCCCGATCACTACTGAGATGATTATATCTTGAAATAAAAAGAATTTTCTAATCAAGCTGCATGCGCTTGCCCTAAGATAGTTTACTTCTTCTTTTTAGATAATTTTCCCTCATATTCTTTAATCACCGATTTGCGGCCAATTGTTTTAGTGATAATATCTTTTTCAAGATTCCATCCTCTGGCCGGAGAGTACTGCCTACCGTACCAGATAATTTGTAAATGAAGCTCATTCCAAAGATCTTTAGGAAACAATCGCTTCGCGTCTTTTTCGGTTTGCGCTACGCTTTTTCCATTAGAGAGATTCCAGCGGTACATTAAACGATGAATATGTGTATCTACCGGGAAAGCCGGTACATTAAAAGCCTGTGACATCACAACACTCGCAGTTTTATGACCAACAGCGGGTAAGCTTTCTAAAGCTTCAAAATCTGCGGGTACCTGTCCGTTATATTTTTCTAATAAAATTTCAGAAAGGCCATGGATCCCTTTCGATTTCATGGGGGATAACCCACAGGGTTTTATAATTTCTCTGATTTCTTCAATAGTTAATTTCACCATTTTTTGTGGAGTATCGGCAACTTCAAATAAAAGCGGTGTAATTTGATTTACCTTAACATCTGTACTTTGGGCAGAAAGCAAAACAGCAATTAAAAGGGTATAAGGATCTTTATGATCTAATGGAATAGGAATTTCAGGATAAATATGTTGTAAAGTATCAATTACAAATTGCACTTTTTGTTGTTTGTCCATAAAGCTTTAATTTTAAACAAAAATAAGAATTATGACAACATTAAAAACAGGAGATAAAGCCCCAGATTTTGCCGTAGAAGATCAGGACGGAAATTTGATAAAACTTTCAGATTTTAAAGGAAAGAAACTGGTGCTATTTTTCTATCCAAAAGCCAGCACTCCTGGTTGTACAGCAGAAGCCTGTAACCTTCGTGATAACTGGGAAGTTTTTAAAGAAAAAGGCTACGCAATTTTGGGAGTAAGTGCGGATTCTAAACGTAGGCAAACCAATTTTAAAGCTAAAAATGAACTTCCGTTTCCGCTGTTAGCGGACGAAGAAAAAAAAGTGATTAATGCTTATGGGGTTTGGGGACCTAAAAAATTTATGGGAAAAGAATATGATGGGATTCATCGCACAACTTTTGTGATCGACGAAGAAGGAAAAATAGAAGAGGTAATAGGAAAGGTAAAAACCAAAGACCACGCTGCCCAGATTTTATAATTTTTGGATAAGAATTTTTATTCTAATTATATCAGTCATTTTAAATAAATGCCTGCTGAGATGTAGAATCTTGGCGGGCATTTTTACTTTTCAGAATAAAAGCCCGCTTCCTGAATGGTCGCGATACTGTCGCAATTCTCAACTTTAAATTGAATTGGTTTTTTATGGGTTTCCCCGGAAATAAGGTAAATATTACAAGAGTCTTTATCTGTAATACTTTGGCTAAAATGAACCTCACCGTTTTCGAGAATAGAAGAAATACTACTGGTATCGATATTATTTTCAGTAAAGAATTTCATCGCGTTTTTATCAAAATGTCGTTCTTTAGTACGAATACTTTTCAAAGTTCGTGCATTTGGAAAATAGGAACAACTGGTTTTTTTTCCGCTTAAAAAAAAGATGAGAATGATTATTCCCATAAAAAGTCCTACTGAAAAATATCCAAGACGCTGAAAAATATTCATAAAAAGTAGCTAAAATCGATAGTTATTGTCAGAAAATCAAGAGGTTAATGTCTCGATAGGTGAGATCAAACCAATCTGCAATAGATTTGTTGGTTAAAACTCCGTGGTAAAAATACAAACCATTTCTTAATCCACGGTCAAAACGAAGCGTGTTTTCTAATCCGCCTTCTTCACCAATATGTAACAGATACGGAGTAAAGATATTACTTAACGAAAGTGAGCTGGATCTGGCATAGCGTGAAGGAATATTAGGTACGCAGTAATGGATTACATTATGTTTTGTGAAAATTGGTTTTTCATGACTGGTAATTTCGCTGGTTTCGATGCAACCGCCAACATCAATGCTTACATCGATTGCAACCGCACCACGTTTCATAGATGCAACCATTTCTTCAGTCACTAAAACTGGCGAACGATTATTGCCTCGAACCGCCCCAATAAGTACATCACAACGCTTTAAAGCCTTACTTAAATTTTTTGGCTGGATAGTACTGGTATAAAAAGTTCGACCTAAAGCCGATTGAAGCTTACGTAATTTGGTAATAGAACTATCAAAAACCTTAATATTAGCGCCAAGACCAATAGCAGATCTGGCGGCAAAATGGCCTACCGTACCTGCTCCCAGAATAACGACTTCTACCGGAGGTACGCCACTAATATTGCCAAATAATAGTCCGTTTCCATCACCGTTATTACTCATAATTTCTGATGCGATAAGTACAGAGGCCGTTCCGGTGATTTCACTTAAAGCCCGAACAATAGGGTAACTACCATCATCATCTTTAATAAATTCAAATCCCAGCGCAGTAATTCTTTTGGAAGCCAGTTTTTGAAAATAAGATTTGCTTTGTGTTTTAATCTGCAGGGCAGAGATCAAAATTGTTTGTGGGTTCATCATCTCTAATTCTGAGATGGATGGTGGTTCTACCTTTAAAATCGTGGGACAGGAAAATACTTTTTGGGTGTCTTTAGTCACTTCTGCACCGGCATCTGAATAATCCTTATCACTAAAATTAGCATAGTTTCCTGCACCCGACTCGATCATTACACGATGACCATGGGCGGTAATGGCTCCTACAGCATCAGGACTTAAACAAATTCGTTTTTCCTGATAAGATGTTTCTTTAGGAATACCTATAAAAAGTTCTCCTTTATTTTTATAAATTTCAAGTTTTTCTTCCTGAGGAATAAGCTCTTCTTTGGTAAAAGGAGAAACCTGTTTGGTCATAATGATCTTTTCAGCTGATTAGAAAAGTTAAATTACAATTATTTTTTGGAAAGGGGTAAAGAGATTTTCTAAAGTTTAGCGTAATAATCTTCTTCGGTGCTTTCAGATTTTTTAAGCTCTTCCATTTCTTCAAGATCTTTTTCAGAAACCGGCGAGAATACCGAAATTTTGGTCTCTTCAATTTCACTTAAATCGATTCCGTAAATTTTATCGAAAATTTTAATTCTAACCAGATAAACAATCGATATTATGATAATAAAAAATGGTGCTAAATATATAAGCTGATTGGTATCCATTGGATCGATGTTTAGATACATATCCTGATAGATCGCAGTAATTAACTGGTAGGCGTACATGATCGTAGGAACTAAAATCACATGATACCACCAATGTTTACAGGTAAAAAACCAGATCAATAGAAGAATTAATGGTGTAATTTTACCAAAGTAAGTCCACATAGCAGTCATAACATTTTCATAGTAGTTACTTTTGTATGTAAACAACGAATTTTCCCAAACAGGTCCGTCTGGGAAAATTTCGTATATATAAAATAAATATGGTGAAAATGCTATAATAATAGCTATTATACTACCCGTTAACAGGAATTTTGATCGTTGATCTATCAACCGCTTGTTTTTTGATTGGGTCTTTTGCATGATCGTTATCTGTTGTTGAAGTTACGAAAAAAGATGCTCCAAAAATTGCTGCTCCGAATAATAATGCTTTTAGTTTCATAATTGTAGGTTTTTTGTTCTTATTATTTTTTAAATCGTATTTCGTTTTGTTTTCTGATACAAACCTACTACGAGATAACCTACTAATGGTAAATACATTAATTGTACTTTTGCAGCTTCTTAGAAAATCTTCTTAATTTTCGTAAATTTTTTACTATTGCTTATTGTTTTAACTCTTATGCTTAAAAAAAATAAATTATTAATTACATAAAGCTTGAAATTATTAGCAAAATTACAAAAAATTAAGGCTCATAAAATCATTTTTATTCCTCAAAATTTAATGATCTTCACATTTTTTTAACTAAAATTTAACAATCTGGTTTCTGCATCTTTTTTCTTTACTTCTAATTTTTGATGATCTGCAGGAATTAAATTTTGAATTTTCTGAGGCCATTCTATAAATTTCCATCCAGATTGTTCTAAATAATCTTCAAAGCCTATATCATAAGCTTCATTTTCATCCTCAATCCGATAAAAATCAAAATGAAAAATCTTATCATCGTCAGTTTCATATTCATTGACTAAAGAAAATGTAGGGCTTACTACCTGATCTTGACTATTCAATTTTTTAACGAGGTTTTTTATAAGGGTTGTTTTTCCGGCACCCATTTCTCCGTAGAAAAGAATTGTTTTACTTTGCGCATGTTCTAAAATGAATGAAATGGCATCATCGATATTCGATAAACGGTACTCAAACTCCATGATTGGCAAAAATTTTAGATTGTAAAGATACCAAAAAAAACCTAATATCTCTATTAGGTTTATTTACAGTGCTTTATATTGTTTTTAATGAAAGAAAATTCTTTCATATATTTTTATTTCGGAGACAGGACGCTAAAAGGAATGATCATTTCTTCTAAGGACACCCCTCCATGTTGGTAGGTGTTTCTATAATAACTAACATAATGGTTATAGTTATTAGGATAAGCAAAGAAAAGATCACCTTTAGCAAATATAAACGAGCTGCTCATATTTATAGTAGGTAGATGCAGTGATTTAGGCTTTGTGGCGGCCAGTACATCTTTCTTTTCGTAGGTTAGGCTTTTTCCCGTTTTATAGCGAAGGTTTAAACTGGTATTTTTATCCCCTATTACTTTACTCGGGTTTTTTACATTTATAGTACCATGATCTGTGGTGATAATCAATTTAAATCCTAATTGCTGCGCCTGTTGAATTATTTCTAATAGCGGCGAGTTTTTAAACCAGCTTTCTGTAAGGGAGCGATATGATTTATCACTAGATGCTAATTCTTTAATCACCTCCATTTCTGTTTTGGAGTGCGAAAGCATATCTACAAAGTTATATACTACGACTGTTAGATCATTATTCTTTTGAGTTTTGAAGTTTTCTACCAGTTTTTTTCCAGCCTTTAGGTTGCTTATCTTATGATATTCGTGTTTAATTTCTTTACCTAATCTTTTTAGTTGTTCCGCTAAAAATTCAGCTTCAAAGTTGTTTTTTCCACCTTCATCCGTATCATTTTTCCAGTATTGTGGATAAAGTTTTTCCATCTCACTTGGCATTAGTCCAGAAAAAATCGCATTACGCGCATATTGCGTGGCTGTTGGCAAAATACTACAAAATGGCTCTTCCTTTTCTTTTTTATAATAATTAGATACAATAGGCTCGAATGCTTTCCACTGATCATAGCGTAAATTGTCTATAACCACTAATAAAGTAGGCTGCTCTTTGCTGATTTCAGGTAAAATTTTTCTTTTAAACAGGGTATGGGACATGGTTGGAGCAGTGGCACCATCCTCAAACCACTCTGGATAGTTTTT